>LSPZ01000010.1_pt1 | contig 70763 bp, 81 predicted proteins | sample 651281 | NCBI WGS metagenome assembly LSPZ01 (sample SAMN04438313, study PRJNA306036) | termite gut metagenome | isolation source: viral DNA filtered from gut of termites from termite colony 2 | host: Coptotermes formosanus | place: USA: New Orleans, Hayne Blvd. | collected 2013-06-18
GTTATCGACCAGACCGATACCGGAACCCTGCGCCGAAATGAAAGGTAAAATTCCAAGTTCGCCGGTCAAAGACTGTACGGTGAAGTCATTTGCGAAATACACACGGTTGATCTCGTCGATATGATATTCAGTTACATCGATCTGGCCTGAGTTTGCATTTTTTAATAATATATGACGGGGATGACAGATCACTTCGTCGAACTCACGTAACACCTGATCGAATGTGCGGATAATCTCATCTTCATCGATGAGAAGAGGTATTTTCGAGACACGAATATGAAGATCTTCGAGAAACTGTTGTCTGGAATAAGTACGAAGCGATTCCATAAGAATCCCTAAAATAAAAGCCCCTCGGTATGAGGGGCTTTGCGATTACGCTTTGGCCCCGCCAGCCGGCGGCGCTGAAGCAGCCTTGTTCTGAGCCTCGACCACTTTCGCAAGAGTCTCAGTTACTTTTGTAAGCTGGGCTTTGATCTCGTTGTTCTCGGCACGCTGAGCCTCGAGGTCACGCTGAAGCGCTTTAACCTGCGCGGAATCCGCTCCGCCAGCGCCCGCTACCGGTTTCTGCCCGGACTGCCGAGGCACCGGATAGCCATACAGAGACTTTGATTTAAGATCCGCAAGCTGCTCTTCGGTAAAGACCTTTTTAAGATCAACACCTTCGTCCTGCGGAGCCAGTTTGACCACATCCGGACGAATCATGAGCAACGCGAAAGCTGCCGCGGGAGGTACCGGAGTACCCCAAATCTTTTTATCCTCGTTGCCAGGCAACACCTTCCATATACGTTGGGGTCCGTAATTCGGAAGCATAGTCTCATAATACTTGCCGGTAATGGGCATTAACCTCACAGACGCGGCCACTTGAACTTCTGCCATAATTAACTCCTTGATAGCAATAACGATTTCACAAGATACGGACAAAGCTTATGCTTTGCCCGAATAACTACTCGATCTTTGGAAGCTGTCCATCAAGAACAATCTGACGAACTGATTTTAATATGCCGATTGACGTATCAAAACCAAGCTCCTGAAGACGCTTCTGACCCTGCTCTCCGACAAGACACTGTGAACAAAGACTACGCTGTATCTGCGGAGCGGATAACGGCGTAAGTTTAGCCGAGGACACTAAGAAGTCTTTAAGCTTTTTAGCTTCTGGAATCGATGAAAGATCGATACCGGATTTAAGCTGTTTTGCCGTGACACCACAAGCCGAAATATAAGGCTCGAGCTTAAAGGCATTAGTCATGGCAGTAAACTGACTGTAAAGCTCGCGGTTACCGTAACGCCTCACACAGTTTAACTGTAGCTGGCCACCGTCAAGCATTTTAACCTGGAACCCATCGGATTTCACGATTTCTTTCGTGAGATCAAGATGTTGAAGCTGCGCACCGGATAAAACCGGAATAGTATAACCAACGGTCTCAGTACCCCACCAAGCAGTATGAAGAGTTTTATTCATGTCGATTATATTCTTGCCATCTGAAGATGTGACCACCACACCGGACTGAATTGCCGTTCCCATCTGAGGTACGGTTTCAAGACGTGGACAAACAGCTAACGAACGAAAATCTGTCGGGAGACCTGACATAATCCCTTCGAGCGTTAGCGGAAGCTGCGCTGAGGCTTTGACCTCTGAGATTTTTATTTTGTCACGAGCGTATAACTGTGGAAGCTGCATCGCCCAATGTTCGCCGTTTTGGTCATAGACGATATCAAAAAAGCCAAGAGTAATATTGCCGTTGTTACCACCGGCGTCTTCTGAAAGAATGATATATTTAGTACCATCGGCTGAACTGAGAACAAGACCATCGGAAGTCTGCTCGACCGGCACTAACAAGGCATTAGTGTATAGCTTGCCGTTGAACTTGCCATTGGTTAAGCCCATGAAATACTGCATCACCAGACGGGAAGCAAGAACCTCTGACCGAGGACCAAGGACCTCGTATATCTGATCGGGCTTATCAGAACCCCATAAAAGATATGACGTTCCGTCAGAACCCGTTGAACTCTCGATTGTGAGTTTACGTGTGCCTGAAGAAAGCACAACAGAACTTCCGTCTTCAGTGATCTCATCGAGAACGCCAAGATCATAAGCTCTTGCAAGAAGACCTGATAAAATTTTCACGATACCGCTCCTTAATAAAGATATGAATATCTAGGATAGGCTAAAGAACCGCAAAAATATGGAGGATCGATAAGAACCCTACCAGAGATCGCCGGGATGGTCTACGATGTCCGCAACCTCACGGAGTAATGCTGGCTGAAAATCTTCGAGTAGACCATGAGATTTTATTGACTGACGTACCTTTGAACGATAACAACGATTATAAAATTGCTTAAACGGCTTCGCTGTGCGATAAGAACACCAACCTTTATGTTGACGCTTAGTATGTCCGATTGTATGACTCATAACTGATCAGCCCCTGTAACCGATTTAGATTGAGAAGACGCTGTGCTACAGCGTAACAGACCAAGATTTACGGCTGGCATTTTAGTAGTAATCTCGGACTCAGGCTTAAAATGAATAAATACCGTGCGTTTATTTAAAATCTGCCGGGACTCAGCGACTGAGAGACACAACGGAATCATTTGTTTATTGATCATGGTTGTCTTAGGAACATAAATTATAAGAAGCTCAGGCTTACTAAGATTACCGACAACGTTTTGGTCTTCCGGGTCAGACTCACGATTAAGTCCGCGGATATATACCTCGATTACGTCTTTATAGGACTCCGCGACTTTATATGAAATATTTCGCCGATAAGCTAAAACACAGGCCGCGACTACCTGACGAAACTGAGAAAGACCTTCGACCTGATATGCAATCATAAGTTTTTCCGGGTCTTGCATGTCAAGTGAAATCTGAGCAAGAACCGCCTTGTTGCGTAAAGGAACCGCGAACTGACCGAGATAAGATTTTAAGAAAGATGTGTCGGACATAACCACCTCTACGATATATCGAGCGAAAATTTAAACAAGCCTGAAGTATAACAAGGATAAATCTTATTCATAGCAAGCATCTCTTGTTCGTGACGAAAAGATTCCCATGTTTCAGGAAACAACTCTTCAAGTTTATACTTCATATAATGCTCTCGATTAATAACCCGCTGATGACGGTCATCATAATAAAATAAAGAGGGTCCGGCATCTCCTAAATAAGTAAAACCATAACGCTGATAAACAGTATCCTCAGCAACAGGACTAAGATCACGATCACAATAAGTAATTAAACGTTTATAGCCGCGATGTTTTAATTCTGATATACTATGTGACATAAGACGATTAAAGCCACCATCTACCTTACAATTACGTTTAGTGCAAAGCCTAACGTTATTAACAGTTACATCAGATATCTTACCAGAACGGGCAAAAGACATGGCCATTATGATATCACCAGTATCACGATCCGCAAGAGCCGCTGACCAAAAAATATTATTAGAAGGAGACCCTATTTCGTGATTTCTAGCATAAAAATCCATCACAACAGAACGTTCCGGGTAAGTAAAAATAAGACGAGAAGCTGAGTAAGATTGTTCATAGATACCTAATCTAGTCTTTACAATACTTAAAACACGTTCACGATCTCCTGGATAATCCGCTCCGATATACCAAATATGATACAGCTTACACCGATGATCTGTATCATTTAAAGCATAATTAGTTTTAAACTGATGGTAATTACCAGTCTTAGCCTCTTTCTTTAAAGGAGTGTAATAAGAAGTATGTATTCGATACCCGTTTAACTCAAAACCTATTTTGCGATCCTCAAAATAGCAATCAATCTCTTTATATTGTCCAGGATAGAGTTTAACTGAACCGTAAACGGCATTAATTTCCTCTTCAAGTTTGGAAGTAAAGAAATATTTACCGACTAAATCCTGATAGCGCGGATCATCCAAATGAGCAAGATACTCAGGATCATTACCCCAAAAACGTTCCCAAGCCTGATACATTGAACGAGAACGTTCTGGACTTCCAAATAAACGAATGCCTGCTCCGTAAAGAGTCTCTTTAAAATTTACAAAATCAGAACCAAGACATTTACGCCAATCATAAAGCTCTTCGATAGAAGATACATTAAACACACTAAACCAACGATTAGCTAAACGTTTTTTACGGCCCTTCTCATATACTTTCGGATTACCAAAAGGTGAAGTTAATCTATAACGCTCCCAATAAGTAAGCTTACGTTTAGCTACAAAGCTAGGCACTTGCATAATATGCTTAACCCCATACCTAGCCAACATAGTAGCCGTAGATTTTTCCTTAAACAAAGAAGACTGAAAAATAGAATCTACTCCATAACGTTCTCTAATTGTAGAGCGTCGTGCATTCTCCGACTGCTGATAACGTAAATCTTTTAATGTAGCATAATAATCAATAAAAGGCTTTCCAACCCAACGTACCAACTCATCGTATAAACGAGTAGATTTTGATTCAGGATATAGTTCTAAAGATAACTGAGAAAGAGAAAACGTTGGAGTTAACCGTGTAAGCAACTCTCGCCAATTTGCTTGCAACTTTAAATCTGGACGTATAAAAGGTAAAGCATTATAAACGTCAAGAAATTCTTTACCAACCACACGAGACAATAACTTATATAAATAATTTGAATTAGATCTTGGAAACAACTCTAAAGAAAGATCAGCTATCGAAAACGTGCGTGATAGTCTTGAAAGCCATAATCTCCAATTTGCTAAAACACCAGCGCGTTTATATATAGGCTTGGGCATACCACCTCCTTACGGTATACCAAACATAAACTTAAAATTCCCTGAGTTAAAACAAGGATAAATATCATGCTGAGATAGAAACTGATCGATATCAAAATCACCTGAAGGACAATCAGAAAACAGTCTTGAAAGTTTATGCTTTTGATACTTCCAACGAGATTCCACTTTAGAAATACAATTATTCCAATACCATAAACTAGAACCAGAGTCTTCGATAAACTTGAAACCGTAACGATAGTACACGGTATCCTCGGGAACAGGACTAAGATCACGATCACAGTAAGTCAACAACGTCTTAAAACCGCGATGCTTTAATTCGATCAAAGCATGAGACATAAGACGATCGAACCCCTTAATAATAGACACTCCATAAACTGTGCAGTATCGAGCCAGTTCAGGTATCCCTTTATCCTGAGACATTCTAAAAGACATAGCCGTCAACAACTCTCCAGTTGAACGGTCTGCCAACCCTACAGACAAAAAAAAATTAGATCCGGGTGATCCTGAAGCATGGTACTTAATATAAAAATTAATAGCCGCACTATGATCTGGATAAACTAAAACAAGTTTACGGGCGTCAATTTCACGTTCAAACAATCCTAACTTAGCCTTAATAAAAAATAACACCTGCTCGGCGTCAGCATAAGAATCTTGATACCAAATATGGTACAGCTTATACCCAAAAGATAAAGCTAAATTTGTTTTACGCACATGAAAATCACTAGGTTTAGCATCTCCCTCACAACACTCAGGCTTATACAAAGAAGTATGAAAAGGATAACCATTAAGTTCGAAAGCTATTTTAAGCTTCTCAAAACAACAATCTAACTCTAACCAACGTTTCGCTCCTAATTTAATACGTTCTTTATGAGCTCCTAACATTGAACAAACCAACTTCTCAAGACGAGAAGATCTCTGACTTTCAGACCAAAGAAGTTTGTAACGATGGTCAGATATATGGTCAAGAAAAGAATCATCGTCACCCCATAAAGACCAATCTAAACCAGCCCAAGGATGTCCTAAAAGACGTTGCCCCGCCGCGGCAAGAGTCTCCTTAAAAGAACAAAAATCAGACCCGAGAATACGTTGGCAATCAGAAAGTTGCTCAATACAATCTACACCAAACGGCTTAAGATACTTTGACAGCTTACATGCCCTAATTTTTAATTTAATCGACTTGGCCTTAAAAGCATGATCAACCCCATAAAGCTCTAAACAAGTTTTTCGATATCCGTACATTCTTGCCGAAGGTCCTGCCTTTAACAACCCCAACCGATAATAATGATCCCTAAACTGAGAAAGAGATACTCCATCTGGCTTGTATTTTAATAAGGAATACTTACCCATAAGATAATAATCAGTTTGCATTTGATTTAAATCATCCGGAGATACCATCGAATAATCAAATGAAGCAGCGTGAGTATTAGCTACTTTAATACCAGCAGTATGTTCCACCCAATGTATAATTGAGTTTTCATGAGCTATCCCCTTTGGAAACAAAGATAGAACAGCCGCCCGGCCAGATAAAGCAGCTTCCTGTAACTGAGACCGAAACAATGGGGTAAGCTCGGGATACTTATTCGTAGTCATAAAAGCTTGACGATGCTTAGTACGTTTCTCGCTAGAGTATTCTAAGGAGAAACCACGTTTACGAAACTGATCCCGTATATAATAAGGATTACAATCCGGATAAACATCGCGAATTCCAGCGATACCCTTAACATTAATAATATCCTGAAGACGCTGTGCAACTTCAGCCGTGTATCTAACCTTATCCCGTGTTGTATACTTTGGCATAGCCAAACCTACGATAATTCAAAACCTTGTAAATAAAAAGCCCCGCATTTCAGCGGGGCTCTCCTAATCAATTAAAATACTGATTAAGGCTGATTCCAAGAACCAGTAATCTGAAGCTTCACAAGAGAATTGTTAAACACTTTTGTAAACCCGACTTGTGTGCCCATTCCTTGTACACTCACATTAGTATCAAGAACTAACGAAGGCGTCGCATACAACGAAATGTAAGAACCTCCGATGATAGAAGCGTCCGTCTCGTTGCTCTTGTAACCAAGTACTCCAAGATCTTCCCAACCACTCTCCTGATTCTTGATAATCTTGATGCCATTGAGAGTACCAGCCACATACGGCCCAATCGGTTCGCTCGAGTATTTTTGAGGAGTCCAGATTGTGCTATCAAGAGTTTCGATATGGTTAATCAGCCCAGTTCCAACGACCGCGACGTTACCACCAGACCGCTGAATGTTCTGACGGATGCCGTTCTTGGCGCTGACAAACAATTCGAGCAACGACAGACGATGTATCGCCCAAGAAACACCGGCAGGAGGTGTGCTGTTCCATGAATACAGAGCGTCAGTCTGATTTAACGCTTTGTTAAACACGTTACCGGAAATCTCCTTGTTGATAAGCCCGGCAAGGCTCGTCGCCATCACCTGGTCGATATCATATCCGGCAAGAACCTGCTTTGCCGCGAAATAATTCTCGAGGCTATACATGCTACGAACCCGGTACGGAGTAGCCACACAAGGAATTGTATTCCATTCGAGGGTGACCTGCGCCGGATTTTGCCGTGAATACGGAAGACCAATTTCCTGACCGGCAACACCAGCGGCGGTCGAAGTCTGGATAAAGTTATTGCCGGCAATTGCATCTGGATCAGCCGTACCAAAAATCTGACCGGAACCCGCCACAAGACTGGCTACGCTAGTGGCAAGATTTACGGTTACCAGACCTGACGAATATACAACGGTAGAACCAGCCGCAAGATAAGGATCAGGAAGAAAGCCACCCTTGCCGTCGTCCTGGAAACTAAGAGGAGTGTTAATGCCTCCAACCACACCAGTAGCTGTTACGATGACACTACCGGGGACGATACCGCCACCGGTAAGTGTGCCGGTAATAGGACCGGCGGTTCCGGCGAAAGCCGCGGACAACTGATTAGTAGTGTAATTGTTAGCTACCGCCCAGTTTGTGGCTCCGAGCAAAGAATCACCAGGATTAAATCCATTACGAGCCTGTGTCGCGCTGATCTGCGGAATAAAGATTGGAGACTCTTTTGTAGGCATGTTCTGAATACCCACGAATTCGGTGTAAGCAAAATTCGGGATGATAATGCTAAACATAGCCATCATGAACGACAGAGGATTATCGACTTTGGCGACATCCTGAGCCGCTGACAAAATAGCCTCACGAGTTACACGACCGCCGTTGATTGTAGGCGGATTATGTGACATATAGTCAAACGCCTGCATCAGCATCTGCTGCTTGGCAGCCCCCATTTTCTCATGCCAGCGCCTTTCATAAGCACTGACAGCCTGCGCAATAAGATCTCCAAACACCCCGGAGGTCTTTTGCTTCATGGCCGCGAAATTAGACTGAAGCTGCTGCTTCATCTGATCTTCGGTTAATGTATTAGCCATTGATCTTCTCCTTCAAGTTGATGTCAATAACTAGAAAGAGAAAAATAACATAATTAAAAACCGCAGTAAACCCCGATAGTTAAAAACTATGCTAAGAAAAGGATAGTATATTTATACTTAAATATTACGAGGTCATTTAATTTCAAGACCAGATAAACGCTTAAAATCAGAAAGAGACATTGAAGAATGTTCGAAGGAGGTTTTAACTTTAAAATATAACTCTTGAGCGCCGGGACGAAACACAAAAGCCGGCTCTGGAACATGAACGTTGTCTTTTATAATATCAAGAACATCGATATTGAATAAACGACACCAGCATTTTTTAGACTTCCAGTCAATAGGATGTTCACAAGCAGCGTTTGGCATCACGCAATCTGAAGGCTTGCCCTGGGAGAGAATCCGACAAAAACGTTGCATATCGGACAACGTGCAATAATCCATAGAACGTTATACGAGAAAACAAGAATACTAGAACCAATAAGAGGTGTCGAGATTCTCAACCGGAGAGACGGTAATATCTAACGGAACAGCCTGGAAATGTGAAGCTACATCCTCTGACTGAGTCCATTCGTTATAATAATCCTGTGGTTTCATGGCTGGACTTGAAGCCGGAGTCTGTGCTGAAACCGAAGCAGGACTTGTTGCCGGTTCAGATGGCGATGTAACGAAAGACGGTGACTGAATATCCTGTGAAGACCCTGGGGACTGTGGAGCTTGCCCCGGTAAATCTTGAGGCTGTACTGACGGTGAAGAATCTTCGGTAGAGCCTTCAGGCAAGTCTTTAGTTAGACCCTGCTGACGGCGAATCTCATTTGCTTTTTGTAGCAAGCCTTTGGGCTGCGCCGCAAATAATGGGGCAAGACCAGTGCTGCCCGGCTGATCAAGAGTATATTCGGATTTTGGGGTTTCTGGAATCAAAGAACTATATGCTTTAAAAGCAGCGGCAATCGTATTAAGATTTTTAGGGTCTGAAAGCCAGTTTAGAACACGAATGCCATGCTTACAAGTCGTAGAACGAAGATTAGGATTACGCTTCTCAGGATAACGAGACTCTTCAAAACCAGGATAAGCATATCCTAACTGAGTACCGATATAACTCCAACCATGATAAGCATGACTAGGACAAGTACAAGATATAAGAATATCACCGGATTGCAGACGCTCACGAAGAACATCTAAAAAATCTCCAGAACGAATATGTTCCCAAAAGTCTACAAGCATGGCATAGATTGAATATGTCGTGTAATTTTTCTCATACTCTGAAGAATCAAGCCAAAACTCAAGTGTAGAAGCATAAACCTTCCCGATCATTGGCTCATTAAGTTTAGCCACGCGCTCGTCCTTTTTTAGGAAGGAAGGGTCACGTCCTTCGATAAGTTGCGGGATTGTCATGGAAGAAATAAAACTAGAAGATAACTGCGGCATAATATACTCATATAAACGCCTATAAAAACGTTTTAAATTATCTTGAGAAAACACCCTAGACACCTTAGCAAAAGTAGGAGAGTAACGAAGTAAGGCTCCATTTTGACCAAGTATTTTAGTTACAAGATCTTTATCCTCATACAACAAAAGCTCCTCCGCTACCGTAACAGCATAAGCGTCAGCCTCATACGGATCATCAGCCGCCAGACTACCATTCTGATGTCGTGGATCAAAATTATAAAGACCTTCAGAACGATCATCTTGCTGACGATGCCTATCCTCATGCCCATGAACCGACCTGAACAAACCCTGTATAAAATCTAAATTACACATAAAAAATTCAAACTGTGCAAGATCGAACGTAAGCCCAATTTTACCTTGCTGATCCCCATATTGATCTTTCCAAGCTAAATAAGCTGATTGAGAATCCTCAAATTGACCAGTACGATCTATAAGTTCCTGATTAACCTCATCGTTTTTTGATGTGTACGTTCCCCCAACCCCAACAAATAAACGTCGATAAATATTAGTTATCCAATCAAAATTAGCCGCATCCAACTCCTGCAATATAGTCAAACTATCACGATTAGCCATAACTATAGCATAAACTGAGGTATCTCTAAAGATAATATTAAATATATTCGCATAATCATGAGCAAGTAATTGAGAACTTTCAATATCGCCATTCTCAGATTTAGAAATAATAGATTGATTATCTTTCTGATACTTATTAAAAGCTTGCTGTAAACGACTTAAATAATCAGCAAAAGCATGACGATCATACTGCTCATAAGCCATAAAAATTTTTTGCCAACTAAATCTTGAATGATCTGAAGACAACAAACTAGCAACCCTTGTCGTATCCGACTTAAAACCCCACCCACTTTTAAGATAAGACTTAAATAACAACTCATCTTTTTTTAGGAAGGACGGATCACGTCCTTCGATAAGTTGCGGGATTGTCATTGAACGTATCATAGACTTCTCTGAAACTGAGATAGGAATATCATGTAATCTTGTTTTACAATCTGCTGCCACGCCATCCAAATAATCCAAGTATAATATCGAGGTCGATGAAGTAACCCCTTTTTCGGAAATAATCCTGCAAGAACTCCACACAGGATCTTCCGTTTCCACCAACGCACTGAAAATGGCCTTCGCGGATAAAGACTCTGTAAAAGATACCACATAGAATTCGCCGCGTGGCAACGAGCATACTTCAACAGAAGCTCCGGGATACTGACGATAAACGTCCAACCAAGCCCTATACCGGGCTTTACTTGTCCCACTAGGTGTTGAAGTCCAATAAGCCCAAGCATGTCCAGTAGGAATAATACTTCCAAAAAACTGATTAAAGTCATCTGCATCAATCCTCTCATCCCCGGTTCGTAAATTTAATAGTCCAATGCCATGTATACCTAAAGGTAAACCTTTAACAGATTCTTCCTTAGCCATAAAGAAACCATAAAAATCCTTACCTTTTCGACAAACCCAAACACTATAACCTACAGAAAGAGCTTGTCGGATATTATCCAAATAACTACGTTGAACCCAATAATCCGCCTGGTCAATCTCATCTTGAGAAACACCAGATACTTCAGGATCTTTCTCAGCGACAAACGTCTGATAAGATTTTTTAGTGTCATCGATTATAGGATCAGTTAACCTAATTCCATCCTGTTTTAACCAATCTAGTATCCTATCTAATTCATCAACAGAAGTTACCCGAACTAAAGAGGAAGTTAATTGTGAAACTACAGCCACATCTTTCTTTAAGAAAGATGAATTATGTTCTTCAACTAACTGTGGTAGTGATGAAGCCAATAATGCGGACTTTTGTCCTTGTGATGATGTGCTTGATAATAAAGCACTCGATCCATCATAGCATCCCAGTCTCGCCGTAAATAATCGGTCAGCACCGAAAAACTTAGTAAACTGCTCAAAGTTAATCTTGTGTACGGTAGTATCTCTAAATGATGATCTCTCCTGAACCAACGACCCCGCTGTACTCTCAATGGATAAACTGCCTGTCTTAGAAGATACTGAAAAAAGTTCTCTGAAGGAACTATCGTCCAATGATAGTAATGAACTCCCTTTAACCAACAAGACAGAATTCGTAATAATATTTCCGCTAGTAACTTCCGCCACCAACTGATCAACGGTGAAATTTTGATTAAAACTAATGCAATAAACAACACCATCCGATAACGGAACTGTGCGCCCTTGAAACCGTGACAATAACGCATTCGTAACCTCCGGCTTAACTCCTCCCCCGTCTTGCCAAACAGCAAAATCCTTACCCTCAAAGCCATACAACAAATCTGAAAAGGACATTCCCATGCCCTGTAATTCAGAACGTTTATAATTCTGAATCTTTAAAGAAGTAAGACCATTAAAACTATTAAAAGATACCTCTTTCCAAGCAAACCACCCAGTCAACAAACCAAAACGTTCAGATACCCAAATAGAATAACCTAAAGGCATAAAGGACATAAAAACTTTATAGACTACAAAATAATCTTCTTCATGAGTAAACACACCATCTGCAAACTCTGAGTGATTTAACATCTTAGAAATGGAAGAAACTAAAAAATTGTTTACACCTCCAGCCCAATTCTGTGTAAACCATTTAACAGCCTGATCCAAAGTATCAAAACTCTGAGTAAATTCACCTAATTTAAAATAACAAGAACAATTAGCGTAATGACTAAAAGTCTTTTTAACCTGCTCAAGGCAATCTGTAAGAGGTAAATCTTTAGACCAAATTGTAAGAGGGCCACGATGTCCGGTTGCGTAGCCCTTTATTGATTGAGCCCAATAACCCTCAGTTGAAAAGTTAATTGAAGAATTAAGTTCTCTAAACTGCAAACTTTGTGCTGTAGAATTAAGAGACGTATTGATACCCCGCTTCGAAAATGATACATTCGATAAATGTAAGGATACCCCTGCATCCAAGACAGCACACGAAGAACGTATAGATGCACTAGCCACAGCATTGAATTTTGCATATATTTCCGGTACTTTTCCGACAATATATACTTCAAGATCTCCAACTGGACGATGCTTACCCCCAACTGAATCTGTAAACCGAGTATCAAAAGATAACTTTGGATTATCATGTCTTACCCCCCAAAGAACATAATCAAAAGAAGTTAACAATTGAGAAACAAAATTTTCAAATTCTCCAGATTCAAAACCCTTATTAAAATCTATAACACCTAATTGATGCACACCCTTATAAGGTTCTAGCCATGAATTCTGAATGTCTAGCTTATAAAACAATAATCCCGTTAGCTCTCCAGCATTAGTAACATAATGAATAAGATAATTATCCCCCTGTAGAATACTAACTAAATCACGAATACGCTGCTGTCTAAATATAGAATTGTCTTTATATAACTCCCAATCAGTAAAAAACCATTTAAATTTATCTGGCATCGAAACTAATGGCTGATCAACTACTAAATCAATATTAGCATCGGTAACTAACTGATCAAATTCCTCTTGACCACCTTTTAATTTTGCATTTGCCTTTGATAAAATATAAGAAGAACCAAGGCACTCTAGTAAATCTTTTAGATGTTTAAAATTAGAATCTGGAAAACCTCCGTTAAAATAGTCTAAAAATGCTATAGGAGTCATATCTGAATATTGTGGATTATTTAAAATCCAATCTTGTAGAAAACGAACAACGTTTCTATTATGAGACTGAATATAAAGTCCATGTCCGCCACCCCAATCTCTAATTGAAATCCAACCCTTATCTAGAAGATAACGTTTAGGATCAAAATCTCCTTTACAGTCATCAGTATCTGGAATATATTCTTGTTGAAATACATCCTGAATCTCTTGGTCTAAACCAAATAAATCAGGATGCTGCATAGCATATTGTACATGAGTTACATTAAAAGGACCGTAAGACTGTCCTGATGGAGATATCCACCATCCGTCATAAATGACAGATGAAACTAACAATGAAGAACCTATATGATTAATATGATCCCCGTCAGCACGAAGAGCATCGAAAGCTTCTTTTGGAGGCATAACAACAGCGTCTTCATCGAGTTTTTCGATCTCGCCAAGCTGCTTAATTTTTTCGAGAGCCGCACGGTTCTCTTTGGCAGTTTGCTCTTTATGATAGTCAAAACCCCGCCACCAGAGCGTATTAGACCCAACACGCTTTTCAAGCGAAACCAACGCCTGCTCCTGCCAATCTCCTCCGACCTTCCAGGTAATGTAATCAGGTCCGACCGCAACAAGCTCATAGTTCTCGGTATCAAGGTTCTCAGGCCAGCCTTTAAACTTTTTCATGCCAGTTGGGATAGGCCAATCCCAGTCATGTTTTGAGACATCCCAAAAATGTTTAACAAGAAGCTTAGCGAAGTCTTTTTGACGGGACTCTATGCTCATTTATCCAACCTATAATATAGAGTATCCACGATAGCCGTGAAAGACTGACTAAGTTTTAATTGAAGAACTGTGAGAACATCATCACGATCCGTGAGCATAAACTTACGAGGAGTTAACATATAGGCCTGCGAAATGCTTCCGATAGACGAATCTTGAATCTCATTAATAGTTACCGGAGCAAAATCTTTAGGGATCATGAAAGAAGCATCGACATCGATAGAACTTACGACGTCTGTGCCCTCATAGGGAACAAACCCTTCAGGAAGACTATCATAACGCTCAAACACAGTATCAAGATCAAGCTCGGTCTCAGGATGTGAAAGATAGGCGGCTCCTGAAAGAAGCTGCTTAAAAGCCAATTGCTTAGGAGCATAACTTAAATCTGAAAGAAGCAGTTTATCGTTTAACGGCGTTTCGGATTCGATGAAGGCTTTCATGGAAGAAACAAGTTCTTCTGAAAATTCGCCAGATTGTTCGACTGTACTCGTAATCTGTTGTAGTTCTTCGAGCTTGAGATTGTAGTCTTGTTGCAATAATGGAGGCTGCGCGCCAGTCATTATTGGAGTCATTAGTTCTTCGACGTTGACACCGATAGATTCGAATGATGGTCCGAGTACAGCCTTGATAAGATATTTTTTATTATAATCCGCAAGCTGTAACTGCCCAAGTGTTTCAGCGATTGTTTTAAGATTAAGGGCCGCCGTCTTCATGGCGTCGTTGCGCTCGTGGTCATCGATTTGGCCTTGAAGAACAGTTCCGTAAGTCCAATCTGAAGGAGAAACACGATAACCCTTTGAACGAAGATAATAAAGATCGATCTGACGGACAGCATCAAGAACTGAGAAAAGCGTAGATTTACACGTCCGCATCCATCGAAGCTCCCAAGCCTCTTCAGGACTCGCTCCCATATTGATATTACTAGACTGGCCCTGTCCAAAGCCAATCTGTGAAGGCTGTAAATTAAGTGACGCAAATAAACGTTGGTATTGTACGTCAAGATCCTTAAGAGCACGAATGTCTTTTTGCCCACCGACATCAGTAACGTCAACTCCACCTTGCTGATTAGTCTTAGGTATAATAACTTCGAACTCAGCTCCACCACCTTGCTGAGACATACCTGAAGAATCATAAGAAACTCTGCGTACTTTCTTAAATAAAGAACGATAGTAGTTAAGAACACGTATCGCCGATTTTGAGTCTACGCTAGGTCCGACGTTAACTGTAAATATCCTGAAATAATTTGACTGATCAAGACGTGCAAGAAGAAGAGCGTCCTCGATTATCTTGATGTTACGCCAAGGTCGGACAGCGTTTGCAACATAAGACGGCGCAAGAGCGAACTCATTTTCAATTTCAAGTTCGGTGTCCCCGCAAGGCGAACCGTTAACGCCGCCCTTTGAAAGATTCATGACCGCGCCACCGGCGCTCCCGTAAGAAAGATTGCCGAGTTTAATAAGCCCATGACCAAGAGGTCCACCAAAATCATGATTATACTGAGACTGCGCAAACACGTATTCTAATGGATAATGATACTCTCCGTTAACAAGATGTCCGATTGTCTTGCCCGAAATAATAATCGGAACTACTTTATTGTAATCACCGATAAATTTTAACTGAGAAAGAACGTTGTTTTTATCGTATATGAGCTTAATCGGCAGGTTGCCCCAAATTACGATGTTATACCCAAGATCGAGGATACGCTTCTGCATAAGTATATCGGTATGAAATTTCTCAAGTTCCTCGGTGACCGCAGCGTATTTTGACTTCACCCAAAAGATCTTTTGTTCCGGGGATAACTGAAAACAGGTGGTCATTAAAAGATTAACAGCCGATGATATAACCGGATCCCGAAGCATATTGGGAATCTCTGAAGCAAAACCCATGCCATTTGCGTTTGCTCCGGACTGCCAATTCCAGATTGAATTTTGATAACGTGGGGTGATGGCTCCATCACGAACTTTTTGAATAAGATCTTCGGCGTCATCTTGAGGACCTTGAATAAATCTGCGTATACGTGCTGGAATGGACTTCTTGCCAGCCGATGGATCAAGAATTGACTTTGCCATGCTACATCCTTTGCTGGCCATCTAAAGCCGATAAAATAAGAGAAGACAACACTGAAAGCTGTACGATCTCGTTGACCCTTGAAAAATCAAAAGAGCGTGCGCCCTGGTCTTTCGTAGCAAGAATAAATTGATTATCTTCGAGAGACTTTAAACCGCAAGAACTGTCACCTGAAGAAAAAACAAGCCCCTGTGAAGATAAACGGACTTCGATGTGAGGATAAAATTTATGAAATAACGATTGAAAAATCTGAAGAGACTCAGGCATCTGCTTGCTCCTCTAATAGCTTTTGCTGCTGCCGTAAATCATATAATAAAGCTCGAAACAGTTTAACTGGGAAACAATTAAAATTTACTGGACGAGTCCAATGTTTAGCAGCATCAAGACCTATAAAACCTCCGCCAAGGAAACAATAAATATGATGCCTTAACACACAATAATACTTAATTAAACCAAAAGACTGAGTTGCTAACTGAAGCCATTGCTGACCTGCAACAATAAATAAATAATACTGACGACGTTGTATCCACCATAACCTAAAAAAAGACACTATACCCTCACAAAATAAAATTTAATTTGATACGAGTTAACTAAATGTTGCAAACTCTGCAATTTATAGCATAACCCAACCCATCTACAATCTAAATCAGAAAGGCCCCCTCTTATAAAACAATCAGACCAAGTTAGATAAATCCCCCATAATAGACAACTTATACGATGCCTGTATAAAAGGAGCCACCTCTTCAGTGAACCTCTCGTATACTTCCGGTACTCTCGAGATAAGGCACTTCTTAACACCACCAACTGAATCCACAAACTTGTCATCAAAAGATATCTTTGGATTATCAAGTAGAGCCTCCCATTGATAGTGCTAAAAATATCCCTGACAAATCATGTGTATTTTCTGACTGATCATTAAATTTATTAAAGAGTAACGTTGTAAAGAAGCTATTCGAATGTTGTCCTGAAACCGAACTGACCATTTGAATATCGGTAAGCTCTCGATCCGGCACCGTAACTTTAAAGGAAGATAACTGAAGCCCGCCTTCAGAAACGGGAATTTGCGCTCTCTGCACAAGCAAATCCAAAAGTTCCGGGTCTTTGGCGATAACAAAACCAACACCTTTTGGAGTCTCAACCTCTCTTCCCCCAAGTAAATTAACATACTTACGATATTTAGCAAGCGCCTTAGAGTTACCTGATAAAACATCGCCCCCAATAAACACAAACAAATAAACAACCTGCACATTAAACCTACCCATTAAACTTTAAATATGAAAAGAGGCCTGACAAATCATGTTGCTCTCCTGCGGATAAAGGTACGAAAACCGTTGAAGCTCTAATCGAAGTAAGACTGTCCAAAAAACCATGCTTTTCCGATAAGGGCCTAAAATATCCAATGACATCTCCAACAACTGAGAAGGCACTAAAGCGTAACCCCCTAACAGGATCAGAATCATTGAGAGACTTTTTGAGAGCTTCCAAGACACCTGGTTCCTTCGCCACGATAAATCCATGACCATTTGGAGCCACCACTTCCTCACCGCCAAACGAGGCAGCATATTTGCGATACTTAGCAAGCGCAACGGTGTTGTCTTCAGACATATCGCCCCAATAAGTGTAGTCATAATTAGCCAATACATCACTGAAAAAAGACCGCCAATCAGCGTCATTTATTGAAACTCCTTGATCTGCAACATTATGAAAAGATAAATGGCCTAACCCCCGGTACTCTTGCCCGTTAAAAACACGCTGCTCTGGAGTGCCTAGAAAGATACCGGTCAGCGCCCCATCCGTGCTGCAAACCCACGCGTAACTACCAGTGTAAATCGCTTCTAAAGAACGCTGAACACTTGGAAACATGCCCTTGTAAAAACGCTCATAAGAATAATTTAATTTTAGGTTATCTTGATATTTAGTATCAGCGTTTTCCCAACCGTGAATTAAAGTCTCATAGTCTTTCTTTGGGTCATCTCCGATTAAACCCGTAAAACGATTACTTTTAGTCAACATACTAAGTAAAGATTCAAATTCTGATGCAGTCTTAACTAACTGAACATTAGACTTTAAATAGGAAGAAAGACCTGAAAGGTCATGCTGAAATGATTGTGGAACCGGAGCCTGTCCTGGAGGACTTGAAGTCCCGCCCGGAAACCCCTCAGAAGCATAGTCCATGCTTCCTGGAACCGGTGGCTCTTCACCTGAAGGAGCAACCGGAATTTCAGGAACTCCTCCAGACATATCCATTGGAGGAGGCATTCCCGCACCGCCAGGAGGGATCGCTGACGGAACCGGTGCGGCTTCAGGACTAAACTGAGGATCTTCTAGCTTAAAAAAGGGATCGATAATGATGTCATGAACACGAAATAAGGCTGAAAGAGCATCGAGAACAGCCCGTATCAACTCAAGAATATCGTTATAATGAGTTTGACTGTTATACATGCCCTTAGTCAGCAAATAACTATCCTGAATAAGAAAGACGGTCTTGAGTAACTTAACAGCATTTTCATGGTTTTCCTGGACTAGAATCTGTTCGTCTTCGGGAGCCAATGAGCAAATTTTAATGATAAGCTCTCGCCATGTTGTAACTTTATTACCGAGAGTAACTGTAAGAGCCTCTTCTGGAGAGATAAGTTCACCGGAAGCATTACAACATACAAGAGTTAGGGTAAGAAGATTCGTGAATAACTCAAGAGGAGTATCAAAAGTAAAAACAGTAAGCAACTCATCGAAAGACTTTATCTTGATAATACGAATAGAATCATCAGTTGCTGTAATTACCGCTTCGATATCTTCGCTTTCGTTTTTACGGACAAGAGCAAGTGAAGATGAATCTTCGGTTGTGAACAGCTTAAGCTGAAAACCACGCAGAGGAAACGTAGAGAAACGCCGATAAAACGTCTCACAAAACTGTTTAACTTCCTCGATCTCCATGAACACCTACCCAATAATAATTAGACGCTTTACCCGATAAATATATACGGTCTGTTACGAGGCTTAAACGACAAAAGCCGCCGGAATTCCGGCGGCTTAGTTTAACTGTGAAAGACTACATCCACTTTGCGAGAGTGCTTACGTTTTCGTTGGCCTGTACCCCGAACTCCTGCCGTGAAGAAGCTAAGAATCTAGCGTTCTCTTTGGCAATGTAACCCATGTCATCGACTTCAGGTTTAACCTTAAGAGAGCTTAACGAAGACGCTACCTTTTGGACGTTTTGAGCGGCCTTAGTCTTCTCGACTTCGATCTGCTTTTGCAAGCTGCTAATCAACTCTTTATTAGCACGCTGTTTGTCTTGAGCCGCCGACATAAGACCCTGATAGGCTTTATCGGCCCTGAGCGCTGCCATCCTCTGGAACAAGACATATTTCTGTTCGATCTCGGAGAAAAGATCACGCTTTGCGTCTTGCTGAGTAATTGACTTGTTGCTGTGGGCTGAAGCAATCCATAACTCTGTATGGGGATTTTTAATACCCATACCGGTCGAATTAACAAGCATGCCATTTTTCAATGAGTATAGCTCGTAATTTGCATTCTTCATGCCCTTAGCAAACGGCGCTTCGAGAGCGATAAGACCAAGCACGTTCGAAGACTTGCACATAAGAGCAGTACCACCAGCACGCAGAGGAATGATGACCGGTTTCGTGAAATCTGAAAGCATCACCTTAGTCTGAACGGCTCCGTTGAGAAGGGCCTGGACTTTAGCATCACCCTGCACCCACGAACAACGACCACCTCCGGAGTTTACCTGATGGCAGGTCTCAAGTATATGGACACCGCAACCGATTGACTTGAAAACCAGCACTTCAGAAATGCCCTTGTTCGCGACCGGAAGCTCAAGAGCGGATTTTTCGACTGAAGTAAAATTGTAATTGGGGTTCACGATATTACGATCCTTTGGAGAGGTATCAGCAATAAGACCCTCTTCGTCACCGGCAAGATTATACAGAGTAACCTGAGAAGGGTCATCGGCGTTGACAACTGTCGGCTGCATACCCTTGTCAGGACCGCCGTCCCCGACTTTGCCGCCTTCACCGGCTTTAAGCTTACCGTCAGGACCAGTGTCATGCTTTTTGCTAACAGCTACCTCAGATTTTATCTGATTAAGCAGAGCATCAATACGAGCTTTACGGTCAGATTGTATTGGAGCTTTCGGAGTTGGGGCTGGCGTCGAAGACTTAATTGGGGCAAACTTACCGTGATACTTTGCTGAAGCCTGAAGTACCCTGCGAACAACACCTTTATTACCGATAGTTACGTTAGAACGAAGATTTGTCTGGACGGTAAAGTGCTTCGCCTTGTAACTCTGAGCTACGATCTGAACAGCCGCCCAATCCTTAGCGTCCGATGGACCTTTACCACCATGGGCCGAATTAAATAATTTAAGAGCATAAGCCCAAGACTCAAGATTCTCAGGAGATTGGCTCTTCCAGCCTTGTTCAAGCTGAAGGTACTTAGCCGCAACCTTGTCTGACTTAGTAATACGTGGAACCGAAGTAACTACGATTGTTCCTTCGATGGATGTTCCGTTTGGGACGCTATCAATAAGACCGGAATGTATATGAGAGGCATCAGAGATAATTTCGACCTGACCGGTGCCGTCCAGATGCTGTGAAGAAAGACGGGGAACATCAAAACGCTGTGACGGCTTGCCGCCAACAGCAAGAACGCTAACGTAAGACTGTGCTAGTTCAGGAGGCATATCGGGAATCTCAGCGTCCGAGGGAGCCGTAGACTGGAAATCTGCCAGATGATTAACGTAATCCTTAATGGATTCCATATCGCTTTCTTCGATGCCATCGCCGGAACCCTGTCCGGCCTCTTCGAGCATTGCGGCGGCTACCCGGTCAATGGCCTTAATCGCATCAAGCAACTCTGATTCAGTTACCTGCCCGGTAGCCTCACCCTCGAACACATCAAGTTCGTTAACGCTATCCAACAGGTCAGGCTCAAGGTCGTCTTCCTCGAAATCCATGTCGATCTCAAAATCATCGCCGGCACCGTCATCGGCCTCGCCGCCAAACAGATCTCCATCGGAAGCACCAGCGTCTTCGCCTTCGGATTTAGGTTCTGAAGAGTCTTTTGAATCCTTATCCTTTTTCTTATCATCAGACTCACCATCTTTCTTTTCAGAAGTAAGTAACTGATGAAACACTTTAACCGGATGATTTGACGTAAGCTTCCAACCGGAAAGAAGTGAATTTGCTATAAGATCAGTAACCGACATTTCAGACATAATACGCTGAACCGCTGCGGCCTTATCAATAGAACCGCCCTTCAACTGAGAGACGATTTCGTTTAAAAGCTTCGCTTGAGCCTGTTTATCCATAAGATACTCCTTCTTGATTATATAGACCAGATCAACTAAACGTCTCAGCCCCTACAGACGTAGCCGGCTTTGCCGCGGCCTTTTGCTTCGATGACGCTTTTGATTCAGGTTTAACGTTCTCATAAGACTTAACCCGCTTTGCCAATTCTGATGAAGAACGAGACTCTTCAGGTAGGTCCTTGAAAAGCTCGTCGGTCAATAGCTTGGCAATCTTTGAAAGCCTAGCGCTGCCGTCGCCATCTTGTACGGCTTTCTCGTAGGCAGTAAACTCTTTAATAACCTCGTCGCCATATTTATCGATGAGTTTACGGAAGTCTTTAGGATGCTTGTTACGCTTTGCTAACTCTTCATCATTTGAACGACGGAACTTACGCTCAAACTCTTCGTCTGAAACATACGGTTCAGGAGCTGGTTTAGCTTCGAGATAATCAGCAATCTGCTGTTTAAGCCGTGATTGATGTTCGCGTTCTTGGTCTTGAAGTGAGTCTGGTGGATACTCAAGAAAATCAGCGTATTTATCCGCAAGACGTTTAGCAAGCTTACGCCCCTCATCTGGAGTCATCTGACGGCGCTCTGGCAATTGTGATTTAAACTCAGCTTCGTGAGACTCATCCCAATCAGAAGAATAATGATGAGTGTAGCCTGTAGGCTCTCCGTTTCCGCTACCAGGAGCATCCGGATCATAAGACCGAGAGTTACGTCCTTTATCGGCGGCGTAAAGCTTTAAGAACTGATTTACGTGCTGAATGAACTCAGAAGAAGCAGCTTTTTTAGTTTCAGGGTCAAGAAGCGCTGACACATCAAAATAAATCTCAGACCCACCATACTGAATCTCTTTAGTAGAAAGATCTGGACTAGCTCCAGTTACAATTGAGATATAGCAAATTGCCCACTGCGGCCATTTTGACTGATTATCAGAGATATACTCGGATAAGAGCTGTTGCCAAACATCCCAAGAACTAAACATAGCGACATCCGGAGATGTAGAAGCACCGGAAGGAGCGGACGCTGTCGGCTTTCTAGCCGGACCCTTTTTCTTGCCATAAGAAGCACGATCCGGGTCCGATGCAGAACCCTCCCAAGCTAGACGTTGCCCAGTTTTAGAGTTTCCTGAATAACCCCAGTTTGCAGCATAGTCATCGAAATCGTCACCGTATGGAAGATTATTAGTATCGACGATAATCTCAATACGAAGTGATGTTTTGGACTCACTTTGAAGCTGATCAAGAAGCTGTTTATATAACGCCGGATCTCCGTTGGACTGCTTCTCGGCTTCAGCCTGTAAAGCCTTTTTATCGTTTCCAGTTGCAAGCTGTGAACCAGATAACGGAATAGTATAGCTAAAATGACCGGATTCATCTCCTTCGTCGAGTGCATCAACTGAACTCCAAGTGCCTTTAAGACCAAATTCTGAAACTAAAGACGTATTAAGGTCTTGCATAAGATGATTTAAGGACGGATCAGCCTTTGACTGAAAATAGTCGGCTTCAGGATTTTGATAACGCTGTTCTTTAGGATTTTTTGGGAACATCACCGGATTGCCTTCAGGACTAAGTACCGGATCTCCCTCGTTGACCTCTTCCCCAGTCAAAACTTTTTTATTTGTCTTTGAGACCGGTTGAGAAGGATCAAAATCAGGATTAAGCTTATAGCCATGACGCTTTACCCCTTCAGAGGGGTCAGGTCCGTATTTAGCCGGGTACATGGTATCCGGATTATTTTTTCCGAGTTCGGCATTAAAACGATCCCGGAATTTTTCAGCACGCTTTGTTTTACGTTTTAATTCTGAAAGAGCCGTATCATAATCAACAGCGGGATCTTGCTGAGACCATTCGGTAGCGAGCTGTTCAATAGGAAGATTGAAACGGGGCTCTTGACGAGGTTTAACGAAGTCTGAAAACTTAAGATAAAGCTGCTCGGCAATAGTGTCAGCGCCGGCAATGTTTTTCTCTGGATCAAATATAAAACGGACAACTTCGACCGGATCTGAAGACCCTACAGCTTTAATCAACTCAGGTTTAGCCTGAGCCAGCTTGCTAATAAAACCATCAAGAAGCTTGCGATATTTAGCATAGACATCCGGATACTCATCGGCTGAATCTTCGAAAGCTTCGATTAGAACTGAAACTTTATCCGAACCTAAATAATCTTGCCTATCAGCAAGCTTATCGGCAATGTCTTTAAGTTCAGGGTAGTCATTAATGTTAATCTTTGAGTCTTTGAGATTATAATTATAACCGCCCCAACCCTTGCCATCGAAATTTGCGCCGGTAGCACGCTTCATGATTTCGTGACGGGTAACGTAATCTGGATCAAGTTCAGGCTGCTCCTGACGATCTACCCCAAAAACTTTATTCCATCGAACACCATCCTGACCATCTGAAAGAGTCTCGATAATGCCAGTTAGAACCGGCGGATTTTTAGAGTAATCTTCGACGGACTTGCCAGGACGAAGATCCGCCCCGGCCTTACCACCAGATTTTTTATAGTGTTCGGGTTTATAACCGTCAGGATAAGATAACGGTCCAGTATGTGCCGGAATACCGCGTCTCCGCATCGTTTTAATAGCTTCGACTAGAGCAGGAAATCGATTATGAGACGGCTGAAGCATTTGCTTTGCGATCTTTTCGGCTTCGAGTTGCAATGGATCAGTATAGTCTTCTTCAGAGGGACGGATCTCTGAAGACTTCGACGGAGCAGGATCATTAGAGTGTTTAGCTCGATAAGCAGCTATAGCCTTATCCAAGTCTTCCTGAGAAGGTTCGTTTCCACCGGTCTCCCCCATCAGATGTGCCTGCTCACCGGAATTATCTGGAAGCTGCACGTCCATTGAATCATACTACTCACGTAAAGCGGCATCACGTTCAGCCGAAGCCTTTGCACGAGCAGCTAACTTTTTAGTATCTGGCTCATACATGGTATAATACTTGGCATTTGGAAACTGTGAAGGATCAGAATAATCTCGGTTGTCTGTCGGCTCGCCTTGTCCGAATGCACTTAGTAAATAAGGAATCATGCCTAAGTGGTCTTCGATAGACCACGGAGAAGCCTGATACCCCATGGAAGAATTTATAAGAAACTCTTGATTTGCCTGGTTGCGAGTAAAAGATAAAAGACCGGACAAGTCCCCCGAAACAGCCGGAAGCTCAGACCGGAACGCGAAAGAATCTAAGTCCGAAGCTAAAATCGAGGAAACAAGCCCGGTTAATTGTGAATCCTGAAAACGGTGGTCTTGTGATAAGAAGTCTTGCCAGAAACAGGCGATGGCATCGTCTTCGGGTAAGCCCTTAATAAGCACAGCCTGAGCAATTTCGAGTGAACGATCATAGCAAGATAAAATATGAGCGACGGCTGACTCGGATATTACCTGATTAGATAACGGAGAAAGATGCTTGTATACGGAATCAGTGCCTTCGGATTGTGATGCTGCTGGCGGATTAGTAGCTCCCGGCTGGGTACTGGTGGGCGGCGCGCTGGGCGAAGACTGCTGGGGTTGATTTGACTGTGATGAATCAGGTGCGCCTTCTGAAAAGGGCTGTAGCGGATCACCAGCATTTCCGAGTCCAAGAGTAGTCTCAGCAACATTTGGAGGTTGAGGAGCCGATGGCGCTGCCTGGTCCTGAAAAGCTACAGAACGATCAAGGTCCCAATTTTGGACTTGTGTAGCGGCCTCTTGGGGCGGCATCCCCTCACGCTGAAGATATGCTAAAGCCGTTGACGGATCAAGCTTACCTTCAGCATACTGTTTCTGGATATCCTCAATGGAAAATTGTAAATCAGCCATAACACCATCCGGTAAAGATATATGATTATATAGGCTTACAGGAAACCAAGCAGATCCCGCACGCTCAATTCTGTAGGTGGAGTCTGGTTAAACCCTGATTTAAGAGAGACACCGGTAAGAGAATCCGCGAAAGTCTCCTTGTCGGTTTTATACGCGCCGTCTTCCTGATCGATAAGATCTCCGTAAAAGTCATAAGAGGGATCTTGCTGACCGAGTTTACGACGCTCTTCGTCAATCTTGTTGTTAAGATCAACCTGTTCGAGATTAACGTCGATATGAGTTACTACATTCCAGGTAGCACCGCATAAGGCATCAGCCACGTCCTTTGAGTACTCAGCTTGACCTGTTGGCGTACTGGTAGTATTATGGGGATGGTCGATCTTACCTTCAAGACGATTATAAACTAACTGAGAAAGCTCACGTTTTAATAACGGATAGCCATAAATTTTAATCTTACCTCGTTTTGCTAATGAAAGCAATTCAAGATAGGGAGCGGAGTCTTCGACGGAAAGCTTACCACAAAACTGAGGACCGTAAAGAAGTCTAAGCTTCTGTATTAGGCCGGGACTACCATGTGCATCGAAGGATATATACTGTATGTTAAGCCCTTCTCCCATTAAGTATTGAATAACCCCAAGAACTTTATCCTGTGAGATCTCGTTGTCAGGTATCTTACGGTCATGGTAAAAAGCCGAAACAAAAGCCGACTCGATCTGATTGGTATCCTCATTATAAAACATTAAAGCAAGACCTGTGCGATCATAACGCTCGGATAAATCGATATGACCGAACACCGGCTCACCTGAATAATGGCTTTCGATAAGCTTAAAATCAATAAGCTCTGAAGGTTCGAGAGCGTCATAGATGCCGATAAATGGAATTAAATCCGGAATATATAATTCTGATGGATACTTCCAGGAGTCTGTAAATATTGAATCAATCACTTTTCCGGAGTTAAAAAGATTATTTTCGGTCGAGGATATTGAGACGCCTGAGATCTGCTGTAAAGCATAAATGAGGTCTTCCTGATAAAACTTGCGATGAGACTCTGGAGGATTTACGATACGTTCTGGATGAGCAGCTAAATACTGCTCGAGAGAATAACCTTTCGAGTTAATGGTCATAAGGATGTCGTCGCCAGCCTCATCAACGATAAAGGGCCGGACGTCGTCATCACCCCAATACACTTTAAAACGATTAGCTGAAAATCTAGCAGGTTCGACATCGTATTGAGCGGCAATTACAACCTTCATGCCGGATTTTGGCTTTGCCGCGTTTTTAATCTGAGTCTCAGCGAAAGACGAAGTGTCTCCGGCTGTCGCAATAAGAACTGAGAAACCGCCCCAAACACCTCCGACCGAAAAGGTACTTGAAGAACGCATGCGTATCTCGGTAAACAGCTTCTGAGCATTTTTAATGACCTCAGCGCGAGCGCCCTGACGAAGACTGGCTTCGTCAAACACAGCCCCAAGCATGTCCGAGCCGATTGAATGTTCGAGTTCAGATGCCGCAGTTACCTCGACCCAGGGAAAACGTACCATGGAGTTTACCGGATCACGTTTATAAGCCTTTTGGTTAAAGAAAGGGCTCTGATCAAGAATACGATTGATACGGTCGATTAACTGAGATGAAGCCTTACCTTTGGAATACGAGAATGTCATGATCTGTGGCAGAGTCGTAGCACTAAGATTAAATAAAGTTGGAAAGGACTCAAAGGCTCCAATCTCGTAAATATAACGAATCACGATGATGGCCGCGACTGTAGTTTTGCCCGCTCTGGCGCTCCCTGATAAAATAAGATCACGCTTCTCAGGGTGCTCGAAATAGTCAATTACATGTTGCTTCCAAAAGGCGTATACTGTAGCTTGCTCTTTGCCAAGGTAAAACTCAGAGTTTATCCACTCTCGAATTGGAACGATGTTATAACGGTACTTTATCTCGGGCATATAAGAAGATATGAATTAGTAATGTGAGATGAACTAGTCTACGGCAAAAGCGGGGGCCACGCCTAAAGTCAGACTGGCGGAGCTGATGACGGCGCTACCGCTGGAACTCCCATGACAAAAGGCATCGGAGTTAACTCTAGCAGGAGAAGCCCCCCACCAGTGAAACGAAACTATATTGACGTTTAAGAGGCAATATTTTAGTCTACTGGCGTTATCCTGGTAGTATTCCAATCTCCCCTGCCCGTTGTCACCTGTCTCCGCCTGAGACCCAGACGACCACGAATAGGTATTCGCTCCGAATAGCTCCCATTCTGTAGGAAGCCATAACTTATCAGCAATAACATCAAGACCAGTAGCGCCCTGACCTTTATTGGCGACCCTCCGAGAAAGCGTAATAATTTTATCGGATGAGAAGGGAATTCCCGCTGCTTCCAAACCGGCCTTAACCTGATTCAGCAAGAAGGTACGGCCTTTGGAACCCATGTACCCATTGGCATTCGTAGCGGTGACTTCCATGTAATGCCCGCCTACTGTAGAAGAAGTCATCGCAGACAACACATTCCTCGAATGGAAAATCACATGCGGCGTAGTATTGCCGTTTTTATTTAACAAACCGTTTTTCGAGACAATCATGAAATCAAGCCATCGACCATGACCGGAGATCTCGACATTTGAATCTTGACTAAAAGCCCCGCCAGTATCCGAACCTGCCGCAATTGTCAGCGACGCTAAACCAAAATAATCTCCGAGTTCGAGATTGTTGATCATACCGGCTCTCACAGTAGCGCTAACCTGATTGATGATAGTCGTAACGTCCGCCGGAGTTTCGACCTCACGACCAAGAATAAGCAAAGCTAGATTACGTCCAGTGCCGGGAGTCCCTGGAGGAATGACATCGAGTGTCGAATTATTTACAACCGGTTGATTAAAAGCAGGTACCATATCGCCGTTTGACGCATTTACGAACGTAGGATCAGAGCCGTCATAAAGAATATTTACGGTAGACCCCTGTAACACAGGACCAGATAACGTAAACGTCATAGTGCCATCGGATATGGCCCATGAAGCAATGCTCGGTAATGAAGAGCCGCCGGATAAAGACCAACCAGTCGGAGCCGAAGATCCGCTTGTAGCGTTACTAATTAAAACAGCCCCTGACATTATAAGTGAGAGAACACTAGGGTTAGAGGCTGAGATCTCTGCTGCTTGCGGTGTTAGCGCAGTAACACCGCTATTATTACTACAAGGCTGATTTGTAAACGGTGTCACAGACTGTCCGAGATCGTCGGTCGCTCCACCGGCGGACATTGAAATTGTTACACCAGAAGCCGCGCTGCTGACGTTGCCGGATAAAGCTAACTGCACGGTTACGCTTTGATTTGTCCCGGTTGGGCTTACCAGACCGGTGATTGACTGACCTGCATTATTAAGCGTAAACTTTGTCCTATCGATAGACTTGACAGCCCTCGAAAACAAAAGAACGACCGCATTTGGAAATGCTGAGGGAATTTGAGCCATGAGAAGCTGCGTCTCGCTGTACGTGCTGTAATTTTGCACAGCAAAACCAGTCCAAGAAGGATAAGACGTATTATTACTATTTAAAAGATCCCCGGATCCATCGTAATTAAGATAATAATTAGTATTTGACTGGAATACGATGGAATTTAACTTAAAACGGATGGACTTGCTATCGGGCTGAGAATCAAAAACTAAAGCATCCCAAGGAGTTGTCTGGCCGACCACCGAAACTTTAAAACCTGTGGCCTGAGTAACGGTGATGCTATTGTTAAATGTGACAAGAAGATAACGAGGATCGGCTTGACCGATTACAGCGTTGACTAACTCTGCGGTGTTACGCAGAGTATAAACAGTCTCCTGAAGCTGGACACCATCGGACATAGCTCCGTTAGCAAAAGCCGTTTTAATAATATATTTATGAGACCCCTCAGTCGGATTAAAATGCTGAACACCAGCCTGTATATCATAACCCGGATCTGAAGGAAATAGCAAGTCATCGATATGAATATGATCAAATTCGATTGGAGGGTCGATCCAGGATATTCCACCGGCTTGATTATTAGGATTAAACCAGTTTTCGTTAATGACATTGCTAACGTTCATGCTCGAGAATGTAGAAAGATAATTTACATACTGACGAAATGATGCCCCTTGGGGAACCGAAACGCCTTTTGCCGTTATAGACTGCGCAATCTGCGCTTTCGTATCGCTAAGATAATTTAATTTATCCGCTAGAGTCGAAGGAACAACCTCGCCGTTAATACTATCGATGGTATCTGGAACAGCGGCTAACTGAGACTTTAAGAACTGTGTGCGGTTTGCTACGTCACCGGCCTGAAGATTAACCGGTCCGTTTGGGCCGCCCTTAATCGGGTCTGAAATATCAATCTGACGAACCCCGCCAGTCCAAGTATTTTGCTCAGTGATAACAGCCATTGCATCCTCGATAAGACTTCAAGATAAAATTATTTAGCCGGTCGGCACTCATAAATAAGAGAACCGACCGGAGTATTGATGATTACAGCTCGGGGTTTGAAAGCGGCACCCCGATACCGGGGATACCGGCAAATGACGACCCTGAAGCATCGGCGGGAGCGCCCGCGTAAGCCTCTGGCGGAATATCGGCTCCCGAACCAGTAGACTGAAGCGACATCGTCAATGATATTTTTGATTCAAGCATCTGATGCGCTTTAAGAGCAGTCTCAAGACACTTGCGCTTAATATCGAGTGACTTAAGACGTACATCATTGAGCATCTTGACGGTAGCAATAAGATTCTCTGGATCGGCTTCGAGAATTCCTCCGATACCGAGCATCCCCTGCAAACGCTCATTTGAATCTACAATCATACGACCAAGCTGAGTCTCTTCGTTAACGTTTAACGAATCTACCATGTCGACCAAAGAGGTCTTAACAGCTTCGAGCGATTGTACGATAGGAGACCCTGCGTGAATCTCCGCAATCGCTCCCATAGGGTCCCGCAATGCAACAGCAGTATCTGACATACTTCCTCCATAAATGAAAAATAAAACAGACTTAAAAAATTTCTACGCATCTTGACGAGGTTGTAAATTAAAAGACCGCGGAACATTTAAGCGGCTGCCCTTGAGCGCGTCCAGCACGAAAAAAAGATTGTAATCGATTACGGAGTATAGACTAAGAACGACAGCCGGATCTATATTTAATTCGGTGGCAATTCTCTGTAAAACAAGATGAAGTGTGTTTTTCTTTGGAGTGTAATCATCAGGATTTAAGCAGTATACCCATAGAATCGCATTAACGATTGGAGAGGAATCTCCGGATAAAAAATCAAGATACACACGATCCTGATTAAGATAAATGCCGTCTTTATATAAGATCTGAGCCAGATCACAAAGACCTTTACGAAAATCTATGTCAAGATCACGAGAAACATGAGTCGAAGCATCTTCAGGATGTATACCTACTTCAAGTAAGTCTTCTGCGGAATCAAACACCTCACGACGCATAGCTTTGTTACTATCGTAGGCACATTGCCATATTATCTTGAATAAGAATGTACTAATGGAACGGGTAGGGTCGTAGTGAGCCAAGGAACGACATGCATGCTCAAGAGCATGACACATGAAATCATCAAAAGATATCTTAAGATGATACTGCCTATAAATTTTCTTTGATAAGAGTTCAAAATCATGTATAAATTCCGGTCCGATAGAATCTAAACCGATAGACGGATCATACGTCAAAAAACCTTGAAGCGCGCCTGCCATATACAAGCCTATAAGATATTAAAAGATATTATAACTGACATGCTGTTAGGCTGATTGTGATGAAAATGCTTTATAAAACTGAGAAAGTACGCCACGATACACGACTAAAAATGAAGGAAAGTCTGATTCGGACTTGACCGCACCTAAAAGCTTACACCATTGTTGAAACAACTTTGCATGAGCTTTTACCGGAAACGGTCGCTCATGATACTTGCCGGTTTGCATTAAAATAAACTCACGAAAATATACGGACATGAATGACTTAAGCTGTTCTGGATGATATGAAAATAAAGGCTGGCATACCTCGGTATCGTTAATCGTAAAATCTGTGAAATACTTTTCGAGAGAAGACCAGAGCGTTGCGTACATTGAAGTATAAGAGTCTTCGCCCTGGGCTATAACCATCATCAAGAACATTACACAAGAACGAAGGCATCCCATGGATGAAATGGCAAGAGTCATGATAGTTTCTGGCTTTAAAGATAAACCCTCTTTCTCACAGATGCTCTGAATATAATGTTGGCACTCATCGACGGAAAAAAGCTTAAGCTCTAACGGCACAAGCCGTGACTTGAGCGCTTCAGAGACACCGCCAGGAACATTCGTAAGCAGAAAAACAAACACCTCGTCGGTGATATTATCCTCAAGAAGCTTAAGAAGCTCGGCTTGAACTTGACTAGAAATTTTGTGACATTCATCTAACACAATAATACGATACCCTACAACGGCACTCGTGCAAAGCATTCGGACATACTCAGCAGATTCCATTATAGAATCAGTGCTATCAATCTCATGATACTCAACATCACACTTTAACTGAGAAGCAAGACTTGATTGAAAAGCACGAGTAAGAGTGGTCTTGCCGCAACCTGCCGGGCCGGTTATAAAATACACATGAGGAAACTGCATCGGAGCTTTGACGCAATTTTTAAGAAAAGACACCGGGAACTTTTGACCATAAACCTCAGACAGGTCTTTGGGACGGTACTTTGCACTTAAATCAAGCATCTACCGGATCCTCAAGCTCATCAGAATCGTCATCCTCAAAGTCTTCAGTATAGTCCTCATCATAAGAATATTCAGGAACCTGATCGATATGCTTGGGGCAATAACAGTGCATCTTTTCAAAATCGTAACCCCAACCCTCATCCGAACATAACTGCTGGACAAAAGCAGTGCCCCAACCTTCATGAGCAGTGGCAAAATCAGTTGTACGTTCAAGTTTAGCCGAACATCCTTCGACGCAACACTCTACCTCAAAATTAACATCCATACCCCAAGAAGAATGTATTAACCCTGGGTCTTTTGAATCAAAACAAGCCTTTATAGCCATCATACCCTCCTTAGTCAAGTAGACTTTTAATATCATCGCTGGTAACGCCCATCGAAACCAGCAATAAAAAACTATAACCGATGATATCACAGATATCATTAAAACGCAACTCTGAAGAAGACTTAACTCGTCCGAGTTTATCATCAAGACGAATAAGAATGGAACTCTGAGCATCTCCCTTGAAAAAGATCTGATTCGGAGCTAACGCTGAATTGCCGTAACGCTTGTTTTTCTCGATAAGAAGGTCCCGCATAGCATCGCAGTTTAATTTAATACGCTCTTGAACGGAACACTCTGGAACGGCTATCTCACCGCCTGACTTTCTTGACATTTCACACCTCGCTAATAAACCCATTAAATAACTTCGTATCCGGCAACACCGGGAACTACTTTTAGAGACGGATAACGCTGCTGAAGCTTTGTTACTAAACGATTATACTCTGTGTTCTTTACCGGATACCGGGCCTCATAAACGCCATAGCCGATTTCGGTTTTACCATGAAACAACGGTGCAAACTGTGGTTCTACGGTTATAACTTCGTCTCTTGAATTTATGATTTTAATCCGAGAGATTACATGCTCTTCACGCAACTGACGTTGCGCTGTAATATTATCCGCCATTTAACCTCCTAATGGAAATCTTGTCTCGTTCCATAGATCATCGCCGTATAGAGCCATACGAGCTTCGTATAACAGTTTAGCAGGAAGCTCCGCAAGATCAAAGTGAGTCTAAATGTAATTTAACCTAGCATCGACCCGCTTAATTCTTGAAGATAGTACCTCTATATCCATTTTAAGCCTCGCGCTTCCTGTACGACTTGCCTAAGATTATGTTTAGCCTGTTCGTGTACTATAGGATTAACATCATACCAATCACCGAGATCAGATTTTTTATAGCCGGATGGCGCTGCTATCAAAGATATATGATAATCGATATTATGTCCGTCAAAGCCAGCCTCTTTAAAACGCTTGGCTATCTGTTTGATGTGACCTCGCGTATGCTCATCACAATCTGGTACAATAATAACCCTGCAATGTTTATGCTTAAACCATTTAAGCAATAATAAATTAGGAACAGCCGTCAGCATAGGCACGGATATTAAACCCAAAGATAAAAGAGGACCGACATCTTTAATACCTTCAGCCATAAACACAGTACAGCCATCGATTATACGCTCACATCCAGGATTTAAAAAAGTAGTGCAGAATCTCGGTGTAAACTTCTCGATAGAACCTCGCATAATAAAGCCATAACACTTGCGGTCCCTGAAAATCGGAATAAAATATACCGGGAAACCCTTTAATGCGAAGAAGTATTTCTTAAACTGCATCAAGTCTGTGCCTTCGACGAAGGAACTATGAGGTATAACACGCACTCCTGAAAAATAAGAAAGAGATTCGGTATAACCTGGAATATAAAATGACTTAACCGCAGACATTGAAGGTAAATCTTGATATGCTTTTTCGAGCATTTTAAATCCGCCGTCTCCGTGAACCAATTACTATTGAATCTGAAGGAGGAGTGGCTTGCGTTGAAATCTCCGGAGCCTTTGCCGGTAAAGATTTACGTGCCTCTTGTCGAACACGCTCACGAGACGCTTCAGGAGTTCCGTTAAACAGATCTCCGATAAATAAGACAAGAGCGTCGACAAACTTGACGTAAGTCTTATCGGCTCCGAAATCTATAACCGATTTGCGATCAATGCCGTTGTCATGAAGAAAAGCCCGTACAATTGAACGGCGAGCTTCACTTACCGAATCAAGAAGAACTCCGTTTGTCTTGTCTTGATCAATAAGACCCGGAGGTATTTTTACGTCAGCTTCAAGCATATCAAGCTCCATCGGATTCCGGCGCATCGTCTTCGTCCTCAGTCTCCTCTGAATCCTTAGCCGAAACGTGCGTGAACCCACTTTTATCGATGATAGAATCATGTATGAGATCTTCGAGAGACGCTGAAGCCTTTATGGAAGAAAACACACCGATCACATTACATGAAATAAGCTTTTTAAGTGTCAGTACATTATAATTATAGCCATGTAATAAAGCTAAAACCGGTGAAAATCTAGGTGGCATCAAGACGTATAAGATATAGCCGTCTTTCGAGGGTTTGAGCTTATAATCAAGACTGCACGTGACCTCTTTGGCGATCATGCCCGGTACCTGCTTGAAAATCTTAAACAAACCGGTTTGAAACGCCGGTAACACTTTCGAGTGAATCTCTTCTAGCGATGTTTTTAATTTAAGCTCGATAAGGTACTTAAGAGCGCCGCAGTTACGCACCCCTTCGTAAATCTGATGATGTTTAACTAGTTTAATAGTCGGGCATTTATCGTTTGCTTGCTGAAACAAAGAATCCGGATTCTCGATTGAAACTGTCATGCCAATATGTACAACCTCGTAACCTGCGTAATGTGAGTAAAAACCTTCGTTGTCAATGGAACGAAACCCGCCCCACATAATCTTACGGAAACCCAACACCCACCGGTCATCGATCTGAGCTACCGCTGAAAGCCATGAGCGTACAAGCGCTTCTTTGGCGACATACCGTCCGGATTCAGCAACCTTAAATATGAGACGATAAAAGAAAACAGGCTCTGAAGCTGTTTTCATGTCACGGATATCCATAAGATCAAACTGATGTTCGATCTCGCGATTTTTAAGCCAATCTTTAAAGGACTTAAAACCTTCTGGAGATTGAAGACCCGCTGCGGCACGCTCCTCATCGACAGAAGAACAAGCAGTACAACCATGACAAGACGGAACAGCATTTCCGTCGACGTAGTTATCTACCATCTTGAGGCAGATACCATGAGTCTTTTTAAACCAAGAAACGCCTTGCTTCTCGAAAACAGCCTGACTATGAGAAGCCTGCATCCAACGATGCACCCCCTGCTTGTAATCATACTCAAGAAACTGCTTTTTAAGATCGATGCCTTTTGAAGTAAGAACTTCGTTACAAAGCTGACCGTGTGCCTTTGTCATTTTATCAGTGTTAACAGACGTTTTTAATATAGCGTCTTCGATTAACTCTGCCGGTAAATCACACTGAAGCTGCTGCATATAAACATCATACAGCTCATTGCTGGTTTTAATCTGAATACCGAGATCCGATAAGGGAAGAAAATCATAGGAGTACCAGCCCGGATCCTGAGTAGCCATGTACATACGATAAGAAAGAACACGCGGAAGCATCTCACAGGGAGTCCCCTTCTCGGAAATTAAACCTGTAAGATTTACCCTAATTCCAGCAGACGCTCCCATCTTATCGCGAATGTTAATAATTTCACGCCACTCCTCGACCATCTCGGCTATGTCTTCAGGACGCTCATATCCGGTCCGAATCCCGCCCACCTTGACAGTAAGAAACTTATTACGAAAAGCCTCAGTCAAAACCAGCTTAATATCCTCAAAGGATAAAGACTTATTTAAAAAATCACGCATCCGCTGATTAATGCCTTCGACCGGAGCCGCTAGAGTCGTAGTGCCAAGCTGACGGATTAACCTAACATAATTGTTGTCTTCTCCACCAAGTCTAATCGAATTTGCAAGACCAGATAAACGAAAATTAATAACACTAAGCTTATTATAATATTTATAAATATCACTCATCAACTGAGGAAATCGTTTGAGATTATGAGAGTTAAAGGACTGGATACAGCACTTGTCTCCCATCAAACGCTGCTTAATATTATAAAGAGCCTGATTAAGATCTTCGTATGAACGCTCACGCCAGACTCCATTAGACGATGATTCGGAACAGAAGTTACAGGTACCACTAGGACCACTACACGAATAACTACCCATCACCTGATTTTTAGAAATATACCCAGGCATTGTCCACCAGTTTGGCTGATCGTATAACTTGCCGTATACCTCGATTGGAATATCTGTGTCGTGTTTAATTAATTTAGGAAACCCTTCGGCAACACCAACTAACTGAGAAACAACCCGGCCGTCCTGAATTTCCCAACGCTCATCGTAAGCAGACGGATAACAGATGCCCGGATGGTTTCGGATATCCCATATAACGGCTTGCTTGTGCTTACGGATATCCCCGTGAACGGATTTAATTTTAATGCAAGCATCAAGCCAGCATTTAAAAAGGCGCTCACCATAACCGTAAGCATAAAAGTCTACAATACGATCAAGACCGGAAGACCGGTCAAGACCAGTTCCTCCGGCTACAAGTAATGGAGTCTTGCCGTCATCCATACGGTCTTTATGATACAACGGAAACTTGCTCTGAAGAAGCATTTTATAAACGTCGATCTGCTCGATCCACATAACCGAAATTGAGAGACCAATGCAATCAAAATCGTCCCAAGAATGTTTCGACAGATTGCCATAGAGCAATGGATAATTTTTACTGAACTCTTTTTGCTGGTACGGCGGTGGGGCAAAACAAAAATCGATAAAGACTTCGTCACCGAACTGCTGCTTGATAATTGAATAAATCGAACTGTGTGAAAGACTTACCATCTTTGTGACGGCTGGCGTGGCAAAGACCATAAGCAGACGAATTTTAGATTTCTGCCAATCCTGCTCGGTGTGATTCCAGTTTAGCTCTGGAACCGTCTGAGGGGCCAATAAAGAATGGTCTAGTTCTGAGAAACGCATGAGGTCTCCGTTGAAACAGGTTTTACAGGCTCGATAACATCCGGTGGATCGTTATGCACAACCCCGACTTGTATCGGCGATGGAGTAGGAAGAGGTCCCGGATCCTGCTTTTGGTCTTCAAGACATTGAGCATACTGCTCGTCGGTTAAATCATTCTGACCTGCCCATACACAAAGATAAACACGATGCTTCGGAGAGTTTATCGGCACCATACAGAACTCACAGCGGCGAAACAAAGCCAGAGGTTTTGCACCCTTACCGTGAATGATACAAGTTTGCTTTGCGTGAATCTTTAGTTTCATGTAAACCCCTACGAATACTCAGCGACCGTTGAATGGGTATAGCTGACCGACTTTATCAGCGTACTCTAAACTTGCCCGCGGCGGTCGATTATTTAACACAGCGTACGGACCGCAGTTATAAGCAATGACCGCCTGCCAGGTGTTAAACTCTGGAAAGCTTAATAAATATTTAAGATATGTAAGCCCAACATAAATATTATGTTCTGGGACACGCCAATTAAAACGATAACGCTTATCCCAGAAAGACTCAACCATCCAGTCAATATAATCTGGATTAAGCTGCATCACCCCCAGGTCGCCAGTTCTGCCGATAACGTCTGGACGATGATAAGCCCCTTCGGTGATAACAACAGCTTTGGCTAACTGCGGATCAACGCCTACCTGACCCGCAATAACAACCACCAATGCCAAAATCCTGGCCGCTACGTCCCCTCCCATAACGGCCTCCTATAAGGATTCAATCACCTGCTGACGTTTGGCTGTAACTTCAGCCTTACGTTCTTGCAGATGAGCAATTTTAAGGTCAATCTGACGTAACTCTTCGTTAAGTCTTTTAATAACACCGAGAGCGGATTCTTGAACATGAATTGCATTTGGAACTTGATCAGTAATATCAGTAGAATCTGAAGAGCACTGTTTTCGTGGTGTAGCTACTTCAGGTTGTCGCTCTGACTCCCATATAACCGAACTATCTGGTGGATCACCGTCTTTTATAATGGAACGTTGTGTAATATCGTATAATAAAGAACACCTTGAATAATATATGCAGTAATTAATGCCGGACTTATCGCCGATCTTGCGTAACGTTGCAAACAATAAATTCCATTGGCCATCGGTAAGTTTAACCTGTTCTGGTCGCTCAAACTGATCAAGAAACTCAAAGAAGACCCTGACGTTTGCGTCGATGTTTAAATCTTTATTGTATAATGTATCGGAATCAAAACGTAGTATACGTTTCGGAGTTGTATGTACCCGTGTAGTTTGATTCATAATGGCACTGTAATTACCCTTGTTCATTTAAGACCCTCCATGTTGACAAGAACCGGATTACTAAACTGAGAAACACCGTCCTCGAAAAACCAATGGATTGCGTCTGCCAGATTGCCGTCGATATCGAGTTCTTCGATAGGCCAACCAAAGAAAACAAAAGGTTTTAGCTCGGCAGATTTACCCAAATCTATAACTACCGGCCAGTTTATCCTAAAAGCATATAGCCCCTGGTAGTCTTTCTGGTAATCTGAAAGAACCATGCGAAGCTCCTCGAGAATATTAACGTCGATAGAGCCATCGTCATCTGTCGAACCGTTAAAAACACTCTCAACCAGATCACGCTGAAGTAACGTTTTAAAATACCCAGTGCAATGGTCCATGAACTCCGGCGTGATACGATGAAGGTCAAAATCCCAAAACAGATCGATGGGAAACGCTACCCCAAACCAAAACTTGCCGTTAATCTCGATTACTTTCATGTTAGCTCCTTATTTAACACGCCGAAGAAACGGACGCTGATCCCGATACTCACAATCTCTAAGAATATCCTCTTTCTTCCAGGGCGGGTCCCAGGTCTTTTTATAGCAAGCCGAACACAATATATCCTCGCCCTTAATATCACCGGTTGCTTTACCCGCGACAATTTTGCCGAATCTGGCGCAAACTACCCGCTCTTGTTGAACTTCGGTACTATCCACCGAATCTACTTGTCCCGCCATACAACCCCCCTAAACAAAAACTTCGGAGCCTAAACCCCGAAGTTTATACGACACAAGCCAGACAGTTACAACGTTCCGAGATAATACTTACCGTTACGGGCAACCACACGATAAAACCAAATCTTTGGTATATAAGCATGTGCCACCGGACGAACATCATACTGTTCAAACATAGATAACGATATAGCTAAAACACGCATCGGCTGCCCAAAATGGTGATCGATCAATAATTTAAGCTCATCCAGAGTTGATGCCTCCAGTATAACATTAAGCTGCATTATAGATCAAGGTTAATCCCAAGCTCTTCGGCTGTCGGAGCTTTCGTTCCACGAACCTCACCCTTTGCCGCCAAATTATCGATCTGCTTCTGACGGTCAGACTTTTTCTTAGTAAGAGCCTCTTCCCGACGATGCTGCGCGCTTGAAATACGAGACAAAGATATCTCAACCGGAGCTTGAGGATTATTTACGATAAGCTCAACACCTGATTCAGTTACCAGCATTTTGACGGCAACTTCTTTATCGCTAATCGTGTTGACTATACGAAGTAAGTTATCACAAACCAGCGTAAAGCCTTCACCGGGAAGCTCGCCAACGCCAACCTCAAAACGAGTATCGGCTTTTGGCGAAGTAATAATTTTTTGATTTTCGTCTCCAGTGAACACAATAGCTGAAGACTTAATAAACTGAGAGTAACGAAGAGCCTTTTTAATAAGCGCTACGTCCATTGAAAACTCACCCTCTGAAGCCCCACCTGAGAAAGTCTTCGGGTACATAAAATTCTTTTCTTGATAAGGAACCCGCTTGAGTATAAGATAGCCGTTATTCCATTTGAAGTATACGTGGTCCTTCTCGAAAGCAAAAAACACTTCACCGCCAAGAGCGTAAAGCTCGGCTAACGGAAACAGATCGATCTTGCGTAACACAAAATTCTCGGTAAGACCTTCGGTGGCCTTGTTAAGACGATACAAGAAAAGCGTGAAAAACGCCTCAACATGATCCCCATCGATTAAAAGAGCATTATCACTTTGCTTGAGAGCGGCCCCAAATAAAGCCTTGAACGTAAGTACCTGCTCTTTATTCATTGGAAACTGCATAAAATGCAAAGAATCTGGTATCTTGTGAACAAGAGAATCCCAGTTAAGGTTATGAGTTTCGAGCTTAACCTGACTAAGATTTGACCAGAAGTGAATCTTTGAATCCGAATCAAAAGCAAACACAAAATTCGGATAGAGATTAAGCAAAGTATAAAGCTTAGTCCCTTCGATAAAGTATATCTTATCGGTCTCGTAAAAATCCTCGTTAAGAACCGGAAGAGTTGCTTCGATTAGACTATCCCGGTTATCATAATGAACATGAAGAAACGGCTTACCTTCGATGTCTTTATCGAGCTTGAACCCAAACACCAAAGCCGTTTTAATCGGAAAAGAACGAGCAGTGTTCATAATCTGAACGAGTTCACTACGATTTACCTTCCAGTGAGGAAGATCACATGAAACGTTTTGCAATGCATCGGTATCTTCGACCTCAGACTGCATAATCTCGTTAAGATCAGCGATATCCGCCTCCGCATCAAATCCTGCCATTGGATCGATTATATCTGACATAAAATTCTCCTTGCAAACATCTACGCTGAAGCCGGTAGAGCGTCAAGCGTGAAACCTTGAGCGATAAGATCAGCTTTAATAAAAGACCTGTCGGATTCTGGAACTGTAAAAAGCATATCTCGAATTAGCTCATCGATATTAAGCGATGATACGTTTGTACTCGAAATAAGAGACATAAACCTGCCAAGTTCAAACTCAGTAGATTTGCGTATAGACTTTGCTTCAAGATTAAAAATAGACTCGTATGGCTGGGCTATAGCAATCGGATGAAGCTGATATACTTCGGCAGACGTATCAACATAACAGACTTTAGGAATTCGACGGTTCTCCTCGGCTGAAGAACACCGGAACATCGAACCAGGATTTACCATAAGAACACCAGACGGAGACTGATGTACCGCTGTCTCATGATGAAGATGTCCTGAAAATATAACACGAAGATTAGGATATAATTTCTTTAAATCTGAAGACAAATAATACATGCCTCCAGTAGAAGGCTTATTATCTATAAGACCCGGTTTATCCCCGATGTTTTCATCGATTGAACCGTGAATAACCAGATAACGAACCCGATCTGCTTGATCAAGATTTAAACGCTCATAGGCTGAACACCCGCGCAAAAGCCAGCCATCATCGATATCAAGATCTCCAAGAAGAGTTATTAAATCCGTGTTCGTAAGAATACCTAAAGCCGAAGTTTTTAGAGTCTCGAATGAGCCGGATGCAACATCGTGGTTACCGGCAACGGTATAAATCTCGATACCCTTATGCTTAAACGTCTTAATTAACTGAATAAGACGGTTCATATAAAACACTTGTTGACTAGAAGCATTAAAAATATCTCCGCCAAGTATAACTTTATCGATACCGTTAGACTCAGCTAAAGATAAAACCCACTGAACTTTATCAAGACCAGTTTGAGTAGGTTCATCAAGACGACTCTTAAAAGACAAATAACTAAGATGTAAATCAGTTAGGTATATAAACTTCATAGACCGGTTCTCCGCGCAACCCAAACAGACTCACCATCTTCAGGATGATTGCCAAGATAACCGGTTGCTTTTATCATATACTGATTAAGCCAAAAAGAATCGTGAGCTTCGTCAAGAGAATTAAACTCTTTTATAACTTCGATATCGCCATGAAACTTGTTAATACGAGTGTATAACCAACCCTGTAATTCAGACCAACCCGCAAACCCATCCCAAGCTTCGAGATCTTTTACGGAAAAAACTCCGAACAGACCTGCATCCACCCCAAATAAACCAATCTGTACATCAAGATTCTTACCACAGAAAACGCCTCCGGTCATATCCCCAGTTCCGGTATTATGAATCAAACAATGTACACCTTCGATAGACAAGCTATCGATACATTTGTACCAAACAGAACTATCTAGGTCTTTACGAAATAAATAACATGGATCTGTGATAATAATATCCTCATCAAAACGCATACTAAACCTCCCGTTTCTCAGTGCTGGATTCAAGTTCTTCGATAAAAGCATCGATATCAAGAACCTGTTTATATTGGCCTTTTTCGATTGTGTAAACGCTATCTATAAAATTTCGGAACCTTTCGATTGAATGATCGATTATAAGAAAACTAAATGACATCTCATCTCGAAGCTTCGCGAAAACTGTGAGAAGATTAGCAAGAACTCTATTACTAAGAGAAGATAACGTCTCATCGATCATGATAACACGAGGTAGACCAAGATTCAGAATACAATATACTTGTACCATGATACCAAGAATATTCTGGCAAGAACCACCTTGTGCGTTGAGTTCCTCGGTGTAATCTGTGCCGTCGATTGACTTAATAATACGAAGCTTAATCGTTTTCTTACCACGATAGTCTTCCATGTCTAACTGCACTTTCGATGTATCGTCCTCATAGACCTTTTGATAAACTTCGGTAAGCATTGTACTTAAAGCATCAAGATAATACATGGAAGTCTTCTCTAAGAGACCCTGATAAAACATTAAAAGCTTTTGCTTTTGTTCGGTCTCTTTGGTTAATTGAGAATACTGTTGAGTCAATAGTAAAATTGATTTCGTTGAATCCGAAAGAAGAGCATTTAAACGAGGAAGCTCTCGATCATGAGCTTCGATAATCTCGGTATAGTGTTCGTTATAAAAAGCATCGTCTTCTGGAGAAACCATAAGACTAGCATCCGACTTGAACTTCATGCCGATATCAACCAGCTCTTTATAAGAAGAATACTCTGGAGTATTAGCAAACTGAAATAACTGAGAAAGCTTCTCACCGACCATTAGTTAGCTTCCTCCCATGCCTGAATCTGAGTGATGCTATCGCTGAACTTAATCAAGTAGTCTTCTCCGAACTGAGACTTGGCTTTGCGTTCAAGTTCGGCAATTTGCTGCTCAGAAGCTTGAATCTGAGCAAGCAATTGCTGACGACGCTGCTGCATCCGGCTAGCTTTCGTTACAAGCTGATTAAACTCAGTATCACTTAAACTGTTAACGTCCATCAAAACACCTCCGATAAACTAAACAACTGAAAAGCAGACGTAACTTTATAGTTAATCTGATACTCTCCAGATTGTAATAACTCAAAAAGATACCGCCCTAGATACGTTAAAAACGTATACCTAACATCGACTTTGTCTTCAGGACTAAGTATAGACTTAACATAACTATCAGACTTATCAGTTAAAAATTCCTGAATCTGTTTATCCTGCACAACCTCACCAGGCTCTAACGTAAAAACAAAAGATTCAGCCCAACTATAAGCTTCAGCTTGAATTTCATGGTCCATTCGATCATGGATATCTTTATAAATTAAATATAAATCTTTAAGAGACTGATACTCTCCCTCATACATTATGAATTTTTGATTAAGATCCGAATCTCGATAGGTTGTAATAATATGCCGTAATTCTAAAAACCGTTTAATTAAACCAGCATCATGCGCTGCAAAATCAGGACCAGCCGCTACCATTTGCTGCTTATGCCCATACTCATGGAAAATAACTTGTACTAAACTACCCATAAGATAATTATATAACTGAGAAAGGCAATTACCCTTTAACCCTTCGATACCATCTGGATTCTTTTGATAAGCAGATACTAACGGAGCTAAAAACCCCGCAAAATTATAAGTCCCAAGATATACTGTGATAATTTTTGATTTTGAATCTATTCTGGCAGCCTGTCCCATACTACCAGTCATCATTGTAAAAACTATACGTCCGCCTTTCCAACCCTGAAAAGCCGCATTTAATTTAGACGCCGCATTTGTTAGAACACCTTTTAAACTATCAGGAACCACCTCAAAATCATTAGAACGTCTAACCATTCCTAATACTGCATCGAGTATATAATTACAAACCTGTTGTACCCCTACAGTATAATCACGTAATGATGTAACATAATCAAAAGAAGAACAAAGATAAGACATCTTAAAAGATGAGGACATGCCAACAAGATATTTATTTTTTAATAGAAACACTACTTCAAGTCCTCTGGAAATAAAGTACCCTGTAAGTCTTTTACAACACTAGCGACTATCTCTTGATTAGACATATCATTCTGAGTAACCCATGAATCAGAACCATCTGAATTACGAACCCTGATTTTAGGAGACTCCTCGTAACCGATAAACTTGCCAGTAGAATCAAACACAGCGCGTTTATCCGATGGACTACCAGATACCGTTAACGTAATCTCATTTGGAGTCTCTTGTGACAAAGCACCACCTTGACGCACCGCCCATACAAAATGCTCCCCGTCATCAAAACCAGCCTCATAAATGCGACGGCACCCTTCGATAAAACCAGTCATGCGATCTTTAAGATCCTCATGAAGCCAAATATCTGCCCAAACTTTGTTAATAAGCTTATTTAACGAAGACTCCGGATCATCGGAATAACGATGCTCTGCCATTTTACACCCCCAGTTTAGACTTTACCGGACAAAGACCTTCGGCTAAAAACGGACAACCAATTTCTTTGAGACGTGCATCGATCACGATGTACTCTTCATCGAGTTTGTTAATCGCTAACCAGTAATCCTTGATTGAAGCCTGAAGCTTTCGTTGCTCACCGATTATCGAATAAAGTTCGAGTTCTGGAGGATAATTTAATAATTGTTTCTGATACTGTGAAAGTTTGCGCTTATAGTCAATTAGAACACCAACACCCGTAACCAATGACGCATGTTGCGAATCTGGAAGCTCTGATACCTGTGACTTTAGTGAATCAATGGAAGACTGAATCTGAGATTTAAGTTCAATTAACTGAGAGACACCCTGCACAAACTGTAAAATCGGAAACAAAGAACGAGCTGCTTCAACACGAGAAACCATCTTGATCTTAACCGGATCATTGCAGGTTTTAGATAACTCAGTAACACGTTTAGAAAGCTCGACGTATTTAAGTTTCTTGGCATGAATACCAGAAAGACGCTCGTAATCTTGTTCGAGAGTGGGATGTTTAGTTGCTTCGGCTGTAAGAAGAGTCTCGACTTCAAGCTTTTTTGCTTTCGTAAAGTCAAGGTTTTGACCGACAGCGTCACGAGTCGAAGCTGATTTACTGACGTCCTTTTTTAGGTCTGTGCCACGCTGTGAAAGCTTTGACATTGAAGCAAACAACGTGCTAAACAGATCGACAACGCTGATGTCACTAAAAATAGGTATTTTATTTTGTTCGGCGATATTCGGAATAAAATGAGAATCTGTGTAGTCAATACGTTTAAGTCCAAATCGAGGCTCTAACTGAGCCATCGTAGCATGACCTAACTTAATCTTACGATCTTCGGTATTAAATGCAAACCAAGGTTGTCCATCTTGACGACCGTAATGAAGCACCTGTCCGTCGATGTCGATATCAATCTGAAAACCAGTAGTTCCATGCCGATAATTCAAATCAGAAGAGGCATTTTCAAGAACAGTCTTGATACCTTTAAGAATACTAGACTTACCCCGCCCGTTAGGGGCCGAAATAAACGTAATCCCGTTAACTGTGAGATCAGCAGAACGTAAAATCTGATAGTCTTTCGCTATAACCCGCAACATACCAGATTTTACGCCGCATCCTGAAATTCCGCAAGATACCTGCGAATAAGCTGTACCTGTTCTGACGAAAACTCAAAAGTATAGGCAGCGCGCTTGTTCAGATCTCCCGGAAAATTACCGTAACCGTTCTCACGAAGCGCATCGATAGCTTTAGCAACCAAACCCAACTTTAACCCCGTATGCGCGAGTTCCCGTCCGGTCATTACCAACCCCTCGCTAAAGCAGGCCGAGCGCAATGGCAGACACCGGAAGCATTTGGATTAAATTTCGGATTACCAGAACAACCTTCGCAAGGATCATTAGCGCAAACACTAAAAGGCATAAGAGAACTAGGTGGGTCACCTGTCCAGTGCTGAACCGGAATTGAAGGATAAGAAGTATTAGGTAAACGTACCGAAGCCGGTGCAACATCCTTGCGGCGGCGAATCACGATTTCGTAATCATCTCCGATCAGTTCGATTAAAGAATCATTTTGAGTTCGATAATCATAAATCAAACCGTCAGCACCACTTCCAGTCGTAATAGCTGTCTGCATAACTACCCCGTAATCTGTTGACGCTGTGAAATCACAGCCGAATCAACATGATGTATAGATTTAATATTTTCAAGCTCGGATTCAAGATCCCGCTTAAAACCCATAGCCTTTTCTGCCTCTACCGAATAAGACTTAATAACCTCACCTTTATCGGTCTTGACATCGAATATAACTTGACCTGATTGAACTTGAGTTATGCCACCATTTGTATTAAAACCCATGATACACTCCTATTAGCTAGACCACATACTTGTCATTGATCACCTTGAGAGACCAACACCCATGACAACCACGAGGAGGTTGATCGATATAGGGACTATCTTCCTCAGATTCCATACGGATTACCACCCCTTCCGCCGGCTGCTTGTTATTATATACGGTATCCGCAAGCTCTTTTAAACTCGCTACGGTCGTATATATCCATTTCTGATAACCAAGAACCGGAACCGTTTGATAAGCAATTTCATGTGAAAAATCAGGAGCTTGATTACAAAAATCAATAAACATTTTAAGATACTCGAATTTATAATAACGTTTATCCTGACAATCAAACAAATTATAAAAGAAAAGCTGTAATTGTGAAAGACCCATGCGGTTACCTTGAATGCCCGGTCCGCATAGCTCGCCCTGTAGTGCAAAATCCCTGCCGTGATACTTGCGGTATAGCGCAAGATACCGTGGAAGCTCAAGCATACATGCAATCCTAAGAAAATTATCGGTATACCGCGAAACATGAGATGATGATAAATCCGAAATGGCTTTGCTGATTTTACCGGAATACTTTAAAAGATTACGAGAAGCAAGGTAAAACTTGCCTTTATAAATGCCGCAAGTTAGCGACTGACCATCGCATTTTAAGGTAACGTAAACCGGCTTGCCCTGGTAAGAAGGATCACTTAAAATATGAGAAAGAACCTCGATGCGAGTCTCATCGGACTTTGAAATTAAAAATGATGGAAAATCTGAAGTCTGCTTTATAAGATAAGGGTAAATAATTTTAAATAACCAAGGAGCGCGTTTCTTTAAGAAAATCGGAAATCTGGTATACTTGCTTGAATGTGCTGGTTCTTCGAGAGAGTCATCGATTGGAGAGACAGCCAAAATCTGAGAAAGATCAAAGCCATCAGGCTTTTGCTCAAAACGGGCTTGATCGATATGATCAAGCCATATCTCATCGATACGAAGAATTAACCCGTAAGAAACCACACCAGCCATCTTCATTGCTGAAATCTTAAAAGCCTGGTATTTATCCGACCAGCAACGCTTACGAAGAAACTCACACCAAGGAGCAGGTTTAACTAACGTATCGTATTCGATATAAACTACACGAGTATTAGGTTTCAGATCCTTCGAGGCAATAATCTGCCAACCGAGATCTTTAAGTTTAACATACCCGATCTTGTCCTTTCCGGGAAGATCTTCGATAGATTCAACGGTAGCGAGATAAGCAATTTTACGATCCGACATATAACCTCACTTAGACAATATAGATAAAACCGTTGACATAGCCTTATCCGCGGCTTGCTTCTCAGAAAACCCGTGTTTCATATACCAGTTAACCAAAAACAATAAAAGACGCAAGCCCATTTTAGATTCAAGACTAGCCATAAAATCTCCTATATAAGTTCAATATCGTACATCTCACGTGAAACGTATACCTGCCAAGGATATTTAACAGGATCGTAACCGAAAGCACGACATACATTCGAAGCTATGTCTTCGGTTATCCAACTACCTCCGATAACTACATAAATATTCTGAGACCAATCATAAGAAGTGTAGCCACGAGGTACCTGTTTCCAATTAACCTCAGATGACCATACACCCTCTGCAACTAGTCTTTCAAATAAAGTTTTATGATTACTTCCTTTGGAAGGAACAGAGTAATCGACATAAATAATACCAGTATTATCCCTATCCCAAAAATAAGAACCAAACTTTGGCTGTAATTGGCCTTCGTCTATTATCGGGAAACTTGAATCAGCACCGTAAGTAAATCGCCCTAGAAAAGAAGCAACTATCCTATATACTCCCCCTGAAGGATATAATGGTAAACCTCTAACACAAGTGATTAGAGAAGATGCTATAGCCTCTGCATCTTGAGTATTATAATAATAAGAGGTTAAATTACTATAATCAAGACGCTTACCGTGAGGAAATAAATCATCCTGATTTTGAAGAACTTCAAGACCTTCGTTCCAGTCCATACAACTATGATAACCTCCTAAATCTTTTCGATATCATATACCTGTGGTGATACAAACACCTGCCAAGGATATTTAATAGGATCATAGCCAAAAGCACGACATATAGCCTGCCCTAACTCTTCTGTCATCCAACTTCCGCCAGTCACTACATAAATATTACGCTTACCTGCATAAGAAACATAACCACGCGGAATTTCCCTCCAATTAGTATCTGGTGAGAAAGCACCCTTCGCTACCAAATCTTCAAACAACGTTTTATGATTTCCTCCCATCCCATTAAAGGAAGGTAACGTGTAAATATTTCCAGTATTATGTCGATCCCAAAAATAAGAACCTACCGCCGCCTCCGTATGCCCGTCATCTATTAACGGATAAACATCAGTATCAGTATACTCAAAATCTCCAAGAAATGTGGACATTACACTACGAACGCCCATAGAAAAGAAAAAAGGCATTCCTCTAACTACACTTATAAGAGAAGAAGTAACCAACTCTTCGTCTTGAGTATTATAATAATAACTAGTCAGATTACTGTAATCAAGACGTTTTCCGTGAGGAAAACAATCGTCCTGATTTTTAATAATTTCAAGCCCTTCGTTCCAACCCATCACACACCTAAAGCATAAATATCAAGTGGTAATAAACACCATTTATATGGAATATAATTATAGCCAAAGGCTGAACAAACACGTTGAGCTAACGAAACAGTAAGCCAAGGCTGACCGCCCATAACACAAAAATTAGCACTATTCTCGTAATAATTCGTAGCTCCACGAGGAGTTAATTTGTAATTCCAATCTGAAGGAAACCTGCCGTTAGCTATCAATTCTTTTGCAAAAAGCTCATGCCAAAGATAAGTTCCCGGTGAAGAAGATACAGATTTAACTAAAATCTCATCAGAAACCGGATCCCAAAAATAAAGACCGATATCTGGTGGAGGCTCCTGACGAGGACCGTCATACCAATCAAAAGAAGTTGTATCCTCTACGGAAACCTGCTCAGAAACAATTTTTCGAGGCATTAAAAACCCGGATACCGCCTGTCGAACTGAATACACTACAGTTCGATGTACATCCTCACTATCCGTATTATTAAAGTAAATTACTTTTGCACTTCCAACCGTAATAAAATCTGGAGAATCTGCGGCTATGCTAGTTAAACGTCCTCCGTCAGGAGTTTGCCAAATCTTCATAAAAGAGTAACCTTAACCGAACTATCTTTAGATGGAATCGCACATACTAACCTTAAATGGGGTATAATATAAATAGAATCACCTTCAGACATTTCAACCCGATAAGAAGTTTTCCCTCAGAACCTAATCCTATGTAGATTAGGTCAAAAACAAGTATACCAGTATCAAGTTTAAGAATATCCCCAACCCAAACTTTAGGATTACTCTCATTATCAAATGAAAAACAAATACTAGAATCTTTAGAATAGATCCGTAATCTACAGCACGAGCTGTACACTTATAATCAATCATACATCCTCCAATACAAACTTTTTCTTACCTACCCCATAAATACGATAAATGCCCATACGAGCTAATGCAGCATACTTATCTTTAGTTGAAGCATAACCGGATTTTCCATGATATTTTGAACGAGTAAATAAGCGATCTCCATCGGTATAATGCAAATCAGGTTTAGACATTTCTAACATCTTAAAACCAAGCTTATAATGACCGTTACCGTTAAATAAACGCATATCGCAATAATCTACGATTGATCCCGGATGTAACGCTCTAAAATAAGAGAGCATCTTAGAGAATCCTCCAGACACCGACCAACCCGCAAGATTGACATGTCGAACTATCTCATAATCATAAGATTTATCGAATCTAGACGGAGTTATCGCCAACATAGCGAATAACTTATCATTATATTTAAGTCCAACATACCATTTACAGTCTACACGCCCTTGAATATGATTTACATCAAGAAAAGCACAAGCCTCATCTCGACCAATATCCTGAACGACAGTTAACCTTGCCCCAATATGCTGGCTTAAACCTAAACGATTTTGAATAATAGACTGACATATCTCCCGTTTCTGATTCCACTCAATATCCCAAAACTGAATAAGATCTATATTTTTATTCTGACAAGCTTGCCACTTAACATAATGATAGTCTTTTGATTTATAAAGAAATGAATGCCAGTAAAGACCATTTAACTCAACAGCTAATCGTTGACCAGGGAAAAACACATCTAGTTCAAGACCAATCTCTTTACGATCATGAGATATAACTTTAAAACCTAAAGAATTACACCAATTTAATAAAGATAACTCAGTACGAAAACCTGCACACTTTGGGCAACCTGCCCCTTTCACATGATTATTAGCCACCTGTGTAAACACACCATGTTTCGGACACACAATATCGATTAACGCATGTGCCCCGGTATACACAGAAGACGAATAGTCATATACTGATTTATGAACTCGATTAGCTCGTGTAACCCAATCAGATATATCGCTTTTACTAGACACCGTATGACACTTTGGACAGCCAGACCCGCGTAAATGAGAATGCACACTTTGCTCAAATACTCCATGATCACTACAAATAATTTTAACCTTAATCTTTGCCCCTAAATACTCTACCTGTGAGTAGTCATACTTATCCCCATGAACTTCTTGTGCCATCTTAATGAACCATTCAGTGGACTTGTAAGCTCCACGTTTCTTACGTTCATAGCCTGACTTAACTGTACACTGAGGACACCCTGAACTATGAAGATAATGATGCGCCGGTTCTTTCATGAAAGAACCGTGAATCGGGCATATAATTTTCACAGGTGTAGTATTATTAATATACTCTACCTGTGAGTAATCATATTTATCACCGTGAACTTTTCGAGACTTGTCTATAAACTCTGAAAGAGTTTGCTTTGGACGTCCCACTAAATGTCTCCGGCATCAAAACCGCCTGCAAGAGCCTGAACGTAATCAGGAGCGTTAGCGTAAAAATCTTCACGTAACTCAGCGTAATGCTCTTTTATCCATTGAAGGCGAGCAGCCTTACCTTGCACTTTAGTCTCGACACCGCCGAAATTACAGGTAGACCAAGCTCCAAGTTTAACATAACCTTTCCAGACGGCGTAATGAAGAAGAGTGTAAGTGTTACCGATACCCTTACCAAAAATAATTCTCATAGGGATGCCTTTTTTAGTTCCGGCTAAAGCTGAAAAACGATTTTTCCAAGGAGAACTAAGAACAAGATCCCTGCCGATGATCTTTTTAGGGTCATCTGGAGCGTACATAACAGAACCCCCATCAAGCACTGAAGAAGCCACAGCAAACTGCTGTGGTTTATGCCCTGCTTCTGAGACATACTGGGGGCCGTACCATCCACGATCAAAGTTTACGCTGGCGTGAAAGATAGCAAACACCGCCTTAGTATTATCTCGTCTCATTGTAGCAGAAAGCCATTTTATAAGCCGAAGCCTAGGCATAGCATCCGGTGCAACCATATGATCTTCGATTGTTTTATCGGTAGTTCCCTCAAAAATAGAAGTGGTCGAGAGCGCCGAAATAGAATCGATAACCGCCAGATCAAAATCCGAATCAAAAAACGATGTAAGAACTTCCTGCGCTTCGTTGTAAGTCACAGGCGAAATCTGTTTGATAAGATCACTATAAGGCTCCTCAAGAAGACCCATATCCTCGAACAACTTATTCGATGGCTCTACCGAAACGAACAAAGTCTTACGATTCTGTTTCGCAAGCTCCTTTGCTACCGAAAGCATAAGCGTTGATTTACCGGTTCCTTGAGGCCCCCATAAATGCCAGTACCCTGAACAAGGAATGCCGTTACCATCTGTAAGCAAATCAACAGGAAGTATTCCAGTACGAATATATTTTTCCGGTTGAGATTTATACTTGTCCATCAAATCCTCAAGCGGCGTTACGCCTTTACTCTTTGCCATCATTAACTCCTGTTAGATCATACGAACAACCGGCTTCCCTAAGACGACTCTCTGCAAGCTCAATATAGTCTTTTTGAATTTCATAGCCGATAAAACGCCGTCCAAGATTAAACGCAGCTAAAGCCGTCGTACCGGAACCGCAAAAAGGATCGATTACCAGGTCCTCTAAATAAGAAAAGAGCTTGATAGCCCTCGTAGGAAGTTCAAGAGGATATGGAGCTGGATGGCCGATAGATTGAGCTGATTCTGTATTAAAACGCCAGATAGATTCGGTATATTCCATAAATTCAAGATTAGTTATTGTTGAAGTGCCTTTCATGCGACGACCTTTAAAACCTTTTGCATAGACAAGAATAAACTCATTTACATCACGAAGACCTGGGGCGCTGGCCGAAGCAAAAGAACCCCAACTAGTACGTTGGGCCGCCGAAGCACCTTTATCCCATATAATATACCCGCAATGACCGAAGCCAATTTTATTAGCAATGATGTCAAAATAAGAAGTTAATGGAATATAGGGTTGCCTGCCAGTGTTTGCAATATTAATAACCAAACGTCCGCCAAAATCAAGAACACGATAACACTCAGTCAAAACACGCTCGATAAATGCAAGATACTGCTTTAAAGATAAATTATCTCCGTAACCCTTGTAACCTAAAGATACGTTGTAGGGTGGGCTTGTCACTATAAGACCAACAGTACCGTCCTGTACTTCAGGCATCTGTTCGCAAGAATGATTATAAACTTTAAGCATAGACTGGATCATAAGCTCCTATAATACCACAAAACCAAGGATACTTTGTATAATCAAAATTAAAAGCCTGGCAAACTTGTTGCCCTATACCTTGAGATAACCAAGAACCCCCTACAACCGCATATACCAAATCATTAGCCATATACTGAGTATAACCTCTCTGAACATTATAAAACTGTAACTCTGGAGAAAACAAACCTTTTTGCACTAGCCAACTAAAAGCAGTTCTATGTCCACCAGCCGTAAAAGGTTTTATATTTACAGGATAAATAACATCTTTTTGATAATCTCTAAAATATAAACCTTGAGTAGCATTAGATTGGTTCTCATCCACATATAAACCTTTAGGAATATCGGGTAAAGAATAAGAACCATACCAACTATTAACAAGTCTATCATACCCATCAGACTCTAATAACCCATAAGAACGCCCAAAAGTCATAATTAAATCTTGTACTAATTCTAAATTAGATACAATATCCAAATTATAAATATACGCAGATATATTACTAAAATCTACTCTAAAACCATCTGGAAACTTTACGTCGATAACAGAATCCTCGATATTAAAAGTAGTCATAACTCCAGATTTAGTTTGAAATAAACGCATCATAACACCTCTCGAGGCTGAATCTTGATCGGATGATGCCATTTCTGTACCAGATCATCAACTTCAGGCCAATTAACATACGGACGCCCTCCGTCACCGGGATAAATAAGAGGAACTCCAACCGCCGCGTCATCGACGTATAAATCAGCGTAGACCTTTCGAGACGTGGTCCAATGCTGGTCTGGATTCTCGTTGATGCCATATAATGGAATTTTATGAGACTCAAACCAATCGATAGCTTGCTCGAGAAAATCTTGATCTCGCATTGTTAGTAAAATAAGTTTATGTCCTTGCCCGATCCAGCGACGAAGAATATTAACAACACCCGGTACAGTGTACCCTACTTTAGGAAACTCATGACTAACACAAGTTCCATCGAAATCTACAGCTATCACTAATCCCATAAACCCTCCACGAGACCTTGACGTTCAAGATCACTTTTATAAGCATCACGCTCATCTTGCTCTTGTCCAATCTCAAATTGACGACGTTGAATATCTGATGGAGTTCGCACCCAATTAAACGGCTTTCCTGTTTTCGGATTTACTTCAGGCACGTCATCCTCCAGCATAGGCTTTACATCCATCTCAGCATGATCTATCCAACAGAGATGTCCGTTGTCCCAATCATATTCCCAAACAATACCTAAATACACTGAAGCTTTCTCAAAAAGTCCAATAGAAGGATACCCCTCATTCTGTTCACGATTAAAAACGCCATCATAATCAAATAATGAAATTACTTCTAATAAAGGACCTCTCCAAAGTTCACCATTGGATAAATAACGTAAGCGTAACCAATCATCCTTAGCCAACATATTACGCCATAACTTATAACTAGTATACTTTTTAATCAAAGTAAACCAATCCTTATCAGATAATGGATTAAAAATATTTAATATAACCGGAATACGAACACCATAAACAGCCGGAGTTCCACCCTCCTTCGCTAATGCTATATCTTGAGCATACTTAAAACTTTTAGTAACCCAATATAAAGGAACGGTTTCTCCCTTGTGGTTATTAGGTATTAAATCCAAATCAGTTAAACCCTGCCGAGAAGACCCATGCCAATAAATCTGAGAAGTATTGGTGTAAAGCTGTGAAAAGATATAATCGCCGTAGCTCATAAATATCCTTAATAAGGAAGATCTCGTTTACGCTCTTTTTCTTTACAATCCTCTATATACAATCTAATACAGGCTATCGCTCCTGTAATAAGAACAACTCCAAACACAATACCAAGACTTATCAACACGGAACTTAAAGAAATAGATGCCCCTCTTGGTAAGATAATAATCATTTTTCAGCCTCCAACAAGCCTCGCACTTTATCGAGTTCTTCACGAGTATGGACAGTTCCGCCATTGTTAAGCTGAAGATACCATTGAAGAACCTGCTTTTTAGTTTTTAAATTATTAACATGAAGATTAACATAACAACGATGAACTAAATTTCCGGTAGCTCGTTCCCAATCCTCGAAATCATGAAGTTTATACTTATCAAACACAACTAAACGATTCTCCATAAACTCGATAATAGCTCCGATACGTTGCTGTCCGTCAACACAAACTAACGGATTATTTTCAGTATCCTCGAAAGAACCCCAAGACGGTGAATTAAACCAGACATCTCTGCCATAAATAACACCTTGCAACATATTCTCGATATAAGAAATCTGTTGTTCTGGAGTCCAGACATACCCGCGCTGGAAATCCGGTTGTAACTCAACTTTCCAACCGTCATGATCAGTAGTCCAACGTTCCATCAAAGAATCCCAAGGACAATGTACATCATAATAACACTTCGTCACCATTGGAAGTTCATATATTTTCATCATAATCCCTTATATGAAGTTTAAGTAACGGAAACTCTTTAATCTCTCGAACACAAGAAAGATACCAAAAGAAAAACGCCGTTAACGCATCATCAGATGTAGATTGATAACAAACCTCTTCATGTTCGAAAGACCAACCATCTTGTTTTAACTCAGAAAGCACTAACCGTCCAAGAAGCTGGCGGGCCTTAATTTTTTGCTTTGGTTCAGGTAAAGACCTACGCTTAAACTCACGAGAAACCGCTCCTTTAATAAAGGCAGCAGTTATTGAATGAATTTCACGAGGCCAAACCGTAGAATCAAAATAAAAATGCTGGAACTTTTTTAAAAGCATAGCCTGAAGCATGTGCAAACCTTCAGATGAAAAACCTCGAATAAATGGAGCTTCCATGTAAATATCGGTCTTACCATCTGGATGACTTGCACCGGCTTTATACACCACCTGCGAAACACGCTCGGCAATATCATCAGCTTGAATAAAATAAGCCTCAAGAGACTTTTTAACTTCAGGACGTCCGGTTAAATAAAACAATCCAAACCGCCGCACCGGATCTACAGTAAAGATACCGGTGCCGCTAAAACTCGGATCGATATAACAACGAAGACCCATCAGATGTCAACTTCCAAAATCTGCGCAAGCTCTTCAGGTGAAATTTGCTGTTGAGGCTGACCTGGAGCGGGTTGCGGAGGCAGAACAGCCGCTGAAATACCCTGAGCCGCAGGTGCTACCGGAGCTACAGCCGCTTGAGGTATCGCAGATGGGACTACCGCGACCGCAGGAGGCGCTTGTACCGGTGCAGGTTGGGCTACGACCGCCGCTGGAATAGGAGCGGGCATAGCCGAAGCCTGCGCCGCTAACTGAGCCCCAACAGAAACCGCCGGTGCCGCTTGAACAGGAACCGCAGCAGGGGCAGGCTGTGCAACAACTTGGGCCGGAACCACTTGTGCCACCGGCGTAACCGATGCAACTGGAGCGGCTAATGCCGGTTTAGGTGCAGCTACCGAAGCTAACTGAGCCGGTGCCCCCTGCATCTGCGGAACAGGCGGGGTATATCCCGGATTATTTAAAGCCGCAAGAGACCCACCGGCTCCACCAAACCGTGCCTGAGTGCCAAAACCAGCCGGGAAACATTTATTAACGAAATCATAGCCCATCGTAAGCAAAGTAGACTGCCACATCTCCGGAGTCATAAGCTTTGCAAAATTACGATCTCCGTTAGCAGTAAACTGCTGCATCTGCTTGTTGATATCATCGACAATCTCCTGGGTCCAATGATCCCGCATTTTCACGTTTGTCACTACCGTCATATTAAGACGAGTACCCTGTCCCTGCTGAACCGGAGTAACATGAAGATCAAACACCCCAAGATCATTCGCAAGAGCCAACGGCTGAAAAGAATTTTTGTAAGCAGTAGTCGTTAAAGACCACGCTTTAAATTCTCCCTTTGCATCCTTCGTAGGATCATAATAAACATAGATTGGAACTGAGAATTGAAAAGACGCCGCTCCGGGAGTTCCGATAGGAAATGCTTCACAACAAACACCCTGACAACACTCAAAACGACCCTGTACATTGTGAACCGGATCACTAAGCCAATGACCAAGCGTAGCATACGGATTACAGTCAAGAACAGTTACCCGATAACCTGACGCATTTGGAGTAGGACGCCAAGTCTCCAAATACAGAGCAGGCACCTTCTCATTTACAGCAATTTTCGGCATACAAACTCCTTATCGATACTTCGATATAGAGCTTATACGCAAAACGCTAAACTGTGAAAGACAGATAGAATTATTCAGGGTTGCCCGTTGTATCCGGAATAAAATCAGAATCCGGATCTTCGAGTTGCTCGGCTTTTAATGACGCCATAGCGTCCTGAGCCTCTTGAGGGTCAAAACCAGCGTTAATAAAAGCATCGACTGTGTCTTTCTCGGACAGGTCACCAGCCTGGAATTTAAGCATAGCGTCTTTGATAGCAACCTGCATCCCCTCGTCGAAAGAAGACTCAGGACTTGCATTTGGCTCTGGTTGAAGATCGATTTCAGGATTAAACTCTGGATCGAATTCACCGGCGGCCCCGTCGATACCAGACTGAACAGAAGCCATCATGAAATTATTTTGACCGCCAGGACCCATGTTACGTTCCATCTTGGTGGCTTCACGATTTGCGAACTCTTGAGAGTTTGCATTAAAATTAGCGTCGGCTTCAGGAGTTCTAGGATAACGTTGAGTGCTTTGATCAGTAAGACGAGTATACTCTTTTACAAGCTGCTCTTTTGAGATTTTTCCGGCACGATATAAATCAAGGAGATGTCCGATAGGATTATTACCGTATTTATAGGATGCGTCTTTTACATCCTTGAAGTTTAACGGGTCAGCTTTTGGTTCAGGAAGATCTCCGAAATAACCAGCGTCGTACAGAGACTTGAGAATTATATAATTCTCATAAGCAGTATCATCCGGATCCGGACCTACCGCCAAACTAGTTATAGTGTCTCCTGTAGGAGTAGTCCAAACACGCATCTTAAGCCTCCATTATAGTTACTTCAGTTCCGGTAGTCGCAGAAACACCTGAACCAGACTCTTCGGTTTCAAGACCCATAAGCAAGCGCTTATTTTTATAATTAATCTCGGCATCCCAGAAAGAATACATTGAGTCAATATCAGACTGAATATTCTCTGGCATACTCGGACGTATCACTTTGAGAGCTTCAAGATAAGCATTTCCGAGTTTATCGAGAGCCTTAGCATATTCAGGAATAGAATAGGTATTCTGAGACTCTTCAGGAAAATTAACGACTAATGAATTTTGGGCTACCCCATTAAAATTCTGAAGATCTTCATCGTTTTGGATAGCACGTTCTGCCCAATAATCCGCGTTTTCAAGAGCCTCTTCGTAGAGTTCACCAAGATACTCATGCACATCAAGAAAATCTCGACCAGTTAGATGAAGATGTAAGTGATGTAAAGAATTTCTGAACGAAAAAGCAATGTAAGCCATTACCGCTCGAGACAACGGTTCAGTTCCACCTTCAAACTGAGAAAGCGGCGAATCTTGATTAGCTGTGCCCTCCAATGTAAGAACAGCCATCCCCTCCGGAAGCCCTAAGTCAGAACACACCTCAAAAGCGGCTTTTACAATACTCTCGATCTCGGTCTTCTCAGCGGACTCTTTATCGGTTTTGGATTTATATTTTTCGATAGCCTTTTTAAAAGAAGGTTCGAGTGAGGATATATCCGAGTTAACCGGAATAAAATAATCATCCCAAAACTCTCCGTCAAGACAAGAATCCCGGATAACATAATACTCAGTATCGGATTTTATAGGCTGCTTGTTAATCTCTTCGCCCTTAGAATACTCACCAGGAAGATCCGTGCCAGATAATACGTCTAGAACTGTAGCCGATATAACCCGACCTGAACTAAGAGGAACATCAAAATGCTCTTTTGCGAGCTTCTCAGCATAGTCTTCGGTATAGCCTTTAGACTGAAGAAACCGAGCGTAGTTTAAAACCTCGTCAACACTAGAAAATAAATGCGCATTAGCATCTACTATAGTGTAGTTAGTATCATCAGTGTTATCAGCCTTCTCTATTAAAGAAGCTCTATCCAAATCTTCCAAACTGACACTATAAAAGTCTCCAACGTCAGGACCATCCATCGCCTCAACTTCAAACTCATGTAAATCTGAATCACATGGTCCTTGTAATCTATAGATATGCCCTTCAATCTCTATAATGTCTCCAAAATTAAATTTTGCAACACTACTAAAAATATTTGGATTGACATACGGCGGCTTGCCGTGCAACGCATTATCAGCCCCTTCGGTAAAAATCGAATCTCGCATCTGGAGCGCTTGAGCGTAAGCTACTTCGATTTCATGCTGGTCCATGCCCATACGACGAAATAACTCTTTTAGGAGCTTATCCGGAATCTGACGTTTATTCCAGGCAGCATAAAACGCCGCGAGTTTTTCCTGTGGAGGAATATTGTAAGTCTGCATTAATGGAATAAAAGACTGACGCATATACTGCGCCATTGTCTCGTCTTCTGGAGTTTGATAACCGGAAGATGACGGGACCGACCCCTCCATTGGCATTGCAGGATTAGCCGCAGCTTGAGCCGGATCCTGCGCTGGAATATTAGGCCGAGTTTGTTTAGGCTGCGCCGGCTTTGGCATCTCAGGAGGTGGTCCGCCTTTTGGAGTCCATGAATGTACAACCCCGATAGCATAACGCTCGGCGGCGGTCTTTTCCGCGCCTTTTTTGTCAACATAGAAATCAGTAAGAGCTTTGACAGCCTCTTTAAAGTCCATTACACCGGTAGCAAAAGATTTTTTAATTGATGGTGTTGGGTCTTTCAAAGCAGAAGCCTGATACACGTCTGACAAAATAACCTCCGGGACAACCTCATTAACAAATCTAAAAGATTGTTCTTCGGTAAAACCTAACGAAGACATAATTGAATAAATAGAGTTTACAGATACCAGCTTATCATCGAGAGCCTGTACCAACTCTGAAAGATATGATTTAAGCTCGAAAGAATTACCGATTTTACGTTGAACGCGTTGCTTTGGAGCAACCGCCTTTTTAAGACCGTTCCAAGCACGTCCGATTGTAGCATCAGCAAAATCATCGATTGGTTTAAAAATCTTGCCTTGGGTAAAATCAGTTCCAGCCTGTGTAGCTTTTTCAATGCCTTTCAAACCAAGAGTAGCAGCATGACGTGGAATATTAGCCACTGCACGACCCGCCGAAAAACGCTTGGCGTCAGCCGCGTATTCTTTATTCTGATAAGCCCTAAACTGTGCAATCTCTGAAGCTAAAGCCTGAGCTTCTTTCTGAGCGGCCTGTAAAGCCTGATCTTCAGCCGTAGCATGAGCGTCCGTAAGCTGCTGATCGATAGCTTCGATCTGCTGACGATACCCCTCGAAAGACTGACTTCCTGGAGGAGCTAAAGCTTGACGAGACACCGCATTTGCACGCTCACGATTTAACTTTGTAGTTAAATCGGACTCATACTGCGGAACCATTGCAGGAGCCAAAGTTTTAGCACGCTGGTCAACCAACATACCACCAAAAGCCTGCTCGTTAAGATATTTCGTTCCTAAAGAATCTAAAGAAGAAACGGCTGAAGGATAACGACGTACTAAATCTTGGTATTTCGGCAACTGAGAAGCAACTTTAGGATCATTGATATTTACATGAACGGTTTTAACCGGACGTTTAGCAGTTTTAGCTGCTGACATTACCGGATTTTTAACAATCCAAACAGAGTCTTCGGTTACCGGAGTTTCGACGATTGAACGTCCGTATTTATCACCGAAACGATTAAACTCTTTCTTGAGCTTATCGACAGTCTTCTCGTCAATGTTGTGAGCGCGAAGCTGAATATCGGCTTGAATGTCTGAGACAGACCCGGACATATAATGCTTAAGAATATTGATGACATCATTTGCGTCACCTGAAGGTAAAGCAGTAACCACTTTCTTAAGAACCGGAAAACCCTTAAAAGTAGGTTCGACTACCGCCGAATAAATCTGTTGTGTATCAAGAGACAAAACAACCTCCGAATACATGCCATCTGGATGATGCTTAAGAAATTCATCACGAGGTACACGTTTACCAGATTCACGATCAATTGGATTATAATAGTCTTCGTTACGAGTTTTTAAAAAAGAACCATCCGGACGTTTAAGATAACCGGGTTTGCCATTGTACTCATCTTCTTTAAAAGGTGAAATAACCGGAGTTCTCGGTTTGTCACTATAACCTTTTGGCAATGAATCACCCCAAGGAGATCTGGGATTATTTAACGTGCGGGCTCTAAGTCTTTCAGCGTTATTAGGTTCAAGAAATAATCCAGCATCTTCAGCCGACAACTTCGATAAACCGTCCCCCATCGTATCCAGATTCTGAAGCTGATCAAGAGCCTGCTCTCTCGTAAGTTTTCCACGTCTTACCTGATCCTTGATAATCTGAATAAGCCAACCGTATTTATCGAGAAAGTAGTCATCGTTATCACGTTGCAGACCGGCTTGAGGTTCTGAAGGTGGCTCTTTTTTAAGACGATAACGAGCCTTTTGTTCTTGAGACAATAAAAGATGGTAACAAGCTGAAATTTCGATATTCGAAAATTCTTTAGGAAATCGATTGCCAGACGCCCGCGCTTGCGCTTCAGCGACTAAAAGAATTGCCTGCGGAGCCGAAACACCCTCATCGATAAGATAGTCAAAAGCCTCATCACGAGCGTAAGATTCACTTAGATCATAATTTTCGAGAATATCGGAAAGATACGCTTCCTGATCATCGGTATACAATGGAAGATTAAAAGAACCTTTTAAAAACGAAGAAATCAAGCGCATCGTAGAAACCTCTCGCTATAATATATTTAGGCTCTACGACAACGCAAGAAACAAAGCTCGATAATAATTAAGCCCCATCCTGAGTTGCCGCCAGCATATCAGCAGTATGATAAAGCAAAACCTCTGGACAATGATCAACAGCGTTACGATACGTTGCTAACTCACCTGAATCTGAAGACAAGCCATACGCTCCCATGTGGTGTACAACGGCTAACTCAAGATACCGAGGCAACTGAACATACTTTTGAAGCCTTAACAAAGACTCAAAACCATGACCTGCCGCAACGTAATCATCTCGAAATTTATAATACGGCTTCTTCTCCCATTGCCCGGTCTGTTCGTTCTTAACGTTACGATAGTCAGTTCCGTACATGTTTAACTTACAAAGATCATGGGCAATGGCGGCTACCGCGTAATAGTAATAATCTTGAGCTTCAAAAATATCCTGTGACTCAGGAAGCATTAAAGGAGCCAACAAGAAAACACGACGAAGAACCTTTAAACTATGAAGAGCAAGCCCACCTTTAAAGGCTCCATGAAAATGGGTTGAAGCGGGAGCCGTGTAAAAATCATTGCCCTTCTCATCGAATGAAACTACCAGATTGGCAAAACCCTTTGAAACTTCTCCATCGAACACGCCACATATAGCATCTCTAACGGAGAACACCGTACCACGAAGCTGATTCTCAAAATCAGATGAATCTGATTGTTTAAGATCGCGGATATTGCGTAACGCCTCTTTAAAAGGCTCGGACATTCTTTCAAGTAACATGTTTACTCCTCAATAACACAAAGCAGATCATAATACGGTACAAAGCAGTTCTCAACACCAGTAATGGAATCTTTCTCAAGAACATGCCGTGAACCGTTTGCGAAAGCTACACGATCTCCGATTTTAATACCCTTCATAAAAGAAGGTACCGGATCCGGTAACGCTATAATAACCCCAAACATTTTCTGAACCTGATCAGAATTCGGAAGAATTATCCCGCCTTTAGAAACCTTCTCGTCAGCATCGGTCTTTACCGATACATAATCATTCATTGGTCGCAACATACTTACTCCTTCTTGATTATAGTCTGAATGACTTGTTTACCACCAACTAAAATATACGCTACCGCCCACCAAATAGCAATAGTCTCAATAGTATCACAGATATATTTAATAGCTTCGATAGACATATCATTCTCCCATTAATTCTGTAAGTTTATCGACTGTAGCTTGTCTAACGGTTTTCTGTGAATCCTGCACTTTTAAATATGAAAGAAAACGATGAAAACTTTCACGAAAATCTTCGGATTTCTTAATATCGGTTAAGAAACCTTTAATAGCTGACTGATAACGAGTAGAACCGCGGAACTTTATCCGGCCGTTTACCTGCCAGAATGTGCCATAACCGTTAAGTGCCACACGATCTCCAGATACAACAGCAGCGGCAATATTATCAAGAAGAAGCTCAAACATTAACTGAACGAATGACTGATTTCCCTTTGTAGATTTGCCGTCATAATCAAATTTAATGCCTACCCGTAACAATTCAGATTGAAACAGGTCGATTAACTGAGTCTTTGTAACCGAAGGAACACGCTTCTTTGCCATTATCTATCCGAATATATGAACGTATTTAACGTCGATTTAAGATCACGAAGATAAGATAAATGACTATCTAAAATCGTTAACTGATAAGGAATACGAAGTACCCCAAGACGAGTTTTGGCGCACGTTGTAAACTCGATACTAAGTTCAATAAGAATAGATTGTACCATACGAGGTATAACCTGGTCGTATTGTTCGACCGGGACAGTATCAAAGGCATCTTTTAACTTGCGAACTTCGCCGTCAAAAAAATCAACACGTTTCGAGATCAGCTCACCCATTGCACGAGCCATATCCATTACAGATTCTGCCATTTAAACCTCCAAGCTATAAATACTACTATAAGTCAAACACCACTTATAAGGTTTGTAACCATAACCAAAAGCCTGGCAAACCCTCTGTGCCAGAGACACTGTAAGCCAAGGCTGTCCTCCCATAACCCAAAACAAAGCCCGATTCTCGATATAGTGAGTCACCCCTCTAGGAGTCTTCTGATAATCCCAATCTTGGGGAAACGACCTTGAGCTATTAATTCTTTTGCAAAAATTTCATGCCCAAACCAACCAGTAACATAAGACCCTGTAAACTTAACCAGTATAACATCATGTTCGATATCCCAAAAGAAACAACCATCCTGAACAACCTCTTGTCGAGGACCATCATACCAATCAAAAGCTGTCATATCAGACGGTGAGACACGTTCAGAAATTATAACATGCCTATGATTATAATTACCAGTCTCAGATAATATAACAACACTAGATAAAGTCTTTTTAAGCTCTTGAACATCCACGTCATTAAAATAAATAATTTTGTAATTATTTATATAGCACTCCCCTGGAGAATCTGCGGCTATGCTAGTTAAATGCCCTCCGTCAAGAGTTTGCCAAATACGCAACTAATACCTCTTTCCGTGTCTATAGGGACGAAGCTTATTGTACTGCATTTTAGCCTGTACATGAGATTCGATATCGATGTTCATCATACCGCAATAATCAAAAATCCGAATTAAGACATCTGCCAGCTCATCCTGATAAGAGTCTTTTACGGCATTCTCAAACCGTTGTCTCTGCGAAGTTTTAGATAAGCCGCTATCAAAACAAGCAAGAGGAGACTCTCCCTCGTAAATATTACCAGTTCGATGTGCCTCTAAAGCTTCAGCAAGCTCCGACACCATCAAAGCCATCCAATGAGAAAAATCATGTGGTTCATCATGAAAACCATGAGCCTGTGCAGTCTCAAACGCCTTTCGAGCATAATCATTTAAGTTCATGTTATAACCTACGCCTTTATAACTTATCTAAAATAAGATAGCAGCAAACAACAATCAATCTCCGGGTCTTCGCTAAACTCAAACTCTGAAAGAAAAGCTTGACGATTAAAAGCTGAAGCCACCGGAGCAAAAAACTCACGGGTAAAACCAGTCATTTCACGAGACCAAAATTTATGAAAGGCAGATAATAAATAATGTAATACTGAAACATAGCCTAAATTACCGCATAACTTAAGACGCTCACCAAACGGCTGTAACACTGCTTGTGACACCTTTGCCGGAAATGAATTCTGCGATTCTTCACGCTTTGCCGCTTTGCGATCCTCATCGGTCAGCCGCTCCTGATTTTTTGCGTAAGTTAGCCCGTGTATCGAAGACCAAGACCGATTATGATATTTAAGAGTAAATGCTTCAAGAAACATTGATTGCATATCTGGATACTGATAACGTAATAATTGATTAAGTTTTTTATCGTCGAGATACTGTAACTGTGAAAGAAACTTGCTAAAGCCGCCAATCTGATTTAACGGAAACCCTGACGGATCAGACAATAAAAAAAGCACCCGGTCATCGCCGACCGGGTAGCTGAAATCTGAAAAGATAACCGAAGAATACACAGGCGGGCTATCCATCACAAACTTAATCGATGGAAAAAGAAATCTGAGATAATACCGATCTTGTTGGGATGGAAGCCAGACCTTGATTGTCATTTCTTGCGCGCCTTTTTGCCCTTTGATGCCGAAAGCCCGGACTTGACATACCTGCCGGATTTAACACTACGCACATGAAGCATCCTTGAAGAAGAACTCTTTGTCATGTAAACAACCTCCTGATTAGATTAAAAAGCTTTTGATTCTCATCGGTTCCGGCGTACTGCAAGTCAATTTTGGGATTTTTGAACTTGCGAGATAAGCACAGATTAAACCGGCTGAGAAACGCCTGGGATAACGGCAGGTCTCTGCCGTCGCCTTTAGAACAACGATAAAATGTGAGCGAACCCTGATAATCTTCGATTATCTTGAGGTACGCTTCACAATCCAATGAAGCCCACATAAAACAATAAATCATTTGATCCCCGGAAACCGTAGCAAGATAATCGGCTAAGAACTTAAACGAAGTCTCTTTCAAAACAACCAACCTGCCGGAATCTTGTACTTTCTGCGGAATATCGTTACGTGAGCTTATTTCTACCAGACATTTCACGTTAATTTATACGCCATAATCCTCCTCCTCACAAGCATCGGTGTCCTCAAGAAAAGGACACTCAAAATTCAAATCACACTCACATTCTTCAGGTGTGCTGTAATACGGATCAGCAGTAAGATGCGCTGGATAATAATGACCGTACTTGCAAACATGGCAATCATCGTCAAAAACAAGTTTCTCCATCGGAAACCTCCCTGAAACCCACAACCCTTCCTCTTACCGTGCCGACAACAAAACTCTGAGCAAGATTTCGGTCGATTAACTCTTGAGGAGTATTAACATGGTATAAAACACCTTCGGAATACAAAGCTTCACGTTCTGGATGCCAACAACCCCATATACCCTGTAACACACCAAGATTAACTTGTCCATAAAGCTCCAAAAATTCTGGCCAACCAATAATAAAGACGGATACATCGCACGCCGGAATGGATACCTCGACTTCGTACAAAGCAGTCTCACAAGAAATAATACTTGACTCCCTGCTGTCTAAAATATCTCGTATCTCGGTTTCTGTCTCAGAAATATCTTGAGAAATATTAGAGTCTTCAATATCAGTTTGATTTTCGTCAAGCAGCTCCGGTTCGGATACGACCGGAACAACGGGAGCTGTGACTGGTTCACTGTAAGCATCGGTAGATGAAACGTCCCCAACAGGCATTTGACAGCCAATAAAAATAAGACAGGTCAGCCAACCCAGAAATATTCGCATATAAACTCCTTAAAGAAAAATAAAGCCCGCTATTTAGCGGGCTTATCGATGAAGCAAGATTACGTTACACCATTTCGGTGGCGTAAATCCTGGAAGCACTTTGCTTGAAGTTTTGATATTTATCCATGAACTGCTTACGCCGGAACTGTCCGACATAATTATCAAGCAGGTCATCAAACACGTTATCCCGGAGCGCCGCGTAAATATCGAAATAGGAAGGTAGTCCGTCCTCGAAAAGCATAGCCGCATCGAGGTCTACGGCAAGTTCCCTAAAACGATCCTGAGTTTCAGCACGCATCGCATTTTCCTCGGCTGAAATCAAAGATGAGTCTTTTACGACGTCATACATCGTTCCAGCATCGCCGTCCTCAGAATCAAATTCCTGATCGAGCCTGGCCATCGACATCTGGAACTGGCGATCACGCGAACGCCACATCGTGATAATATAATTTTTCACGGCTTTGAAAACCCACGTAGAATACGCCGATTTATTGGGATCATAGCCCTCGAAAAAACCACGCTGGATAAAATGCACGTAGATATCACTGGTCAGATCAAGCAACTCATCATAGCCAATACGACGTGAAGCGATACCTTTATGAAATTTCAAAACACAAGCTTTGACAATATTGTAATCGTCCTGCGCCCGTTTATTCTGTTCGGCTACCGAAACCGGAGCCGCCCGCACCGAAGCAAGAATCTTAGGCTTAGGCTTCTCGTGTTTAAGCTGAATATGTACCCAATCAACTTTACCGGAAACCAACTGATCGATTATATCGGTCGCCGGAAACACCGTCCCTTCGCTAGACAACGCTAACGGCACCTTTGCCTTACGCCCATCATCCAGCAACACCCTGGCGTGAACCCCGCCAAGCCGACACACTTTCACCACCTGCAACATGGCTTCATTTGACATACAAAACCTCCCGCAAATTTGCGATTTGATAAAACAGCATAACAGAAAACAAATTTCTTGTCAACCGATAAACATAATTTAACCGCTAAATTTGCGCGCGTGAGCCAGACCGGAAACCCTAAAACTGAGAAAGAAGAACGTTGGGCCAGGTAGGAATCGCACCTACTAGGGCGTAGCCGTGAGATTTACAGTCTCTCCCGATGTCTAATCCGGGCACTGACCCAAATACCCCAGAAGGGAGTTGAACCCTTAAAATTCTGCTTCTAAGGCAGACATGTATGCCAATTCCATCACCGGGGCTTGCTTCAGGTGGGACTTGAACCCACACGCCTTTACAGGCACGGGGTTTTAAGCCCCGGGTGTCTACCATTCCACCACTGAAGCAAATACATTATTTCTTTTTACCTCCAGACTTTTTAACCGGAAGGGTGTCTGCCCCACCTTTAGCCTTACGCGGACCGCGATGAGAATCATGCTTAAACACATGCGAAATATTTAAAATATGAAGCATGTGGTTACTAAATGGAATATTGTTCATATTACCCTCCAGGTGGTATCAGGGATGTGCGCCCTGCTAATCTGCTCCACAGGCAGATGCCTCGCTATCTAGGCTTATACCACACAGGTCATCGAGGTAACGATCCCCGACCAATAGTTTTGGAGACTATTATGCTTCCACTACACCAATGACCTAAATAAACACGGTCCGATGGAGAGTCGAACTCCAAACACCGGCGTGACAAGCCGGTATTTTACCGTTAAACTACCGAACCATAAACAAGGCCCCGCAGGGAATTGAACCCTGTAACTGCTGCGTGTTGCAGACGCGCCACCTGCCCACAAATGAACCGGAGCCAAGACGGAAGCGACAGGAATCGAACCTGCGAGCCCTTTCGGAACTACGGTTTTCAAGACCGCTTTAGACGCCAACTCTTCTCACTTCCATTAAATACAAATACAAACGCTCTTCGGGAAAGACTCGAACTTTCGACCTAACGGTTAACAGCCGCTTGCTCTGCCAACTGAGCTACCGAAGAATATAATTAACACCCAATTCCTAAACTGTGAAAGAACACAAGCTGGTTTCAGGACTTGAACCCGACACCCCCTGTTTACAAGACAGGTGCCCTACCAGATGAGCTAAACCAGCCAATCACTACAGGCAGTTTTACAACGCTTTTACCCAGGTTGCACGGAGCCTGAAGGAGTCGAACCTTCCCGCCCTTTCGGAACGACAGTTTAGCAAACTGCTGCAATAGCCGCTCTGCCCAAGCTCCAGTAAATACTCCAATAAAAATAAAGGCGGCCCACCCGAAGGAAAGCCGCCCGTAAAGCCTAACCAAAACGCTGGTTAACCCGGACAGCTCCCATTATAATAATCATGTGTATCACATGATAGACAAGAGAGCAAACTCGAATTATTTAACCAGCTTGTAAACCGCATATTTAACAACCTCGATAATACCTAGAAATTTCTTACGATCAAGCAGTAACAGCCCCGATGATATCTAGACTATAAAAATAGCATATAGACACTTGCGTAAGCTTCGGTCGGACTAAAACCTTCGGATACAAGCAAATATATTAAACTACCGGGTCCGTGACTCATATAAGAAATCCTCCTCGATAAACAAATCTGAAAAAGCACTTGACATGAAAAACTCTCGGATCTCAGCACGGGTGTGTCCTGATGACCAAAGACCGTACACCGCCATCTTAAAAGATAAACGAGAGTCTTCAAGAAGCTTTAACACCATCTCCCTGGACTCTCGCTTAATAACTTCACGATCACGCGGCTGACGCTTTACGGTTTTAGACTTCACGCCCGTGCGCCTATAAAATTAGGTGTAACCTCCGGAGATAAAATTGCGGTATATACCCGCATAGGACCAACTTTCGTGCGGTACAGCTCATCACGCATATAATCTAAAACATAGCCGTTGTTTTTATACTGATCGAGACTGTGACGTAGTTTACCAGCATCCCAACAAAATAATGTAATCTTGCCATTTGACATTGTTACGCGCATTATAACCTCCGTGTAACAAAGCAGAACAAGCATCCGTGCTAGGTTCTGCCAAACAAATAAGACCCCCCCCTACCCGATTATTTAGCCGCCGGAAACGCTCCGGTCGACTTAAACATATACGAAAAAATCTGAAAAGGTGATGAAGAAGCCAGGTAAAGATTTATTCTGAAATATGAAAAGAATTATTTATGAATAAACCCTGAACCTTAAAGGCGGCGTAGCCAACACCGCCGGATTTTGCAGGCTCAACTGAAAGAACCTCGTCGATCTCGGTTACCGGATCCTCGGCTGAACCTACCCCGGAAGAAGCACGTTCACGCTTTTTCGATGACTGTAGCCGCGAACCGATCAACTTGCTGAACAGCTTGCGTGACCTCACCCCACGAACAACACAATCGTATAAAACTTCGCGATTATTTTCGCCTGGTTTGCGCTCGTCGATCCGGACACCGATACCGAGAAGATTTAATAAAAAGCCTATTGAATAGACTTTGCCACGACCCTCTTGTTTTAAACGAGGAACGAACACCCCGTCACCATGACCAGAGTCATCAAGTGTGCCGTCTGTATCAAACAAACCAGTAAGATACGCCCGCCACACGTCTGATCCGGAGCCAAGAATATACGGAGATAAAATATCGCGATTAACACCACGAGCGTTAATAAATTTAAACCAGTCACGAATTAAATAAGAACCGATTGTCGTGGTAAGAACATGATCACTGCGCTCGGTTATTTTGCCTCTGGAAACCTGGAATATTTTCTCGAATAATCTAAGATAATACTCAAACTTGTCCGGATCGTCCGAGGGACCGCATAAAGCCACACCCTCGTCTGAAATGGAACCGTCACCGTCAAACCAGCCAAGAAGTTGCGCCAGGTCTTCAGACATAACTGAAGGAAGAAACACGTCACGCTCAGCGCGTTGCTGCACATCCAGATCAGGCGTAAATGGAATATCGGCGTATAAAATGAAATCCTGAATGGTTAATTTATTATATTCGAGCTGGGAATCTGTTTTTAAAGCCTCAAAACCAATAAATGAAATGCCGTCGTCCTGAACGGCAATTCTTGAACTAGGAGAACCGTACACCTCAAAACCATTAGCAGATTTTATAGCCCGACAACCCGAAGCCGGTCGACGCTCGATCTCCGAAACTTCAAGCCATTCGGTCGACCCATTTATGGAAGAAAAAAGAAGATCTCCGGGTTCGATTGAAGAAGCTAAACAAACACCTTTATCCCGGCAACAGACCAGCGAGTTTAAAGCGGGCATTACGCCCCCGGTGTGCTGTTT
>LSPZ01000011.1_pt1 | contig 67655 bp, 52 predicted proteins | sample 651281 | NCBI WGS metagenome assembly LSPZ01 (sample SAMN04438313, study PRJNA306036) | termite gut metagenome | isolation source: viral DNA filtered from gut of termites from termite colony 2 | host: Coptotermes formosanus | place: USA: New Orleans, Hayne Blvd. | collected 2013-06-18
GCTTCTATTCTTCCACCATCTTCCCACCAACCATCTGCCATACTAGAACCAAATCTAGCTAACATTTCTTGGTATTTGGTACTTTTTGCTTTTAATTGTTCATCTTGTCCTGAAATTTTGTCTTTAGCAAATCCAATAGCACTTTCTGCTTTGCCTTTAATGGCACCAAAAAGACCTTTGCCTTTTTCTTTAGCAGCTGCACCTAAAGAGGCAGCACGTTCTCCTAAAGAAGGACCTTGATTAGCTTTTACTTCAGATTCAATTTCTTTCATATCAATAGGACCATATTGTCTTTCAAGTATCTTCCGAATAGCAATAATATTTGTATTTACAATATTTGAACCACCACCAATATTTGCATTTACGTTGAAACCACCCCCTAATCCGCCACCTTTTCCACCCCGTTTCTTTTTACCAGGGAGAATAGATGCGAAGGAAGCAAGCATACCATCTCGATCTGTTGCTTTTCCACCACGGGTAGCATTCGGTTTCATTTTACCAGTTGCTAATGCTCGAAGTCCGTTCCGGATATCACTCGTTGGAATCTCTTTAGCTTCATCAAACGGTATATTTTGTACATCAGCAAACATTTGTCTGGCTTCATCTTCTTGCATAGCATCTAAGAATCCTTCACCGGATTTATTATAATTTTTCTTCAATGATTCTAATGCAACATCTTGTGATTTATTTACACCAGTAATTTTTCTCTTTAATCCACCAAAGAGTGCTTTAGTACCTTTTACTGCTCCAAATCCTGCTAACCCAGCGAGTCCTAACATTGGTCCTGCTGACATTAATGCGGGAAGTATTGCAGAAGCTGCCATTCCACCACCAAGTACAAGTCCAGCCTTACCAAGTATTCCAGGTAATGCACTTTTGTGGGGTTTACCCGGCTTAAATAATGGAGCTTTTGTTTTACTTTCTTCTTGTTCTTCTGGAAGAGAACCCGCAACTACTGATCCACCAACCAAAATAGCACCATGTTTACCTACTAATTCAGTTTTGGTGTTTTCATCCATTGTTTCAAATTCTTCTTTTGTTGCTTCATACGGAAGTTTTGTATCTACCACAACACCAGTAGCACTTTTTTGTTTCTTTTTAGCTTCTTGCTTTTGTTCCCATGCTTCTCTTTTTTGTTTATACTTTTCTAATTTTTCAGCATATTTAGCATCTCGTTCTGCTTTCTTTTGTAATTTCTTTTCTTTTCTGATTCCTGCTGTTGCTTTTCGATGTGATAAAAAACCACCAATTCCTTTAGCAGCTAAACCAATCCCTAAAGCAGGAGCTAATAAAGGAAGTGCTAAACTTCCAACTGCTCCTAATCCAGAAATAGCGGCACCACCAATAGCAAGACCCGCGCCAACTTTTAAACCAGTTTTTAATACCTTACCGAGTATTCCGCCTCTTTTCTTTTGTTTTGCTTTACCATTCTTATCAACTTCACCTAATGCTTTTTTAACAGTTCCTTCATCTTCAGTTGCTTGACGAATTCCCATTTCAGTTAATACTTGTAATAACTGAGTATGAGTATCCATTTTAGTATTAATCATATCAGCAATTGAAATTAATTTTCCAAAACCTTTAGGGGATTTTTGATTCGATGATTCACCACCAAAATCAATTGGTTCAACTTGTTTTCCTTTAGCATTTGCAACAAGCATTACGGGAAGAGCTGCTAATTGAGCAATACCACTGGCAGCAGAACCTGCTGAATGACCAACCATAGAACCAAAGAATGATCCTAAACCAGTTGAGACTGCATTCGTTAAAATACCAGCTAATCCAGGACCTTCGTTTTTACTTTTGATTTTTCCCCCACCACGACGAGAACTTCTCATTCCAGCAGAAGATACATCTCCAGCTAAACCACCATATCCAGAAATAATATCTCGTAATTCACTATCTTCAGTTGCTTGTTGTTTTGAACTTGTTTTTGCATCCAACTTACTTTGTTGTAAAATTTTATCAATACGATATGCTTGATCACCACCATTTAAAAACTTTATAGCACCTGATCTTCCATCAACACTATTTGATTTAATTGGGGTAAGTTGTTTAAATTCTCTCCCGAGTTCTTTTAATTCTTTATTTCGTTCATCAATTTTCTGCTTTTCTTCAGGATGTTCTGCTAGTTTATAAGTATCAAAAGTAACCCAAAAATCTGCTTCACTTGGGTTCGTCGTCATTCTATAAGAAGTTTTTTCGATTAATGATTTAAGTTTAGCTCGTTGACTATCGTCTCCACCATAAACCATTACTTTTCCAATTTCACCATGAAATTCTGATTGTACATTATCAAGTACTTTTTCAGCGCCACTTTTAATTTTTTTTCCGGTATTTGTTAAACCGGTTTTCATTTTTTCTAATGTACCAGGAGATTTCTTTTCTATTTCGCCTTTAATCTTTGTTTCTAATTCTTTTGCAAAATCTTTAGCTTGTTTTGCCCTACCTTTTACGCTCAATGCTAAATTAGAATTAGCAAATTGTGCTATTTTATCCATAATACTTTCTTTCATATTCATAACACTATCAGGATCAAGTGCACCTTTTGCTTTTTCAAGTTGAGTAGCTGTTTTACTTAAGATTTCCCCAGCGAATTTAATGATTTTATTTTTACTTCCACTCATTGTTGAACCTTGAGCAGAAACTTTTTCAACAAAAGCCCCAACACTATTAGTAATATCTTTCATTGCTCGGTCTCGAGCATTACGTTGTTCCATTAAAAGATCTTGTTCTTTTTGATATTGTGCTTCTGTTACATCTTTATAATCACTTGAATTTCTTCCAACAGCCCCACCGCCGGTGACCCCAGAAAGCCACCCTAATGCTTTATCTGCCAGTCCACCAACAGCAGTATCAACACCGGCTGCTTTTCGTAATGTCCCAACAAAGCCAGAATCATCGGCTCCGCCAAACATCCCATAAACTCGAGCACTATGAGCTTTCTTTTGTTGTTCATTTATTTCTTCTCTTCTGGCTTCTTCGTCTTTCTCCCGTTGTTCCTCATCTTTCATTCTTTCACGATCTTTTTTAGCATTCTCTAATTGTTCATTAGACAATACCCCTCGTAAATGTTTTACTCGTTCAGGACTTTTCTGAGGATAGACAATAATACCATGAAGTAATAAATCATAAATATTTTGTAAACCAGATGTTGTGGTTGCAAAATTTACTTTGTTGCCGGCAATATTAACTTGAGTGGCTTTAGTTCCTGCAGCATCTACTTCACCTTGAACACCATTTTGTTCATATTTTAATTGGTCTTTCAATCCACGAATTTGTGCATCTAAATTTAATGCTTGTGTAGAACCTTCTATTGCTTTTTTTCTTCGAGCTTGTAATGTTTGTAATCGGCGTTTTTCACTTTGGACACCTTTACCACTCATATGCTCAGCCATAACTTCGCTTCCGGTAATCTTGGCAAAGTCTTGACGAGCATCATTACCTTTTTTCATTTTAGTTGCAACAGCAAATTTACCCGCATTAAATTCTGAGAGCATTTCTTGATCCATTGCAGTAGACATATCCTGCAAAAGATTTCTCATTATAGGATCTTCGATACCATTAAATATTTCATCTTGATATTCAGTTTCTTTTGGATTCATTAACCGGCGAGGATTAAAATCAGTACTACTTTGTCTGATATTATCATGCATAATATCAAGTGCTTTTTTAATATCTTTATCAGAGATGGAACCATATGTTTTTTTATTAGCATCTTTTTTTCTCATGGCAACTTGTTCGTTAAAATCCATACCACGAGTAAACTGCATATTACTACGCATTTCATCTTTTTCAGCTCGTTCAATTGATTCTTTTAATGCTTTTTTAGTGGTAAATTTTCCTTGACCATAATCAAATACTTTTTCATCATGTCCTGTTAAAGCTGATTCAATACTAGAAAGTAATGAAGGGATTACAACATTAACGGTTTTATGCGTTTGTTGATCAAATGCTGCTGGAGCTTTTGCTTGATCGGCAGACATACCCATCTTATTCTTATCATCCATATAGGTATCAACACCGAGTATTTCACCCAGTTTTTGAAATAATGGATTATCAGAACTTTGAGCCATTTGATTAAATTTACCAATTAATGCAGCTGGAGCACCGGATATAGCAGTATTTAATTTATCCATTTTGCCTTTTGTCTTATCACCTAATAGCATTCCAGGTATGGACTGTTTGATCATATCGGTTATCATACCCATAGGACCTTTATTCTTTCCACCGGTCATACCATTCATTTCTTTCATCATTCCATACATGCCATACATTTGACCTGCCATGGAATTATCAAACATATTACGGGCATTCCCACCAATGTTTTTAATATATTCACTCATATCAAAACCACGACCAAATACTTTTTCCATAGAAGAAGTATTAGCAGCTTGTGCTTCAGCCATTGCTCGTTGTTCTTCTTCTGATAGTATCCCAAGTGATTTTAATTGAGTGTTCCGTAATTCTTTCATGAGATTATTCATATCTTCAAAGAATGCTAATGATTTAGCTTTATATTCTAATCCACTATTAATATCAGTAATACCTTCTTTTGATAAAAACTTTGTTATCTGAAAGGTATTGTGAGCAATATTCTTTAAAATATTAGCTGATTCTAAATGATGGGCTTCACTAATAAGCATTTGACGTTTATAAAGCCCCGTTTGAATACGAGCATTTGCTTGCATCGCAGTTCCGCTTACTTGCGTAAAGGTTTCGGCTAATGCTCCCATTCCTCTATTATTTCCTTTATTAATTACAAATATATTTTTTCCACCATATTTACTACCACCTTTTCCGTGTTTGGTGGTTATTTTTCCTCGATTATTCCGAGCTTCTTCTTCCTCATCAATTGCCTCTTCTTCTCCACCCTCATCACCAAAATCCATATCATCAAAATCAAAATCCATACTCTGGCCAGATGATCCCCTATAAAGATCACCCTTTTTGATTCTATCTTTGGCGTTTTTGGCCATATTTTTGGCTTCTTTCTTAAGATCAATTGATCCACTGGCATCTTGAAATTTAGATACTTCACTTTTTACTTTACCAGCAATTTGATCTCGTTTAGAGGCCATCTTACCAGCAGCTTCAGTTATAGCATCTCTTGATTGTTCTACATAATCAACTGCATCAGGGAGAAATTCTTTGGTTATATCTACTGCAAGGTTCTTTACCGATTTTACGGCATTTTTGAAAAATCCAGTAACACCTTTACTCGAAGTGCCACCATCAAAATCAAAATCATCAGAATCTCCCAGAGGAAAGAATTCATCTCCACTATCAAAATCAAAACTTTCAAAATCTGATTTTTTACTGGCCATGATACTACTCCTTAATAGTCCTCTATAAAAAAATATAATTAATATTAGTCTTATAGAGTAATGTTTTTCGGATTACAAGTAATAATAAAAAAACTCCAGAGATTTCTCTGGAGTTTTAAATTACATTTATGCTCTTTCTGTTGCCGTGACAGGATCAGGCAGATTCTCGGTAAAGCCACTTTCGATTTTACCCATTTCAGCCAAAGTCGTTGCACTGGTCTTAAAGCTAAAGTACGGAACACCATCTTCATCGGTACGGAAGTACGTATCCCGATTTCCGATAACGCTCTGATTGTATACAGCATTTTCAGGTTCTTCAGCGTTGATCATTTCAAGACGATCATCAATATCAACTGAAAGGAACTTTTTAGCAGCACCTTCAGTATTATAAATATCGGATTGATATAAGTACGAGGGAAGTAATTGATTTAAGAATGTTTGACCGTAAAGGTTATATCCTTCAACTACTTTCCGTGCTAATACGTCAATTTCAGGTCCCCGATCATAAATACCTGCAAATTCAATATCGAGTGAAACACCACTTCCGGCATCCCCAATTGAACCTGAGTTATTATGAGCAACTTTTTCAGCTGACGGGAAACATTCATGTAACATACAAGAGAATTCCATATCTTCAGGGCGGCAACCAGGTCCAAGTAATACATACAAGAAACTACCTGCCATGTTCGGAAGAATGGCTCTCATTTTAGCGCCATACATATGACATACACCAGTTTTGCGGTCAGAAATACCAGAAATCCAGTAATCGATAAACTTACGAACGAGAGAACCTTGAGTCTCATAGACTTGCAAGGTGAGTCGTCCGCCAGATTCTTTATAGATTCCGGGGTATGTTGTTTCAGCTCTAATCGATCCATTGGTTACTTGGAAAGTATCAATAGAGTTTTCAGGAATACCAGAAACTTCTCTAACCATGTCTTCAAAAATAAATTTTAAGTATTTACAAGCAATCTCCGGGAAGAAAGGCGGAGCCTTAAGCCATTTAACTAAGAAACGTCCAACACGGAACGGTTCACGAGCTGCAACGACTGAAGGATCGGTCGGTTGTATACCATTTTGGGTATTAAGACGATTTAAAACGTCAGAAGCGATTGAAACAGTTGTCTGTTCATAACCAATCCACTCAGGATGTTTTACACCACTAATACCGGGGGCAACAGTCCCTTCTTCTTTGATAACACCATAACCGACAACACCATCACTAGAGGGTCCCCAGTTCATTCCAACATTTGCATTAATTCCAATTTCTGCCATATACTATTCTCCTCCTTACGCCGCTGCACGACGAGCATGGATGTTTAAGGTCCAGCTTTTGGTCATACCCGGGAATTCGTAAGTTAAATCACAACTTGAAGTGTCGAGCAAGATATCACGTTCAGTTCTATAGAGTGTAGGAATTACACCAATATTACTCGGATACCGGCCCATTATTGTAGCTTGTAGTTCTTCGGTAGCTTTCCGGATTGCTCCAACAGCACCTTCGTTATCATACACGTATTTAATAAGAATTTTCTTTGCCATACGGACTGCATCACCAATAACCATACCATTACGGAGAGATTTAAGCTTGCTGTATTTTTCAACATACATGCTATCTTCGGCCATATAGGCAACAGTTCCTTGTTTGTCGAGCTTAAATGCAAATACACACCCAAGCTTTAAAAGCGGTCCAATCATAGTATCATATTCATCTTTATAAGGCATCCAATCAAATCGCATGGTAGTTACTTTACCAGCTTGATAGCCCGCAAAGACACTGAATGTTCCATACGTACCATAACAACGAGCGATACCATAAATGTAATCGTATGTTGCAGTGACTCGAATAGGAACAGCACGATCGGTTGTAGTACCTGCTTGAATTAATACTGCGGCAGACCAAGCAGTTGGTCCATTTACATACTGATAAATTGTTTTTGTCATGAGGACAGCTTGTGCTACGGTTCCAAGGAACCCAAGGTCAGCTATAACCATGATATCAGGGCGAAGTTCCCTAAATTTACCAAGCATAGTTTGTTTTACGGTTGAGAAAGTATAGTTTGCATCAAAATAAACATCTGAGTCAACCATACGTTCATCATATAAGGCCGGATCTATCTGACCATTAAAGAATTTAATTAATAAAGAATCTTTCATAAATGCAATATAATCTTCATCGACATAACTAATAGTTCTTGTAGGGTCACCCGGCATGGGTGCATATGTTACTGTGGTGGGATTGCCGTTGGAATCTTTAAATTGAAAACCCAATTCCAAAGAACCATCAGAACCACCGACAAGATGAACAACGGAGTCATCGAAATCAACAACTTCGTTAGCACCGTCAATACCTTCATACAAATAAAATTTATTGTAAGGACGACCAATACGATCAGTACAATTGATAAAATCAAGATCTTTCGGATCAGCTACTTCAAGATCAGGATCATTTCCAAGAGGATCAAATGTTTGACCTGCATAATCAGTCCCATCAATATAATGACTTAAAATTTTCATTAAAATATCAAAGTTATCCATAACAGAGGGAGAAATCTGAATTTCTTTCTCGGTTCCAGCATCATTGATATTTTGATACATAACCCGGAGGTTTTCAAACGTACCAGTACCTTTAACAATTTCAGCTTCAGGATTCATAGCAAAATAGACCGATTGGCCATACGTTACATCGTTACCGAGTAAATCTTTGCTATAGAACTCTAATGCATACCGGCGGCCATCACCTACCTGGTTATCGCGTTCATAATCGTTTACTAACCTAATACCAAAATCATTGCCACATTTACCGGGCCCATAATATTTTACTTTAAATAAGGGAATTTGACCGGAAATCGGAACCCGAGGAGTTGTAGGATCTGCAATAGTTGCAGGGGGTTCAGGATTAGCGTTATCCCAGTTAGCCATATAAGTATCTTTGTTTGTTTCCCATACTCCATGACGAGAATCAAATTCGGGTTGTGTTTCTGTTTCAAATCCAGTTTCTTGAAATACAGGTTCAGGATTAGTGGTGATCCAGCCAGCTAATGCGGCGGCACGTTCAGTAACCCAAGTCGCATGAGAAGGATTCGGAATTTGAGCAACAGGTGTATATTGCACATTGGCAGGTTTTTCATCATTGGTGGTTGCAGGATCACCAGGGCCAACTACCAAACGAATTTGGCAACCAGTACCGGTAACGGGAGTTCCGTTTTCCATAATAGGAATCTTTGATCCATTTTCCCATTTGTATTTTCCATTCGGTAAACGTTCATAAATTGGTATGTCATTTTTAGGGGTTACTTCAACAGAAACCAATAAGGTACCGATTTCAGCATTATCAGGAAGCAAACGACAGATCTGTGCAGCACAGCCACCTTGCATACCATGAATAATGTTAAGACCACCTTGTCCATACTTGGCAAGATCTTCCATATCAAGTCCATAGGTGGATTTTGCTAAGGTTGTTGAATTAAAATCCAAAATCTTATTTGCAAGACCTTTACCTGTGAAACATGCCTGGAGAACCTGTAACCGTTTTGGAAGAATCGGTTCTGTTGGAATAACGATACTGTCATCATAGATTGTCGTATTTATGTAATTATCAGTTACATAAAACGTTTGAACCATACTAGCAGCCATATGTTATATCCTCCATTCTAAAATAAGTTGTATTCATGTGTTTTCCTTTGTTATACTCTAGAATACGCGCATACGAACAATCGTCTTTTTATTTTGTGCAAAAAAATAAAAATAAGATTACATTATAATGTTTGTTTTTAAAAACAAACAGGGGTAAGAGATATATAATAAATGTGTTAAATTGGGGTCTTTATTGTATATTATTACTTATGAAAAACTTTGTCTTAAGGAGACATATCATGTTTAAAACAATTGTTATCACATTTTTTACTTGTATTTTATTTACCATTTTAGCCATTGGCGTTTTTGCTGTAAAACTTAATCATAATCAAGAACAAACGAATCCATTTAATGAAACTGTAGACACAACAACATTACCAACGTTTTATTCTCATATAGAACGTAACCCAAGACCAATTATACAAAATACAACAGCTAATGAAATTGAACAAACATTATATTACAATTTTTTACGGACCGTAGTTCCAGAAGAATTTCTTGATTTATTTTATTCTGCAACTTATTATGATATTGAAAGTGGTATTGAACTGCTTGGACTTGCACAACATGAATCACAATGGCGCTATTTTAGAGGATCAAAAAATAATGACGGATCTTTTGATCATGGCCCTTTAATGCTTAATTCAAACAACATTGCAAATGAAAATTTCATGAACCAGTTTTATCCACAAGATGTAAGTCTTATTGAAGACAACAACCATCTTTATATGGTTATTTGTATTAATTATTATTATTCACTCAAAACAAAAATGGGTGGAGCAGTTTGGTATGCACTCCAAATCTATAATGGGGGACCGAGAGTTTTAACTATTCCTCATTCTTCACGATTGTATAAACAAACCAGTAATTATGCAAATGTTGTGTATGGCAAAATTAAATCATTTCGAACACAATATGAAACATATAAACTTGAAAATCTTGATATCGTAAAAGCTTTCCTTTATGAGCAAAAATTTGCCAAATATAAAGAGGAAGTTGAAGAACATAAAAGAGAAGAAAAAGAACGATTTCTTCGCTCCCTTGCTAAAAGCGTTAACGTTAATCAAACAATCATGATTAATCATTTTGCTATCTTGGATTATACAAGAGAACTTCTTTATACTGATCCAAAATATTTGAGAAATTATGCCCTCTCTCATTTGCCGGGGATGAAAGTAGCATAATTAAATAACACTGGCGATAAAACGCCAGTGTTATTTTTTTAAACATCAGTTAAAACTTGCTCGATTGACGATTCTTTTTCAGGTTCATTTAATTTTGATCGTACTACACTGGTGATAATACCCAATTTTTGATCTCCTGAACCAATAGCAGCAAAGGTGTTATTAATTCGTCCGAGTCTTTCAATTGCAATCATTTGTTTACTTGTCATATCAGGTAACACTTTACTATTCTTTATCATTTGCCTGAATGATTCATTTAAATTATCAGGGTTTCTGGAAAGTTCAGCAACTAGTATTTCAAGTACCGTATCAGATACTTCAAGATCAACTTTATTTATCGCACAACATTCATTTACAAAATCAACAATTTGATCATAGCGTAATTCTTTTGGTAAGAATGCTTTTATAAGGAGCTCAACGACTTTACTTACAGTCTTCCAATCTTGTGCAACATTGGTTGATTGAAAAAATAAATCTCCAATCATAAATTCCAATATGGTAAATAATTGCTTCTCTTCATTTCTCTCTTTTAAAATATCCCGTGGACACATTCGCATATAAGTCGGAATTTTCATAAAGTATCTTGTTGGATTTTTATACGGATTATCTTCATCAAAGGTTTTTTCATTTTCTCCAAAGGTGTCAAATTCAAACAATGCTATTGTATCGACATCTTGACCTACTATTTCCGTAATATTATGATTTATATATGATTCTGGTATATATACCCTGATAAAAGGAACTTTTACAACTAAAGCTCCATCTTCTCTAAGATCAAAAATGTGAGAAAATTCATTGGCCATATATTAATGCTTTTTCTTTAATAAAATATGGTCAGCTATGAATGATTCAACATCTTCTTTACTTTTATAACCTTGTTTACGAGCAATTTCTTTTCCGTAATTATAGATAATGAAAGTCGGAACTGAAAGAAGATTAGCATTTGATACAACATCATTATTTTCTTCTGCATTAATTTTTCCAAAAGTAATATTTTTTTTATAGATAGGATCTGCTGCTATTTCTTCTAATAATGGAATAAAAGCTTTACAGGGTGCACACCATGTGGTATAAAAATCTAAAAAAAATGCACTTTCAGGTTGTATAACTTTCTCTTTAAAGTTAGCATCAGTAATCTCTATAACAGATTCGCTCATGAGTTCTCCTCCATATTTATATTAGATTGTTAAAAATAAAATACTCTCTCAAAACTGAGAGAGTATTTTAATGAATTATTTATTTACCAGGCCGTCTAATTTGTGTTGAAACACCACGTTCAATGATACTTCCATTTTCAACATAATTAGTTACTTTACCATTTTTTCTATCAAGCATTTGCTTCTGTTGCATTTCAAGCCGTGTAAATGGACGACCTGTTTTTGGATTAATCGGAATTGTTTTGGTTTGTTGATTTACTTGTTTAAGTTGTGGTCTGGTGTTCTTTTGTTCAATAGGTTTTTTCTCTTCATGTTTTTGGGTAATAACTTCTTTTTCAGGAGCTATATCGTCTAAAACACGATCATATTTAAGATCAACAATAATTGAAGACCAAAGTTCATCAGCACCATCATAGAAATTTAATATATCTTTATCACTTTTATTATCAAGGTGATAATCATATTTTTTTACAAAAACTCTTCCGTTATCTTTAAAACGCACTCCAACTTTTTTCGTTGTATCAACAGTGGTTTCAAGATACTCAACAATTTCTTTCTCAAGATTATTCCAAATTGATTTATTATCAGTATCTTTTGCAAAGATCGAAAGCATTTGTTTAATCAATTTAGTTTCAATAATATTAGTATCGTCTTCAATACTTCCATCATCTTTAATAAACTGATTATAGTTAATTACTTCGTTAAAATACCATTTATTGTTGATATTTTTGTAAGAAGTATCTTCAAGATAATTATAAGAACGAGTGAACATGTTCTCTAACAATGAGCGAACCGTATTTTGTGCAACAGCCGCTTCGTAATTCTTTCCTCGTACACTAGAAGCATTAATGACATTCTCAATTTGATTATACCCACAATTAACTGGTTTTTTATAACAGTTAATTTTTATCTTACAAGACGTTTGAGTTTTCTCAAGAAATGTATACATTAAAAGCCCAATGGGAGATTTGGTCCAATAAATAGTATTCGTAATTGTTTGAGTAGGTAATCGTTGCTCTAATAAAGCTTCATACCAATTACTTAAAAGATAAATATTATCTCTATATCTGCTCTTAATTTTTGCTTGACGTTTCTTTTCTTTTTTCTTTCGGTCTAATTCTTGCTGAGTTAATTTCTTTGGTTTATGTTTAACCTCAGTTTGAACTTCCGGTACTTCTTCAGCCTGCTTTCTTAATCGTTCAACAAGTTCATCATACAAATCAGCAATATCTTTTAATATGGCTGTGGTATTAGCAAAAATGAACTCAAATGTTTTCTTTCGACTCTCTTCAATATTGATATGCTTTTCAAATTCAAATGTTGTCGATTGAAAACTAATATTTCTGAGGTCTCTCTTCAAGAAATCCATTGGGTTTTCATCTTTCTTAAGACCTTTTAGGATACGTAATGCTAAAGAAAATTCATGGAATATATATTTGACACAATCTTCTCCAAATGCAATATTTGAATAATTTTGTGCAAAGGTATCTTTAAAATGAATAAACGCTGCAATAAGATTAAAACCGGTAATATTATGGAGAAGGGTACTAAAAATTGGTCGTGTAGCATCTTCAAGTTGTTCAGGAGTAGCATCAATATGTACTCCATCTTTTTCCTCTCCAACTATTTTAGTTACATAGTTTTTCAACCCCTGTAGAATTTGATCATAGAATGCAACAGTTAAATATTTTCGATACTGATCTTTTATTTTGATATTCTTATTTTGAACTCTTTTATTAAATTCTTCAATGTAAAACATACAAGAGCGAGCAAGATTTTCATATTGTTTAATAAAATAAGGATTATTTTGTATCATCATATAAATACGAGCTTTTTGCTCACGATATGCTTTAATCAGATTCTTAAAGAAGACTTCATTATCAAAATAATAAAATTTCAATATTGATTGGGGATCAAAGTTTTCTGCCCATTCACTATCAATTTTCTCATCATACAGTGATTCAAAATAATGAATAAAATTATTCTGTACCATTGAAATGCTGTTAATATTTTGTTTTATAATCTGAAATTCTTGATCCATATTCTTGTTAACTAAAAGTTTAATCAAGAAATAAAACTTCTCAACAATAGTATCAAGATATTTTTGATTTATGAAGTTAATATTTCTTCCGTTTTCAGTTCGTGTTGATTCTGCAAACATAGCATACTGCAACATATTAACAGTTAAACCTTGGGTTTTAATTTGATCTTTAATAAAACCAGTTATATTTTCTTTTTGCTTATTAATAGCAATTTCAAGTTCATTTATTTTAGCTTCATAAACATCATATTCAACTTTAGCATTTTTAATCTTTTCAGTCACTTCGTTATAGAAAAGATCAGTTTCAAATTTGTCAAGATGATCAAATTTTTCCAAGGGGAGCATAGTTGCTACAAGTTTTTTCCATGCTTCAATATTGGTTTTATCTTCTTTACTTGCATCCCGAATTTTCGGCGCTACTATTTCCTCTTGCTTTTCTTCTTCAGGAATCGTATCATCGATATCTTTTTTCTCAGGCTCTTTCCAAACAAAAACATCATTGACACTATTTAAAGCAAAATATTTTTGAAATACTGGCTGAGATTTTGCCTGAGTTTCTTCATATTCTTTTTGAAGATCAACATACAATTGATCATCTTCAAATTTAAGATTATTGTATTTCATGTATTCATCAACAAATGAAGTTGCAAATGCACCGGTAGCGGTATTTGAAACAAGTGCTAATAATGAACCATTTTTCAATAGTTCATCAATTGTTTCACGAGCAATGTGTTGATATGTTGCAAGAAGCTCAATAGAAGATTTCTTTTCATCTTCTAAGATTGCTTTACTTTGTTCATTATTCTTTGGAAGAGAGGCAATAATTTCTTTTAGAGTTACAATCTCTTCTTCTTTTGCTTTAAGATCTTTTTCATCGGTATCTTCATGATGATTTACAATTTCATCTTCAAGAATTTTAATACGTTCATTGTACAGGTTTTCATCTTTGATTTGGTTTTCTTCGTTAAGTTCTTTATTGCAGCGTTTAATTGATTCGGTGGCAGTTGAAACTTCGATAGTAAAAGAAGGACTACCGAAACCAGAGCGAACAATACGCTGCTTATCTAAAGCAGTTAAAATGGGTACTCCGTCTTTATCAAATTCGATTTTGGTTAAATCAATTTTGATTTCCGGATCTTCATCATCACCGAAGGTGTTGTCCTCTAGATGCCCTTCTTTTACATCTGAGATAGGAACAATACCATCGCTGACAAGATGTGGAGAGACCTCATTCTCATTTGGAGGCTCTTCTTTATCATCTTGTTTTGGACTATTTGTAGAAGCATCTTGTCCTTCTACAACCGACTTCTCTTCCGGAGCTTGAGATTCCATTTGAGGAATAGGCTCGGGAACTGTTTCAGTTGGTTTTTGTTCTCCAACTGTTTCTTCTGTGGATCTCTCCATAAAAGAACCTCCAATAATACTAGAATTTCTCGACATAGAAATGTCAAATATAATATATAAGTTAAAAATCGTAATAAAGCATACCGATGTGTACATATTATTATGATGAGCGAGTGTTATTTGGTTATTACACGTTACGCCATTGCGTTTGTGTTGACCTCTAGCACTTTGCTTATTACCCGCGGTAAATGGGCCATTAATCGCTATCGGATTACCGGCACGCGATCGCCTATTCTACCGCGGGTCTCCTTTTCTTGGTCACCGAGGAAATAAATCCCCGTGTGATTCCACCATTATTATGCTGAGGTAGAAGTAACCACTCACTCAGGGAAGTCGTGTAAGGCATCGATAATTATCCTATCGATCATGGTTACTAGAGATTAGAACTCTCTAGAATGTTTGCGGAATGGCGAGACGTAAATGTTTAAACACTAAAAATGCCAACTAATATCGACGGGTATTAGCCTGAAAATTTAGCGCTGTTATACATGTGTGAGTGAGCACCATACATTAGCGCGAGGAATCAGTTCTCTCAAGCAGAAGAGTGATTCTTTAAAATAAAGGATTTCTGCAACCTTTTGGGAAGGTAAAAGATGTCGCTTCAATCTACCCTAATGCAATGCGTGAACCCCGGCGGGTATTTCCGCCGGGGTTCTTTATTTAATTTTTTTTACTTACTTATAAATGAATTAGCAATTGCTTGGGTTTCTTTAGCAACCATTTGATCAAGATATTTAAAAAATGGAGTTATTATTTTTTCATTTAGATAAGGTAATAAATAGTCTACATTAAACGTTCTGTCTATTAATTTATCGATTAATAATTCTTCATCTTCAATAGATAAATCAAAAAATACCCTTGAACAATTATCAAGGAAATCATAATTTTGATTTGGATTAAACGTATTTAATTTTTGAAATAATTCTTCTCCAATAAAGGTATTCAAGTCAGTTAAAATATCTTTTGCATATTGAGTAAAAAACGTAATTCGATCTTTATAGTCTAACTTAATTAAATCTTTATTAGTAATTGATTTAATTAATTTCTGTGTCTTTTCATTCTGCGCTACTGGATCATCAAATAAATCTAAAATGATTTTTTCATTTATTTTTTGTTGCTGAAACCAATTTGCAAAGTTCTTATCATCGACATAAAAATGATTATATAATAAATAGTCAACAATAAATTGTTCTGGTCTAACTACGAATAATAAATATATTGCATAAATTATTTCAACAACATTGTCAGAATCAGTGTTAATATTAATACTATAATATTGATATAATCGTTTTGAAAATTGTTCCAGAACATATAAAAATTCCTCCCTATTATCATCATCTAAATATTCATACCATTTTTCAGGGAAATCATTTTCTTTTATTCCCATAAATTTAAGAAGATAAATTTTAAAATAATCAGTTCGATCTACTCCGAGACGAGTATCTTCTTCAAATTGTCTATCTAATCGATACAGTAATTCTTCTAAACTATCTATTTCTTTATAAGCATTTTCTGTTTCATTTGTTATTTGAAACCGATCTTCTTGATCTTCAAATAATGATTCACTATATAATTCATTCATATTATTCTTGTGCTCCCTTTGCATAATGATTGATTTTCTATATTAAAACGTTTTTAAAATAAATTAAACTTAAAAAAATAAATATATAGATATTATATTTTATAGAAAGAAGGAGTTTTTATGGCCCAAGGAAAAATAAGTAAGAGTTTTGACTTTATGTCAGAAGGAACTGATGGAAAACTACCTGTGAGTAATCATGTAACCATTAATCATTATCATAATAATATGCCATCTTCATTTAATACTGGTTTTAACTTGATGGCTCAAATGGCATTAATGTCTAGTTTAATGAATAAAGATAATAATCAAATTGAAGATAAACAAGTTGATCAACTTATGATAGATGGACCTGAATCTGCAAAAGGTAAAATTGTTCATAAAAATAACTATGAGTTTGATAGACAAATTTCAGAAGATGCAGAATATGAAGTTATTACTGAACATAATTTTAAAATAAATAAAATTATTGAAGATGAATTTGTCTCTTCAATAAACCTTTTGCATGTCTATATGACACTTGATTTTTTAGACTATGATGATTTAGTAAAACAATTTTGTGAAATAGCAAAAGATATTAGATATAAAGTTAAAAGTCTTTATACAGAAGAAAAACATATAATGCTTCACATTAAATCTTTAAAACAAGATTCTGCTATTAATTTATTTATTCCGTATGAAAAGTCTGTTATTATCAAAATCTATCTAAAATACCATGATAATACTAATAGTATAATTATACCTGGACTTACTATTATTAAAAGTACTACCCTAAAATATATACTAGAAACCATTAAAAACAGTGATTATACCCTCGAATTTGATGAAAAAACACCATATTTATTTAGTGTACTCTCAAAAAGTATTAAATTTAAAGATGAGACCATTTCTTTTGAAAATGATAAATTTACATTAAAAAGGATATAATATGGGATTTGGAATTGATACAAAATCACAAATAGAAATTAACTTAGCTCCAACATTTTATAAAAGATTATGGCAAGCTGTTATTCCCATAATAATTATAAGTAGTATTGTTATGGGTAGTGTTTACATTGGAGTTAATTGTATTTTAAAATTGCTTAAATAAATCATATGTAATATATATTATTATTTATGAGGAGTGTTATGGAAGATAAAAAACTGAGAGAAATTTTGGAAAAACTTTATACGATTGAAGGCCTCATTGATGAACAAAATAAAACCTTAAATGAACATTTTAAAATTGATACAGCTGAAACAAAAGAAGATAAGCAAAAGGAAAAACAAACCCCAGAAGAAGAAATGTTTAAAAATATAAATCCAGCATTACTTTTATTCATGAAAAAGAATAATATGTCTGCTGATGAAATAGAAAAAATAATTATGATGCAGGCAATGATGGGATCTACTAAAAATGATCACATAGATCCTATGCTGCTTATGATGATGTCGAGAAATGATAATAATCCTATTGAAAAAATAAAGTCAGATCCTAAAAAATATGCAACTGAACTTGCTAAGTTATGTCTTACTAATGAAGATATAAAATCTGAAATTATTATTGAGAATACACGACAGATGATGCTAACTGAATTAGAAGAACAAAGAATAGAAGGAAATATAACTGATAAAGAAAAAGAATTAGCAATAGAAAATATGAATGTCAATGATTTTATTAATGAATTTGTTAAACTTGACAAAAAGTATTATGACCAATTTGAGATTAAAAGAATACGTTCTAAAATTTCTGAATTCATTACTAAAATAAGAAAACAAAATAATACAGAAGAAACAACAAAAGCAGAAAAAGAATCCACTCAATATACTACAACTCCGAACAGAAGAAAAAGGAAACAGCAATAATCAAAAATATAACTAGCAAACACTACGTTTGCTAGTTATATATAATTTTTTTTATAATCCAAGTAAATTTTTAATTTGTTGTTGAGATAAATTATCTTTTTTTGATACTTTTGTATTTGATTCAAACAATCTTTTCTCTTCTTTTTGAGGTTCAATATCATTTGCAATATATTTTGGATCCTGCCCATAAACACTTTCTTCATCGGGTAATAGTGTGGGATCTAATGTTTCTAAATCTCGTTCAGTTACGATATCTCGTGTTTTTAACCGCGTATTAATTAAACCAAATGTGTTTTCAACATTAAATCCTGCAATTCTATTTTCTTTCATTGCATCAATTTGTTCTAGTTGTTTTCTAGGATTAAAGAAATCATCACGAATAACACCATCTTCATCTAAGATATCAGTCATTTGGTTACCGTAAATTAATTGTTTATAATTACCCATAAAAGCTCCTTTGCTTTGATCTTTAATTTCTTCACTTAGCGTATTTTCCTCAGTAATAACATCAGTACCAATCAAGGTTGATTCAATGTACCTATTTTTATTTTTTGCATAGGTAAAGAACCACCTAGTAAATAAATAGGCAATTAGGGTATCATCGTGTCCAGCAGGATCATGATCAATTCGTCCATTACGACCAACGACTAATCCTATAATTTCATAAATGATATTAACATCATGTAAGCGAGTATAATCTTCTTGAACAACAATCTTTAATAAATTGTTAAATAAAAGAGGACGCGTTTTATTAGTTGTAGCAAATCCAGGTTTTTCACCCTTTTTTGTCACCATCGATTTCTCTTTTGTTTCGTTTGGTTCATGATACATTCTTCGGTATAACTGAGGAAAATTATCAATAATATAATCAATAATTGCAATACCCATACTATTTCTTTCAGGAACTAAAATTAATCCCGGGAATATTTTAAGCATTACATATACTAATGCTTTTGCAAATCGATTGGTAGAGAAACTATTAGTACGTAGTGTTGCAATAACTTCAAAGTTCGCAGGATCAACGATAACTAAGGTACTAAAATCTTTCATAAGATTTCCCCCACAGTCAACACCACCTACATATTTTTTATTAAAATCTATTTCACTTGTAGATCTATATAGTTTTAAGAAATAGATATTGTCAATAACAATAACTTCACTGGGTGCAGAAATGTAATTGGTTAAATTAGCAATTAATTCTTGACCCAATGGGTGATCAACGCCAGTTTTTTCCCATGAATTTAATACTTCTCTTCTAAAAGCATCTTCACTAACACTATCTTTTTTTGTTTCTTCAAGATAATTATCAGGAAGAGAAAGATCGTAATACATAAAGGTGATATATAAAAAATTATTTGTGCTATTTTTACTAATAATTTCTTTTACATTTTCGAGTGAAATATCATACATTTTTTCATTAAACGTGCAAGCACTATTAATGAAATTAAAGCACCACTGTCCTTCTTCATTATTAAGATGTCCAGCACTCGTAGTCATTACTCTGTGATAATAATTATTCTTAGCTCTAGCAGCTTCTGCAGCAGTTTTATAAGCGAATACACTTGCTTCATATATTTCTTTTATATATGGAGTAAATGCAATTTCGTCAAAGAAAGTACATGATGTTGAAAGACCACGAGCTACTTTCATAGCACCATCACGAGATTGAGAAGGAGCTTTTATTCTAATGTGATTAAAATAAGTACCAGCCTCAAATCGCATTTCTCGTGTGTTATCTTTATCTTGATTATCAAGGAGATTAAGATATGATGGTAAGTTATCTCGTAAATCTTTAATACGTTGCAAGTTTGCTTGTAATATACTATCATTATAAGAGAATAAAGTCATAGCAGTATTTTTTGCACCAAAATAAAATAACCACAAATATAAGGCACAAATAGCAAATGTTTTTCCGGTTTGGCGAGGAAGAACGGTAATATTTGAAATATTATTTAATACTGAGAATATTAATGCTAAGGTTCCTCGATTTATATTAAAAGGAACATTTCCACCAGCTGCGGGTATTAATACAACCTCTCTAAAGAAATACCACGGATTATCATGAACTTCTTTTATGATCCGTATCTTCTGTTCTTTAGTAAGGCTTTTCTCATCAAATATATCAAGATCAGCTATAGCTGGGTCATTAAGTTGAAGAAAAAAATCATTATTTTTAATACCAAGCGACTTTAATATTTCATACATCTTTAAAAAACTGATGTTTCTAGTAGATAAATGTAACAATTATTTCTTCAACCTCCTTTTTAATAAATTTTGTTATAATGTATTGTTGAAGAATTATTAAAATACTGAAAGGTATTAACCTTTCAGTATTAAATTTAATGGTTAAAATCTATCATCAAGTAATTTATCAAACCGTTTAATCAATGCTTTCATTTGCGTAATATCTTCAGTAGCTTGTATTTGGTCAGATATGGGTAATACACTTACATCTTTATTAGTATATTCTGCTTCAAGTTTGGTTACTTCATCAGTTAATCCAATTACCGTAGGATCTGGTGAAGTAAATAAACCAAATAAATCTTCATCCCCTATATTTTTTTCTAACTTTTCTATTGATTTCTGTAAATCTTCTTTTGATAATGTTGAAATACTTTCTTTAAAAGAAAATTTATCAATTTCGTTTTTAACATCATCATTCCAACAATTTTCTGGTTTATTGGCAACGTTATTATTATCAACATTGGGAGTAATTTGATTTAAGCTATTTCCTGACCATCCATTAATATCTTCAAGAATAGAAAAGGAATTATCACTTATAGAGCGGTTCCATGGAAAGTCAACCATTTTACAAAGATAGTCTATCATAGTAAACCAAAGTGAATGCAATTGATTTCCCGTCATTCCACGAATTGAATCATATTTTGATTCCATCCGTTTTAATTGCCGATCTGCAATAGTTTGCATTGCTTGATAAATTTCTTCGGGAGTATAATTATATTGCATCTTTTGATCATACCGATCAACCCGTGCATATCCTTTTGAAGGAGAAATTTGATAGAAGATCTCAGTATTGGTAAATATGGTTTCATTTGTTAATCCATAAATAATATTAGCTAATTGTTCTAATTTTCCCGAAGGAGAAATTGAACTATTAGTATCAGGTGATCCAGAATTTTCCCATTGACCAACTTGTTTCATGTTGGTTCCTTCAGAAAAATAAGCCATTCTCGATCGTAAGGTACCAATACTTCGTTTTAAGTTAACAAATTGATCTTTTAAGTATTTCTGGTAATCTCTCTTATTTCTCCCTAAATCATCAGTATCACCCATGTTTCCAAAAGTATTTACTGAACTCGTAATTTGAGAGCCTGGAATGTTATACAAATTAGTTGAATCTAAACCAGCTAACCGATAACGTAATATAACAAAGAAACACAATTGTTGTAATAGTCTTCTCCCTAAATCGAAAAATCGCTTTGTTAAGGCAAAGGTTCCATTTACTTTTGCTCCATCAACCGATAAGAAGAATGCACTAACACCATTTTTAGCACTTACTTCGTAATCAGTTTGTAATGAAAGACGATTATCGACACTCAGTAAATAATTACTTAATTTACTTAACTGCCCTATAATCGTTAAACTTTTGTGTTTTAAGTTATTTCCTGGTACTTTCATATAATTATAGGTGCAATATTTTAATGAAAATTGTCCATTAATTAAATTACGTACATATTGGAATAAATCCTGTCTCCACTCTCCATCATTTTTTGTCAAACATACCGTTTGTAATAATGCTGATATATTAGTCGTCATATAGCGCATAAAACTTCCACGATTTATCGTGTAATCGCTATCGAGTACTACATCTTCGGTTAAGTCTTCTTTTACTACATCAAGTATATCTTCACCCAATTCATTAATAAAGTTATTATTAACGGCATCTACTTTACTTACCGTTGCTAAAAAAGTAGTGCTCGCTGAAAATACCATTCTCCGAGCAAGATCTTCAATAACAAATTTATCAATAAATTCTTTATCAAATTCTTCTTCAGAAAGGTTACAAAACCATTCTCCAATTTTATGCATAAACTCTAAATTATAAAGATGATTTACCTGTTCATTATCATATGAACAATCTTCCATTCCACCATTATCTCCTTGTATTCTTCGGTACAAAGAAATACAATAACTGAATAACACACTAAATACTGATTCGATATCAATAGTAATATCAGCATTAATAGCATTAGTATTATTTCCAATACCAAAAATATTAATATCTTTATTCTGCATATTCCATTCATCTTGGAAATAATTAGGATTATATGATGGTTTATCCCGTTTAAATGCATCAAAATCTATATATGGTGTTACTTTAATTAACGGAATATTATAACTATATAAATTACTCCAATAACAACTATCAAAATATTTCACGAGTTGTGTGTAAGGGGCAATCATGTATTTATAATTAATATTATTAAGTCGCACTCTCCCAGTAGTATTTAATTGAAAGTTATCACTCATGCCACTATAACTATCTTCACCAGTTTTACGATCTTTTATCTTGAATATGTTTTTAAAGTCATAAATATTTTGTGGTATATTCATGATTTCATTATTAAGATCAACTAACGCATCACGATTTAAAATAAACAGTAATTTAGTATAAGGAATATTAGCGACTTTATCTAAAGATTGATCTAACAATCCAAGTTTATACGCTGCAAGATCCTCGTACTCTTTAAAGATGAGTTTGGTGTACGTTCTAAAACTTTGTGCAATACTTCGTAATTGAAACGGTATTGCATTTCGAATTACCGTAACTGCGTCATCTACCAGGTTGGGGGTGTCTACTATTGACATAATTAATTTTTCTCCTTAAAAATAAATATACTATGTATTTTATACATATGTAAATGTTTTAATTATCCTTTGTATATTATTAGTTATGAATGTAGAAGTTTATGTTGATTCATTTAAAGCAAAAGAGTATAACTTTGTTATATTTATTTGCAAAGATAAAGAATGCTATGATGCTATTGCTCGAGTTTTAGGTATTGGAGAAAATAGTAAAGCATCACTAGATATCTTTAAAAAACCAAAAAAGAGTATGCTTGATAATGACGAACGAATGATAAAAGGTGTGGTACTATTTAATATTGAAAATACTGAACAAAGTACGTTATTACATGAAGCAATCCATTTAACATTTTATTTATTTAAATGGCAATTGATCGGTATTATATTTGAAAAATTGTTTAATATAAAAACAAATAATCTGTATAAACATGAAGAATACATTGTTTCATACATTGAAGAATTAATGAATATCTTTAATAGTATGATTGAGGAAGCTAAAAATAAAAAGGAGGAAGAATAATGAGTCACCATATATTTATAACACTTTTTATTATATTGTTATATTTATTTGCAACGCATATATTCTTTAATCAAAATTTACATAAGAAAACTCAAGCAAATAAATATCCAGCGTTATTCATAATGTTACAGATCATTATTACAATATTGTGTCCAATGAGCATAAGTCTTGCATTATATAAATAATTAACAAAAAATAACCGTGCTCAGAAATGAGCACGGTTATATCCATTTTTTTTACATAACCTCAATTCTTAATTGGTTTTAAACCCTTTCAGGATTAAGATTAGGAACACCTGAAGGTACGACGTACTCTAGGGATCCGGAATTGATCTCATCAACCATGTCTGCTTCAGCATATTTGCTGGTCGGGCCAACGGCCGGGAAACCAGCGGCAAAAGCCATGCTGTTAGCATACAGAGACAGATCGTTCCCTTCAAGGGAGATACGCGCTTGCACCATAGTACTGCACCTCTTGGCATCCCGAGACGCGAAGAGCAGGGCAGGCCTATTCCTCATGTCAGGAGATATGGACGAAAGCACCCGGAACATGTACGGGAAGTACAGTGTCGTCGGGGCAGCCAACGTTGTGGTTTTTTGGATACACCAGATTGGACGAGAGATCCATCTTTCATCGCGGGAACCCACAACCCTTACCTTGCGACCCATGTTGTCCACCCAACCGTAGGCATCGTCCAGAGAGAATCCATAGCGGAAGTTCTGGGCACCTTCGCCGCCAGTGAATTCAGCGGAATTGGTTTGCCATTGGATATCAGGCAGAATGTCGACGTCTTCGTCGTTGGCCATCAAAATCCACTGACGTTCGATGTTCTTATCGAAGTTCGTGTACTTTTCGGCCCGAGTGAACACCCTTGTCATATATGCCTTTAAGGCAATACGTTGGGCGCTCATGACGTCGTCTCCGCCGCCGGGATGGCGCATAGCCATGGGGTAAGAACCAGTAAACTTGTAACCACCGAGCTTGAAGGCAAGTTCAAAGTCTTGCGCTTTGTAGGAATATTGATCTTCGATAAATTCCTCGAGATCGTTATCCCTAATGCCCGAATAGTTTTCAGTCATCTGGTCGGTCATGTAGGCAACCCAGGATACACCTTCTCCACCAGCGTTGAAATCGGCGGTCATTTCAGGAATAACCGGGATCGATCCGTAGATCTTGTTTTCAACGTCGAAGGAAAGGATGTATTGGTCCTGGCCGTTCATCAAGGTTTCCATTTCATTAGCCACGTTGGTGACGCGAATCTTGAAATGAATGTGCTTGACACAACCGGTGCCATCATCCATGATGTGATAATCTCCGGTATCGAGGTCGATTACGGCCACTACCCGGAACTGCTTTTTAGCTGCAACGCCGTCGTCCATGTAATTCACGGTAACGACTTCGTTGTACATCCGCTCTGAGGTCTTGCCCGTCTTAAGATCGCGTTCGATGCGGGTCTTCACCAACAGCTCGACGTTATTGTCGGCACTGTCTTTGAAAACCACATGAACATAATCGATCATCGACTGGCGTTCCAGGGCATACTTACCCTTACCCCATTCCGATTGCTCGAGGATATTCCCCGTTGTCCCCGTTTCAATCATACCAGCAACGGTAACACCACTTAAGGTGAGATCCGTAATGTTAGGATTGTCTGCAGAAACAAGAGGAGTACAAAGCGGGAGATCGAGCATTCCACCCACTTTACCGGCACGAATGGCCTTCGGCAGAACAAGACGTTCACCTTCAAGGCCTTTTTGCATGTACGTAACTGTGTACTGGCGCCAGAATGTTGGCTTGTCGTCGTGCATAATCTGGAACAATTCCAGAGCGCGAGAACGAGCGAGATAACCGGCGGTTAAAACCGGCGAAAGCCTCGTCCAGGCGTTGTAATTGCCAGAAATAGCAGTGGGTCCATAGCCTTCGATACCCATGGCATTCCCGTCCACGTCAAAGCTCTGAGAGAACTTGTTGTGGTGTTCGGCAATAGCATGTTTAACGCAGGACTTATATGCGGCCTGGTATTCCTCGTTTCCTCTAAATTCGCTGGCCATGCCACCGATAAGAGTGTCAAGAAGACCGGGGGTCTGTAAAACAGATTCGAACCCGACCTCTGAAAAAGGCGTACTGATATTCTTTGCACGACATACCGTAGCGAATTTCTGAAGAACTTCGTGATACGGCTGATAAGCTAAATCCTGGTCGCGATATTTAAGTTGAGTCATTTTAATTCTCCTTCTCCAATTGGATAAGCCAAAAGGAACATGACAATGCAACACGATCAAAGTCGGTGCATTCTTAATATACTTGACCTATAAACAACAAACAAAGTTAAAGAAAATAAGTGGACCAGAAAACCTGATACCTCGAGGTTATTTTTTCATGGCATCATAAAACAAAATTCATCCAAGGATTCATCTGACAAGGACTAGGACATTGGATTTATTTCATCTTACTTAAGATACTACGTCAGGCTCGATCATTATTATCTTCTGCTTAGTTTAGAGTTTCAATGTTGTTGGGCCTCGAGTTTTTCTTTTAATTGCTGAACTAATTCTTCATAACGAGAAACGTACAAGGAATAGCGCAATAAAGAATCCTCAAGGTTGATAGTAAATGCAAGCTTTATAGCATCTTGCACTAAGGTATATAATGTTTCAAATTTTTCAATAATATCATCTTTAAAGGTATTTTTTATTGGTTCAATAATTCGCTCTATTTGTACTGATAATTCTTTAAATTCTGATGCAACTTTGTGTTTTCCGTTTACTTCAGCAAAGGGATGTTGTCCTGGTTGTGTTTTCGAATTTGATCCTGAGTCATTTTCAGAGTCATCGGTAGAATCTCCACCATCTTCTCCAAATTCATCAGAACCTTCTTCATCTCCACCGCCCATACCATCATCCTCACCAAGTGAATCATCTCCATTTCCATCGTCACCACCGGAAAAATCATCAACCGGATCGCCAGAACTAGCTTCCATTTGATCATCATTTCCTTCTTCAGTGTCTTCTGTATCACTATCACTCATACCATCAGAAATATCTTCTTGTGAAAAAATAGTATCATTATCTATACTATTTTGTTCATTTAAAATAAATGCTTCTTCTGCTAATGCTGCATCTTCAATTTCTTTTTGAATTTCTTCTTTTCGTTTCTTATCTTCAACTAAAAGTTCATCTTGGAAGTCTTTATCAAATCCAACATCAACTCCATTATAACTTTCTTTACCACGACGCCAATTTTGATAGTCGATAGGCTTTGTAAATGCAACGGTAATAGCATAACCCGATCCATAATTATCAGAACCAGAACTTGTAATAAGATTTACTTCAATATCTTTAAACACACCTTGCTGCTTTAACGTATTCTGTTCAGATATCGTTTCAAAAAATTGTTTAAAAGTTTTTACAATAGATTCTTTTTCTGTAACATAATTCGGATGAGATGTTACATCAATAATCTTATCTTCGGGAATATCGTATTTTACCCGCATTTTCTTTTCATAAAAACAAGTAATAACTTCTATTTCAAGTTTTTTTGATTCCACGTTTAATGAATCTTTGTTTCGTTCTATTGCTAAATTAACAAGGTAACCAATATCATCCCAATCAACAATCTTTAAATAATGAACTAAAGGAAGCCACTTGGTATTATGTTTTGATTTCCGCATTACTTTTGCAGTATTTACAATATCTTTGATATAAGTTATAAATTTTTCTTTATATGCTGATTCAAACCGAAACAGTGGTAATGGAATAGAAGCTTTAACTTCTTTTAATTGTTCTCGTTGCTTTAAGACATCGGTTTCAAGCTGTCCATCAGTATCAAAATGATCAACTTTGATTTTATGTTTATCGTATACATTAGAGCTTATTGTTTTAGACATTACTTTACCCGTTTCTTTTGGTAAGGTAATTTCTTTTTTAATATCAGGTCCATCTTCTTTTGAGATTTCGGGCCTTTTAAATTGATCGAATATATTATTAAACATAATTAGTTCTCCTCATAGCTATATAAATAAATGTTTTGATAAAATCTCTCACCCTTTATGGTGAGAGATTTATTTTATTATGCTATATATCTGATACCCCAACCTTTTGCATGATCAAGATATTCTTTAGGAGTATATAAACAATTATAACCATCAGGAGTATTCTTTAAGAAATTCTTAAAGGGATCATTAATAATTAATTCACTATTGTCTGTTTTACCAACAACTAATACATAATGTCCAGGAACTTTCCGTTCAGGAAACCTCATCGATACACAAAGGGGTAATCCTTTTCCTAAATCATCGTCGATCTTTTCAAAAGTAATTTTATCATCAAAATATACTTTCTTTGTTTTATAAATTTTATTCACCGCAAATACCATAACATCTCCCCACTCAGGAGCTGGAGTATCAGTACCTGGATGAGATCGTTTATAAAATGTAATAACTTCAGGATCATTTAATATAAACCACCGTAAATTATCCTCAGGTTGGGGAAAAGAATGTAATTGTGTTAATTCATCAATACTACCTTTAATATCAAGTCCTGCAGTAACAGAAGTTCCAAAACAAGAAATATTAGGGTCTAATTGGTTATTTGTTTGTCGATAGTAATCAGCTCGATTCGGTACTAAATTAATCATGTGTCCTCCAAAAAATTAATTCATATCATAATGTTAAAGATACTCTGACGGTAATCAGAGTATCTTTATTGTTTATTTTTTGTTAAAATATTCTTTTGCTATTTTAATAGACATATCATACAATAATTTACCCATAGTACCTGCTTTTAATGTACTTATTATTTTACGATTACCACAACCAATTGTAGATGTAACTTCATCTATTGGACCACTTTCAGAATAAGGAGATAATTTTTCAGGAACTATTTCTGCTGTCACAGATTTGAGTGCCGGATAGCAAGAACTTTTATCACCTGTTCCATATATAGAATTATGAGTAATATAGAACTCTATTAAAATTCCGTTTGAATCTGGCATTACAGCCCCATTAATTCTATTAAATACTGGAACCGATTTCTTATACGTATAATCACGTTTACTTGCTTTACCAGTAATTTTCTCTTCATAATCTATTTCTTCTTTCTTCTGTTTAATAAAATCTTTAATAAGTTTTTTACATGAAGTACTCATTTCATCAAATTCACCAGTCCAATATATATCAATTTTTGATATGGTACCTGAAGCATTTGCTTTTGGTGAATGATATTTTAATGAGTTTAATGCATCTTCATCAACAGTACCTAACATATCAAGTACTTGATTTACATTTTGCTCATCTCCCGATTCATCTGAATCTTCAAAAAGCATTAATGCGTTACCATGCTCAATATATTCATTTTCTTTTACCATTTTTACAATATTCGCTGTCCCTGAAATAACAACTTGTTTCCGTTTGGTAACAGGATTAGCCATTAAATTGGCAAATTCAGCCGATACTAATGTAGAGTCATCCTCTGTAAAGTAATCATCCATTAAAGCAATACGAGCCATAGCACCTTGGGTAAATATAATATCTTTACCTTGCTTAATAAAAAACTCTTTTGAATAAGCTAAAATGTCATCTTTCTTTATTGCTTGTCCAATTTTAACATTAAGTTCAAGATTATTCTCTAAAAAGAAATTGCTATTACGAACAAATTCTTTACCAAATTTATATACTTCTTTTGTACCATTTTTATATTCAACTGTAATTGAACCGTGATCTTCGTTTATATCTAATATTTTTCCATCTTGTTTAGCTCTTCTGACAAAAGTATCCCCAATTTGATAAGCAACTGTTTTGTCGTAACCACTTGAAACCATGGGTAAACAATTATGAGTAACTCCTAAGGTATGTTTCCACTGACCAGAACTAAATCCAACACGATTAGGGTGATCATACTTCGTAACATCAGGAGAAATTAATTCATCAGGAGACATGGTTTGACTTGCACTCATTTTTGCTATTTCTGATCGTTTATCAGTTGTTTGTATATAACCACGAGTACTTGTAAAATTAGGATTAACCGTTAATTCTTTACTAATACCAACTTGATGATTATCAACATTTGATTCAGCAAAAATACCAACAGCATCTTCTCCAAAAGATCTTCTTGATAACGTAAAACCATGTTTGGCTTGACTTCCAATAAGACCCTCTCCTTTATAAGTACAAGCAGCTTTACTTTTTAATTCGTTAATAGGATTAATAGTATCATAATTTTCTAATATTTGTGATTTTGTTAATGCTTTAATAACTGCATCTTGGGGAATTGATAAAGAAGAGTTAGGACCAAAACCTTTTTGTTTTAAAATCATATATTGACTTGCTATCGTTCTGTAAAGAGCTGTTGAAATCATTTCATAGCCACGAATACGATACGAAGATGCCCGAGTTTCATGAGTATATTCATTATCAGTTAATAATTCATTAGCATATAAAAATAATTCCAAAAAGTCATAGGGAAGATTTAAATCTTGTAATATACTCTTAGTAATATTATCAATAAATAATTCTTTAAAGGCAGTATATCCCTTTAAAAGATTTCCTTTCTTTAATACATTATAAATAAAATCAATATAGGGTAATTGACCATCAAATTCATCAATGGTATAATCTTCAGTATTCATTTCTGTTAAACCATTAAATAATAATGAATTACCGAGCGGATATTCAGGATAATACAAATAGCCATCTTTAAAACGAATACTTAAATTACTATTTCCTTTTTCAGGTTTTGTTGAAAAAGTATACTTTAAGTTATTTACGATCATAATATTTCTTAAACCAAATAAAACGCCCAAGAATGTAACTAAGGGAAGTTTACTATTTAAAACGGTAATACGGGTATAGATTCTTCGTTTGGGTGTTTTAATATTGTTAATTATTGATTCAATATTAGGTATTGGGGCTTTTTCCACGAAGACATTTAAAATTAAATCTCCAATAGAAACATTTGAATTGGATTCAATATCAAATTCAATAACCTTTTTATTAGCATAATCAATACCAATCGGTAATTTTCTAACTGCAAAAGTATACGGTATATGTTTTGAAGCAATCTCTTCTCGAATATTCTTTTGATTAAAGAAAAAGGTTGTACGATTTCCTTTAGAACCTAAGGTAAAAGAATAATAAGAGCGAGCAAGTTCATCATATTCAATCGTGGTTATATAATCACTATTTTCTCTAATATTATCTCCATATTTTAAAGAGAAACTTCCTGTTTCATCTTTCTTTAAATAAGATTCAACTAATTTTTTAATAACAACAATTTTACGATTTAAAACAGTCCCTTGACGAAATATAATTGTTTTATTTAAATTAGTTGTAATGGCTAAACTATCAGGTCCTATTTTTGTAATAGGTAAGGGAATTATTTGTTTCTTTAATATCTTCTTATTCCCATTAATATACAATACCCCGTCTTCATTTGGCATTGGGATATCTGCTTTTATTTTATGACGTTTTTGATTCTCGTCTTCCATAGTAAAAGTAATTGTTTTTTTATTATTAAAACGATCAGAGCTATCCTCTTCTTCATATTTGATAATATGAAGAGGGACTGATTTATTTTCATCAGAGAAACTCTTTACGGTATTGATAATATCTTGCTTCATCGTTTTCTTAATATAAGACTTTTCAACATCAATTAACGAAGAAGCAGTAACTGATTTATCAATAATCGTTGCTACATCATGTTGAGTGACTTCTATTTGTTTTGATTCAACATCATTTAATATTTCTTCAATAGTCCGCTCATCATCAACTTTAATTGATTTGTATGTTTCTTTTACTTGTGCAATTCTTCGCAGTTGCTTTGGTGTCTTTACCGGGTGTTGCACTTTACTTAATTGCTGTAAGATCTTTCTTTTTTGCTCTTCATTTAAAGGTTCCCCATTGGTTACCTTTATATCTTCGGTTAATTTTGCATCATCTTTTCCAAATTCATTTAATATTTCTTCAGGAATATCTTCTAAATCGTTTGATTCTTTAATTTCATTTTGTTCAAGTTCTTCTTCGGTTTCAGCTTCCGTTTCTTCCTCTTCTTCAATATCTTCATCCGGTTCAATAGTATGTATAGCTTGCATTGCTTTTAAATCTTTTTGTATATTAATTTCTTTTGTTTTTTGTAATAATTGCAGTACTTTATCAGTCTTACTTTTAATCGTAGCATCATATTCTTTTCGATCAAAGTTTTGCTTTTGTTGTGTTTTAGTAACTAATGCATTAAGCTTTTTAGTTTCAGCAGGAACAACATCTTCAACAAGTTCTTGATTGCCAGAAATTGTTTCTTTTTTAAGATTCTTTTTACCTTTAACTTTAGTGACATTCAAAGAAACATTCTTGATATCTTCTTTTTCAGCTTCCGTTTCTTCTTCAATAAGTTCATCAATAGCATCATCGGACTGAATACCAATATTATTACTAATAAGGGTGATTAATTTTGTTTTAAAGAATGTATAAAAAGAACGAGAAGAAATCTTTCGTTCTCTACATTCATCAAAATCAACAGAAAAAGAAAATTTACTATTGTAAAATAAAAATTTAACATTATGAGAGTTTACTGCATCAATAAAGTAATTTAATGAGGTATCATTTGGATTACTTTTATCGTTTGCATAACATTTATAGACAAAACGAATTAACGAGAGAACTCTTAATACTGAAGGATTAACTTTATATCCTCGTGGTACTTTTCTTGATAATTGCAAATAATTAATGACATTATTATCAACAAGATCAATTTCAATAGGGATTAACAGTGCTTTATGATTCATTTTTAAGATAGGATTCATAAAGGTGGAAGTATATTTTTTCGTATACTTAAAATGATCTTCAACTTCATAATCAATTCCAAATCGAACCATTAATTCAGGATATATACTTTCGGCATAGACAATAACATTTTGCTTCGTAAGAAAATCTTTATTACGAGGAAACAATAAATTAAATTGATCGGTACAATCGACAATAAGATTCTTACTATCCATGTATCGATAATTTGGTTGTGTGCGTAAATTTGAGAGATTAAGCTCAACATTATTTATTGTTTGCATTAAATTATTAGTAACTACTTGTTTTCTTCCTGAAACAAATGAAGGTTGATACATGAATTTTTTTATGAATATATAACGGGGTAAAAATTTTGAATAACCTTTGGTGCCAAAAAAACGTTTAACTACGATTGATAGTTCTTCTCTTGAGGTAACCATAGGCATAAATGCAATACCACTAAAAGAATTTAAACGCACATTATCGGCTAAATATTCACCAGTTTTTGATTGCAATCGAAATAATCGAAAGCTTTTTTGCATACTGGTAAATACTTTTATATTTTCATCTTTCATACAATCCTCACTCTATTATTAAAATAGTATATTACAACGTTTTAGTAAATATTAAGTATTTTAATTAAATATTATTCTTTATACTTATATATGTGCAGTTATAAGATAGTGTAAAAAATCGTAATAAACACGTTCTATAACTACATATTATCATTATGACAAGTTAGGATAGAAACGTTGTTTCGCTACTTGTTAGTTACCTTATTTTATTTTTAGGAGTTTGTATGAGTAAAACAAACGGAAATTCACAGGAATTGGATCTCGGTGAGTCTTTCTTTGAAGACTTGCTTTCCAGCGGGGCGCTGGAAAAGCAAACCGATGTACCCGTGTCCGTAAAAGGGACGAGCAATCTGAGGAGAACGTTCCACGTTTCCCAGTTGTATGGCAAACGCTTCGACACCAAAGGGTGGAAACCCGAAATGGTGCAGAAGCTGGAGCACAACATCAGGGCGGGATATGATGCTTTCAGCAAAAAATCCCAGGATCTTCTGAAGAGTTATTATCAGAAGAAGATCAACGCCGGAATGCCTGGCTTTGCGGACAAGGATATTGAGGAAATCAATATTCCGAGTGCTGACGAAGTGAGGAGTTCCTTCGATCTTCGTACCGTCACCTACCAGGATGACGACGGAGAAACCATCACCGCCAGTGTCGAAGTTATCTGGATCAAACCGGTAATTGAGGCACTCTCCGGATTCTGGAAGAAACTGCTTCTGGATGCCGGTGCCCCGCTCACCAGGACCGTCAAAGGCAAGGGAGGAAAAAAGGATAAAGAAATATCCACTACTCCCGAGTACAGGCTGTTAAGATCCAAAATGTTCGAGGCTATTGAAGAGGCGGATAAAATCGGGAAGAACGGAATGACCATCCGTTTTGTGATCCCCGATGGCGGAAGCTATACTGGCTTCTGCGACATCTGGCTTGGAAAACAGCTGATCCCAGCCAACAGCTTCATCAAGCGGCGCTCCCGGCGTGTTTCCTACATGGCCAATGATGAACTCGGCATCAAGGAAGCCGAGTATGACCAACCGATTCATACGGTTTTCTGGCCATTCGATTATCCCGGCCGCACCAACAATTACACCCGGTATGCCCGCTGGTCCAGTAGCTGGATTCAGATCTGTTTCGACTATCGTGGGATGGAAGAAATTGATGGTGAAATGGTTCCGGCGTGGGATGTCATCGCAGACGGCCAAAAGGTCGTCTTCGTTGATAACGAGAACACTGGGAAAAAGCGCCCGCAGACAGTTCCCTTCTTCGCCCGGAAGAAAGGCGAGAACGACAAAGTCAGAGCGCCGTCGAAACATCACGGGAACCCGGTTGATCTCATCAGCTGGATCTTTGGTGGTGAAGTCGTTGCCGAAGTTGGTGGTCAGGAACGGGTCGTCCAGAATAGCGGTGAGCAGATCGTTTTTGATCTGGGCTTTATCGCCGACTTCTGGCAGGTCTATGATATCCTTGAGCAGAAAAACCTCAATGAAATCATCCTGGAACGCCGCGAAAGGATCCCCACCGATGACGACGGGGAGTTCGAGACCCTGGGGAATATCGTTCAGAAGGACGATCCAGAAGTCGCCAAGGCCGACACCGCCGATGAAGAAGAAGCCGACATTCCTCCTGACGAGGAACCGATTGCGGTTGGAACTTCTGATTCGGACGAAATTGACGACACCGAAGACGAGAAGGTTGTAGTCTAAGTAAAAAACGTTCTAGAGTAATAAACCCACTCCTGTAAAGGAGTGGGTTTTATTTTTTTATTCAGAAGTTGTGGTAGTATTTTGATTTTTTTTGACTACATTTTGAGATATATCATTACTGAGTTTGGGAGCCATATCACTATAGGCAATTAAAGACCCACCAAATAATATACCGTAGAATATAGTTTCAAGATGATAATCAGCAGTTGCTTTACTTCCTAGTAGTTGATAAATCATAGCAAGAATAGCTAATGCAAAAAAAGTAAACACCATGCTAATTAAACGTCGTCTTTTATAAGGGGGCATGGAAGCAGCTTCTTTTTGTAATCCACTTACATCAAATGATTTAATAACAGATCGAGTTCCTTCAATTCCAAATAACCCAAGCATATATACCACGAGGGTATAAATTAAGGGCTCATAAGGAATATTACTTGAATATTGATTAATTAAATTTACTGAAATGGGAGAATCAGATAATTCACTTTGAATTATTACTGATTGTATTCCTAAAAATTGGACCGTCATAGCTACAATGATTAATGTAGTAATTAAAAACCACACTCCCATATATAAGCTTGATGTACCATTTACTTTCTCGCTTTCGAGATCATTCTTATTTTTCAATACGATTTACCTCCATATGGATTATAAGGATATAGTCCTTCACCAGTATACAGTAAAAGACTCATAAATTTATTTGTAACAATATTTTTCTTTTTATCTTCATAAAAATCAATTAATGGTAAATTAACATCAGCAATCTCATGATATTTTGTATAATCAAGAGGAACATATTCGTTCTCAAGACTAATAAAATTTTCAAAAAGAGAACCAATAATATTCATAAAAGAAAGAAACTGTTGATCATCTAATAAATAAGTATCATTATGGTGTATTCTTTGATATTTTAATAAATGCATTTGCATAGCAAAATTATTAAAACCTAATTGACTTATTGTGTGTTTATTATTTGTTAACGGAGAAGATTTATTTTCAATAAATTCTCGATGGGGAATAAGATTTAATAAAATATAATCAAGTGCTTGATTTCCTTCGGTATCATCAAAGAATAATTTATAAGAAGCAATAAATTGTTTTATTGTATAAATAGTTGGTGTAACTTTACTTGGTGGAGTTGCTATACCTATTTTATAAATAAAATTCCATAATGAGTAAGTATCTTTCATCATATCTTCATAAGCTAAATATGACCAACTATATTCATCACTCACAGGAGTAAGACTTACATTTTCAAGATCTTTTTCATTATTTGTTATATTAAATCGATTCCAATGATCAGTTTGATTTATGAATATACCAACATCATCTCTTTTACCAAAGATATAGTAAGACCCATAACATATACAATCCTTTTGAGAGAAATCTATAAAAATGGGCGCTTCACGTCTATCATCATCAGTAATACTAAAACCTTCGATTTTACGGGTCTTTTCAAAATTTTTTATTATGATTGAAGTAAATAAAGAAAAACGTTGTGTTAAATTTTCATCTTTATTACATCCAAAAAAAGCACCATTAAAACCTGAAGCATATATGTCATCTTCTGTTGTTAAAATCATAACTCGCTTCATATCACTTATAACCTGTATTAAACGAGATTCATTAAGAGTTTTAATATTTATTAGGGTAAATACTGAAACAACAGGATCGGAAGAATCAACCCCAAGACGCTGCTCATTATTATCACCCATTATATAATAGCTAAACGTATAAGCATTTTCTTCTTTGGTATACATTTCTAATAAGAAAGAACACCGCTTATCAAGCTCGATATTATACTTTAGGGTAAATAGTTTATTTATCTTTTGTATAGTTGGATTAGTAGGTTGATATACTACTGCAGTATTTGTTGGTATTGCTGAAGTATCATATATACCATCTAAGAAATAACCACGATAATAAATTTTATTATCGTTAATCCAAATTAGAACCGTATCAAACAATAACATTTGACGTATTGTATCAAACGGACCTAAATTAAGTAATTCAGTTGCAACTTCTAACGGTGCTTCATTATTTCGTATAAATTTATTAAATTTATTTGAACCAAGTCCATATATTTTTTTATCAAAAGTAACTAGTACTAATGATGAAAATGAATCTTTATCAATATAAAAATCGGTAATTTGTTTTGAAATATTAACTTCATAAACATTTTTACTTTTTTTTGTTACTTCGGAATAATTAACGCTTGCAAAGAAATTACTTATTCCATATATTTCAACCACACCGTTTCGTAATATAAAAACATTTTGCTCAGTATTAATAAATTTAACAATACCGGTAGAAGAAGTAAAACGGATAAAATTACAAATAACAGGTTTATCAATAGATAATGATAATTTACTATTGAGGTTTTTTCCGTTTGCATAAATTGAACCATCTTCCATAAGTAAGAAAATATTATCGCTATCGTTTTCTATCGATTTAATTTTCTGATCAAAATGAAATATATAAATTTTTCGAGCTTTATTAATCGTAACTGATTTATTTATATACAGTGACGCATTTTCGGAACCTTCAGTTTCTAATACTGAATTAATATCGTATACTAAAACACTTTGTTGGTTTCGTAAAAAAATGTAAATGATATTATTACTTATAACCGAATAAGAAACACCAAAGAAATTTGCTAAATAAGAATCATCTGGAACAATATTTTCATTTGTTTTTAAATTAAGGGTGTCAAAATAGCGGCTTATAAGTTCATAAAAAATAACAAAAACTTTCGTTCGAATAGTATCAACCGGTTTATTATTTAAAAATAGTTGATCAAAATTAAAGAGATACAAATTAGGAGTTGTATCTTGAAACGTGCCAAGTTCATTTATAACTGATTCAGTCTCAGTATTAAATAAACTAATTAATTCATTAGAGGTCATTGTAAAAATTGATTTATAATAGGTAATAATAGTATCCCATATAAATTTAAATTTTCGCTCAAACCCAGACTCTAATTCAAAATATGTTTTTTCGTTTACAAAACTATCTAATACATAGGGAAAATTATCTCCATAAATTTTTGGTTCTTCTTTTCCCGTAAGTAACATATTACGTATCATAAATAAACGAGGTAGCATATAGTAGACAGTTTTTTTGCAACAATCAATACCAAACATTTGAAACAAAAGAAAAGAAATAGGATTTACCGGTTCTTTTATAATGTACTTTGTTTCAGGTACTGCTTCTGTTGTAGTAGATAAACCAATTTTAAAAGTAAATTGAGAAAATCCCCGTAAATGAGTATCTCCTTTAATTGAACTAAATGGTTGTTTTGGAGTTTCTTCGTTTCCTTCAAGAACAGCTGAATCATTAGTATAAAAACTATCATCAGTGTTAATTTTAAGTGTTTCATCTTTTAAACCGTTGAAAAGGTATATATCATTCTGAGTTAATGAAATCATAAGTTAACTCCTTTAAAAAATTATAAAAGTATATAATTAAATGTTTTAGCCCGTATTAGCATGATGATTTAAATATATATTATTATTGAACATTAATTTGTAGGAGGACTATTATGAAGAAGAAGATTTTTGCGTTTCTTCTCATAGTTGGTCTGTTATTCGTTACCGGTATGCCGGTGTTCGCTGAACACCCGCCTGGCAATGATCAGATCACTTATGAGAATGCCATCATCACCATTTCGGCAGTTGAATTTGCCGGCGCCGCGGATGTAAATCAGATTGTTATTTTACCGTCTGGTTTGAATGCCACATCAAACGGCCCCGATTGCATTTATACAATTGCCCTGGGAACAGTTCATTCGGGAGATCAATTATATAACGTTTCCCAATCAACCGATATGACAATTCCCGCCCCGGATCTATTATGTGCTATAACTTCCCAAAGGCATACGGCTTACGGTGGGTTTGAGATTACAACTCAAGCATATAATGACTGGAAGATTACTACCGTTATCGATAATAAATTGAACGCGGTATAACCCCGGCGCCGCCGTTTTAGGTGGCAAAAAAACAAGGCCGTTCCCAGCGTGGGAACGGCTTTTTTTTTTTAATATGTTTATTTTATCGTAAGTGCATTATCCATTTTTTCTTTTAATGGTTGTTCTATTTTTTTAGTTCTAATAGTGTTACTTCCACGACTTCCATTAATTGTATGAGTGTTTAAATCTAATTGACTTTTTAAATCTTCGCTTCCTTCATTAAGAATAGCAATTTTACTATAAACTTTATCAGTTAATAAATCATCTTGTATATAAAAATCATTTTTAAGTTCATGAACCATATACGTTACTTCAGTTCTTTTATAACGACATTTACCCCGTTTTATCGTAAGATATAATTTTTTATCATAGGGAGAGCGTTCAAGTGCAAGATAAGCACTAAAATCTGCTGGTTTTTCGATAGCATATGATTCACCAATATATTGCATTCCACCTAATGAATTAATAATATTCGTTGCATCTTTAGATCGTAATTCAGCCATAGCAGTCTCAGCTGCACGATTCATTTGCATTGCTGTAATTACAGTAACATTTTCTGTAATTGCAAGCATATGAAGAGACTTTGAAATATTACCCAATTTAATACGATTTTCAGCATGTAAATCTTCATCTTCAGGTTTCAGTAATTCAAGATAATCGATAATAACTGCAATAACTTGATATCCTGAATCATTTTCGCTGTGAACTTGACGACGAATATCAGATACTTTTACGGTATTGGCTTCTTGGTAAATATGAGCTACATCAATAATAGAATTAGTAGAATTAAAATGATCTTTCCAGATTCGTTTTACTTCTTCTGGGCTATCGATATCTTTTAAATTCATACCCGTTTCCATCGTAAATTCTCTTTGTGTATTTTCTAATTCAGTATTTTCAAAAGAATAATGTAAGATTAAAGGAATCCTTCCTGTTTCTTTAAACATTTCTAAAAATGAATCTGAATTATATTTACGAAACCATTTTACAAAATATTGTAAGATAGCTGATTTAAAAGAATTAATAAGCGCATAAAAGATAAAGTAACATGCTTGAGGACACCCACCTGGCTCTGATATCATTGCATTCAACATTTTAAGTCCCGTTTTTAAAAATTGAGTCGGATGTTGAATCGTATCATACGTTTTTAATAATATTTCTTCATAATTCTCATCAAGTAAATGAGTCTCATTATTATCAAGAGAATCAGTTCGCCTAAATTCATCTTGTAGGGTATTTATTAATGAACGATACTTTTCAAGTGTATCTTCTAATTCCATAACATTTCCGACTGATAAATCAGTTAGAATATCACTCATTCTATTTTTTGACATAATAACGGTTGAATATTTTAAATACGTATCAATTAATTTATTGATAATTGTATATTCATAATCTGTTGCGGAATCGGAATTTAATATCGTTGGAACGATTAAATTCTCTTTTGGTTCTTGATATACATCAACTAATCGTGCTTCAATTTCAGACAATAAAGTTTGTTTATTAAAGGTGTGACCATTTTGTCGTTGCTTTGAAGCCACTTTTATGGTTTCAATAAAAGCATAGATAATAATATCGTGAGAGTAATATTCAAGATCAAGAATATCAAAGAGATGATCAATATTGTTGAGAAATTTTTTAGTAACTACAAGAGGGGACGAGAGGACTTTTATTATTGATAATAGGAATCGTTCATTGACGATCGGAAGCTTTATTCCTTTATTTTTCTTAACCTCAGCCATAAGATTATTTTCTCCTTGCTTATATATTATTTTGTAGGTGATTTATTGAAACACTATACATTCCAAAACTATATTCTATAAGGAGAATATACACAAATGAACGTACTTGAAATAATGGGTATTTTATTCTTAACAATTGTATCAATTTTAATTCTAGCAGTGGTTGGTTTTAGTTTATCACTATTTTATACTTCATTAAAAAAGAAACACGAGTATTTATCACTATTATCACTTGAGAATAAACTCAAAAAAGAACGCACAAAGTATATGAATCTACTTAATAAATTAGAAGCATTGCCCGATAATAAGAAATTTAAAATATTAACGAGTATTTTACCAAAAGAAAAACAAGCTGAAATTGATAAAAATGAATTTATTACTGAATGGAATAAAATTCCCCTTGAAGAAAAACTTAAAATGGTGGTCTATCCTAGTATTGAAAAATTGTTAGAATCAATTCCGTTCCCTGAGCAAGAAATAGATACTAAAGAAAATTCAAATACAAAAGAGCCATCTCTTAATACGTTTCTTGACGAATTAAATAAACTCACTCCCGAAGAATTAATGAATGTTATAAAAGATAAGTATCCATCTGAAACACAAAATGAAAAACATTTTATTGATCTTTTTACTCCAGAATCGTTTACAACTGTTTGGGGTCGTTTTACTGATAATGAAAAAATTGCAATCTTAGAAAAGAAATTATCTTCCTCAAATGTTATGTTGCTCTTTATGTCAGCAAAACAAAATTTAGAGGAATTGGCATAAATACCTTTATTTGTATATATTATAAAATAATAAGGAGAAGCAATGAATGACCATCAAAATATAGAGAAAAACACTGGTCTTGTTATCAAAAAACCCCTTCACGAGGTGATTTTAGGATACATAAAAGAATATCATAGGGAAACCAGTGAAAGAGCCCACAGTGACGTAAAAGATGGTTTAAAGCCTGTTTTACGTAGAATCATTACTATTATGTGGGAAGAGAAATTAACGTATTTTAGAAAGGTTGCATTCGTAAGTGGAAACACCATGGGTAAATTACATCCGCATGGAGATGCAAGTATTAATGATGTTATCACTTCTTCAATGCAAGAATTTACGATGAATTATCCTTACTTTGATGCACAAGGAAATAAAGGTTCCCAAGATGGTGACCCTGCTGCTGCATCACGATATCTTGAAACAAAATTATCAAAATTTACCCAAGATGTTATTACTGATAATATAAAACGTTATGCACTTGAAACAGTTCCTAATTATGATATGACCCGTGATGAATTTAAATATCTTCCCACCAAAGTTCCATTATTACTTTTACAAGTATGTTACGGAATTGGTGAAGGATTTATGATGAGTACTCCATCATATAATTTACAGGATGTTGTGCAATCAGTTATAAAATTTATCCAAAATAAAGATATTCCACTTACTGAACTGGTAAAAGATATTTATCCTGATTATCCAACGGGTGGAATCATTATTAATAAAACTGAAATAGAAAAGTATTTAAGACTTGAAGCTGACGAAATAGAGACTGCATTACAAGAAGGTAAAACATTTACCTTAAAAATAAAAGCTCGTTGTATTTTAAACACCGAAAAAAGTACGATTGAAATCGTTGATCTTCCCTATGGTGTTTTCTTTCAACGAATACAAGAACAGATTCTTGATGAAGTACAAAATCGTGGTAATATCATTTTAAGTGGTATTATTAATTTTGGAAATCATCGAAATAAAAATGATCAACTTATCTTTGAAATAATGTGTAAGAAAGATGCAAATTTACTTGAGATCCTTAATGAACTGTATCGAAAAACGCAACTATATAAATCAAGTCCTATTAGTAGTATCTATTATGATGATGGATCTATTAAAAGGTTATCATTTAAAGATGTCATTCAATATTGGTATGATACACAGGTACGAATAAAAAGACGTACCTATAATTTTGAATATTCTGATTTACAAAATCAAATTCACGTATGGTATGGATTAATTAAAATATATGATAAAAGAAATGATGTAATAGAAATAATTAAAAGTAGTGAAGATAAACAGAATGCCATACAAAAATTAGTATCTCAGCTTGATTTGTCACAAGTACAAGCTCGTGGTATTGTTGAAATGCAATTATCTTCTCTTGCAAGGACTAGTAAAGTAAAACTTGAAAACGATATTCAAAAGGGACTTGATCGATTAAAAGAATTAGAATATGCGATGAATACTATTGATCAAATATTGATACAAGAAGCGCGTGAAATTGGAGAAAAATATAAACGAGACCGAAGAACAACAGTAATTGATGAATCACTTGGAAACAAAACAGCTATTACCATTAGTTCTGGGGCTGTTTTATATTCAGAAACGTCGTTTGGTGTCTTTAATGCTCAAGGATTAAGTAATAGTAAAATATTATTAAATTCTTTAAAACCATCGAAGATTAATGGAAAGATGGTAAAAGAAATAAAATCTTTTCATCGTCTCAATAAAAATATTACGGGAATTATTATATTCACAAGTGATGGTTATGCAAAACGGGTTAAGATTCAAGATATTCCTTTAGTAAATACTTGGATTGTTTCTGATTCTGTAATTACGACAATTGTTCCAATTTATGAAAATAGTGAAGATGGAACGATTATTGTTATTACTGAAGATATGAATATTAGAAAAATAAAAATAGAAGATATATCCACAAGAGTAACGGTTGGAAAAGTTATTGCTTCTCATTATTCATTATATGATGATGAGCGGATTTTAGTATATAATCAAGAGGGAAAATATCTTTATATTGAGGGAGATGAAATTCCACTTCTTAATAGAAATGCTGGTGGAAACCGAATTGAATTCAATTTAGGTGATATATTATCTATATATCCAATAGGTGAAGCAGAAGAATCATTAATATTAGCATATACTCATAACGAAGAAACGTTTATTGGTGTTATGGATATTGCTGAATTAAAATCAAGTCATCGAACAAATAAACCAAAAAGCTTTATTGATAATAAGAAATTTAGTTTTTATAGTGCATCTCCTATATCATTCGACGATAAAGAAGATAGTCAAATTATTTGTTTAGGAAAACAAAGTAGTAATATTATTAAAACAAAATTACTTAAAAATAATATGGCCCCTAGAAAGATTTCAATAAAAGCCATTGGCTTTATACAGATTTAACTTGCAAAGGAGTGTGATGAGTGTACTATGATGAATAAAGTTGAGCTCTTTGGTGTAATGCCATCTTTGGTGAAAAAAGAAGAGCTTAACGACGAGCAGTTAAAAGCTGCGCTTGGAAAAGGATATTTTACTGGTGAAATTTGTCCCGTTTCGAAAAAAGATAATTACGGAAAACAAATTAATATAAATAATTATGTTTATTATCTAAAAGGAAAAGTTCCCCGTGAAGTTGAACAAAAGATAAAAACATATTACAAAGAAACCTTCAATGAAGACATAGAGATTCCTGAAGCGGATTTCTTTAAAAAACCAACACCAAACACTAAGAGGAGATAAAAATATGGCAGGATATGCACCGTATGAAAAAACTCATTGTGGACCAGAAGGGTGTTCCTTCTCAATTCCATCAAAACCAAAATCAAAAGAAAGTAAATCCGCTCTTGAAGATCGTGGAAATGAAGCATTTGAAAATCATCAATTAACCGAAGAAGAAACAAGTACTGAAGACGTTTTATCTATGATGAGGAAAGGTCAGTTATAGAAAAGCAATGCGACGTTTATATAGCGTCGCATTTTTTTCTTACTACCTATACTATCATATGATTTATTCATTAAAAGATCGATTAACTAAAGAACCAATACTACAAATTCTTGATAATATATTAGATCAAACTGAATATATTGCCTACCTTCTAAGTAAAAATTATTATGCTATTCAAAACGAATTTGAAAATGTATTTAGAAAATATTCACTTGCTGACGATTGTATTGTCTCTTCTTCAGTATTAGATATTGCTTATAATCCTTTAAATAAAAATCTTATTAGACATTGTGTCTTTGAAAATATTATAAACAATATTGAAAAAAATAATACTGATAATTTATTTGCAATATTTCATGTATATATTACAAGTAAAAAGATAGAAAGATGTACTGAGTTTATAAATACGCAAGATTTTATTGATTTAATTGATTATTTAGAAACATTGTTGCCTAGTGTAAATAATATGCAATATCCTATTTTTCTAACCGAATTTAAACAAATTTCTTTTCCCATAAATTATAATATTGAATTTAATTATGAAAATATCAAATTAAAACAAAATGAACACGGAAATTATTCTTCATTAAAAATTCCGATAACTGTTTACTTAAGATCAATGGACGAAAATTATAACTTACAAAATTTTGTAAATATTTCACGACTTTCACTTCGTGAATTAATGAGTGTATATGATACAGAATATAAAGAATTATATTCTGAAAAAGTATTTGAAAACCCCAAAAATTTATTATTCTAAGGAGGATACATATGAGTAACAGTGTATTAGTCAGTATTATTTTCTTTTTATTAGGAATCGGTACATTAGTTATCGCATTTTTAATTATTCGTTTCAATAAAAAAGGACAGGCAACTGAAAAACAATTGTTAAAAGAATTGAAACAAACAATTCTTGATAACAAGAATTTACTAGATCAAACTCAATCAAAATTACAATACACAGCTGATGTACTTTCAACAAATGTTACAAAAATAAATACTATTGTTGGTAATACTACAAAAACAGCAAGTGAAATAGCAAGTGGCGCAGGTTTTACTCCTGCAACTGCAGAAGATGCTGATCAATATCAAGCATACTTGGACGCTCAAAAGAAGAAAAAGTAAATGAAAAAATTATTGATCTTTTTATTCTTTAGTATTATCACTTCTTTACTTTCTGCTCAAGTTATTAACAATAAAGTTTTTCTTGAAACAATTGATGAATCGTTTGAGAAAACATTGGTAACTCGTCCACTTCCGACAACTCAAGAAGGATGGATTGAATTAACTAATTATTTGATTTCAATATCAAATACCTACCGGGATGGTTTATTAGAAACTCACGAAGTATCTAATAACCAAACTAGCGAAATTGAAAATTTAAAAACTCAAATTGCTCAATTGCAAAAAGTAAGTGATACAATGGATACTGAAGTATCTCTTGTTGATCAAACTGAAGCAACAAGAAAAGCAAAACTGTTTCAATTATATTATGGTATTACTGCTGAGTATACCTATTTGGGGCAAAGTGATAATATGTATGGTGTTGGAGCTGGTATACGATGGCTTGGATTATCGTTAATGGCAGTTCCTTCATTACGGATAAATACTACAGGCCCATCGTTTGGACTTGGTTTACGATTGGCTTATTGGTTTTAATCAATGATATAAACAGAAGCCAATTAAAGGCTTCTGTTTATTTTTTAATATAAAAATTATGTATATATTATTCACTAGACATCAATATATGAAATTTGAAAAAATAACATAAGGAGTAACTATGAGTGACGAAATCGATTTAAAAGAAGAACAAACACAACAACCCCTCGGAAGGGCAAAATTTAATTGTTTATTTATTGGTATAGGACAAGGTGGTTCAAAAATAGCTTTTACGGTTGCAAATAAATTTAATGCAAAAGATGATTTATTTTATTTAAATACCAGTGCTGCAGACCTTGCGGCCTTAGAAGATGCAAGTACTAAAGATCAATCGTTTAAAATTGGTAATGGTGAAATTGAAGGATCAGGAAAGGACCGTGAAGCTTCTCGTGTTATCTTTGATGCTTATTTTGCTGAAATTATTGATCAAGTAATAAAGCGGGCAATAAAAAAGGTTTACGATTTTATATTTGTATTCTTTTCAACCGCAGGTGGTACTGGAGCAGGTGCTGGACCTAATTTAACCGCAATACTTAATACCCAAGAATTTTATGATAAATTAACAAATTATCCGAGTGATCGTAAACCGTGTGTATTTGGTGTGGCAATACTTCCTGAAATATCTGATGTTGAAGGAACCAAGTCACTTAAAAATACTCTTTTAACTCTTGATAATATAAACCAACACATCAATAATCCTGATATTGGACATCCAATTGCTCGGTTTATTTTGGTAACCAACGGAGCAGCTCCTACAAAAGATCAGAATAAACAAAGTATTAGTCATACCTTAATTAATAAAATGACTGCTGATACTCTTTATCGATACTTTTATATGTATGGACACACTCGTTTAAGTAACTTAGATCGTGCTGATCGTATGCGGAGTCTTGAAGCCATGGGACTTCACGCATTTGGTTCTTTACAAGTTACTAAAACATCCGCCGGAGATATTTACAATGCAGGATCAACTCCTTTTGTCATTCCGGAAGGTGAACGAGTTCGGTTAGTTACGTATGAAGTTGGTGAAACTCAAGAATCTGATGTACTTCATTACTTCAGAGATGCAGGTCTTGCCATCGATGATACTATTCATGGTTTTTATGATGAAAAATGGGAAGGTAACAAAGAATTTACTCCCATAATTGGTTATCATGGTTTTAAGAATATTGCTAAAATTTCTGAACGGTATGCTGATAGGTTACGTAAAATAGCACTTGATGATGCAAAACGTGAGCATGAAAATTTAACCTCAGCTCGTGGTCTTGATAAAATTGATGAATCGGCAAAGATGATTGAGCATGAATATGGAAAGAAATCCGGAGCTACATTTGCTGATATATTGAATTCCAAGAAAAAATAATTAAGGTAACAGAAAATAACTGAGGGAGTAATCCCTCAGTTATTTTTTTATTCTCCTTTCATCTTAATCTTAACATTGTTAACAATTTGAATAATATCAGATATGGTAGTTCCTAATAGAATAATAAGTGAAAAAGCTAGAAATGCAATACAAGGAATAAAGGCATTTGAAGTATCTTGCTTACTAAATTTTAAGGTAAAATAAGCTGAGAAACAAGCCGCAATAAATGATAAAAATGCTAATACTCTTCTCATTGAAATGGGTCCTGGTTTTCCTTCTTTAGTATTATCTTCACGAAATGCTGATATCATATAAAACTCCTTAAGAAAAAAATAATATATAATATGATGTTTTTAATTTTAAATACTCAAGATTTCTGAAACATTCTTCTATAAGGATTTAACAATATGATTTTAGATAAAAATCAATTTGAAAATATAGAGGCAGAAAAAGATACCGAAAAAAAAGTCGTTATCTATCCAAAAAAGAATCAAGCACTCTATCTTAATTTTTATAAAACAAATGTTGATTTTGCAAAAGAAAAAGAGCGAACAATGTTTATTAAAAGAACGGTAGATATTATACGGTTAAGTGATGAATATTGGGGGTATATAGCACATCTTAAAAATGATATTCCCGAACAAAATCACTGTGCATTTCATGATATGATCTTCGATAGTGAAGGAATAAAAATTGAAATGCATCATGGACCTGTGTTTACCCTATATGATATTGTAGAAATTACTTTATTATATTTTTTAAAAAACAATAAAAAAATATCTTCATTTCGAATCTTTGATCAAGTAGTACGTGATCACCATGAGCATTTAATAAACACTGTTCCTTTATGTAAAACATGTCATTTAGTTGCTCATAATAATAAACCTGGTTTAAAAAAACCATTTATTCATATTGCTCAATCGTTTGGAAATTTTGTTGCATTTGTAACAAAATACGCCGATTCATTAACGTATCAGCATATTAATAAAATACGATTTTATTTACATCAAGAAAAATATTATGAGGAGCATCCTGAAGCAAAAGAAGATACAGTCCTTAAAGAATCTATAAAATCATTTAAATAGGAGTTTATCGCATATGAGTGTTGAATCATATTTCTTGAATTCTCGACAAGGACGAGTTCAAGCACAAAAGTTATTATCATTTCTTGAATCATTAGTTATTAAAATGAATCCAGAGGCAAATGAAGAAGAAGATAAAACATCATATATGACTTGGTATAATTACCAGAGAGCCATTGAAGAAAATGATGATATCTTCATGTATAAATATAAAATTAATGATTTACTTGATAGTGGCTTATATACAACATCTCAGATACAAAACAATTATTTGAATGATCCCAATAAATTACATGATCTTATAACACAAAAAAATGTAAAAGCATTACAGTTTTTAGCATATTTACGAAAGAAATTAATAGATGAATACGTTGAATATAATACATATTATAAACAATTTCAAGGAATCCCTCGTGATCAAACGCAACTTATAACAATAACAAATAGTGATTATGATTTTCAGGGAAGAAAGATTATTCTTTGGGAAGAAGAAGAGGCGTTAGTACTTCCTGAGTTTGATGCTTCAAATCCTGCTCCTGATCAAAATTTATATCCATCAGATTATGCAACGTGGCTGAGTAATCGAAATGATTACTATGCAAGTTGGCTTAGTAGTCACCCAAAACCAATACAATATGATCAAAAGATTTTTTTACATATTATTAATGAAAAAGAATTTCCTACAACCTATAAAAAATATGTCACTAATAATGAAATAAGTAAAATACTTGAGCAAAATCCAGATTTTGTTTATTTAAAATTTATTGATCCTGATAATAGATTAAGTTATTATTATGCACGGAAATCTCCTCAGTTTACTATTTTTTATTATAATAAAAAAGCATTATCTGAAGAAGAATTTAATAGATTTAGAACTGCCTATGAAAAAACCAGAGTCTATATTGAACAAATCGATTATACTTCTGGATATGAAAACAGAATGCCTATGTATCCATTTATGATGGAATTGTTATTATTACAAGGTACCGTATATGAATATTTTAATAGTTTCATGGAAAACTGGACATTGGCTAATTATACCGATCAAGATATTTATAATATTCTTGATTCTTATAATTTATCAGCACTTAAAAAAGTATCACTCACTACACTACGAAAAATCATACGACAATTACCAGCTCTCTTAGAATTAAAAGGTAGTGAAGAAGTTGTTATGAAAATATTAGATATTGTATCTGATAATTCGTTAACACTTAAACGCTATTATCTCCAAAAAGAATATGCTATTAATGAAACTTTTAAAACTGAATTTAATATTGCTAAAAATTATGAAGATTCAGTACAGATTGTATTTAAACCAAAAATATTACGAAGAGCAAAAGATTTAACTGAAAAAAATATTAATATTGATAAACAAGATTATCATGAATTTATAAATCAGGATGATACCTGGAGTGGAGATCTTTCAACACTCACCAGTGAAGAAAAATATAATGTACGAGAAAAATTTAGAAGAGAATTATTATCACTTGATTTTTCTACGATATTAACCAAATATCTTATTATTTCTAAAGTAATTGATATTAATCAAAAACAAGTTACTGCTTATAATTTATTTGGTCTTATTTTTCAATATTGTGAAAATAATACCTTTGATAATTTCCTCAAAAATGACACCATCGCTTTTGAAGGAATGGAAATAACTCCTATACAATTTTATACTGGGGTTATCTTACTCAACGGTATTTATAATAAAGTAGAATATTTTGATAGTATTGATGCCTATAAAAATTTAAATCTTGCTAATGTAATGATTCTACGTGATCAAAGTGATCTCGATGTTGTTTTTGAAGATATTGGAAATAAAGAATTTGTATTTAAAATAAACGATGACCAGGGAAAACCAATTAGTGAAACAAGAACTCTAAGCGATATCCTCGGGGCAGATTTTGATTATTCACCTTATATGACTTCTTTCTCGGGTACTTCAACATTAGAAACTATTCTTGAAGAATATGATGCTAATGCGGCGATTATAAGTGCTATTCATCAAAAAATAATGGCATCTTCTACATTACCAGAATTACGAGCATGGAATTATATCCTGTATGATCAAAATTATATTGGAAGACAATTTGCCACTATTTATGGTAACTATGAATCTTTTACTCAATATTTACAAGATTATAATTTACCTTTTTATTCGTATGTCATGTCTATCATTAATAACTTTGAAAATAACCCCAATCAATTCTATAATAATATGAATCTTTTAGCTGAAACATTTGCAAAATATATGCTTGATAAAACAAATGGTAAATTAGTATTATCAACAGAAAATGCCTTGCAGGCTGATATCGCCTATATTAATGATCTTTATATTTTATTTAATGAATTTATGTCAATTTATACTACGTTATATACGATAGAATTAACGTATTCTATTAGTGATACACCTTACAATAAATTAAATTTATATTATTATCTTTTTAGTACCGTGTATGATAGTGTTACTGATCCTGTAAAACTAAGAGATACTACTGAAAAAGATTTTGCATTACTTGAAAAAGATGATCATATTACGATTGAAGATTATTATATGGATACTTCTTATTTATTTAACGAAGATTCTATTTTCTTTCAATATCTTAAAATGCTTGACACCGTATTTTCAAGTGTTAATATGGAATTATATCTTACTGAGACAACGAGTGACCTTTTACTTTCATATTCAATTCACGAATTTATTAAACTTAAAATGAGATATGAAGAGCAAGCCGTTTGGTGGATTGAAGAATTTTATGATGTTATCACTTTGATTCATGACCTTATCGATACTTATTATAAAAATGAATATGACCGAATTTCAATAGGTGAAATTACGAATATAAATGAATTATTTGAAAACACTATAAATGATTTTATAAAATTTCATATGTCATATAAAGAACAAGCAATTTCTTGGATAGAAACTCAAAGTGAATTTATATCTTTAGTACATGATTATCTTAACACCGTTCTTTATTCTGCTTTTAAATTTTTAAAATTATCTTTTTATTTACAGGATGAATTATTAACATATTCATTATCAGATAAAATGATTCTTTTAGAGAAAATAAAAGATGAACTTATTTGGGAAGAAACCTATGAAGAGACTTTTTATAATTTCTTAAATATTTCAAAAATTTCAGATATTCTCCAAGCCTATAATATATCTCGTATTTTTATACAAGACAAAATTGTACATGATGTAGTATATGACACCGATGAAAATGGTGATGAAATTATTATACAAGAAATTGTATAATAGAAATGTGGAAAACATATTACTATATGAAAAATAATAATTATCTTTTTATAAAGATTCAAAACTTTAGGAGGAAACAATAATGGAAAGATATCATGATAAATTAGTACTAAACGATAAAGTTAATCAGAATAAACCACACAGTTTATTAAAGACAGATGTTATTATTAAAACTTATGATGGAAATAAATTAATATCAGTTCGCAAGCATCGCCAAAACATGACGGTATTGGGCGGACGACTTGATATCCTTGAAAAAACTTTTGGTATTAAAGTAAATACCGCCCAACATTTATTCTTAAACGATATGATTCCCCTTCCTTTAAATGCTACCCTATCAAATGGTGTATGGACTGATCCGTTTCCCAATATTGAAAATGGAGAAGGTTTTACTACTATTGATAGTTCAAATACCCCTGGGTTTAATCTTGATAAAGATACTTTTTTCGACGATGATCTTCCCGATTATAAAGGTCTTGATCGCCGATGTCAATGGTGGTGTATCGGAAATGGTGGTGAAAACCCTGTAACGCCATATACCATTCATCAAGTTCATGATTGGGAAACCAGGTTATACCGTATGGTTCCTTTTAGGTTCTTAAAAATTGGAAACGATTTAACTGCTCAAGAACGACAGAATTACAGATTGCGAAAAGAAGTTTCCTTAGGTGGAATTACTTACATTGCTTATTTTGCTAAAAAGTTTGATCCTGGTCTTGTTACTTCTTTAAAAAATGCTGATAATTATCTTCCTGGTGATCCTGCTAATTTCCCGGCGTCTTTAGCAGATTCAGAACCACTGTATGGAGATGCAGCACAACAAAGTCAGCATCCCTGGAATAATTCAACCAGCAGTATTTTTATCGAATTTAATCTTGAAGTTGGTACCAATGAATTTAAAGAATATTATATGGCCACACATCAGAATCAACTAGTAGGAGCCCGATTGAGCGAACTCGGAATTTTGTCAGCTTATGATTTTAATCTTCAAAACAGTCAATATAATGAACTTGCTTTTTCTGAAGTGTTTGCTAAAATTACTCATGATTTAGTATTCCTTTCAAGTGCTAATAGCCGACGCGTTATTACTTACCGTATATCAGTGTAAAAAATAATTTAAATACTCTGGTTATTCCAGAGTATTTTTTATATATCCAAAAACATTATCATATAATTTTCTTATGCATTAATTTAAGGAGTACCGTATGATTCGTCCAGAATATAAATTAATAACTGATCAAGCATATATCAACACTTTTCTTACGATGTTTTCTAAACCAGAAGATGTCACCAATACTAATTTACAAAAAGCATTTTCCCGGAATCCTAAAAAAGATAAAGATGGGAAATTAATTGGTGCAACTGAACCAATGTATTTTACTTCTGACGAATTTGTTCTTCATAAAAAAGAAATAGCAAATCTTGATAAAGATATAGAGACTACCTTTGGGTTATATGTTTTTAATCTTTTATGTTTAGTTGGTCCATTTGGTGATAAAGTCCCTTATATAAATCACCCTATGACTGATGACACAATTGGAGATCTCCAACAACATCTTTCTAATTTATTAATCGAAGACAAAATTACTGGAGAGCAATTTGTTACTTTTCTTGATAATTTTCTTTTTTTGGGTTATAAAGCTACGATATGGGCACCAGGATTCTCATTTGAATTTGTAAAAACAAATCCAAAACTAGAAGCCAGAAAAAAAGAATTAATAAAAGAATATAAAATAGCAGTAGCAAAAGGACAGAATCCTGTTACTGCGTATGTAAATATGGTAGAAACACCGTTATTAAAAGAAGCTAAAGAAATATTAAAAGATGATCCTGATTGGCCCTATTATGAACGAGGTGGAAAACCTAAATTTGGTAACGTCTATAAAGAAACTGCCTTAAGTATGGGACCAGTATTTGATCCTATAACAGGAAAGTTTTCAATTATAGAAGAATCATTAGCAAATGGAGTTCCTAAAGAAGATATGGGTAAATTTGCTAATATCTTAGTTAGTTCTTCATATGCTCGTGCTGTGGGCACACAGGATGGGGGAGCAAAAAGTAAGATGATCTTTAGTTCTATGCAAAGTGTTAGACTTGCTGAACGTGGATCAGACTGTCATACCAAACATTATATAGAACGAGTAATAACTGAAAAAAATATTAAAAAGAATTTATATCGTTTTATTATTGATGACAGTAAAAAACAATTAATTAGGTTAACTTATGATAATGCAAAAGAATACTATGGAAAAAAGGTAAAATTAAGATCAGCATTATTTTGTGAAAGTAATGATTATTGTAATATATGTGCAGGAGATTATTATTATGAAATTGGTATTAAAAATATTGGAACTACTATGACCCGAATTTCAAGTAAATTAATGCAAATGAGTTTAAAAAGTATGCATTCAACAACCATTAATACTTTTCAAATTAATCCTTTTAAATACATTGAAAAAGTATAGCAATATAAAAATAACCTGACAGTATTGTCAGGTTATTTATTTTTTATTCGCAAAGGTTAAAAAAGCAATAATATTCTGTAACAGTTCATCAGGGTTTATATATTCAATTGGAGTTGATGCAAATGTATCAACGATTCTTTTATTCTTTTTTGTAAAAGCTACCATAAGCACTGTGTACATTTTAGCATCTGACATATAATTATTAAACTCTATTGTATACTCTTTTAAAGATAATGATTGTTGTAATAATTTTTTCCAATTAACATAATGCACAATAACAGGTATGTGCAACTGTAAAGAAGGAACAGGATTTCTCGGGAAGGTTAAAAGATCACTTTTATCAGATATATTAGTCGCATTATTATATCGATAAATCCATAATTTCTGTTCATTTTGATTCCATTTAATTTCACAGTATATATTTCGATTTGATAAATTTCGTCCAGACCAATGGTCTATTTCTTCTCTTTTTTCTACTTCTGGAGGCTTTATAGTATCCATGATTTTCTTTACTATATTCATACTGAATATAATTCCTTTTTTGTACAGTAACTCTTATCTATATGTTAAAAATAATATAAAGAGCTAATTTTTATGTTTATATATTATTTTTAACTATGTAATATAAAATCTATAAGGAGAATATCTACATGGAAAATACTCAACAAGTAAAATTTGCTCCACACAGTTCATATAGTTATTATATTTATTATCACAAAGCAGACTTTGATGGTTTTGTAAGTCAACTCATCTTATATAACTATTTAAAAAGTAAATCAGTAAAAGATATTATACGAGTTCCGTATAATTATAATGATGATATTAATTTTGCTGAATTTGAAAAACTTTCTGAAGATGAGCGGGATTTTGTACGGGTTATTTTTGCTGATGTAACTCCGTATCAAAAACCAAATTATATCAAACGACTCTACGAATTATTTGGTAATAATTTTATTATTATTGATCACCATGCGACAGCATTAGATTGGCTAACTCAATTCTATAAAACATTGGGAGATAATAACCCCTTAATACCTTTTAACGGACTACGAACAGTAGGTTTTGCAGGATGTGAACTTTCTTATTTATGGACACTGTTAAACGAAACACACAGAAAAGAATTAAATTTATTTAATGCACGTTTTGAATGTAATCCTGATAATAGTGATGTTGACGGCGATACTTTAAACTTAATTGAAATATACCAAAAACAAGTGCCCAGAAGTGTTAAATTATTTGGACGGTTTGATGTTCATGATATAAAAGATACATATAATGTTGCTAGTTGGGAAATAGTAGAGAATTTTCAGTATGGTATGAGAGCATACCCTATTAATTTTTATAAGCCGCTTGAAGAAACTGAACATACAAAAATATTAGAACAATTGTTATTTAAACCCGATACTCATGTTACTAATGATTATATTAACGAAATTGTTGTAAACGGTAAATCAGTATGTGATTATATTGGTTCCCGGAATAATAAAATTGTTCAATTACGTGATCCTATTCGGGTAAGATTCATGACAAAATTTGGAAGAAAAATATCTCATTCAAAAGCTTACTTTGCAAATGATACATTAAACAATTCAAAGGTTTTTGAAGATAGTGGAATATATGGTGATCCTAGTGCTCTTTATGTACTTGCTCATTATAATATCTTAAAAGGTGAATATAGTGTTACTCTATATTCAACTGATGATAGTACTTATGATGTTGGAAAAATTTGTACCATAATGGGTGGTGGTGGTCATGAACATTGTGGTGGATTTACTTGTGAATTTATTAATTTCAATGATAATAAAAACAACAAAATCAACGTATTAACTATACGATAATAAAAAAATGATTCCTGGCTAAATACCAGGAATCATTTTAATAATTCTTTTATATCTTCAATAGTAAATTCAGTACCATATTTTTCTTTGGCTAAAGAACGAGTGACATCATAAAAATTCATTACTCGATATTTATCAAGTAATTCATGACGTTTACTTCTTCGCTCTTGTAATTCCTGATTGGATTCTTCTTCATGTTTTTTACTTAAACCACGAAATCGTTTTTCTATAGTTACTTCAGGAAATTTATAAGAATATGCTAAGATATTTTGTAATTTAGTTTCAGAGATATCAGTATCAATGATAACTCGTAACCGATAACTATCCTTTTTTTGTTTTTCTATATCTTGAAATATTTTCTCTTCAGATAATACTTCACTATTGATGGTCTTATAAATTGGACAAATATCATTTTTGATAAATTCTTTTTTAATAAGTGTATGAGTTATCGTATCATATTCTCGTATAAAAAATCCTTTATCTTTTTCTTCTCCAAAAGAATCTCTTGAAAAACTCCCCGGATAATTTAACATCCCATCTTTCGATTCAGTATGAATATGAAAATGTCCAAAATCAACACAACCAGAAACAATATTTTGAAAATCTTTTGAATTAAAATAAACTCTACTTGCTCTTCCTTTTTCTATGCCTGCAATTTTCTCTAAGAATGGAACCGTTGATAATAACCCGTGACCAAATACAAAATCATATTTATTTACTTTTCCAGCATCTAAAAATGGTTTATAATATTTGTCTTTATTATCTTCATATTCTTCGGGTAAAAATAAAATATGTAAATCATCTATATAACTATCTGTTGCTATTTTATAGATTTGAAACTTTGCATTAACTAGTTCTTTATAACTATCAATATTAGAACTTTCGTGGGATAAGGTTCCATATACATAAATAATAGTAGCAGTACTCTGTAATAGTTCATTAATGAACCATCGTCCTAATTGATCGGGGGGAGATCCTGCTATTAATTTTTTATCAAACATATCACCTAATATAACAATGAGATCAGGTTTATAGGTAACACAATAATCAATAAAAAATTGTAACTCTTGTTTTAAGTGTAATAGATCGTGAGTTGAGCCAATATGAATATCTGCTATTTCAACAATCTTTTTTACCATCTATTCCCAATCACTACGATTTTTTCTTAAAGATTCCCCAAAACTTTGATCCACTTGTTTTTTAGGATCGATTTTCTTACCAGTATTTCCAATTTGTGTTTCCTGGTTCTTTTGTTTTATTGATTCACGATATTGAGCTAATGCTTCTTGATTATTAAACTGTATTGTTTTTCCATCTGATGTCAATGTTAAAGCAACTTTTTCAGCTTTTAAATTAATACGAGGAGCTTTTATTGAATGAATATCGGTTTCGTCATCAACTGCCACTTCCTGTACTAACTTTTTATTTAATGCTTGCACTTCTTCTAATGGAGGTAATTGTCCTAAATAATGTTTTTCGAGCTCTTTTAAAAGATAATCATTTTTCTTATTTTGAGCCCATGATTCAAAATCCTTGGGTCGTTTCATAAGATTGTTTTGTATTGATCTCATTTCATCAACGCTTAATTGTTTTCCTTTTCGGTCTGTTGCAATTTCTTTTATATATGCAAGTGGATCTTCTTGTTGAGAAGGAGAAGTATTTGTTTCATCGATTATAAAATCAGGTTCTTGTTCTTCGTTTAATTCGCTCATAATGATATAACCTCCTCCTTATGAACTGACATATTTTGGATTAATTAATTTTACAAAACTACCTTTCTTTAATACATTAAAAGAAATCTTTCCCGGTAGATCTTGTACTTCAATATTAATATTGTATTGATATTCATCTTTCGGATCTTGCTCATACGTCATTGAAATTGCAAATCCTAAATATTCAGCTAATGAAGATTGAATCATATCCATAAGGGACGGAACATCTTCACTATATTGAATATTCTGTAATTTTATATATTCACCCATAAAAGGAAATATTCCATTCATTCCTTCATTGAAAGATAATAAATTTAATAAAGTTGAAACTTTATTATTCATTTGAAATAGATCAGTATCTTTTATTTTAAAAAATTTCTCTGTACTATCAAATTTTGGTATAAAATCTACCAATGTTTTATTTGCCATAATAATCCCTCAAAAATTTATAACCTATATTTATGTTAAAGCGATCCTGAAGATCTAAAAAATCCCTATTTATAATTATATAGTACATAATGTTCTCCTATATTAACAAAAACGTTATAGTATATAAGAACGTTTATTTTAAATACAGTAAGGTGGTATTCTATGCTTTTCTTTAATAATATTATTACCAATGCGGTAAAGAATTTTCAATGTCCTATTTGTAATACTAAATTTATTTTTGATAAATTATTATATTTACACATTGAAAAAGAACACGGAGATGAAATCCCTGAAGATGTTACTCCAAAACAATATGCTTTTAATAAACGAAGAAATAAAGAATATCAATTATGTACTATTTGCGGTATAAATCATACGAAATGGTGCGAGGAAAGTGGAAGGTATAGTTTAGTCTGCGAAGATCCAGTGTGTAAACAAACAGCCAGAAATAGATTCTTAAAAAATTACAAAAAGAAATATGGAAAAGATCATTCTATCAATGATCCCGAAGTACAAAAACAAATGATGTATGCTAAAAAAAATTCTGGGGAATACACTTTTCTTGATGGTGGAAAGATTAGATACGCATCGGGATATGAACTTGATTTTTTAAAATTATTAAATGAAGATTTACATCTTCCTTCTGATTCAGATACGATTCGGGAATGTGATATCTATTTTGAATATATGTATGAAGATAAAAATCATTATTATATTCCTGATTACTATATGAAAATTTATGATTTAATTATCGAAATTAAATCTGATGATAACTCTCATCCTAAAATACAAGCAGTTGATAAAATTACTGAAGAATTAAAAGATAAAGCAGTTAAAAAAGATGGATCCCATAACTTTATAAAAATTGTTGATAAACAATATGACCAATTTTTAGAACTACTTGAAGTATTACGGAACGAACACTTAAATAATTCAAGTTATACTAAATATTGTATTATTCCAGAATATAAACCACCTAAGAATTTAAAATCAATGCCTGATTTACATTTTCTTAAAGATGAATCTTTATTTAAAAATAAATCAATACTGAAAATATATGATATTATTAAACAAAGTACTAAAGAACAGACAATTCCTTTTAATTTAATACTTAATAAAAATTATATTTTAAAGCAATATATTACAAAGGAAGATGAAGAATTATTTGCTTTAAATAAAATAATTTTACGTACTACTAATGTTGACCCTAATAATACTCAAAAAGTTAAACAATGTTTTAATGAATTTGATAAATATGTTACGTTAAAATATGCAAAATTTTTAAATCAAGATTTTATGAGCACCTGTTTTGATTGTACTAAATCAAACATATTACCGGTATATTTAGTAAATACACCAACAAAAGAAAAGGAAAAAATCCTTGATACATTTTTGAAAATGATGAGTAAAGTATTTCATCAATATGTGACCTTAACGATTAAAAATGGATACTTAATATTATTTCATTATAATATTAGACAAACGTTAAAAAATACTTTAATTCAATTAACACAAATTGAAAAACTAATGAAAGAATTATATAAAAATGATTATGTATTATATGATGGAAACGATACATTAATACCAATACCAGGAACACTTGATGGAAATACATTAGTTACTATTGCTGACGAATATACGACATTATAATAAAAATACCATGGCTTATTTGCCATGGTATTTGTTTTTCAAAAAAAAGGATCAGTACTCTTAATTTGCTTGTTTCCTGTCAACCGCCCGCTTAGAATACCGATCCAAAATGGAGAGGCTTTATGCCTTATTATAATGTTAAAAGAAAATTAAAAAATATACTATATTATAATTTATTTATCAAATAGTGCTATCAATCAAATTTATAATACCATATTATATAATGTAAGAATACCAATAATACGTTGTATTAGATATTCTTACCACGATTTTAAAAAGGACCAATATTCTACATTCTACATCCACACCAAGTTTGTCGGAATACTGATCCCCAAGGAGGCCAATATGGCTTCACAATCTAATGTTAAAAGAAAACTAAAAAGAAATGTAACAGATGATGTATTAATTCAACAACCTGATTTTTATGGAAATTACAAAGTTTATGATGAAGCATTTGAAAAAGAACAGCAAGAAGAGTTATATCATATGTAAACTAAAACATTACTTATAATATTAATTTATTACTTACGAATGAGGAATAAACCTCAATTTCGGAAAGATATTGAATTTAATGCTTTATATGCAATGTATTTAAACGAATGGCGCCGAAGAAGACAAACACCTGGTTATAATCTTAAATTAGAAAACCATATCATTAATACGATAAACAACAATTTAAATAAAATTAGATAAAAAATAAAATTATTATATTCTAGTTTTTAATATATAAAAGACTAAAATACTACTTCTGTGCGAAGTAGTATTTTCTATCTTTTTTTGTTAATCTTTCTTATCTTCAGTTTCTTCTTCATATAATTCTTCCTTTTCTTTTGCTTTCTCTAATTTATCAAGACAAAAATGTTTAATAACTTCCATATCAATTCTGTCAGGACAAATATGATCAAGATTTGATTTCTTATAAGAGAATACTTTATAACGAACCATTGTTTTAACAATAAAAGAAAAATCAATATCGAACCGAGTAAAGTAACAGGTATACAAAATAAACCGTTCAATATCATCACAAAATGGTTGCAATTCTTTATGAGTAAATATAACTCCACCAATAGAATATTTAGTAGTATCAAAATTATCTGAGTTAAAATCATAATATACTTTTAATGCATCTTTTACTAATACTTGAGTAAACATCTCTCCTTGATATTGTATCATATAATATCTCCTTTTTTTAATAAATTAGAGTAGCACAACACTGTGCTACTCTAATTTGGTTTATACGATTATTTGAAATCGATCTAATGCCAATTTATTCCAATTATCACTATCAATTGGAACAGGTGCAAATTCTCTTCCAACAGAAAGTCCTTCTGATAATGGAGTAAATCCATACATCATCGTGAACATATCGAGAATTTTATCAAAATTATTCGTATTATAGAATTTCTTTTCTTCAATAATATAATCTTTTGGATTCTCTTCACCCGTTAAATCAAGTTCATCAAAATGACCAGATGAAAGATCCTCAGGAGATAGTTGTAAAATAACTGATGCATCAATTTGATTAAGAAATTCTTTGTAACTTGGATACCGTGGGTCGGCTGTTGTCCCTAATGTCGGATTATAAGAACCATTACTACTTGCATTCAAATAGCCAAGTAATTCATCTGATACTAAATCATCAACATTTGGACTAATAGCACTGTGATCTATTAAATTTAGTTGCTCCATTTATTACATCTCCTTATATGATTGAGTGTTAAGGTACATTTTTAAATCCATAATACATATATCTAACTTTTTCCAACAATGTTCAAGATCTTCAATAAACGAACGTAGTTCATGTAATTCTTCGGAACTTAAATCATTGTTATTATCTATTAATCGACTTTTTATCATAAAATATGAGTATACAATTTTTCCAATAAATAAATCGTTACTTTTAAATACTTCGTTTATATTTATTTGAGGAGTAGAAATACCATTTTCTTGTTTTTCGTCCACTATATTTCCCCTTAAGTCTCTTCTATTATATAGTTATTCATACTATACATTTTTAATAATATATTAACTATTTTAAAGTTAAGATTCAAACCACGAATACTCTAAAAAAGCATCGGGAATATATCCTTTTATTTTTATCTTATTCGTTTCTCCAAACAGATCTGCATCAACTTTAATTTCAAATTTATCATATCCCCATGGAGTAATTTGTAAATTATGATCAAAAGAGATTTCTTTTTTTATTTTTAAATCAGTTCTTCTTTTATATTCTTGTTTTTCTTTATCAAATAAAATTAATTCGGTTCCTGAGAATATAATAACACTTCGCTCTCCAAAATATTCTCTCCAATTATCATATAATTTATGATCTTTTTCAAAAGTATCAGGTACATTAATAAAAATATTACTGTGTTGTTTATAAATATCTTCAGGAATAATTAAATAAAAGTAATTATATTTTTGATATATACCAACAGATAAATCAGTAACTTGTAAATCAAATTGCATCAATTCATTTTGTTTTGTAGCTGCTACATATAAGGTAGCTGCACAATGAACTCGTATTGTTAATTTTGCTGGAATTACGGTAAGATCATCAATACAAAAATAATTATTTCGAACCATTTTTAAAAACCCCCTCTTAAATTAATAATATATAAAAGAAGAGACCTATGTATTATAGGTCTCTTCTTTACATTACTTGGTTTTAGTTAATAACATTAATCATCAGTTGGTTGTTCAAGTTGATTTGTGATACCAGCTTGAAGAAGTTTCTGTGTATCTTGATTATATTGATCAATCTTACCTTTATTGTAATATTCTCTAATAAGACTAAAAACTATTTGGGGAGAACATTCTTTTCCACTTCTAATATCGCGAGAAAACTCAAATGCTTTTCCTCTTGCTTCTTCAACATTAAGTGTCATACTAAATTCTTTATATTATTTAATTACACTTTGAATAGCCGCAATTATTTGAGCAAGTAAGACAACCTTCTTGATAAATCAATTTTGATCCACATTCAGGACATTTCTCTTCATTTTCAGTTATTTCACCTGGTTTTATATAATATTTTAATACCCTTGATAATGCTCTTTCAAATGATACAAACCGATTAGATTTTTGTAATTGTTCAACTAAAAAAGCAATAGGAGTACCATAACGTAATCCTGTTGAAATTAATCGAGTAATCACTGCATAAGTTTGATCAAATGATTTTCCAATATCTTGAATAACATATTTTTCTACATCTTTTTTATCTTTAATAAATACATCATATCTATTCTTTACTATTTTTCGTATGGTACCTTTAGTACCTTCATTTACTTGAAATATATCCGAAGTACAATCATCAACAAATACTTCATAAGGCTCCCCTTCCAATAGACCAACAAGAATAAAGAATTTTTGTTTTTCGACCGTTAATTCATAAATATCACAAGGAAGTTCAATTGGTCTTTTTGGAGCTTGGTGATGCTGAATTATTTGTTTTTTATCTTTTGTTGGAGCTTTTAATATAGGGGCTAAAGATCCTTCCGGATTATATGTTGTAAATCCCTTTAAACCACTTTTATATGCCTGTGTATAAATTTCTTTATATTGGTCATAAGTAGTTCCGGGGAGTAATTGACATGTTTTTGAAATTGAAGCATCAATATATTGTTGCCACGCAGCTTGTACTGCTATAGATTCTTGTGGAGTTATTTGATATGAAGTTACAAATTCTTTTGGTAATTTTTTACAAAGATCTTCAATTTTAGCTTCAATATCAGTAGGAATTACAGATTCTTTTATTAATTTATTTTTTAAGTATTCTTTATAATCGAGAATAACTTCATCATAAACCATTTCTTTAATGGTATCGTCAGTTTCATATGATTGTCTAATAGTACGTTCATATTCAAATGCAAATACTGGTTCTATTCCAGATGAACAATTGTTTCCAAATGTTAAACTTTGAGTTCCCGCTGGCGCGACCGTCAGTATACACATATTACGAATACCGTGCTCTTTTATTTGAGTACGTAAATATTCTGGTAAACGTTTACAGAATCCAGATTCAAGATATTTATCTCGATCTAATTCGGGAAATTGACCCCTCTCTCTGGCCAAATCAATGGATGCTTCATATGCTTTATCACGAAAAAAAGCTCCTAATTTGTTAATAAATTCAATTGATTCGGGGGATCCATAAATTAAGCCCATTTTAATAAGCATATCACCAAATCCAGTAAAACCTAATCCAATTCTTCTTTCTTTTATTGACATTTCTTTTATTTTATCTATTGGATAATCAGTAATATCAAGCACATTATCTAAAAATCGAACTCCAAGTTTAATAGTTTTTTCTAATTCATTCCAATCAAGCTTACAAGACGTTTTATCAAAAGGGTTTAACACAAAACTTGATAACTTAATACTTGATAAATCACAATTTCCATATTCTGGCAAACATTGTTCGCCACAGTTATGACACCAAACCATATCCATCTTTGTAGAACCTTTATTAGTTTGTTTAATGTTTGTGACTATATTAAAATTATGTACATCATCAACAGTACCACAATATACATCTTCTATTCTATTTGTTTTTGTTACCGACACTACTTTATGATTATAAGACATACCACTATTTATTAATTCTTGAGCAAAAATAGATCTGCAATTGTTTGTATTATTTCTTATTTGATTTGCATTTGGTGGATTTTTAATATTATAATCGTGCGCTTTTCCATATAAATATAATAAATAAGTATTCTGATGAATAGATCTGAAATCATTTATTTCATTTTTGTTCATTAATTCAAGTATTTGTGGGTTTGTTGGAATAATTTTATTTCGCAAGACATAATTCGTAAATAATTCGTCAACTTTTTGTTCTTTTTTCTTTTCTTCTTGTTCTAATTGAAATCTAAATTTTTTTAATTTATCAATATTATCTTGATTATGATATTTAGCACTACATGAATATGAACAACATTTTTGATCTCTCTGTATTATTGTAACATAAAAATTTTTACCACAGATTGGACATTCTTTTTCAACCCGTACATTTGTATCATCAATAATAACAAAATTATAATTTGGGAACTTATTTCTACATGATTCTAAATAGTTTTGAGCTCGTTTCTTAAACCCTTCAAAGAAATCTTCGGGGTGTTCTTTCCAAGCATTAAGAATACTATTTATAAGTTTTTCTTTATAAAGAGGATCTTTACATCTTTCAAATGTTTTTTCTCCAATTCTTCTACAAGTTTCTTCAGAACGTTTTTTTCCAACGTGGATTTGTCCCATTAAATTTTTTACAAATTCAGGGTCATGCATTTGGTTGGCTAACCAATTTCTATCAGGAAATCTTCTTACGGGATTATTATCTCCACTAATTGGGTGATAAATTAAATGATGTTCTTTTTCCGTAGTTAGTTTTAGGTTTTCAATTCTATTATCATCTTTTATTTCATTAAGATGATGAATAATATCAAAAGAATTTAATTTAATTTTATTAATTTGCTCATATATAAATCGGTGTTCTGAAACTCCACGATTACTATGTAAACCTTTATCAAATATTTTATTATATCCTTTTTTATCTTTTAATTTATATGTCATTCTCATGCTATCGCCAGGTAATAAATCAATAGCTTCTTTATATTGACCTGAATTGAGCATAAATTTATGATTTTTAGTACAATGAATAGTACTACCATCATCTAATAATATTTCATAAATCTCTTGATTCTTTTGTGTAATACGAGGATTTCTCATTGTTTTAATAAGAAGTTCTCCTGTATTTTCATCATGAGCATAAACTGGTATATCTTTTCCTTCTTCTGCCAATTGTTTAAAAGATACCGCTTGCCTTCCATCAGCAACTGCAACAAGTGTATCGCCAGTAAAACAAGGATTTACTTGTACAATATCATACAGATATTTAGAATTTGATTCTTTATTAACTGTATCTAAAAATAAAACACCCGGTTCGTTGTTACGGTAACTATTTTGTGTTAAAAGATCATATAAATAACGAGCTTTTACAGTTTTAAATATTTTACCATTCCATTTTAAATCCCAATCTTTATCTTTTTCAACACATTCCATAAATTCATCAGTAATTCCAACCGATATATTAAATTGAGTTAATTCTTTATTTAAATCACCTTGTTTACAAGTGATAAATTCTTCAATATCGGGATGATCAATATTCATAATTCCAATAGTTGCAGCCCTACGACTTCCACCAACATGTATTACTTTACTTGACATATCAAATACTTTAAGAAAAGATATAGGACCTGATGAAGTACCACCAGTAGAAAGAAGAGCATTCTTTGGACGAAGACGAGAGATATTAAATCCAACTCCTCCACCCATCTTAGAAATTAAAGCTGACTCTTTAACCGCATCATAAATTTTATCAATACTATCATGAACGGCAATAGTAAAACAATTGATATAACCTTTTAAAGTTAATTTTGGTCTGGCATTTGCCAATATTCTTCCAGCGGGAATTAAATATGTTTTATCGATTGCTTCACTAAATAATTCTGCATATTTTTTTCTCTTTTCTTTTGTTTTTTCAATAGAAGCTATTTCTTTACCAATACCATCGATAACTTCATATACATCTTTTTCGCCATTGATTTTATATTTTTTATTAAATATTTCTTCAGAGACTCTCTGTTTAAATTTAAATGTTTGCTGTTCTTCCAATATACACTCCTTTATGTATTTAAGTTTCTGGATATAACTTTATAGTTATATCTGCAGCGATCATTCCCATTAATTTTTCACTTGATTGAGGTATTGGATTTCCTTTAAAATATGAAGTGGTTATAAAAAACTTTAAGTCTTTATATACTTTATTATAAAATGCTTCTCGTTGTTGTGTTTTAGCTTCTTGCTCAGTCATAATTATTTTCCTGTTGAGCCATAAGCTCCTTCTCCTCGTTCAGTCTTTTCCGTATTAATACTATCAACTTTAATAAACTTTGTCTTATTCTTTTGTGAATATTGTTCTACAAATTCACCTTGAGCTATTCTGTCTCCAGGATTTATAATAAATGATGTATCACTGTGATTAATTAATATAATCCCTATTTCTCCTTGATAATCATTATCAATAGTACCAGGAGCATTTAAGACAGTAATACCATGTTTTAATGCAAGACCCGAACGAGGATTAATTTTTATTTGATAATAGGGTGGAATTTTTATTCGAAGTCCTGTGTGTATTAATTTATATTCATGTGGTTCTAATACCTCTTTAACTGATGCTTGTATATCAAAACAAGCAGCTCCGGGTGTTCCAAATTTTACGGGGTTATTATACTGTTCATTTTCAACTGAATACTGAATCTCAAAACATTCATCAACTGCGATTAAATCCATTAATTACTCCTTCATGTTTATATCTATTAGTTTTTTTATTTTTTAAATATAAAAATATACTAAACGCTAAAAAGCGTTTAGTACTATATTATTCAAAAACCCAGATCTGTAAAGTTTCTCCTTGATAAATAAAAACAAAATAACTTTTTCGACTAAGAACAAAACCGGTATTTAAAACAAGCATTTTCATTTCATTTTGAGTACAACTTGCAATTGCATCTTTTACAATGTTATTATTTTGAATATCTTGAATAATAGAACTATCTGTTAACGGGTTGAAAACCCGCTTTCCTAACCACTAGAAGATGAGGACAAAAATCAATTATTGGCTCTGGAGGGTTCGACCCCTCAATCCCTTACGGGCGCAGGATTTTCTTACCACTATAGTTTTCACTACCAATATAATTGTTTGTGGTCTGGACTTTATCTTCACCATATCTAATAGACGTAGGTGGGTGCCGTCAAGTCTCTACACGTTCCTCCTTTAAAAGGCTTCGCTCGGTATTGGCATTTTAAAGCGTTCACCGAATTTGACACCATTCACATAACAGTTTCCATATTATGTGCTCAAATTTATAGTCAAAAGTCCTGAGCGTATACATTCCGCCACAGAGCCATATTTTTTTTATAAAAGAGTCCTGTAATATTGCAACCAATTAACCAATACACAGCCTAGGATGGAATCAACGAACGATTCAATCGTTTTTCATCTTATTCTAGGATTTTATATCGACATTGTTGTCTTCACAACAATTGATTGCTGGCGAAATGACAATGAATAATTACCAGAAACTATAATTTTGGTAATTATTCAGATCGTAGCTTATTGCTTTACAAAGAT
>LSPZ01000012.1_pt1 | contig 66831 bp, 70 predicted proteins | sample 651281 | NCBI WGS metagenome assembly LSPZ01 (sample SAMN04438313, study PRJNA306036) | termite gut metagenome | isolation source: viral DNA filtered from gut of termites from termite colony 2 | host: Coptotermes formosanus | place: USA: New Orleans, Hayne Blvd. | collected 2013-06-18
CACTACCAGGATAATTGCTACAATTTCTGGAAAGGAACTTGTCAATTGACTTGGTTTCCCAACGTTGTCCAACGTAGAATGGTCGGTGTCCGTCAAACTTGTATTTTGCTATGATTGTGAATTTGTAAATTATTCCTATTTGTTTCATAACTCAGACTGTTTGACTTACTATATAGTTGTCAATCTGAATTACTGCTTCCTGTTTCGTACTCCTCCCAGTCGGTGTTCATGGTTCTGCGCCTATCATAGAAACGTGCATGAGAAAAATTAGTACAAATATGAATAATATCTCCGCTCTTATGTTCACGTGCTTTGTCAATATAAAGTCTGATTATCTCTTCCTTTCTTTCATCCCTTGTTTGGTTGATTGTTATAAACACGTCCATAGGTCTGCACTTTCCCTTGTCTTCATTTAGTTGAGCACGGGTGATTACAAACTCTGGGTCGTTCTTCTGCTCCTCTCCGATACTACTTGACTGGGTAGCGGTATGAACTACGGCATTGAACTCCATAGCAAGCATCTTCATACCCTTCGCAAGTTTCGCTTGTCTGAAACGTTCTTCATGAGGTGTATAGTTATGACCGTCACCAACCTCCAACAACTCTAAATAGTCAATGATGATGACGTCAATTTTACCATACTTTTTCTCCATTTCCTTGACCTCTCTCCGAATGTCGGGCAAGGTCTTAGCGTTGAATGTTTCTTCGGAGCTTACAATGATATCACTCTTTCGGAGCTTCTTAATAATACGTTTGGTCACCTCCATCTTCTTGGAAGTAATGTTACCAAGTTTCACGTCTTGATATAACGTACCTGTCCAAGCAGCATCATAACGGTTCAAGCATTGTTCCTTCGTACCCTCCAACTGAAAGTGAGCTACTCTGAACCCTTGTCGGGCAGCAGCTATTCCTACGGATACCAAAACCTGACTTTTACCAGCTCCTGAATCTCCTAACCAAAGAACGCACTCACCTGTTTCTGGGCCACCGTTCTCTCCTCCCAACCGATAATCTATTTCATCAATACCAGTTGGTATCTTATATCGGAACTGCCAATCATCGCTCTTTCTTTTTGCTTGTCGTTCGGCAAAGTCTCCGAATACAGTTTCAAACTTAGCATCCTGAATAGAGAACTTGGAGAAGTCCTCAGCATATTTGACGAACATATCCCAAGATTGCTCTTTCTTTCCTTGGTTATACAAATCAGCAATCTTGTCGTTAGCTTCCAAAAATTTCATCTTCTTGATGAACTTCTCGAAAGTATCAACTATCATATCATGTCCGCCATTCTCCTCGTCAATCTCTACATCGGCTATTTCTTCAAGTTTTTCTAATACATTTTCATCATCTTGGAATTGTTGTTGAATTTGACCGATAGTCGGAATTTTACCTGTTCGGTCATATCGTTTTGTTACCCATTGCCATAACTTCTTTTCGCTCTCAACCTGCAAATAAGAGAATTTCAAGTATTGTCTTACAATATCAAATACCGTTCTTTTCTCTAACGCAGCCGCAAGAAGCTCAACAACGAAGTTACTTGCTAATCCATCATTTTTCGCCATAACCTCTTTTTACATATATTTTTGGATACTCCTTCTTCAGAAGCTCCTTACATTCATTTTTGAATTTACAAGTTGCGCATTTAGAACTCTTATGAAAATACAGAGTTGTATTTGCTACGCACCATAAAAACCCTCTGTTGGTATTATGGTAGTCCGCTTTGAATTTCTCCTCTACTGGACGGATAGTAGATATTAACGCTGGTATCTCAGTTTTCTTCTTTATTACATTGATTTTATGGTCTTTCTTCAACCCAATCCTTGTAATATATACATTGGTGTCTATGTCGTACTTTTTCCACCTTGCTATGGCGGTTTTCCCGAACACCCAATTGAACCTTATTTCTCGTGAATAGTCCTTCTTTGCTCCTGAATTGAACCAAGATTGAATACCATACTCGCAAAACTTCCTTACAAACTCTTCTCCGATAAGGTCAGAGAAAGTGTCCATGAAGTTATTCCAACAAGCCGTATCGGAGTTGTTACATTTGTAATTAACTTTCCTTTTGGTAACTTGTTCCAATAACTCTACGAACGTATCTACTGCATATCTGAATAGCCTTTGTCTGCGGCGAACCACTTTATTGTCCATCTTTTAATTGTTTCTTTCCAATCATCAATAGAAGTATCCAATATGCCTACTCGCTTCTCACCGATAGCTTCTATATAAGTATTTAACCTTGTTTCAGAGTGTTCGGAGAAATAAGCGTCATACAAATCAAAAAAGTCTATAATCAAACTTCTACTCTTTGTTTTTGTGGCTCCTAACACCCTCCCTTTGCGTTGGATTACATTTGATTTTTCAAGCCCACCATCTACAGACAGAAGGACTTCAACTTGCGGAAGCGTCACACCTTTTTTAAAAATATTTGAAGCAAGAAGAAAACCACCTTCACCTTCCAAGAACTCCTCTTTTGCTCGCTCACGCTCCTCGCTGTCATTCTCTCCGCTGATAAAAGGTATTCCCGAAAGACGTTCCACCCTGCGTCCATGCTCTACGCTTTGGAATAACACAAGCGTTTTGAGGTTTAACTCTCGGAGTATTCCGATAACTTGCATCAATAGCTTGTTACGGAGTTTTGACTCAAATATCAACTCTCTTCGATAGCCGTTGTAATCTTCAACTTCAATATCGTACTCAATATCATTATGGTCAATTAGCAGCATGAACACCCGATAGTCTGATAACACCTTCCTTTCTCTCAACCGCTTCTCGGTTATCGTGTAAACAACATCACCACTCCATTCTTTGAGCTTCAAGTTCTGAACCAACGTGGCTGTCCGATACGGAGTTGCTGAAAGACAGAGTTGATATTCCAATTGCTTGGCTTTCTTATAGGTCTTGAGCTTCGCATCGGAACAATTATCATGTATCTCATCAATACAAAGGAACTTCAATGTTTTGAAATACTTATCAAGCTCCCTTTTCTTGACCTTGTCTTTACATCGGGCAGAGAACGTAGATTGAATTGTTTGAATCATTCCTACAGTTACACGCTTGCCAGTGTCAATCTTGCCAGCTTTGATTTCTCCTACCTCTATACCGCCATACGGCTGAAAATACTCCTTGATATCATTTACCGCCTGATTAAACAGCGTTGTGTTATCGGTAAGGAATAGGAAGTTGCCGTCATCGGTATTCAAGAATATACGCAATATTTCCGAAGCAATGAAGGTCTTTCCTCCTCTGGTGGGTACGACTATGATTCCAAACCTCCTCCGATAAAAAGCCTCAACTGCTTTGCGTTGGTGAATATACTTTCCCGACATTCGGCTGTCTATCTCCACGCCTTCGGGAAGACTGAAATCATAGTCTGAAATCTGATACGATAAATTGTGAACTCGGATATACTTTTCCAACGTAGGCAACATGCCTATTTTGAAAGTGAACTTCTTTTTGTCAAACTTCTCTATTTTTGACGAATAGGCAAAAGGGTCAGGGTTGCGAAAAGTCAATGCCTTTGCAACGTGCCTTATCCCATTCTTGCTCGATAGCTTAAAGGAACATTCAAAATTGTTAATCCTTGTTACTGTTATTTCTACTGCCATGTTCGTTTCTTTCAGCTATCATCTTCTGTTCACGGTCATAGTCTTTCCTCAACTGAGAAATTGTATAATCTGACGGAAAATGACAAATTATCTTATAGTGACCAACTTTCTCGGTCTTTTCAAGATAATATCTGCCTGTCGCCATATTGCGTGCGCAGTCCAAAGTAGTAGATGAAAAATTTGCTACTATACCTTTCTGGTAATGGTTGATTGTCTTACCAATCTCGACAAGTTCTTTCTCAACCTGATTAAGAATTTCTTGCCTCGTTATCTCTGTTCCAATAGGCTTGCTATTGACATAATCTCGGAAGATACTCCAAACTGTTTTCTTTGCTTCCATAAATTCAATATTACTTGGGGTGTTAGGATACAGAGAATGTTGCCCCCTCGCTCCCCCCTTTGTTAAACATCTGTTACAAATTACTTGGGTATGATAGTCGGCAGTTGTCAGAAGTTACCCCTCAGTTACAAGGACAGAGCTGCCTCTTTTGCGTTACTGGTGTAACGTTCACGCTATGTTTATAACTTTGATTTAGAAACTATGTTTTTATCATATTACATGCTTGTTAAAGACGAAGAGCAATCGCCTTCAACTATAAGGATTTTATTTTCAATTCAACAAACCTTATGCGACCAATTTCCAAACCAAGTCAGTGTGTTTTTTAAGCTGATATGTAGCTTTATAGCTTCCATGGTGTCAATTTCCGTTCAAATCGTCCTTTAATTGAGCCTTATTCCCATCTCAATTTAGGTGTATAGTACATTGTCGTATCTCCCCATAATCCTGCAAGGGCGACAATATAGTCACCTACAATTATAGGGTTGCCCAACCCATTAACACTTGAATAAACACAGTGCCAACTTTCGGCGCCATCTCCTGTCGCATATATGTAGTTGATTCCTCCTGCTATGTGTGACCCAAATGAAATATAAGCCTCTACCCCTTCTTGTGCCTGTGGTTGACTTGGATAATATAGTGCTCCTGCAATATCTTTTCTAAACGTCAAATTGTCTTTCAAAACGCTAACAGGCATAATCTCAGAAGATGTTTTTTGTCTGATATAAGCATCGATACCAGGATATCCATAGTCTCTGCCAAATATGACTTTATTAGGAAATGGCATTATTAAAGTTGGTTGATAATCATTGGACTCAATCCTACTCCAACTCACGCCCATATTTTCTGAGTACCAAATAGCTCTACTTGATGGGTCATCACCCTCAGATATCCAAATTCTACCTTGATATGGGTCATACGCAGCAGCGTGCCAATGCCAATTATATTCAGCGTTGGCACCGATTGTAGTTTTTACATTAGTGAATGTTTCACCCCCATCAGTAGATAGATACATAAATCTATCGAACCCCTTAGTTTGCTCATAACCGCCTATTATGACTAGCTCATTTATGCCATCATAGAAACTGTTACAAGCTAATGATTGTGTATGCCCTCCCGCTAATGTGGCGACTAATGTTGGTTCAGTATGAATGTCGGGGGCTTTCCAAATCTTCACTGTTTTAACTTCCTCTCCATCTGTGTCATTAATCGCATACACTATCCCACTGGGAAATACGCATATAAATCTTGGGTATGATAATGTCCATGGAATGCCTAGCTCATTGGCTCCAGTTAGAACATCTGTCAATCTCCTAATCCTCAATCCCTGTATGTAATACAAATAGCCGTCATAACCTAAAGCTCTTGTAGTGCCTAAAGTTCCATTTGTGCCAGGTATCAATTTCCAATCATCCAGTAATCCTGTCGGCTGTTTTTTTAAAAATGCAGAACCCCCTCCTTCTCCAATTTTATCTATCAGCTCATTATATACATTTAATAACGTTTTTAATGTGACCGACTCATCGAACCAGCTGTTTGGATAAGCTGCTAAAAATGTCTGCACGTCCGATAACGACATTTCATTTCCGAAGTCGGATATGTCGAAAGCAATTACATTTTTTATTTCAAGTATTTTATACAAAGCATCACTTGGAGAAGAATAAATCGCTCTGATAATAACTCTTGATTGCGGAGTGTTGTAATCATTGTTCACTGTGAAAATACCCTCAATGGTGTACCATTCATCCACAGTTGGCGTGCTAACTGATTGATAAGTTGCATAGTTTCCATCAGAATTGGAATAACCTAATTGGATTGTATTGCATAGCGAGTCTCTCACTCTCACAGTTGCCTTGCAATACACTGATTGATTGCGGATGTACTCAACACCTATACCTTGCCAAGTGGCATTAGTGGGATAAACACCTTTGCTCTTAATTTGAAGTACATTATCCACGACTGTGGTGTTAGCGGCATCAAGTGATGTGATCCATTGATGGTCACCATCACTAAAATCACCATTTTTGATTTTATTTTCGATAGATATTGTCGCATCAAGTCTAAGTTTATTCAGTTCATTATCATTACTCAACCGCATTTCATCCAGCTCTTTATAAATAGTAGGCACATCCTTCAATACGTGAGTACCGTCAAACCATCCATTCGGATAATCTACCAAATAGCCTTGAATATCACTTAATGTCGTGGTTTCTGGCAGGCTTTCTAAAACATCAATTGCCATCACCTCTTTCACCTCCATGACCTTGCCTGATGCAGTCGCATTATCAGCGTATACTTGTCGAATCTCAAAGCGCATAGCATCTGATGGGACAGCAATAGTGCCAAGAGTGATTAATTCTTCAATGGTGTACCATTCATTTTCTACCGGCGAATTAATCGCTCTTGGTATGGCATAGAGCCCGTCTACATTTCTTAAATAAATAGTTATGTTGGAGGCCACCGAATTAGTAACTCTCACGGATACTTTCACGTATATTTTTCTTCCGGCAACGTATCGAAATGGGACATTATACTGCTGCGTACCGCTGTAATTATATAGGTTATTTCCAGTAACGCTTAAAACATTGCCAGAAACGGAAGTCGGGTAATTACTAGTCCAGTTTTCAGTTCCTTTTGCAAAATTTCCATTCTTGATCAAGTTCCTTATTGATATTGTGGCTAATCGAGTTACATCGCTCTCTAATCGAGTCACATCGTCCGCTAATTGAGTTATTTCATCATCAAATAACTTGCTACTCGGTGCAGTATTATTGTTTTGACTTCTAACATTTTCAACCTCAAAACTAAAACCGTTTTGTAACAACCAACCATTTTCAGAACCTTCGTAACTATAATAACCATTTTCCGCTGTAGTTGTAGAATTTACAACCGTCACCAACTCTCCGATTTTTATCAAGTGTCCATCCGTTCCAATCGGATTGACCGAATCAGCATTCATTGCAGCAACGCTTGGATAAGTCTTTCGGATTGTCAAATTATAATAAAAGTACGCTTGGTCAGCTGAACTAATAATATTAGTCGGAACCGATTCAGATGACCAATATTGTCCATTCCATACTAAAATAACAAGGAATGCTTCCATTTGTCCAGTTGTTATTTGAATAGGTTGACCAAGATAATTTCGGAAGTTTTGAAATGTTACAATTCTGTCTTGAGCTACTCCTGCTATATAACAGCCTCTACTATTATCAGGCTGAACAGGCTGAGTGTTCGGTTGAGCTACTCCGATAAAAGGAGCGTTAGCAAGCAATTCTAAACTTCTGATATAATCAAGCATATTAAGTTCATATGCTTGCTGATTTTCAGGTTTTATCTCTTCGCCATTGGGTCTTCCCATAAGCGTGGAAATTATCATTTGTCTTGTATCGTCATATCCTGCCATAACTATTTCAATTTTCAACTAAATTATAACTGATAACCATCTCAACGCCTTCTACAGTCTCACGAATATATTTATCTTTATATTCTTTTATCAACTGTTCATTTGTAGGATAATTATTTTTCTTAACCATTCTCTGTATCCAAATTCCCACGGCTTCTTTCGGCTTCAACTCTTCTTTGATGATTACCGAATTATCGGCTTTATTGCTTAATTTACCTAAAAATTTAGCGGTGAAACCTTCGGTGGTAATGTATGAACATTCTAATGATGTTTCCAACACTGTTTCGTCTCGTATCTCAATCCTGAATATAGTTTCAGATATTCTCTTCACATCGTAAGTTTCATCATTGCTAAATGCCTCCTCAAAAGCCGTCCATGTTCCTTCAATTCCAGTCTCTTTAACCTCAAAAGATACATTGAAAGGATACAAAGCAATTTCTTCTCCTGCTGAAGCGTACTGTTTAACTTCCAAATCAACGGCAGCTCGGTAAAAAGAAGCGTCATAGAACTCTGCCAATAAAGGCTCTTGGTATCGGTTAGCTATCTGTTCCATAGCATAATCTTCGGAGCTTACTGATGTTGCTGCTATTTTAAAAATAGCTTCATGATTTTCATCTGTTACTATTTTTAACTCAACATCTTTGACTGTTTTATCAAATTGATTGATAATTCCAATAGCAATTGTTTCCTTCGGCTTCTTTTCCAAAGTGTACGAAGAAATAAGGTCAAACAATGTATTCAATGCCGCATTGGGCACTGGGGTGGAAGAAATGTATCCACCTAAACTCCGTGACGCATCTGATTGAGGATTGTCTTGAGTTTTTGCTAATGAGGTTGATGCCCCTGTTAAATATATCATCATAACTTTAAGAGTAATTGCGTTGTTTAGCTTGAGGTTCAATATTAGCAAGATTTACAACAAATGAACTACCTGATAAAGTTTCAGACTGTCCATCAATGTTTGTAAATTGCGCTATGGCAAGATTTCCAAATGGGAATTGTTTACCGCTATTATCCAACATTCGATAACCTATGGAAATTGTTATCTCATCTGTGAATGTTCCCGACACTGAAGGGAAAAAGGCATAAACTCTCATTCTTCCCGTCACATTCCATATAGAAGCTCTGAAGTAGAACGGTTTAGAAGGCAAATTGACATTGGAAGATAACTTAACCTCATATTCCATTTCCAAGAAATTAGGCACTACAATAAAATCATTGTTATTATCTAAAATCATTGAAGTGTCTAAATTTGATATAAACAAAGACTTATTTGAATTGCTATCAATTTTAGCATATTTCATATTAGCTCTGTTTACCAATAACCAACCGTTAAATAGTCCGTCAGGAATATTGCCAGTACCAAGATAGTTACTTGACCCCGAAAGGATATTGAATGAGTTAGAAGTAGAAGTTGTTACCAACTCAAACTTCGTTATCGTATATCCGTGTTCAACCACCAATTCTAAATCAACTGATACAGTGTTAACAGCATTTATACCTCCGATAGCTGCAACGCTCAAAAGACTTGCTAATGGATTTTTTGAAGCAGCATCTGAACTACTACCTTGTTGAACATAAGGATTATTGAACATTGAATAGATACGCTCATCAGAAATGCTCATTCCTCCTGAGTCGTCAAACGATATTCCAGCAATGATAAATTCATTGGCTGAAAGAGAAGGTTTGTCTGCTGAATCAACAATACGGATATTGTATGAATCATACTCGTATATCATTTTATTAGCAGCAAGCGGTTGGAACCCTGGTGTGAATGTTCCTATCACGGAGTATTTCAAATTGTTTTCGTTTACGAACGAACCAGCAAGAATAGCAGAAGTATCAGAGACAACGCTCACAACCTCGTACTCACCAGAATTCAGAGTTGATTCAAACTTTACCTTAGTAGGGAAGTTGGGCTGTCCTCGTAGGACTTTTGTAAACTCCGTTCCAATGCCCGATAATGAACCGTCAGTGTTAATGGTAACAGTTCCTGTTTCGATATTCTTAACGTCACGAGAAAGCACCAGCCAACGGTTAATGCCAGTGTTAAGAATTTGCATCTCTACAGCATTTTCCATTACAATTGCATCAACATCCGTAGTGAAGGCAATTCCAGGGTTGATGATGACGGTATTAGCAGTTCCAGCCTTGGCGGTTACTTTGAAATAAGTATTTCCTGAATTCTCTACTATTCCAAAAGATTTTGACATAGACTTGATTGCCAGTTTATACCCGTCATCGGCTAAAAACTTAACTAATCTTTGAAGTTCATTGACCTCCAAAAACAAGTTTTCGCTGAATTTTAATCTTGACATATTATCTTAGTTTTTTAATAATTACTCATGAATACAAATATATCCGTCATATTGAATGGTAACAAATACTTCTCTATAATATCTGTAATTTCATCCTGCGATTGGCTATTGTTATTATTTCTGACGTAGGAATAAAATATGCGTGAACTTTGGATGAAACCTAAACTATGAGAGTTGGTAGTGCCGTCTTTCAAAGGCAATATATTCGTTCCTCTTACCAGTGGTCGAATTTTGTAATTCCATATACCAATTTCCGATACAGATGAGCTCGTTATTTGAATTTTAGGAAGAATGTATTTTACAAATGAATTGTTGAAATACAAATTCGTTCCTTCTCCTATGTTCGTAGGACTGCTTTCAACATTTGCCGTAGAATAAGCATGTATTATACCTCTGACGTAATACCAAACAGAATTTTTCTTATTGATTGTTTTAATTTCAAAGAAAGTATCTGATACTGAAAAACCGTTCGGAGTTATAAAGGCATCATCAAGTTTATTTTTCAAAGAATCAAAACCCTCAACTCCAAATATCAAAGTGGCGTCTTGTTTAGAATTTCCGATAACTTGGAAAGCAAATGTTATTTCATAATCAAGTCTTGAATCTACTACATATATATTGTCAGAAACATCTGTGTCTTCGCTTTGTCTCCCCAATCCAGTTTTACCGTAGCTTTGAGCTTTCAAGTCTAATATCTTCTTGCCATCATATTCTCTAATAGAATAACTTGAATTGCCTGTACGTGATAAAACAAAGTCCGAAAGGTCTTCAAAGTCCTCCGATAGTTCCTTGGTTTTATTCAGATATTTCGACATACCTGTCCCCCGATACATCGGAGAACATTGTCTCATACACCAACCTACTTTCTCCAATGGTATATTTTCGTATAAAAGCTCATCGCTGACCTTGCTCCTTACCAATCTGATAAACTCTCCGTCAATCTGTAAAGTCTCTCCGTTAGTCAGCAAATAACCTTTACGCTTGAATATCATCTCCGTTCCTCTTTGACGTATTTGGTCATAAAGATTTTGAGCCAAATATTGAAGGTCTTCAAGAGTAATGTTTGCTTCATCGAAGTATATTCCATATTGTCTCACTTGCTCTCTCATGAGGTCAAAATCGTCTTGGAAGTTTTCAAACCTCTTGAAGAAACGAATGAACATACTGTAAAACCTCGCAACCGAAAAGAACAAGTCAATATAGTCTTTGTCTTCCTTCTCGTCAGAGTTTTCGGCTCTCGGAATATAATTTGGTACGATACCACGATAATACAACTTTTTGAAGATGTTTTCTTCCAAAGCCTTCATCTCTGGCGTACCAATTATGTTAGCAAAAATACTGGAACTGATAGTAGGAGCGACAAATTGAATTGCCTCTCGTGAGCCCATAAAGTCAATGCTTTTGAACTCAATAACTCCCGTACTATCAGAACCAGTCCTTGTATATCTTAATTGAATAGTCAAAGAACTATCAACAATATAATCATCCGAAGAAAGGTTTGATGACGTTAGCTCTTGCCAATCGTTCCAAAAAACTCCATCAGGTGAAATTCGGAACTCCTTATGAACGGTGCGTGTATCGGTAACTCCTTCAACAACATCGGAAAAGTCAGTCAAATGAACTTTCCCTGTTATTTGAGGCGTTACATCTATCAGTAGCACGTCCCCAATTGCATTCAATAAATTATCCTTCATTATACGTCAAGTTTTCTTGTTCTTTTTCATACTTGTTAGCATCGTCTCCTTCGGGCTCAATTACCAACTCTCCATCGATATTTATGTTACCAACAGTATTTCCACTGTGAGACAGTAGCAGCTCACCTTCTTTCCCCGAAGTATTATCAACAATCATAGGTTTCTCCAATACTTGAGATTTATATATAGAAGGAGTGGTTGAGCCATCGTCATTCATATCCGAAAAACAATTGATTAAGAATAAACCACTGGATTGCTCAACTTCTGTTATAGTCTTTACGTTTACTTGTGTTCTCATATCAAACAGTCGTTAATACAGATGATTGGAAAGCAACGTCAATTTCATTCGGATAATAAACCTCAGCCAAAACTCCTCCGTTATCCTCTATGATATTACCGTCAAGGTCACGCATTACAAACCCTCTTACACGTGGTAGTCGGTATTTCGGTACGTTTATATCAGCGTGAGGATAAAAGTGCGTATCAGGCACGTATCGAACTCCATCTACATTCTTAGCGGCAAACAATAGATTTTCCCACTCAACTTTATCTCCGTATTTCCAAAAACGATAGTCAAACAATTTTGACATCTGAATTTGAATTTCTCTTCGTACTCGGTCTTGGTCGTATGCTGGGTCAATATCAACTCGGAACTCTACGTCAACTGGCAACCAATCTACGTTGTTAAGTTTCAAAGCATAATCAGTAGAACTCCTCAGAAGCTCCGACAAAGACAGATACTCTTCTGAACGGCTCAATATCTCGTTGAACTCATCATCGGTGAAGTCTTGTCCGTTTACCGATACTACAATCAGATTCAATCTTCCATCCGCATCAATACCTCCTTTATGAAGTCTCAAAACATTCGGATTGATTTTCATAAAGAGTTGTTCTAAATAAGATAGAGTTGTTCTTGCAAGTTGATTGATACTGTCCTTAATTCTCTGACGGAACAAATCATCATCTTCTTCATCTCGTCCGCCAGTCGCTCGGTATTCGTTAGTACAAGTCAAGTGACCAGTCGGTATCGGATTGACCTTGTTAATAGACAAAGGGTCAACGTTGGTGTCAAGTCCTTCTTGGTCGCATCGTACCTTCGCATAAGCATATCCGTTGACTCCAATCACAACGTCCTCTTCTAATGAGAATGTTATTCCCGAAGTACTGGTGAAGGTGTGAACATCTTTCAAATAAGTTGTTCCTTCATCGGCAATAAGTCGTACATAAGTTGAACTTGCTGCTGCTCCAAATCTCGGAGAAACACCACGAATAGCTGCAAGCTCATCTAAATAAACTCCATAAGCCGTATCAGGGAAGATGTGCCCTTCTACGATAGCTTGGTTTACAAGACATTTCTGACCTACCTTAGCACATCCGAAGGCAATACCATTCAAAACTGATTCAGCTCCAATGTCGTTAATCTTATCTGTTTTGTTCAGGAGTATTTCCAAGAACATGAGCTTGAGCTCATTAACAGGTGTTATCTTTGTAATCATACTACTATTTTTTTCTCAGTTTTATAATCGTACTTTGTTTTAATCTCAACCGTTATCGTCATACTGCCGTTATCGTAAGCAAAGTCAGTAATGACTGCGTATTCAAACAAATCATTCTGTAAGAAGTTATTTTGAATATCCGATACTAATTCAGGATAAGCAAATGTTTTGGTATTAACTCCAGTGATTAGTTTAGAGTTTTTACCAAACAACATATTTTCAGGAACATCCCCCCGATTAAGCTCCATCAAAATATCGCACTTTTGTTCTACGTTTGCTTGGAACTCTACGATAACCAAATCATTTGATTGGAATGTAATCTTTCTCGCAATATCCTTTCCATATATTCGTTTTCCGATAGGCTGGTCAAGAATTGTAGTAACAACGACATCAACTTGATTATTAACAAGAACGTTCAGAGGAGTCAGTTTGTCAATCTCCCAGTCTCCTTCGTTCAAATCGTTACTCAACATCAAGTCAATCCAATTTGAGTTATCTTGGTTTATCTGTTTAACGGAGTTTGCTACATCTTCCATAGTTCTATAACCTCCAACCGAAGAAGCCGTTTGAATGAACGGTTGATAACCTCTCTTTGTTATAGAAGTTCTGCGGAACTTCGGAAGTTTATTGATTTTCTCAATCGTTGTATTCAAATCTTCCAAATAATCCATTAATTCCCAATATCCGCAAGTTGCAAACTTATTTGCGAAGTTCTTGAATTGAGCCATAACGTCTTTACATTCTGACGTAAGCTCCCGAAGCAGTATCAGATGTGAGTTATCAATTCCACCTGTTTGTCCTGAAAAGTATCGGTTTATTTCAGGATATGAATTGAGCATGAAACTCCGATACTTAGCCAAAAATTGGATAAGCGGATATTTGGTAACTTGTTCAAATTCTAATACTATTGATTCCATTATATACCAATATTTAACGCTCCGAAGGTAGCACGTGAAACATCTTTCAAAATACCTCCAATTCCTTTCGCAATAGCTCCTGATGCTACTGTTGTTAAGAATTTAGAATTTTGTTCTTTTTGATTTCTAACAGCAGAAGCTGGAGCAACTGCTTTCATCTCCAGAGAATAATACCAAAGCATATTGTTTTCTATGCTCTGTGAATATGAGTCTTGCATCACTTCTACAACGTAGTGAGTATTCAAAGCGTAATTATTGAATAACAAGATACAAGGATTGCCTTGGTCATCTAACTTCGTAGAAGCCTCAACCATATTCTTTAACATCTTTGTTAATCCATAACCAGTCTTTATCAAAACATCGCTATCCATTACGCTAAAACCCATATTGCCTCCGAAGAAAGGAATTGTTGAAACGTTCTCCGTTTCTTTCATCCCCAATAATAGTCTGAACTTTCTCCCAAACGTACCTTGAATTGAAATATCTCTCGGAACGAAGGTGCTATTGAATAGCGTTGAAACTCCTTTGTTGGTTTTAGTTATGGTAGCAATTTGAGTCTTATTTTCCAATATGTTGTTAGGCATAACGACAAAAGTCATAAACCCCTTGGTGTTACCAGAGCTATCTAACAACTCCAATGAACACATATAGTATTCAAAGTTGTCGGGTGCAAGCGTATGAAGTGCCGCCTTTCCGATAGTCACCAACGCTCCTCTTGCGTTCTCAACTACGCTATTGACTGTACTTCCTGCTATTCTACCAGCTTGATTCAAAAATGCCATAACTTTATTTATATTTTATCAACTTTATAACTGCTCATTATGATATAGTCCCAGTGCCTGGCCCACTTGTAGCTCCTGCTCCTCCCGAAGTAGATACTGGTATGCCAGCCTGTACCGTTACAGTTGCGGTCTTTATCCAAACATCTACTCCTTCAGCAACGGCAGTAGCTACAGCAGTCGCAAAAGCGTTTTTAACTTCATCTGAATTTGATTCGTTACTTATCGGAGCGTTCAACGCTTGTAAAATCTTCTCGGTCAAAGTAACTTTCAGTGTATTTGTATCCAGTGCCATAATTATTCAAGATTAGAAATTTTACTTTTAATTGTATCTAACTTAGCTTGTATAGCAGCAAATGATGCAGTATTAACAGGTGTTGAAGTAGCTCCTACTGGCGAAATAACAGTAATAGCTTGAATTGCTTTTAACATCTCGTCAAGAAGTTCAGTAAGCGTATCTCCTAACACCATCGGCTCTTTACCGCTATTGTGGTTTATCTTCTTGCTAATGATATCAACTTGTCCTTCCTTAGCTACTATCTCATTTTCAAATTCATCTTTGTAATTCAAACCTACGCCAAGCTCATACGACATAGACATTTTCTCTTCGCCTTTCTCCTTGACTTTCAACGTAGCCTTCTGATTAGTAACTACATTTACCGATTTATTACCAATAATGTTTATCTCATTATCGCAAGTAACGTTCAAAACTGAATCAGCGTTCTCGGAGCTTAATTTGATATCAATATTAGCAGGTTCATCCTTATCGCCTAAAACGGTTATGTTCAGGTCAGAAGTATTACCATCAACAAATATCTCAACATTCCTTGTTTCCGTTCCTCGCTTCAGTCGGTATTGGTTTTCATCCAAAGAATAGTATTCACCTTGTTTTCTCAATACCGCTACGATAACAGGAAGTTGAGACACCGCATCTTTAACCCAAACAACTGGCGTTCCTCTGTTCTCCTCATCAGTAGGGAACTTTATGGATTGCATAACATTAATATCAGCATGTACGCCACTGAAATATCCATATCCCTTCCCTCCGTTTATAGTCAGAGTGTTAGTGCGGTAGCAATCATTTATATATTGAACTCGGTCAACCTCCGAAGGTACGACAACAAAACCTACCCCAGCTGAACCGATACCAGTGTCCAAATTTCTTATGCCAATTACATCTTCTTCCATGATTATTTCTTTTTGCCAGTTACAGTAACTTCTTTGGTAACAGTTACGCTGAATTCCATATCACCAGTCGCCATAACTCGGTACTTGTTAATGTTCTCCCAATATAATTGTTGTTTAGACATAAAGAAGCCGAAATTGTCAATATTGACTTTCCACTTTGAAATATAGTCTTTCCAATTTTCTGCTGTTATCTTTTCAATATCAAAATCTTCACCGAAGTCTATGATATCAAAATAACTAAATTTCTTCAGTCCTATCTCTTTGCCGTATATATAAGCAGGGTACATTCCCTTGGATACTTGTAACGTAGTCATTCGGCTTACACCCTGAGTTGTTACGTCATAAGTATTAGTAACAGCATCCACGTAGAATATCTCACCCGAAGTCGGAAGCATTATGACAGTACCTCTTTTGATGCGTCTATCTCCAATCAATGTTATTGTTCCTCTTCTCGTGAAAGCATTGTAGGCATTACTCTCTACAAGGAATTTGAAATCACGTACAGCGTTGCGTATAATTCTATCACCGTTCTGAGAATTTTCCGATTTATCTGCATTGAATCTTCCTGAGAATGCAAAATTGAAATAGTTACTTTCTACGCAAAGCGGTCTGCTTCCCCAAACAGCAGCAAACTCTGGGAAGAACACGGCAGGCATAAACAAGTTAGCTTCTCTAATACCAAGCAAGTCGGCATACGGTACATATTGGAACCATGAGTATATTCCTTGATTATTCCAAGTCAAGTCGGTTGTTAATATATCCGCTTCATCAAGAGTTATTAAAGTCAAATCAATCATTCTCGTGAAACTCTCTTTATCGAATGGCGGTTTGCGAACAATCCAATAATATTGGTTTCCAAAGGTATCTCCCATGAATTCAACTAACGGCTCCTGACATACCTTTCGGAAGAAATTCAACAAAGAGCCTTGCTGGGTTGAAATTCCTGAATCAAGAACTTGCTTATCAGCAACCGAACTATCAACCAATAGTTTTGTTATTTGCCAAACACCTGGTGCTAACCTCTCCTTTGCTACTGTATTCTGTTTCGGTTGTTTCTTCGGAGTATATTCTGTAGCATCGGGAACAGTGATATCAGAATGAGCTGAATACTTGTAAGATGTTTGTGTTTTAATCTCGGTATCAGGAAAACTTAACCAAGATGGGTCGCCGTAATTAAGTATCTTACCAGTCTTTTTTGAAACCAATCGCTCCTTCGCTAAAAACCAATATTTTGGGTCAACAGCATTACCACTTGAGTTTCCTCCCTTTCGTACCTCCAAGTGTAAGTGTGGGCCAGTAGAGTGACCTGCATTTGGGTCTCCTTTCGCTCCTCCAGTGGTTCCAATTCTTTCTCCTTCGGCTATCTGATAACCAACGTATATATGACTATCAACCGTATGTAAGTGCATCAATAGAATATAGATATACACACCCATTTCTACCTGATGCTGAATAGTAACGTACAAACCAGCTCCGTTCTTTTGAACTTGTTTTGTTATAATCTTACCGCCCAAAGGAGCTTTCAAAACTGTACCAACAGGAACGCCAAAGTCAATTCCGTTATGGTTCTTGATTTTGCCATCCATGTGTCTTTTACCAAAGTCGCTCGTAACTATGAGTTGCGATTGACCTTCCAAAAAACCTTTGTAAAATGTTTTATAATTAGCCATTGTTTTCTTTCTTTTCTGGTTCAAGCTCTATGTACTTCGTTCTATCATCGCCCCAAGTATCGAATACATATCCAGGCACCACTTCTACGTTAGCAAGCTGAGAAATAACTCCTTTCAGAATATAGCTTATGTCCATATTGATACGATTAGCAAAAATATCAATCTCTCCAGTTACTCTCCGAAGTCGGTTGATTGGGTTGTTATAAGTATTATTCATAACATCTGCTTCTCGTATGTCTCCTTGTTTGCCGTAGCTTTGTTCATTAGCAAATACTCCACTTGGGTCTGAAGTAGTGGAAGGATTAAAGAAGAAAGAGCCGTCTTCAATTAAAAGTTTCATCAAGTCTCGTCCAGTGATTTCAACGTATGCTTCTGAAGATTGAGAATTGGTAACAACCTTTACTTCGTCAACCAATCCTATCATATCGTAAATTCCTTGAGAAAGTTTAGTGCTTACTTTGAAACTATCATTGTCGCCATTGTAAAATTTTTCACCATTCACATCTTTGTAAAAGTCCTTCACTAATTCCATTTCAAGTTTCTCGAAAGAAATGAACAATATGTCATTGGAACTTATTAACCAATTAAAGTAGTTTGCTTCAATATCATCAAAACTTGATTTAGCGTAATACTCTCCTTTCTCTCCGTATTCATAAGAAACATCACTTTTGGTAACAGTACCTCTTTGACCTACCATATCTCCATGTTCTCTTTCTCCGTTCTTACCTTTCAATATTTCATGTATGACGGAAACTCCTGCACTCCTTGCACTAATGATTGGAAGTCTCATCGTGAAACTTCCTCCGTTAGATGTTACCGAAGTAGCAAGAGAAATAATATGGCGACTCAAATCAGCAAATTCTGTAAAGTCCTGTCGCTCCATTCTTATCGTTTTGTTTCCTTGAGCGTCAAGACTAACATAATAAAGACTTTTGAACCATCCAAGAACTGAACAATCAGGACTTCTCTTGGAGCTATCTGCTACCCGATAACCTTCATCTTGATATATATCTTGAATCTTATCAGCAGCAAAGGCATAAAAGTCCTCCGTATTAACTTGGGCATTTGTTTGAGCTATTGCCAACTCAGCCGTAACCTTACTGGGATTGATACGGAGAACGCATGGAGCGGGCAGCCAAGACTGCAAAGTCAGGTCTGCGGAGCTTTCTGGCCACTTACCGCTTCCTGCTTTTTCTATCTCTTTATCAAGTTCCGTATATTGTTGCCAAATGAAATCTTTATTGAGGTCAAACAGTTCTTGAGGACTTACACCATAAATGTAATTCCTTTCCATAAAGTCCGAAATGGTCTGTCTCTTGCCTCTATTATAAAGCAAGATATAATCATTATTGTTATGAGTAGTTTCAGCCATTATTTATTCCCTCCTGTTTTAGTTGTATTCGGAGTAGGCATTGTAGTCGTTCCTGTAATCTTACCAAGAATTTGATTAAGAACTGAAACAACTTCGTTCTTACCTTTCGTCCAAGCCGTAGTGAATTCAGTGGATTGAACTGCCCATGAATCTTTGTTTTGAGTAGCTGCCGCAGTGAACTTACCTTGTTGACTCCCCAAACCTCCTTTTAATAACATTCCAGCCATAGAACCATCGCCTTGACTTAATTGACTTATGTATTGGTCTAAACGGTCAGGTGCTATATCAGGCAACAAAGACTTGAAAGCAAAATATCCCATCTGAGTGTCCGTACCTCCGAACTGTTGAGTGATACGCTGAATAACCGATTGCATGATTTTACCTTCATTCTCAGGATTGCGAAGTTCACGGTCAATCAAGTCCATACGTCCTCCAGTCTCTGGGAATAAGTCCGCAACCGAACTATATATCAACGCTCTCATTCGCTCGTTCATCGGTTGTTGAATCATTCCTTGAAAAGATTGGTAATCAGTTCCAATTCTTGAATCTTGAGTTATTCCTTGAACGGCTGAGAATGCTGCTAAATTTGCATTTGCTACGTCATAACTCGGTCTGTCGGCTCTATTCATATATGAGCCCATTATCTGTTGCTGAATATCGTACTTTTCTTGAACTCTCGTGAAGTCTCCAAAAGATACTCCTGAACCTTCAATTCCATTCAATATAGTAACCAAGCGTGAAATAGCATCGGTTACATTCGTACCATATCGGTCATATTGTCCTCCTTTTTCCAAAGAGCCTTCTGAAAGTGCAAGGTTTCTTTCCAAACCTATTTGACGCATAGTTTCAGCATACCAATCGTCAGAAGTTCCACGTGCCCTCGTTCTCCTTGCTGCATTACCAGCAAACTCCTCCGTATCGTAACCAAAGTTGGTATAATTGATGCCCCTGAAATTAGCGTCAGGCAACATAGCTCCTAAATAGTTTGAAGCATCTCCTCCTTGATAACCAGTTGTCGCTCTTAAAGAAGATAACCCCGCCATTGATTCATATGAATCGGAAGTACCAGTCAGAGACTTCGCTGCACCTGCGGCAACTCCTACCCATCCCAAGAAGCGTAGTGCTGCTTTCAATCCCATTCCCGATAAACCTGCTATGGCTGAACCTCCACCCATTATAGTGCTTCCAATATCGCCACTTTGAAGTCCACTGAAAAGTCCTTGAATACCCTGAGCACCTTGTAGAGCTGAATCATAATAAGGTCTGCCTTGTTGAGCAGCTCCTCCTCCCAATACTCTTCGGAGTTGTTCGTTCACGTCAGCAAGACTTCTTGAAGCTGCCATAGCTCCTTCCTCGCTATCCGCTGAATCACGTTGCTGCATCAACTCTCGTTGTTGAGCACGTAGTCTCCCGATATATGAATCAGGGGCATCTCCTCCTTGATTTGATTGTCTATTGAAATACTCGGTTAGTTCTCGGATAGCGTTGGTCAATTCCGCTTCTGACTGAGTTCTCTCGTTTTGCTCTTCTTGATTGATTTGTTCCTCTTCTTGGTCGTATCTACTACCAACCATTCTGTACTGTCTTTGCCTTTCCTGCTCTAATTGCTGGTCAAGCATAGATGTATAAAATGTGTCATTAGCGTTTGGTCCAAGTCTTTGAAGTCCTTCTTGTCTCCTCTTATCAATATCCGCTTCGATAGCATCATAATCGGCACTCATACGGCTTCGCATGTCCTCTCGTCTTGCGTCGTACCGTTCCGTGATGCGGTCATTAACAGCTCCTCTCGTTGCTTGTCCGTATTGATTGATAATCTGAGTCATCGAAGAAGAACCAGGCACCAAGAGTACACCACGCTGTTGCATTTCCCTCCGAACATCCTCAATCATTCGGTCATTAGAAGGAACAGAAGAACCACTACCCCCGCCAGAAGGTGGAGGAGTGGAACCGCCTGAACTTGGGTTTCTGCTTACATTGTCCAATTCATCTCGGAGTTGAGAAGCGTCACCACGTATGTTTACCGTTACATCTGCCATAATTATTCTTGTTTATCAAATTGACTCAAATCTAATTCATCAAAGTCTTTGTCAATTTCTTTTTCTGTTACTTTGACTACTCTCTTGTTATTGTCCACCAATCCCAATACTTCGTTTTCGGCTTCGTCCTCATCATAATCGGTATGGTCAATAGCTTTATTGATAGCAACCTCCTCTTGGAACTCTATATACATGTCAATGAAGTTCATCTCTTTATGCTGAGATGAACCGAATGGAACATTGTACTTTTTGCGCCACCAATAATCAATCGGGAATTGATGCCAAGAAGAAAGAAAGTTATCAACCCTCTTCTCCAGAGTCAGCTCCCTCTTCTTCAGTCTTGTCTCCGCCATCGTTCAGTTTTATGCCTTTCAATTCTGCCATTACCTTGTCGAACCAAGGTTTTAATTCCTTCTGATACGCTTCTACCAAGTCCTTTATATCTTCAGGAGCAAGTGCGGTATAATTTTTGATATCATAATACTTCGCTACGCTCGGAACGCATACTTGAAGGAAGGCAATAGCATCTACCATATCAAGAGCATAATACATGCTTGCTACGCCACTCGCTGCCATAACCCCATATCGGTTATTGGTTAGAGCCTGTTTCAGACTTTCCAAGTCAATTAGCTGCCCAACGTTGGGGAACTGAGCCGTGAACGTCTTTTCTCCGATACTGAATTTTTTCTGTCTTTCAATCATGACTTTACAATTTAGTTTATTACAATAAAAAAGGTAGTACGTTATTCACATACTACCTTCCTATAACTGTTTATTTTGGCTTATACAATCCCGTTGTACAGAATTGGTTCCAAATACTCGAATTCAGTATCACGTCCTGAAATCTGACCTTCTTGAATATCGAAGCCTTCACGTGTCATGAACGCTCCTACTGTTTTCGCAAAAGTCTCATATTTAGTAGAAACCAAACCAGTTTCATTATCAATTGCTCCGTCCTTTACTTTACGAAGGATAGCAATTTCCAGCCCATCCTCTTGAAGCAGAATAGCATTTGCCCATTCTTCTACTGTACCAGCGTTTCTGAACGCTCCCTTCTTCATCTTGTTAGCAAGAAGATTGAAGTTGATAGTGTAAGAAGAACAACTCAAAGAACCACTCCATTCCAAGGCAGGCAGCTCCTCTGGGTTCAATCGTCCAACGCCAGTAACACGTCCACGTCTGATGTTCTCGGTGATACGCACGTTTTTCATTTTGCCCACGGTAACTGAATTTATCTGGATGATAGCCAAGGGGGCAGTCATCACTTTTTCATTCTTTGCCATAGTATGTTATCTTTTATTTGTTATACTTCTACTGAAAAATCCAAGATATTCCCGATAAAGAATGTCTTGTTCACTGGTACGTTAGGCACGAAGTCGTAAGTGATAAAGTAGTCGCTGTTTTTAGCAACAACCTTAACATTCTTCCAACTGATAAGCAAGTTATCATTGCCAGGATATGCTACCAAAGAAGCAAGTTTTGTTTCAGTGAAGTTCTTAACCGACTGAGGAGAAGCCTGAGCTGCCGTCTGTCCTGTAAACCTCGTTTGTCCTTCCAAAATAAGCTCTTTGTTCAACTGAGCCTTGATAAGCTCTACGGATAACTCAAACGACTGACCGTCATCGGCAATTGTTTTCTTATTATCAAGTAAGGTAGTTACACCTTGGTTGACGCACCAATAACCCGATACGTTGCGAACATGCATGATACCTGCTTGTAACGCTCTCTCTCTTTCTCGTTTCTTCAAGTCGTAAGCAAAAGACTGATAACCTACACGCTTGAAAGTAAGCGGAGTTTGAGCAGCCATACCAGCATTCAACCCTACGATTGCCGCAGCAAGGTAGATAGTATGAAGCTGTTTTGTACCGTTCTGGTCTTTTCTCGTTACGATAGGAGCACTGTGTACGCAAACTACCTGACCTGAGTTGAAATACTTAGCAATTGACTCGGAACTGTTCGTGTCTCCAAACAAGTCGGTATCGTCTTCACCGCCTGGCACTACCATAAATTCAGTGAACTTAGCAGTCTGCTTCAAGAATGTGAACAATTTACCGTTTGTTGCCGCATCTGTTCCTTTGCCGTTAGCAGCATTCAAGTTAGTCGTAAGGAAGAATGTAACATCCAACTCTGCGATTGCTTCTAACACATCCGCATATTCCGTACCGCCCATGTACTCGGTTGTACCTCCAGTAGCCAGTGTTAAAGCTACGGCAGCCAATTCTGTTTCTCCATCACCAGTAATACTTACAACGAAGTTAGCAAGCATTTGCTTGTTTGACCTCGCCCAATCGTACAACTCCTGAAGAGTGGTAAGGTCGCCCGATTCAGCAATAAGGTTAGGAACGGCATCCGCCAAGCTCTTCGCTCCGAAGGCTTCACCCGCATCGTCCACGCCCATAAATGAACCACGGAAAACTTGAAGTTTGAAAGTATCAGCGGTTTCGCCAGCTACAATTTGAGCTCCGTAACCTACTTTCAGAACGTCATCAACTTTTACTCCGTTACCAACAATACCTTCGTTCTTACATTTCAATACCAAAGCATTGGAGCCTGATATGGTAGCGGTAAGAGTTGCGCAGGTAGTTTTGGCGGCACGGACATAATACAACTTAGGAGCACCTGCTGCGCCATCCAAAGGTGTGAAAATCTTGTTAGCTATATCGCCAACCAGACCTCCTCCCATGAAAGCCAAAAAGTCCTCATAGTTTGTAAACTCATACACAGACTTCAAGCCTTGTGCGAGTTCACCCTGAACTCCTGAACCTCCAGCATACTCGTAAGCTCCGTTCATTGCTAACCCAGTGTCGATAATCATAACATTACCGAACTCGGCAACGTTTACGACTGACGTTGGATTATACACGGTAGCAGCATACGAACCAGGTTCAATGTAGTTCTTGCCATGAAAATTAACTACTGTTGCCATAATCTTTTGTTTATATGAAATTATTTCAAATTTTACTCCTTATCTATACTTGAGCTTGATGAAGTATCATCGTTGTAATCAATCATTCGCATAATGAAATAGAACTTCTTTGCTACCTCTTGCCGTACAAGCTGTGGAACATTATGTTCATACTTAAATGTCAGATTGAGAACTTTATGGAACAATGGAACAGGTGTCAAATCATCCTGCATCATTATATCGTTACCCGATAATGAAGGAATGCGAATACCCATCAATTCCAAATGAGGAACCAGCATAAGCAGCATACTTTTCAGTATGTTATACACTACGTTTACTTCAGAGGAGTTATTGCTTGTAATCATGATTTGATATGTGCAATTATATGTCTGAGTAAAGTATTGTTGAGTTGCAATCTTCTTTCCTTCTCCGTCCAATATATCATCTTCCAAATATCCTTCATCTTCTCCGATAGCAGCCTCACCCTGCTCCGAAGGAAGGAGAATGTGCATTGATATTAACTTAGCAACCTCCTGATTGTATCCGAAGTTTACGGATAGATTTTGAGGAGTCAATATCATCTTCTTTGCTTGAACGAAGTAATTATACAAGTTCATCTTAATCGGCTTGCCTTCTTCGTCCACGCCCAATATCTTATACAAGATAGTTTCTTTGTCGTCCGTTGCGTGCTCTTTCAAGTCTTCACGCAATAATCGAACTATTGATTCCAAAGTATTGTAAATTACAATCTCTGGTAAAAGTATTCCACTCATAATATTGTTTCTAAATAGGTTGTCACTTCGTTTTCTACAATCGTTTCAACATCCGTTTTCTCAACTGCTTCTTCGGCTAAATGATACGGCTTGATACCTTTATGAATCCAAGACAATGGGTCGGAGTTTGCTCCAGCTCGTCTGAATGTTCCGTAGGTATTCTGAGAAGTCTTACCATATTGAGCTTTTCTTTTCGTCAATCCTTCGTATATAGAATTGCGGTGTTGATATTCCCCATAAAGAACTTGACCAGATTCATTTACAATTGCGTCTCTTGATTGCGGTACATCATACGGAGAAGGAAGTTCAGGAGCCGTTAAACCTTTCCCAGCAGCTCTCTTTCTCATTATATCGTATATTTCTTGAGGCATCTCTCCAGTGAACCCTGCTTGTCCAAGAGTGCCAGGTGTACCGATACGGAACGGAATGGTCAAATACCAATCTCCTCCTTTGTACACTTGTTTACCTTTCTTGTTATATACAGGTATGGTGTACTTTACCTTTTGAGACTTTTTGAAGCCTTCTTTCATGTCGAACGCAGAAGCTCCTTGTTCAATCATGTTTGGAAGAACTCCAGTCAATACAATTTGTTTTGCAAATCTTCCTTTATCTACCTTTATCAAATGTTGGGTATATTCAGGAAGGGTTGAGTTCAATTTTTGTTTCGCAAGAGCTTCCCAATTAGCATAGACAGCCGCAGTAACCGCATTGACGCAAGTTTCTGTAAGCATATCAATCGTATCAGCTGCTAACCCAAATTGAGCTTGCAATCCTGATAAGTCTATGACTATTGGTTTCATCTCTCGTTATCCTTTTGACATTACAGTATTTTCAAAACTCTCTTCTCCGAACTTCTGAGCATCGAAGATATAATGAGCTTTCCTTGCTAACACATTTATAGGCATTTGCCTGAGCTTTTCGTCATCGTAAGAACAGAACTTACTTTCACGAACTTTCATCAGCTCTCGGTTGGCATCTATAACATGGTAAACAGGATAGTGAGCATACCTTATCGACACGCTCATATTCGGCTGTTTTTGATTAACGTCCTCCACGGGAAGAACGCTCAAAAGACTTTGGTCAAATACTATCTTGTTTTTATCAATCTTGTACATCTCTTCTGGGATAGGCTCTAACTTAGTAGCATCCCCAACGAACAAGAATATATTTGTTACAAACAAAGGCTCGTAAACTGGATAAGCAATCAACTCCTTCTCGAACAACACAGGTGTTAGTATCTCGGAGTAATACGCTTCCAATTGAGTCAGGATAATTCTATCCATGAACCCAAGTTTATCAATTCCTTTCGTAGTTATCGAAGCCGTACCACGATTAACCTCACTCCAATTCTCGTAGCGTTTCTTGTTATCCATATGCTGAGCAATGAGTCTCGTCTCATGCCTATCAATAAAAAACCAGCCTCTTCCTAAACAATTTTTACAAGTGGAAAGAGCCTGGCCAGTTGCTTTATCTACGCAAGGACATCTCAAAGCTCGGTCAATGAAGGCATCATATCCTTGTGTTTGTATGAGAGTTTCAAACTTGTTAACATCCCATCCCACTCTCGGATTGACTGCTGCCGCAGGAGTTTGAAAGGCAGTGGGCTTGTCGGTTATGATACTTTTCCGATTTTTACCGTTACTTTCAGTTGCCATAATTACAATACTTCAAATGGAATACCACGATACTTGGATTTCAACGCAGGCATCATTCGGTTCATCTCGTCAACATATGTCTTAATACGTCCTGCAAAAAGTCCTCCTTGAGCACTTCTCGCTAACGGAGTATTTTGACTCACGCCATCCAAACTTATCTGAATAGAAGTTATGCCAATACCATACAATACATCTCCGATAATAGCAAGAACATTCAACGCTGCCATCTTTGCTATGAAATCAAACAAGTCGGCAGGTATCTTATTCCAACCTGTGATGTACCTCGTTCTCCAATAGTTAGGAATATAAGTTTGACCGAACCATCCAAGATGCGGTGAAATGCCATTGTAGATTAAAGAGTTTTGAGTCATTGTCGCTCCTTCCTTACTACCAGTATTCGGTATCAGGTATATGTTACGATAAACGGCAACAGCTTCAATTTTCTTGATAGACAACCATTCCTTCGGATAGGTTATTTGACAAACGTCATTTATCCAACCTTCAAGATTGTCTATGTAATCAATAGGGTACATTGTCCTGATATACCCCCAAGACATAAATTCTTGCCGTATGAAATCACGGTTTTCCTCTATTACTTGTTTTGTAAGTTTAATACTGAACAAACTCTCAATCGTAGTCTGGGCTGAAATGATGTGCTGCGAAATAGCCGACATAGACATCTTCTTGCCGTCATTAGAACATAACGGAATACCAAACATATAGTTCTCCATTAGTTCCGTAGGAGACATAATCATCTCCATATTCTTATTGTATTGTATTTTCAGTCTTAAACTTGGCATATCAGGACAATGTTAAAAGGTTATTTATTGTTCACCACCCTCGTTGTCATCTTCTTCCTCGTCATCCTCTTCGTCCAACTCACCTGCTTCAGCAGCTTCATCGTACTTTTTCAGAAGATAAGCCTTCATAAGTTTCTTGGAATTCAATTTCTCATACTCCTCTTCGGGCATCTCTCCTTCTTTGGCAAGGTCTTTCATCTGAGCAAGAGTCAATGTATCAAGATGAGTGGCAAACTTGTCACGGTCTGTTGCTTCACCCTCGTTGTCATCTTCTTCTTCCTCGTCATCCTGAACAGCGGTAGCCTTCTTAGCATAATCCCAGTCGTTAGTGCCCTTTACAAGAGCTGCTGCACACTTAGCTGATACCTCCGCTACTCCGTTAGCATCTATGGAAATTCGGCCATCTACAGGCACGATAAGCTCCATTGAATGCACATTCTGATTTTTTGCTTTAATTTTCATTTTACTTTTACGATTTAAGAAAAAAGGAGTGGGGCAAAGCACCCACCCCTTCTCTCAATTAAACAATTGTTTTATCGGTTATTTTACGAACTTGCCGATATTGATGAAGCGCACCATTTTCTTCGGAGCGTAAAGGAACGGAGTTCCATAAAGCAGCACCATGAAACGGAATGCAGGAGAAAGAACAGCCAAATCCATCTTCATCAGAGGAGCAAGCTGAGCAAACTCAACTACTTCATTGTCAAACTGGAACAGAGCCGATTGGTCACAATCAGGCAAGAAGCGGTTCATATCACGAATGATACCAGGTGCTCCACCGTCATAACCACGGGTCAAATCGTCCAGAGAAACGTCAAACAGCGGGAAGAACTCACCAGTAGCAGAGCCACCGACTTTGGTACGATAGATGCGGTAAGCAGTTGCTTTGTTTACACCACCTCCATCGGCAAACTTCAGGTCAATAGCACCATTGGCAACGGCAGCAACAGCGGTGTTATAGATTGCCATATCAGACTCACCGAAGCGGTTGATAGCAACTACACCGTAGAATACATTACCAGCATCAGTAGAAGCCCATTTGCTACCAGCAATACCGTTCTGAACGGCAGCAGCAGTCGTTGCATCCCATATAGGCTTGTTCGGAGCTTTCTGTGAGTTAGCAGGACTTGCGGCAGTTTTGCTCGGAAGTTTCTTGAAGAATACATCATGGTTCAAACCAATCTGTCCAAACTGAGAGTCAAATGCCTGAACTCTCTGTCCCATAATACCGTTGCTCAAGCTCGGAGTATTCGGAACAATGAACTTGTTACCATAGAAGTTCTTCACGAAAGAAGAAAGAACGGCAGGTGGCCCATAAAGCTGAGTTCCCAATCCGTAGTTCTCTACGATAGAGTTGGCAGCTGTTTCAATCGCATCTTCGGTAAGAGCCGAACCACGAAGGTCAACAACCATCTCAGAGTTCATGTAATCGGCATAAGAAGCCCAAGCGTCAGACTGCATCTGCTGAGCCAAGAAGCCGTTGAATTGTTCAGGTACAAGTTTTTCGTTACCGAAGTACAAACCTTGGTTCAAAGTACGCAAAATCCAAAGAGTTCCGTCTTTGATTGTACGCTCCATTACGGAACCAATCATAGTGTTTACAAGAGTCATCTGGTGAGTTACGGACTTGGTAACACCAAGGTATTTCACCAACTGAGCTCTACGAACAAAGATTGAATCTTCCTCTTCGGGCAATTCACCTTCTCTGTTCCAGCCACCACGGTTAGCACCATAAGAAGTTTGCTGGTTGTACTCTTCTACGGTATTATACGCAGCCTTTTTCGGAAGGTCTTTCCAAAGGCGAATGTCGCTCTCACGGAAGGTGATATGCTTCAGAGTTTTCTCCAAAGATTCAACCTTCAACGGAGCACCCGACGCAGTTGTCAGGTCGGCAGTTTCACGTCCTGTAATCTGCTCAGCAGCAAGAGCCTTGTTCAGTTGGTCAAGGTTTTCGCTACCATGCATTCCAGAGTGGAAACCATCCTGCTGAGCGGCATAGCCGTAATCAGCCAAGTTGATAGATAATCTTTCCATTTTTCGCTTATTATAAAAGTTGTTTACTTAACAATTTCAATCCCTGTCTCGTTTTTGATTCGAGCAATGATGTTAGCAGGAAGAGCTTTGTTTGCTTCAAAAGCCGTACAAGCCTTGCTGAATTCATCATCGAAGCCTTTGGCAAATGTAGCTTGGTCAAGAATTTCAGCTACAACGTGCGGCTGCTTGCTCATAGATACTTGATTGCCTTTCGCTTTACCCTGACCACCCTTAGTGATATCATTGTCCTCTGCCTTAGCAAACTGACGTTCCACTGGGCGTGCGGCACTGAGTGACTTCGGTGCAGGAACTTCGGAACCAAATGCTTCCAATTTCTCGGACATTACGCTGATAGTATCTTCCTGAGCCTTTACAAGCTCTTTCAGTTCAGCGTTCTCTCCCATAATGGCAGTAGCCTTCTGAGCAACGTCCTTAACCATAACCCCAAGTGCTTTGATATACTTAGAGTTAATCTGATGAGAAGTAGCAATTGCCTTTTCGATACGGTCAAAACGATTTACACCGTCACCACCCTTCTTCATCTTTCCTTTCTTGGCCTCTTCAACATCGTCCTCTTCTTCGTCATCCTCTTCCTCCGTGCCGTCATCTCCTACGTCATCGGTCTCATCCTCTGCTTTTGTTTTGGACTTTGCTTTTTTGATAGGCTCTTTTTCGGTTTCTCCGCCATTGGCGTCACAACCTTCACCCTTTTCAATATCAGTCGGAGCTACGTCCAGCCCAAGAGCTTCGTATGCCTTGCTGATATCTTCATCGGTTACTTTTGTTTTTTTACCTTTCATACTCGCAATTTTTAATATCAATGAATGAATTTTTTCTGCTTTCTCAATACTTATACCTGGAATGTCTTTGAAAACCCTTTCGATAACCTCTGCTTTTGAAAAAGTTTGATTTTTGATTTTCTTATCAACTGACTCTTTTTTAAGAGCCTTACCAGTTTCTGTATTCAATGCCTTTTCTTCCTCGTCCTCAAAATCATCGTCAATTTCACCTTTAATGATATTTGCAAAGGTCTTTGGATTTTTGGGCTGGTGAGTAATAGCTACTCCAGTGATGATTGCTTTAACAATCTTTTTATAATCAGGAGACTTTTTGTCATTCGATTTACGTTTCACAACTTTACCTTCAATCGAATATCCCAACCGCCTTGTCTTTGAATCCTTCTCAAGAGTTTCAGCCAACTCCCATACATCGCACGCTATCTTAGATGAAGGATAGAGTTCAGTTTCAATGTATAGTCCTTCTGGACGTATCTCTGCTTTTGTAGGCTCTCCGATAATCGTAGCAGGTTGACCTTTCGCTTGATGGTGCCAATTCACCATACCGCTTTCAATCAACGGTTTAATATCAAACCCCTTCGGGTCAAGAAATTCGCCATCGCTGTCCTCATCTGAAGTGGAAGCAATACCGCCCAACTTCATAACAGGTTCACCTGTTGTTGGGTCAAGGTCTTGAGCCTTCTCCAAAGGACACCAAAATGTGAATTTATCTTCTAAATTTGTTTTTGCCATATTCCTATAAAATGAAAAGGTCAAAAGTTTTTGTACTCTTGACCTTCCCTATAACTGTCAATTGAAAATTGCTATTGTTCGGACATAGTTCTTTTTATCCATCCGTAAAAAAACTGCTTATTATTTGAGTTCCTCTCGGTGATTGAGATATAATACTTTATTTTCTCAATCCTTCGGGCATTCATATAATCTTCGTAAGGAATAGTTGTATTCACGCTATCCGCTACGTGTTTCCAATAAGCAACGTCCGCTTCAAGTTCTTTTATCCGTTCCTCATTCAACGTAGGAACTTCAACGTACACAGTATCAGGCATAACCTGAACAGGCTCCGAAGGTGATTGACCTCTCGTACCACAGCTAACCATTAATGCCGTTAGCAAGCATATAAATAATGCTCTCATACTACTGAATTCAATTTCGTTAATAACTCGTTGCTCATCTTCCCAGTTTCCTTAATCTTGAACTGACGCTCGGATAACTTTATGGACGTAGCTGGCCCCATGTTGACCGCTGTATCATACATATCGTTGGCAACCTCTTGTTTGTTGATTTTGTCACCCCATACTGGGTTCCAATAGTTACTCCGATAAAGGTCAAGTTTCAGTTTCTCCAATTCAGGAGTAGTGATGACCTGATTATGTTTCTTATTCGGAATAGCATCCAATACTTTCCAACCTGCCCAATTTGGATTAGCTACTCGGCTGATACCGCTCCAAGTTTCTCCTCCCGCATCACCAGGCGTTTTTGTATAGACATTCTTGCCCTCAAACTTCTCCGTTCGTTTATAGGCTTCTTCAAAATTTGCCATCTTACTTAATCGTTAGTTGTGAAAAATCAATACAATCTCGGTTGAGCCAATTCATTAGCTTATCCGATTTATCAGAATTGCTCAGCTTCATAAAATCGTCCACAGTGATATTATATTCGGATAGATATTTTTTGAAGCCTTCTTCCAATAGAGCAATTCTGTTTCCCTTCTCCGTTACTTTCTGAAACTCCTCACTCAAATCCTCTATCTTCTCTGTACTCTGAATTGCTTCGTTGTATAGAGCAATCTGATAAGGCTCAAGCAATGGAAATTTACCTTTGAACGGAATTATTTGAGAAGGCTTTTTCAGTCCGACATATTTGACGGCTCTGCCTCCTACTATTGATACAAGTCTTTCTCTTTCCATGACTTACTTTTTAACAATTACTTTACTACGGTTGAGAATAATCATGAACGAATTTGGTCCACCGTTTCCGTGAGGCTCGACAATAGCATCATAACCCTTTAACGCAGCGTATGTTCCAATAGCTTCTTTGCTTCCTACTCTGACTGACTCGTATATTCCCGAAATGATGTCTCCATTTGGGTCTTTTGTTTTCTTCAAGTCCGACATCTCGGAAGTTTTGACGTTCAATTCGTTCTTTGTTACTCTTATGTCTGATTGTAAGTTAGTAACCTTGTCGCCAATGTGCTCCAACTCCTTCGACACTCTCTTATTGATAACACCGTAGTGTTCTTTCATCATCCAATCTTGGAAACGTTTCAACGGATAGTTGTATGCTTTACTAAAAGCGTTCTTGCGTTTGATAGCATTGTTCTCCCATTGAAAACGACTCAACATAAATTTCTCTTTACTGTTAGGCAAAGAGAATACATATACATCCGTTCCTTTTCCTTTCTCGGTTACTGTACCGCCATTCTTCTTAACCCAATCAAACATCTTCTTCTCAACGAAGTCCTCAAACGTAGGATAGTCTGGATCACCGTTATCATTCAGCTTTCCCCAATCGGTATTATCAATTTCAAGTTGGGACATTACAAGCGTATCTTCGTCCCAGTGCATCTTTTTCTTGATATCCTTCTCGGTCTTATCCGTTATATTATTGAGGTCATCCTGCTGTTTCTGTAGCTGAGTGTTAAGGGAATCAATCTCAAGCTGCTTCGCATCAACGGCTGCTTTGTCAAAGGTGACCAAACTGAGTATCTCCTTCTTCAAGTCAGGAACCAGAGCAACTTTTGCCGAAGGGTCAAGAACGCATTCAAGTATTTCTCCCGAACGCCCAGCATAACTCCTCGCAGCATTGTAGGCATCAGACTTCTTATATGTAGTTTGAGTATTGCTTTTGTCGTTACCATCATTTACGTGAGCATAGATACCAGAGCCGTGAATACCAATAGTTCCATAGAAACAATTATCATTGTATTTGAAATCATCGGCATAATACTCCGCATCGTGTCCTCCTCCGTCCGATAGTCCACGGAACATTTGATATTTTGATTGCTTAACAGCATTCCAATATTCCGCTTCATCTACTACGTTTGGACGGGCAGTGAATCCTCTTTCTGCACAAATAGTGCTCAAAAGTTCCCAACCTACGGTATAATTCGTATCATTAAGTTTACGCCAATAATCGGAGCCTGATTGACCCTTCCATATAGCGTCCAACTCGTCATCGGATAACTCCCGATACATATCAACATCGCTCTTGAGGTTTCTCGGCAGTATCTTTTTGTTATTCTTAGCAAGTTTTGCTTCCAAGTCATTCTTAATACGCTCCAAATCTTTGAAACGTTTCTTGAACGTATCGGACATTGACGTGTAATCGCTCTCATCTAAGAAGTTGATTACATCATCTTTCTTTTTCAGTACCTCGTCAATTTGGTTGATATAGTCCTGAGTAGAAAGATTAGCAACAACAGATGGATTATACTTCTGCATTGAAGAAAAATCATCAACGCTATCTCCAAAGGTTTTCTTGCTACCTTGTGCCCGATAGTTCAACGCTCCTCCGTTATCTACACGTACAATTCTACCTGCTGAATCTACCAAACAATTATCGTTCTGATAGACATCCCAGTTTGCTAAAAGAGCGTCAACGACAAACCCTTTGGACATATCATCGTAGTTCTTAGCACTCGGAGCTTTCACCATAGGTATGAACTTCGATAACATCACTGCTTCTCCATTCTCCTCATAAAGCTCAAAGTCAGGAACTCTTTGCCCAAGAAGGTCATACAACTGATTAGTCAAATACTCGGTACGAACGTGGTCACTGGAAGTGTTCGTTCCTTTCTTCATCACGTATTGATTGCCCTTAGCATCCTCTACCAATTGAGCCCCAGTGCTACCTCCTAACTTCTTAACTACTTTCAGAGTGCTTAAATCAGTTGGAAATAGGTCGTTGATATACTTCTGTTTCGCTTGAGCTTTCGTATCATCTACTTGTTTACCAACTTTCTTCTTGCCTTTGAAAACCCGCCAATCATACTTAGTCTTTGCACCAGGTGTTGCGGTATAAATATACATTACTCCATCGACAACCTTCGTTTGACCAGGAACTACTGCCTTGCAAATTTCTTCATCAGGCTCTATTCCGTTGAGATGGTCGTACAAAGACTTTGCGACGCATACATGATAATCGTAGTCATCAAGAAAACCGTCAGACTTTATCTTGTAAGCATCGCAAGCCTTAATCAGAAGGTCATCGGGAACTACACCCTCAGAATTTTTGAGGGCAATAGTTTCCAACGCTTTCTTTATATCTTCCATTGTTATTCGCCAAATAGAATTGTTTCTGCTTTCTGTAAGTCAATGTCCTCATCCGAAAACAAATCAACATCTTCGGACTTTTTGATTTTGGTAACTGATTTGACGTTTTCCTTCTTGAAAGAATAATTTTTAACTCCCAAAAAGTCGGCATAAGTTTCATCTAACTTAACAGTCACTTTATCTCCCGAAACTTTTACTTTGCCCTTCACGCTTATTGTAGCCCCATCTCTTCCTTTACCAGTTAATTCCACATGGTCTCCACTCGTCCAAGTTTCCTTAGTTTGTTTAGCAGCTTCTTTCTTTTTGCTACCAAATGTCTGTCCAACTCGTCCAAGCCTACGATTTTCGGCTGTATCTGCGTAAACGCCTGAACGTGACTTTTCAATAACATCTCCAAGCAGAAGTTCTTCTGCTTTCGTAACTTCGTCATCTTCCTCTTCAGGCTCGTCAACGGTGTAATCAACTCCATCATCCTCAGGACACTCACCTTTCTCAAACAACACTTCTTCTGCTTTCAGTAGTTCATCGCTCGGCTCTACGTCACCGAAGTCATTCTTTGCTGCCTTCGTAAGCACTCCCAATGCAACCTCTTCCCAGTCCTTATTCTTTGAACCGATAAGTGCAGCAAATGCTGGATTAGAACGCTTCTCATTTGCCTTATCAACTTTACGTTTGTTGGTAAGTATTTCTTGGAAAGTACGTGTGGTGAACTGAGAAGGGTCAATGTTCTTTTGGTTCTTCTTGATAAGGTTCATGATTTCATCACGCTCTTTCTTATCCTCTCCTTCATCGTCAAGTCTCGGAGCTGATGGGAACTCATAATCTTGATAACTGCTCTCCATTACTTCGATAGTTTCAGGCACCGTCATATAGATTTCAGATACCATCATAGCACGACTTATGATTGCCTTTGTATCCTCGCTTTCGGATAACTGAGCAAGGTCTTTGTTTGTCATGATGATAATACGTCCTGTGAACTCAAAGTTCTGCTTGACGTCATCAGGATCACCAACTACACGTCTGCCTGTTGTAGCAGTAGCCTTCTTCATAACGCTCGCACAGTCAGCTCTTTTTAACACCTTGTCGTTATCATCGAATACAATGATTTTGCCGTTGTGAGCTTTAAGGATATTTAGCAACTGCTTACCGCTATTAACGTCAGGAGCCTCAAATATATCGTAGTCTCCATCACCTGGTGAGTCTCCTTCTTCAAACGGTTTCATGTTCAACAGCTCCGCCATTTTGTTGAAGCCGTATGATTTACCGATACCAGCACCGCCCGCAGAAATCATGAAACGTTGTTCATCGTTATCCAAGAACTCCAAATATTGTTCATTCAAGTCTTGTACGACTTCTACTGGATTTTTGTAGTCCTTTTCTTTCTTCTTCATCTTGTAAACAAACTGGTCGTACTTGATACGTCCTTCTTTTGTCTTCAATTTGAACATCTTTTTAACACGGTCATCGTTTCGGTCAAGATACCATTTTTCAGTTATCTTGTTACCATCCGTACCTCCGTCAGAGTCATCGTCAATATCTACGGTTGCGTCATCATTGGTATCTGCTACTACATCCTCATCATCGTCTCCCGAAGTAGAAGTGTTCGCACCGCCCTTACCTGTCATTTTCATGAGCTGAGCAAGTGTTCCTGAAGTATCAACCTGAGACATATCAAACCCTCTTGATTCCAAAGCATCATACGCTATCTTTCGCATTTGAGCGTTTCCGTTCTTGCTGTTAGCAACTTTGAGAAGGTTATCGTCAGAAGTCTTTTGAGCCCATACTAACAATTGCTGAGAGTTCATAGGCTTCCCAGCTTTTGCTTTCGCTCCTGCTATTTGAGACGCAGAATGTTTTAAAGGAGTTTTCTTGCCTGCTCCGTCATCTTCTCCTCCCGAAGATGAACCGTCACCCGATTGCTGAGCCTTCTTGCCTTTGATTGGACGCCAGTCGAACTTGCCAGGCTTATACTCTGTCCAAGTCCATTTACCATTCGGGTGGGTATCTCCAACCTGACGACTTACAGCTTTTTCAATTGTTTCTTCTTTCTTTGCCATAATTCATTATGTTTATTTTACATGATTGACATTATGATAAAGATAATAACTGCGTCAATCTGTTTCCCACTCAATCGGAAGTTCTATATGATAAAACTCCTCCATGATTTCGTGAGTTATCTTCTTAACATTTGGTGAATCTTTGCCTATTTCAAGTTCTTTCTTGACCAGTTTCTTTCCTCCTTTAACCAATCTGATTATCTCTTCGGCATTCTTCGTAGCGTTGAATAACTCGTGAACTAATTCAAAATTGTATTTTGTATCTTTCAAGAATTTAGCAGGTGACATCTTCGCAGCTTTCTTCAAAGCCGTAGCAAATTCCTTCGGAGTAGCATTCCACGGAATAATGATTGCTCTGACGTTCTCGAATAGTGGGTCATATATTTCCTTTCCTTCTACCTTCGCCAGTCCTCTATAATCACGCAAAACAGGATAAGCACCGCATAGCATAGCTTCGATAATAAACCCATTTATATGGGTACGACAATAACGTGCATAATGTTCAGCCCAAGATGGGTCAATAGCAAACTTCGTATTTTTCAAAGTATCTATAACCTCACCGCCCGACATCTGACCCATGTACTCCATTCCAAACTTCTCGGCTCTATCCCAAAGAGAAAGTTTGCCATCAAGTTTTTTCGGAAGGTCTGGGTCACGCTTCGTAGTACACATGTAGTTACTCTTTGTTTTCGTCTCGCTGGTCATATAGTTATATTCTATGCCTGTTCCAGCAATCTTTACTTTGAAACGTTCTTCCTCTCCCTTCTGAATATAAGGAACGGCAGCAATCAGCTCCTCCATATGCTTCATAGACTTAAACATATGAGCAGCAAAAAAGTCCTCCTTGCGTTTATTCATCATTTTCACGGGCATCTTAGCACCGCTGGGTAAGTATCGTGGATTCAACAATAAACTTCTCGGAATACCTATTTCAGAACAACATTGATAAGCAGCTAAATGAGCACAAGCCATAAACATTATCTTATCTTTCAGAGCCGATATATTGGAAGCTCTTACATTGAAATAAGCATCGTGTACCAAGAACACTTGTTTAATCGAAGAAGGAAGGTCAAAGAACTTATGCCAAAAATCGAACTCCACGCCCTTCTTATTCCAAGCAGAACTTTTCGTGGGCATGAAATTCCAAAGAATTATATCAGCATCCTTCACCAGCTCCTTCCACCTCTCAACCGCATTCTTCTCATATACTCCGATACGGTTACTTGGAGGCAAGAAATATCCATAATAGTTATTGCGCCAATAACCTGTTACTTCATCTTTCTCGTAACCTCCTGCCTGAGAATGGAACTTAATCTTGCGTTGATGTTCTCCGCTTTCAAATTCTTTCACTTTCTTGTTATAAGCGTTCTGGGTAGTGGAAGCAGGAGTCATTTGAGCAACATCTACTTCGTGTCCCAAATCTCGGAACGCTTTGAGCATACTGGCAACATATTCTACAATACCGCCATATTTGGCAATTGCGAAGTCACTGATTATAATTTTCATATCTTTCTTCTCGTTAGTCCTTTATAATAACCCTGAGGAATTTCATCAGTAGTTTTTATAAAAAGATTGTCATTACCATTTGTTACCCACATTTTACCAAAAGCGGGATTTTTATCACCACAAAGTCTTACTCCATACATTGGATTATTTTTACCTGAAAAATCGGCATGATGTTCTTTCATCTTCTTTCTTGATTCTTCAGAATGTCGCTTACCGAACATAGGGTGTTTCTCTTTGGGAATTGTTTTACCTTTATTGGGAGAAACATGAGTTTTGTAATACTCTTTCATAAAGTCAGAATGTTCCTTATAGTGTTTATCCGTAAGAGAATGTTTTGGTCGCCATCCGCTTTTCAATCTTTGTTGCATAGCAATACTCATTTTCTTTCTCACCAATGGGTCTTTTGAAGGACTTCCTGAATTAAACTCGTTAGCCGTTCCCCAAAGAACATTACAACCTCCTTTTCGATAGGAGTAATGGGATTGCTCTTTCTTGATGTAGTATGACTCAAGAACGTCTAAACCTTTCTGATTAACCATTTCAGAAGCAAACAAGACTTCTCGTTTGATAAGTTTACGCCAGCAGGTTGGATAATCTTGCTTCAAACGATTTACAAAATCAGTCCAAATCGAACCACTACCAGGATAATTGCTACAATTTCTGGAAAGGAACTTGTCAATTGACTTGGTTTCCCAACGTTGTCCAACGTAGAATGGTCGGTGTCCGTCAAACTTGTATTTTGCTATGATTGTGAATTTGTAAATAATGCCGTACATATTAGAATGGAAGCTCATCGCTATCTTTTGTATAAATTTCTTCTGGCAATTCCTTTTTGATATATCCGTTTTCAAAAAATAATAACCCAGATTGCGACTTGTAAAATTTGGAAGCAAGTTTCCACTTTACTTCGTGAAACTCCTCAACTGGTACGGAACGTTTCAGAGTGTATTCTTGCTTTTGTTTCTCTACTTGAGGTTGAGAACGTCTTTTGTAGGAGTGCGGAAACTCCCGATAATACTCCATGTAACTCAACGCTCCTTGTAAAGTCTCCCGAACGAAAAGATGAAATGGGTGACCAACTCCCCAAGGAGCTACCACCGTGTACCCTTTGTTCTTTTTCAAGAACTTTCTAACCCAATTTACAAGCGTTTCCTCAATCTCGTTCAGCGTTTCCCTCCCGAAGTATTCATTCAGATGTTTATACGTTGCTTCCACTGTTACTTCTTTGTAATTCTTATGGAACTCGTAATAACTCTCATCGTGAAAATCCAGTCCAAGATGATGGAAAGGAATATTGAGAAAATCAAACAATTTTTCATCCTCCGCTATTCTCTTTGGGTCATTCTCTACAGTCAACACCTGAACCTCGTATTGAGGAAGGAACAAAAGGTGAGAACAACAAAAGAGAATATCATCGCTATGCGGCTGGATGAGTAACAATTTTTCAGTTTTCATTTACAATCTTATTTCGATACTTTTATATTCAACTTCACTCCTTTTAACTTTGGATTAGTGGAAGTTTTCTTGATAGGTTTGGTGAAGGCTCTCAGCTCTGCATCCCAAGCAAAACCTGCTTTCTTGTGATTTATCGTACAACGACAATAAGGGTGAGTTGGTGAAATAGTCGGCTTCCACTCCTTAACCTTTCGCCCGATATTGTTACCATTAGCAATAATATCTTTGAGCTTGAAAACAATTGGCTCACTGTCTGGGTCTTCAGGGTCAGTCAAGTAAAGCTCCCGACAACGCTGACAAGCACCTGGGTAAACATCGAAATAAACCTCAGCATCAGCTCCGTACTCTTTCAAGATACTCTGAGCACGTCCTGAATTATAGGCTTCGTGGGTAAGATAGTAAGCAATTCTCAACCAATCAACCTCCCAATCCTGAGAAGTCTCGGCAAGGTCTGCCGCAAGTCCTCTCGCTCCCATACGGAGTTCAACGGCTTTGATAGTCTTTTGCTTAATCATATTCTGAACTACCAAAGATTGCTGTTGATTATTTCTCAATACTACGTTACTCAACCCAGTCCTCATTCGGTTTCCTAAACTGGTGATGTCGGTGTATGCTCTATTCTTTACGGTTTGAAGGGCAAACTCTTCTTCTTCGGTAAGCGGTATGAAATTACCCGAAGCAAGAAACTTCTGAAACTGAGCATAAGTCATTTTCTTTGCTCTCGCATCTCCGATAGCTTCTGCCAATATTCCGAAAAGAAATGCATGTTCAACAACTCCCTTCTTGTTCTTATATTTATCAAGATTGACTCCTGCGGCAATCAATATATCCTTATCGGATTGAGAAAGGAAGTCCAAACCCAGCTGACCTGCTATGAATACCAATTCGTACCTTTTCAGAATTGATAACATATCCTGTATTTGTCCTTGATTGAAAATCATATGTCTCCCAAATTTGTATAATGCTTCCAAAATGTTCTCAACTCTTCTTTTGCCGTAGCAAATTCAAGCATAAACGCATGCCCCATAATTTTGAACACTTTCGATAGATAGTACAAGACAAGTCCTATCCAAAAGAAAGTTATCAAATAAAGAACGGTAATGATTACAGTCAATAACCACTTACCAAAATGTTTGAGCTTTTTCATTTCTTCTCCTCCTTAGTTTCTTTAATAGCAGATGCGGTTGCTTGAGCTATATATTTCAGAACTTCTGCAACCGCATTCGCAGTATTTTTATTCCATTCTTTCACAAAAGTATTTTCATACTCCGTAACGGCTGGAAAGGGTGAAGGAATGAAATGACTCTCCTTCGTTTGTTTCTTTGCCATATGTCTTAGAATTTAACTCCAAAATCAAAAGTATATCCGTACTTATCATCCAACCTTATTCCCGAAGCTCCAATGATAAACTTATTCTTGATATCAAGTCCAAATTGAATCTTATTCGTTTTGAAGTCGGCTGACGTTCCGATAAGTGCCCACGGCTGTAATGTAGGAACTTTGTAAATGACTTCTCTTTCATAAACTGTACGGATATTCGGCTGAATAAAGGAAGTGGCAGAAATGAGCTTGTTTTGACTCACCTTTGCATCAACCTTAAATACACCCAAACTATCATTAGAGAAGTCCAAAGCGTATTTTCTGTCCAAGTAATAATCTTGCCAAATAGCAAACAACGCTGCCGTGTCCGTAGAAATAAAGACTGGACGGTAAACAGGAACTTTAACTTCATAAGGAACTGGGTTGTCAACCGTATCTCTTACAATTTCGCCCTTCTCCCATTTAACTTCTACAATTCTCACAGGCTTTGGTAGTTCTACACCTGACCTGCCCCAAAAGTAGCCTATCAATAACGCTATGCCTATTGCAATAAGTCCTCCGATAGATATGGTTATACTTTTATTCATTTGTTTTCAATCTTTGTTCGTAAGAAGCAACCAAATTTTCAAGTTGCGAAATACGTTGTTTGTACTCGTGCTCACGCTTCTGACTTTCTTCCTCGAAACTACGATACTGTTCCATTAGCTTATCATATTTCATCTTTTCAAGCTCTCGTTGCTTATCGTAGTCGCTTCTCATTTCATTTAACTCTGTGCGGAAAGACTTGACTATTTCATTACTTAACTTTCTCTCATTTTGATACTCGTTATACAAAGTGTCATACCTTTCCTTCCACCAGCTGTCTTTGTTCTCAACCTCCTTCTGAAGAACGTCATAACGCTTCTTCCAAAAGTCATCGCCTTTTATATCGGCTTCTGCCGTTGCGTTCCTTACTTCCTGTTCATATTTCTTTCTGTCCAGTATCTTAGAAACAACAGCGTATCCAATACCACCTGCTCCAAACAACAAAGATATAAGCCCAAACAGATTTTCAGATAACCATTCCATGTCCTTACTTATTTACTTTGTTAGTTTTTAATTTAGCAAGTTTTACCCTCTTTCTGTAATCTTCTGTATCATAATCAGAACGGAGACACCTTACAATTTCATCAGCGAATAATTGAATGATTTTCTCATACACCACATAGAACTCCTCACGGTCTGAATCATTCGTGTACGTGCACAAATAAAATATTGCTTTCGTAGAAGAACTCACTTTGTTAAAGAATTTGAACCATTCCTTATCGTGTGAATCTACAAACTGAAAGTCTCTCCATTTAGTCAAAGGAGTTATCACATCATACGCATTTGATAAATTGTAAGCAAAGTCTCTCCCGATATAAGAACAGTTTTTATTCAACGTTAATCCAGCACCCTGCTTTCCGTCTCGGTAGAAGTCAAAGGCAAGTGCTATTCCATACGTTTTATGCTTGCGGAAGAAGTTAAACACGTCATACGAACTATCTACCACAACTTCAACGTTTCGTTTCCTTAACTCCTTTGCGAGTGCCTGCTTGAATTGATTAGCAGGCTTGTCGAAACGTTTGGACGTTAAATAAACTATCTTACACATAACGGTTTATTTTGTAACCTTTGCCTGAATATCAATAGGCTCGGTTGATTTCAAAATAGTTTCCAAACGATTTATCGCATCACGTTTTGCTTGACGCTCCTCCGTTAGCTCCTTAACGTCATACGGCATTTCTTCCGATTCAGTTATGGTAGCTTCGTAACACTTCATGACCTTATAATCCGATTCATCCAGTTCACTTTTTAGCTCGGATATTTTAGCAGCAACTTTAGCAGGGTCATTATTGATAACCTCCCATTTTTGAATAACTGCATTACCTTCCTCAATGTAATAAGGTTTGGGCGAATCAAACTCTTCAAGTTCTCCATTGAAGTTAGTTGGAACGAACTCTTTGAAAGTTTCTATTTCAGCAAGTCTTTCTGTTCTCGTGTCTTCAATTTCTTTTCTTTTTATTATCAAAAGAAGTTCTTCAACAGACCTTTTGTCTTCTTTCTTTTTAAGAATTGGATTGATTACATCGTCAGTAACTCCATTCTTTTGGAGTTCTACTTTATAAACCGTATCAACACCTGCCACTTCTTTATCGTAATCAATTACATGAACTGAATAACGACTTATGATTTTTGCTTTATTCATAATCTTACAATTTTATCTTGCCCATCTGAAGAATAACCAAGCTCCACTACCAGAAGAAGAGCTTAATGAACCGTGATACAAGAAAATTGCTACACGTCTCGCTCCTCCTACGTTTACATAATCAACGTCTTCATTGTCCACAATTTTACGTCCATTACCTTGAACTGCTACGTTTGCGGAGTTCACCTGATTAACGATAATCATTTGACCGTCCAAAGGACTTGAAGGCAAATATAAGTTTCTATTTTCTGTATTCGTGCAAGTAACAAATGAACAATCATTAGCCATCCAAACATCACCAGCTTGCATATTTATCCTTCCAAATGAAATACTACCTCCTTTCAGCTTCGTAAAGTATGCGTCAAATACATCTACCCCTGAAGAACTACCTGTGCAAATAGCTGATAAAGCTGCTATTATACCAGTAGAAGTCGGGAACGGAAGAGAAGCTGCTTGTCCAGTAACTAATGCTGCTGCCGCACCGTATATATTACCAAACCCCCAATAATCTTCATAAGAAGGAAGTTGAAATCCATTTGCCGTAGCAGCATTAACTGACAAACCGTCTCCTGAAGCGGCTACACCTTTGTTGCTTGAATTAACAATTCTCAAACCGCTTGACTTAGATATAGTGACATCAACTTGAGTGCCAGGACTTGTTGCATCTTTATTAAAAGTCAAAGAACCATTTAATAAATCAAGCGTTGTTCTTCTCGTATAAGTAGAACCATTAACAGTAGCCTTCGATTGAATTCTACCATTCGATATATCTCCAATCTGATTCAGCTTTCCAATAGCTTTTGCAAACGCTTCATCCAGACTATCTCCACCTGCTACATCGGCTATGGTACCAGTGTAGTCTTTCGGTGCCCAATCAGGTGATAGTTTACTGCCCGTACCAGTATTCTTTAACCAATACTGTATCTTTCTTAGAGCCGAATCAACGGTATCATTGTTATTGACGTATTCTGGGTTGACGGCATCAGTAAAGTCCGTTGATACTCGGATACCAGTTGCATACTTGAATCTTGTAATATACCTTTGGAACTTCGATAAGATTGTCAAAAGAGCATCCCCCTTAGCAGCATCCGTTGGCACCCCTCCTGTTTCTAACGCAGGAGACTTCGTTGCATAGAATTGTTCAGGAGCAACCGCCTTGTCTAAAGCATCTTGAGCATTCTTAATAATGTTCTGATTTTCCTTTCCTACGTTCTGAATAGAAGTATTCAACGTTTGCATATCGGAGTCATACGTGTCCTTTGCAACAACTCCTCCCTTCTTATCCAAGATGCCTTTTATAGCAGCCGTAAAATTAAAGAAAAATCCACCGTTCCAAGATATTGAGTTACCAGTTACCTTCGATAAGAAAGAAGACAACCGATACTTAGCAAGGCTCCATACGTTGTTGCGCTGAATCTTACCAAGCACGTAGTCGTCAGTCGTCATATCAGGCACTACCTCGTTGAACTGGAATACCAACTTCTTGTTTACCTCATCAAATACTCCGATAACGTCATCAATCGAAAGATTGGAAGAAGTTACGTGATATTGAATGTTGGTACCAAGGTCATCAATCAATATATTCCCCAAAGCATCGCTGTACTGAACCTTAGTAGAAGTAATTGATAATGCAAGCGCATTACTCCTATCTGTTATTTGGAACCATTCCCCTACGGACAACCCAGTATTCTTTGCCATATTTACAAGCTCGGAATAGGTTATTGCGGAAATAGTTGTTTGGTCAAGTACAACCCATTGCTTCAAAGTCGGGTCATATACCTTATGACGTTGCTGACTCGGAGTATTATCATACCAAATCAGTATAACGTTATCAGGTGGAGTGCTCCCAATGTGAACACCCGCAACCTGACCTAAATTCTTTGTTGCTCCCATAATTATCTTGAATAATTGTAAGTAGTACGTTTACTCCAAGCAGATGTGAAGTCCATTGTTCCTTGAGCATACTCTCTCTTGGTAACAGTTCCGTCCTTCGTCTCCTTCATAATTCTCCACCCTTCAGTATCTTCAGAAGTACCCATGGGTGCCCAACCATAATACTTTTCATCTGCCGATACTTCGTCAATAAACGGTTCAGGCAGATATTCACTGAACGTGCGCACTACTGGCGCATCTTTTTTAGTTACTTCCATTTTCTTCGTTATTTAGAAAGTTATCAAATGCTTTTACAAACGTTTCTCTCAGTCCACCCTTATTAGTGTCCTCCTCTTCATTTTCCTCAGCGTACAAGTCAAAAGGATTGGTTTCCTCATCATTCTCCTCGCTCGCTGTATCCTCTTCTTTCAGCTTTAATTTACCGTCAGAACCCATTTCCATTCCTTGACCTTGTTCTGCCATCATGGAAGCGTTTTTGTTCTGAACAAAAGTAGCATTGTTTGGAGCATCTCCTCCTTCCAACGGTTTCATTTCATATTTCTCACGTGCCTCGTTTACGGTCATAAAGCTATTAACTTTATCAATGTCCATCTTCAGCTCCTCTTCGATAGTCAAACCGTTCAAGCCTACGAATACAAGTTCAAAGTCAGGATTGATTTGCTCAATGATGTACTTATTTATCTTTCTTTGAAGGAATTTGAGAAGCGGATACAAACCCTTATCTTTGGAATGTTTCAGACGTTGTTCTTGACTTCCTTCAAACAATCCTCCATTACCTCCCGAACGACTGATGTCCCATCCTATCTCGGAAGGGTCAATGGAATAAATGGCGCAAGAAAGTTTGATAAGATATTCCATCCAAGAACTATATTCCATATCACGGTTGTTCTTCTGAAGGTCTATCCAATCCACATCCGCTTCTACGACAGGAGTTTTCCAAGACTGCATTACTCCAGTAATCATAGATTGCCATTGTTGCTTGAATTGCTGAAGTGCGGCTTCGTTGTTAGTTCCTTTTATACGCAACAAACCTTTCGGAGCTGAACCCTGACTAAAAAACCTTCGGTTGTATTCATCCCCCCAAAGCATACTCGTTACAACGTTGATAAGCTCTTCAAGCTCGGAACAACCGTAACCATTTGCGTATATAGAAGTAGAAGGATTGCGAACTCCAAAACAAAGCTCCCATGGATAGAACTCGTTGACTTTGACGTTCTGATACACCTGAACATAAGCAGGATAATAGCCGTGAACCTTTGGTCCAAAATCGTTCCTATCTGCCCATACATTCGCTCCGTTTCTTTGAAAGAAAACATTATCATAATCTTTATCAAAGTATGAATCAGCCATACGGAAAGTAGCAGCATCAGTAGCCATAAAACTCTCCAACTGACCTCTACGATTGCGAATACACTCAAAAGTTAATTGGTCGTAAGTCAATGAATCATCGACAATCTTTCTGATAAAAGTATCGAAGTCGTCATGTTCCCATTCACTCACGTTTCCTCCCTTTAAGATGAATTCAGTGATAGCATAAGCAATTTTCTTATCTTTGTTATCCATCTTTTGTTCAATACCAAATTTTGGTTTCTTTCGGATAACGAAGCCAGTTGAATACTTATTTTCTTGCGGCTCGGCAAAGTCTGCTACTTGATTCTTTCTCGTCTTGATAATTGAATTTATGATAGGTGTCTTCGACATTCTCTTCAACGTAGTGTACGTCAATGAAAACGGCTTATCTTTGTACCCTAAATTGGAATTGAACTCCAATGGGTCAATGAAAAATGCCTTTGCGTTCTGCTCAATCTTAGGCTGAATTTGATTGAACACCTGAGTAGCTTTTATCATGTCCTCTGGTGAGTCTGACCTTAGAGCTTTCTCAAGTGTCCTAAACCTTTTTGCCTTCAACTTCGCTTCTGCAAGAGCAATGGCATCTAACTGTTTAGCATATGAATTACCCATACTATATTGAAATCAATTTTACATTTGAATATCCTATAACTGTAAAATGTGAAACAAAAAGAAAAGGAGAACATTTTTCAATGCCCTCCTCATCATCTTGTTCCTCCGTAAAAAGTTTACTGCTATGAAACTGTGAGTGCTAAAGCAATCGTTTTGTCTTCGGTACAAGTAAACGCTTCTGGCGCACTTGAAGTCCAAGAAACATTATCAGCAACTTCCCAAGTGTAGTTGTAACCTTCTATTCCTTGAAGCTCTTTCGCTACTCCTGTGTTGAACTCAATCTCATCGCTGATAGGCTCTGCTCCGTCCTTCGTTCCTTTCAACGTAGCCTTCGCTGTAGCAGCTCCCGTGATAGTGGCTGTAACAGTCAGTTTATGAGTTGGAGCACCCATAACGACTACCTGCTCACCTCCGTACATATAGCAATCCAACTCAGCTTGGTATTGTTCACAGAACTCTTGAACTTCGGTCATGGAAGTTACAGTACCGCATTTCCAAGGAATGATTTTCTCAAACTCGGTATCACGAACACCGTCACACCACATAATGGTCAATTTCTCAACCTTATCTTCTACCATATCAACTCTCAAAGTCGCTTTCTTGGTAGCATCGTCTTTTCTTACAAATACAAAATCTCTCATATCTTTGTCGTTTTTAGGAAATTACAACCTCACGAATATCCGTAATACCGTTCATGGTGAATTTGAGCTGCCAAACTCCCTTCGGGTCATCCACTCCCAAATCTTCCTTACAACCGAACATTACATTTGAGAAGTCTGATATTGTAATCTTCGTTCCCGATACTTCGCCAACCTTTTCAGATGTTCCTCCGAAGGTACAAGCACTTCCATTGTGAGAAATTTCCAAATCAAACGGAGTTGCTAATACAGCCTTCACGGACTTAATAGCCAACCAAGGCAATGACTCTTTTGAATCCTCGTATGAATACTGTTCCTGATATTCAGGAGAAACATGCTCACGATAAGACGTTTCATTGAAGATAGGAAAGACATCAATTGATAGGAACTTCGGTGTTGCCGCAGCAACGTCTAATTTCGCATCATCAGGAGACATAGCAACGGCTTCAATGCCTGTGTTGTTAGCTACAAATCTTGATATGGTTGAAAGACTGATAATGCTACCGCCCTTGAATTCATTGATTACTCCTTCGATACTTCCTTCAACGGTCATGACGGTGAATACGCTTTCATAGTCATCATACATTGAATCAGTACGCAAGACAATCCTTTCATCGGGTGTAGCCGTTTTGAAAATAACAATTGTTCTCATTATACTCTATTTTTATGAATTAATGTTTGAACTATCTATAACTGTACAACTTGTTTTCCAGCTTTTGAGTTACCATGCTGTCAAATAAGATATACCGAACACCAAGAACGTTATGGACAACAACAGCTTCGTCCAAATACTCATACAAAATAGTATTGTCGTCAAACGTTGTTATTTCGCTTCCTTCTCCTCTTTCAATATCTTCAACCAACGCTTCAAAGGCATCCATTGATACCGCATCGGTCATCATATCTTTCGACAAATACTTCATGTTCTTAACCGAAGTATCAAGCTCAGAAGCCATTAGTTGCAAATCTACTTCCAATGGCTCCTTGAGTTCTTTTATTTTCTTTGAAATAGGCATAACTTACTTCTTTTGTAACCATGAATACCAAATTCCAGTTTTGCTTCATATCTCGCTCCATCTCCTGAACGTCAAAGCCGTGTTTCTTGAGATGTTTACGAAGAGCCTTGAAACGTTTGAAGTCCTCTTTTAAGTCCATGTTCATATCGAAATTGTACTCAAAGATTATCTGGTCAACGTTCCCGAAGTCCTTACAGTTGATTAAGACTTCCCATTCAGAACCTTCAATATCAACCTTCATTTTGGTAGGTTTGTATTTCTCCATAACCTCGTTGATGTTTACGCACTCAACAGGAACTCTTTTGCGGTTATGTTTTACCAAGAATGAATAATAATACGGAGCTTTACCCAGATAGAAGTCACGCACCTTATCGTCATTACCGACTACTGCCTGCTTATGGGCAACTACGTTCTTTGCTCCGTTATCTTCTATATTCGTAGATAGAAATTCATAGTTCACATCTTCAGGTTCAAATACAATGACCTTTTTGACTTTATCGAAGATGTCGCAGGTGAACGCTCCGATATTACCGCCCAAGTCCAATACAACGTCTTTCTTGGTAAGTGTTAAACCGCCCAAGCCTACTGAACGGTGAGTGTATTCGCTGCCCTTGAATACCGCATCAACAATATGCTTCTCCGTAGGAAGGTTTGAACGCCACTTCAAAGTCTTGCCGTCTTTCTCTGCTACCGCCAACTCAAACTCGCTCTGTACCTCTCTGAACTCGGATAGCCGTTTCACTTGAGCAATGAGCTTCGTTTGTTTACAGAACGCTTCAAATTGACTTATAGTTACGTTATGTAACAACGGAGTTTTCTCAAAGTCAATGTTCCAACCTTCGTTCTCCGAAGAGCCTTCACGGTTGATACGCTTTCTCAGCTTCTCCTTTTCTTCCTCGTCCTTCACTATGTTGATTGAAATATCAAACAACCCTCCCTTCTTCTCACGTACACTAAACGCAAGCAAGTTTTGAATAAGAACTTGGGTTGTAGTTTTCTTTTCTACAACCTCAAATTCTTTCTTCTCGAAAAATTCTACTAATTTCTTGTCCATTTTTATTTTGAAATGATTGATTTACTTCTTGGTTGGAATTTACTGCGTTGCTTACCTTCTCCGATAATCATTTTCCAATACTTCTGAAACTCGCATAACCACATCTCAATTTGATGAAGAGTTATATTTGGTTCATCGGCTGTATAATACTCGCCATCTTCTATATCCCAATAAAGATACGGAAAACGCTCACCCCTCTCTTCGCCAATCTTTTCAAGCCATTCTGCGGCAAGGTCTCTGAGCCGATAAATAGCAGGTTTCTGTTCTCTGATTGTTGAAAGGCTCGGATAAATAAGCCGTATGCCGATACTACACCCTGGTCCAACATTCGTGAAGTCGTTTTGGTCAAACTTCATAAACTGTTGACCTCTGTAACGCTCTATGTATGTGAAGTCCTGATAGAACTCATGAGCAATAAAGTCCGCAACAGCAGGAAAGGTTTTCAGATACTCAATTATATCTTCTGGCTTCTTAGCTTTCATCACCGTAGCAATGAGCTTTCCTACGTTCTTATGCAGATGAGGAATAACCACCCTTGTATAACAATAGTCTCTCGGTTGGCCAGGTGTTGCTTGAGAGTTTATCAAGTAAGCGGTTGTATATGGATTTTGTCCTGAACTCCGAACTCCCGCAATAAAACGACTGAACTCGTCCTCATCATACTCTTCCCAATCGGGAATACCATTCTTCCATTTCTTGGCTGAAATAAGCTCCTCCGTAGATTGAGCCTGTTTAAGTCCTGATTTGATAGGTGCTCCAAATAGACTGGGTTGAACACTCTTTCCTTTCGGTTCAAATTCAAAGGTTTCAGGATTGTTAAAGAAACGGAAAACCATCATCTTCCAAACCAAGTTCTTCAAAGAAAGACTTTCATCAAGAAGAATGTTTTTAATTTGCCATTGGCTGTTTCGGTCAAGCTCTCGGTAAACGTTTGTGAACTTTGATTCTTGAAAAATCTTATTATCTGTCCAAGGTCTTTCTTTCTTGTCAATGAATCTACGTTTCCAAATCAATTGACGCTCGTACATAGTCTCAAAGAATAATCTCAAATGAGGCTCGTACACTTCCAAGTTTTCATCAGGTAACTTGTCGAACCATGCTGCTTGTTCAAACATAAATTATAAAGTTTTTGTATTTACTCTCATAACAAATTCCCTTCTCGCTTCCACGTTACCTTTCGCCATTAGTTTCAGCAAAGGAACTTTCTTCAAACGTTTTAGCGGTCTATGAGCTGCGTTTATTAACCTTGCTTCTCTCACTCCCAAATTACAACGCTGAGGATTGCCGCTGGCGTAGAACTTGCCACATATATTCGTTGATAACATAGGACAGTACCAGTTACCGTGAAATCCAGTTATCTCGAATTTGGTATTGCCCCAAACGCTATCTTCTGAATCCTTGACAATATCTCCTCGCTTAAAATAGCTCCATACTTGTGGATTATCATTATCTCTTGGCATATCATAACATTTTACTTAATAACTATGGGAAGAAAATGAAAGGGAACCAAGTTTCACAACTCAATTCCCTCTCCAGTCGCAGTACACCTCCCCACGTTAAAATCTTAATGCCAATACCTGACGTGGGGAAAGTTCAAATGTCTTCTCGTCTTTGAGAGTTTTCAAAATCTCACACGCTTTGATATCTACTTTGATATTGCAGATAGCTCTTACAATATCGTTGTATTCTCTACGGCAGTTTGCTTGTTCTTGATTTTCGGGCACATTACCTTTCTTGTCGTTAGCATCTTCGGCAGAAAGAGAACTCATCATCTTTCCTCCTCCGTCATTGCTCGGAACATAGGTTTCATCCCAATCATAGATTTTGTAACCGCAATCCATTTTGATACCGTCTGTCCACCATTTGTCTGGGTCTCGGCTCGGAGCTGTTCCGCAGTCTTTCAACTTCTTCTCGGCTTCTGCTTCCTTTACAGCCAAATCTGCCGTCATAGCAGGCAGCAGAACGGTGTCGACTTGTTCTTTAATCTCCTTACCAGTCTTAGACACTTTAATGTCTCCCTGATAGGATAAAGCATCCATTACGTCCGACTTCTCAACATCAGCTTCTTCTGCTGCCTTCTTGAACGGGTTTTCATCGTCCGCTACTTCTTCACCCTTGCGGATAGCATCGTCATCCGCTGTTAATTCCTGAACGTTTGAGAAACTTCCCATAATACGTCCACGCTGAGCAGCTCTCGCTCCTTGAATCGCTTTGCTAATTTCGTCCATGATTACTCTTTGATATATTTGTTATACAAAACATGAGCAATCCAGCCGACAACGACACCGATTGCTAAACTCACAACGTTTGAGATTGATACCCAAACAGGAGTGTAGTGCATATACACCAACGCTCCGATAACTACGGCTACAATAATTGCAACCCAGATGATTGTTTTCTTTTTCATATTTATCAATGTTTATTTGATTGCCATACCATAAAAATCTTCTAACGTGTATGCTTTACTATAACTGTATTTATTCTTTTGGTCGTTTACATCGTCAAGCATATTTTCAAGAAGGCTCTTGCCGTTCTTAGTCTGATAATCGGTATTGTTATATACAGACAAGTTCAACCACGTCATCTTCAGATTGAATAAAACTTGTCCCAACACTTCCTCCTCTTTCATTTTCGTAAACTCGGAGAAACGTTTGGCAATCCATTGCGCCATAGGCACAAGGTCAATATCTTTCGGCTCGTGGTAAGGACTGATGGAATCAATAAACTTCTCAAATGCTTTTGGGCCAAACCCTGTTTTGAGCTTCGGTATATTATCAGAAGTATCTCCCATTATTACTTTATACAGCAATACTTCAAACGGCTTTGTCGGAATGACTTGAACGTCTGTTTCAAGATATTCGTTCCAAAATACTTCCTTCTCTGGGATACAATACATCTTCAAGTTCTTTGAGTTATTGTTAAACAAAGAGACGTTCTTGTTCATGATTTGTCGAATATCGGAGTCACCAGTGATTATAACCAACTCTTCATCCAAACAATATCCGAAGTACAACCCCCATACGTACAGAAGGTCATCCCCCTCCGCTCCCATGACTCTACTGACTATGAGTCCTTTCTTCCGAAGAAGAGCCTCAAACATATCTAATACGGTCAGGAAATGCTTGTAAAATGGGTCTCTGACTCTCGTAAGAGCGTACTTGTAATCATCGTAGATACTGTAACGCCATGAAGAGCTATCTATCACAAATGCTACTCGTGTTATATCCTTAAACTTTCTTACTGTATGACATAAGTCAATGATACATTTTCTCAAAAAAACTTGTTGCTTTTCTGGGTCTTGTAGAACTTCTCCCATATCCTGACCTTTATAGTAAGTTGAGAATATTGAGAAGTTGCGATGGAATAAATAATTTCCGTCAAATAATATATTCATATCTTTTTCAATTTAGTTCTACCATAATTAAACCCTGCTGGCAAAGTTTCTCCCTTATTCAGTCTTTTGTTTATCACTCCGTTATTTATCCAATCGTATCTCGCTCCATATAATGGATGTTTAGAGCCTTTGAAATCAGCATGATTTTGAGATATTCTTTTTCTATGTTGTTCTGAAAATAATACTCCTTTCTTTTTCTCAGATAGTCTTTCAGCTCCTCCGTTTTTCATATACTCCGATATTGATTTTGAGACCTTCATTCTTCTTTCTTCAGCATTCTTCCAAGACTTTTTAGCTCCAATTGATATGTTTTTCTTTCCTTCCTCTGACCGCCTTGCTCCTCTTCTTCCTCGTAATTGTTTAGTAACTTTTGCCGCAATCTTTGGGTCTTTCATAGGACTTCCTGAACCGAACTTGTTAGCAGTTCCCCAAAGTATGTTACATCCTCCTACTTCATAAGAGTAATGAGCTTTCTCATGTTTGATGAAATATTCTTCCATCTTATCAAGAGCTTTCTGTGAACAGTTATCGGAATAAAACAAAACTTCTCGTTTGATTAGTTTTCTCCAACAAGTTGGGAACTTTCTTTTGAGTCCTTTACAAAATCTTTCCCAAGTTTTACCGCTACCATCATATACAAAACAATCGTTTCTCAAAAATTGTTCTTTTGAAATATCCCGCATAAATTGTCCTACATAGAACGGCTTATGACCGAAATATCTCAAACTGCTCATTATAGTGAATTTGTAAATTATTCCCGACATATTAAACTACCTTTTTCATAAGACTTAATACTTGCGTAAAATAACTATGGGAGCCACCCCGAAGGACAACCCCCATAATCACAATCAAAGTCATATGGTTATTTAAGCAATTTCACTCCATTGGCTTGACTCTTTGCTCCCGAACTTACTTGTTTGTGAAGCTCCGTGTTCTTGCCGTCTTTATATCCGTAGGCTCTGGCTGAGTCAAAAGTCTCTCTTGTTTTACGGTGTCCTGCCTTACCAAATTTATCGGCTACATATTGTTGAACCGCTGTATCGTTACGAACTACCAAAGCATTAACCTTTGCTCCAAATTCCAAGTCCTTCGCTTTTTCTCGGTCACTCTCCTCTTTCAGCTTAGCATCCAGCCCAGCTGCACAGCCCATCAAGTAACTTCTCTGATACTTATCCAAGCTGATAGGTTTCAGAGCATACTCCATAGTTTTCTTGTACTCTTTGAAGCGTTGTTTTGAGAACGCTACGAAACGTTCAGATAACATTTCACGCAACCATTTAACAGTTTCCAAGTTCTCCTTCTTACCTACAAGCAACAAGGTCTTGTATGATTTACCGTAGATAAAACAACGGCAGAAATTCCATTTGCAAAGAACGTACACAAGACGTTGTTCCCATTCTCCTCCAATACTCTTGTAAGTGAACCCTGAGGCAGTTTCATGAAATACCAAGTCTTGCTTCTTTTGTTCATCAGTTCCAACTTCGTCCATTGACAAATTGTACTGAGTGAGAAGTCTTTGTATAGCAGCAGCTGCCGCATTCGCTTCTCCTTCGGAGTTAATTGCTTTTGCACCTTCGTACAATGCTTTCAGCTTTCTTAACTTTCCTAATACTTTGTCCAAATCTTGATTTGTTGCTTCCATATCTTTGAATTTTACAATTTGATTTACAATCTTTATTTCCAATTACACTACGAAGGTACGGAGTATTTTTGAAAGGGCAAAATATTTCTTGAACTTTTTTAATATTTTGCCTAAAATTTAACGTTTCAATCTACCCTTTGCCCAACCTTCAGGTATTTCGCCACAAATTCTTTTACATTCCAATCCATTATTTATCCATATCAATTTAGTCATTTGCTTTGATATTTTATCTCTTTGTTCTTTAGATAAATGTTTACCGAAATGAACACTCTTTTCTCCTCTTTGAGCGTCACCAATTTTCTTTCTATGACTTTCGCTCTTTGGTTTACCCTTTCTGATTTCTGAAAGTATCATCTTAGTATTTTCAGACAATCTCTTGCCCTTGTGAGATTTACTTATCTTCTCCCGAACTTCCTTTGGTCTATGTTTACCATAGTTCCAATGTTTATCTCCAGCAAGTTTTCCTTTCAAAGAAATTCTATTTTTAGCAGACACCTTAGCTCTTATCTCTGGTATCTTCATAGCGTTGACCCAATCGTCTCCTCTCGCTTCTCCCCAAAGAAAATTACAACCGCCTACTTTGTAAGAGTAATGAGCTTTTGCTTTCTTAATACAGTATCTCTCCATCTTATTCAAAGACTTCGGAGAATATGAATTCATAACAAGCAAAATTTCTCTCTTAATAAGTTTGTTCCAATTATTAGGATATTGAGCAATATGCTTTTTCAAAACGTGTTCCCAAATAGCAGAACCACTGCCCCAATAACAAGAAGACAAAGAAGGTTTTGATACAAGGAACTCTTCAACCGTTTCGGCTTCGTGTTGCCCTACATAAAACCTTCTACTGGTCAATATAGTGAATTTGTAAATTATACCTATCATAACATACATTTTCTACTATATAACTGCTTTACGTTACTTACGCTTGGAAGTCTTGAATATATCCTAAAAAGTGCTTTGCTCTTGTTATCGCTACATATACAAGGTTTCGTTCTTGTTCCGCCATCCAAGGAACGGTCATACAATATTTCAAATAGAGCTTATCTTCACATATGATGAATACTCTGTCGCTTTCCAATCCCTTAGATTTATGAATAGTACTCAAACAAATTCCGTTCTTGTTATCATCGGAGAAAATCATGTCTATACGGTCAATGACTTCTTGGGAAGTTACCAACCCCTCTGATAAAACTTCGATTGCTTTCAACTTATCTTCGTAGTTCTTGTACATTTCGCTTTCCCTCGCTTCAGCTTCGGTGCATCCCTGCTTTGCTACCACCTTTCCGATTATCCGTGATAATTCCCTTTCAAGTCGCTCCATTACGTCCTTAATCTGCTTGCGGTTGGTTTTCTTTATCATGTTAATAAGATTGGTTCCAATATCCCTTCCTTTTACATACGCTTTCACTCCTCTCCCGATATATTGCATACATAACTTAACCAACGGAGCTGAAACCCTGCAAAGTATCATATCGCCATCCTTAACATCTGCCATAACGCTCTCCCGACTAACTACACCTGCTGGTGCACCTGCTCTTGCTTCTATCTGAGGCACTATCTCCTTAGCCATACCGATTATGTCGCCATCGCAACGGTAACATACGGATAAAGGAAGTTTCACGGTGTGAGGAAGATGTCTCAATTTTTGAAAACTATCAGCGTCTGCTCCACTGAATCCGTAGATTGCTTGACGTTCGTCTCCAACGGCTACAAATCTACCATTCGGTTTCAAGCATTTCAAGAATAATTTTCTTTGGGCTGCATTCAAGTCCTGACACTCGTCTATGAATACCCAATCATATTGGAACATCTTTATTTGCTTAACGTTCGGGAAGTATATCATGTCTGTAAAATCTATGACTTGCGTTTCTCTTTCTCCCCAATTGATACCCTTAATAGCAATATCAACCTCGTTATCTTCCAAATCAATATTATGTTTCCAAGCCAACTCTTCCAATTCCTTCTCGGACTTAACCAAGTTTACTCTACCAAGGTCAATGAGCTTCAAGATATTTTGTTTCCACGTATTCATCTGTTCAGGTAACAAGTCAGACTTCGGAGAAAGGGAAGAGTATTTGATACCATTATTAACCCAAGCCGTATATTTATCAACCTGAAGCTGAGAGTTCAAAGCTCGCATAGTTGCCGAAGCTCCCAAACTATGTAGCGTTTTAATATCTACATTGTTGAGATTGCCTACTTTGATTTTCAGTTCCTCTACGATTGCCTTGTTGAATGCCAAAAACAATACTCGCTTGTTCTTCGGAATAAGTTTCAACGCATTTACAATTGTTGTAGATTTTCCTGAACCTGCTACTGCGTCTATAACCGCATTGCCTTTACCCTTCTCAATGTAGATGTAAACGGCTCTCTGATATTTACTTGGAATAAATGCCATAATCTTTTGACTTTGTTGATTTCTGATACGAAGTTACGGACTCATTTTGTAACCGCAAAACTTTTTATAAGAAACTTTGCTAACTTTAACTTTTGTTAAATAAAAAGGAGCTACTTTCGCAAGCAACTCCTCTACTCAATGAGACAATTAAAGACTAAACATTCAATATCAAGTTATCCTCTTCAGCAAGTTTAGCAAGTTTCTCCTCCGTAGGCGTCCAACCACAAACAAAGATAATCTTTTCACCTTGTGCAGTAGCTGCTTTATGCCAAGCGGAAGAAAGAGCCTTGAAACGCTTATCGTTCATATACAAATCAAAGTCTGACACCGATATTTCCCACCAAGTATGGGTCATCGGAGCGTTCCCTGATTTATAAGCGTACGCAATCACGCCTTCTTTCATGCCCTCAACTTTCTTGAGAATACTTAATATAAAATTTTCAATCTTCATATTTATTTCAATTCACAGGCTCCTCCCGAACATCCTACGGCTACCATGTCGCCTGAATAGAAGTTCTCACGGTCGCTCATTATTTCGTTGAAATCTACTTCGTGGGTATCAAGATACTCTTTGATAGCGTTGTACTCACTTTCAACCTCTGAGGAAGATAAACGCTGGAAAGGAGCGTTGTCATAAATTTGGTCACCCATTTTTGGTAACAAGCTCACGCCAGTGAATAGATAATCGTTGGTAAACAAGACAGCTGCTACCTCATCCCACTCATCGTCTTTTACTTCGACAGTAGCCGATATATTGTTTGATACCGCTTTGACGTTTACGCTTCCTTTGTTTATCCAATAATGTTTTACCATACCGATAAACTTGAGATGTTCTACGGCTGAAACTTCATCCTTGAATATCATATTCGGGTCATCGGACTCAATTGGGAAACTTATCACGGCTTCATCCCCTCGTAGAACTTTTACCAACGGAGTATCTTTCAAAGCAATGTACTCTGGGCTGTAAGTCTTGATACGAACTCTACGCAAATATTTTTCCGCATGAGCTGGATGAATACCGCTACAATACAAGCCAAGAATGGAAGAAGCATTGCCGCTCGGTTTAATTGTCGTACAAGTACGGCTCTTATTTATATCGAATATTGCTGCCCATTCCGCATTGGTTTCTGAAACTGCCTTCGCTCCTTCTCTTAATACCTCACCCCGAAGGATAGGATTGGCATATATGCCTGTTATGCTCACTCCGATAGCTCTATCACGCTCGGCTATTTCACGAGAAGCGGGAGACAGATATTTGAAGTCAGTATAAAGAGCCTGAACAGTAGCTACAAACGAAGCTACACGACATGCTTCCAAAAACTCCTCTTTGTTTTTAACTCGCTCAGCATTTATCTCTACAAGATTGCAGAACGCAAAACCAGACTTACCGTTGATAGCAGGTTCCATTACAATCTCACCGCAAGGATTGACCGTGTATTTGAAACTCTTAACATTTACAAACCCTGGCTCGCCAAACTGACGAATGACCTGTAACTTGTCTTTCATTTCCTCGTAACCCAGTGGGTCAGATAAAGTAGCAAGAATACTATTATTGGCCATAGCTCTTTGAGGATTGTCCGTCCACCAGCTTCCTGTCTTAGCTCGGAGCATCAACTCATCGTCTTTGTCGAACAAAGCAATCATAGCAGAACGTCTCACCCCTCCGCTCACAACACCGTCGGCTATATAACAAATGACGTCATGAACTTCGATACTCGTGAGCTTTCTGCCTTGAGCGACTTTCATGACTTCTTTAATATGATTATGAGCTTTTATCAACGGCTCTGGGCCAGGTGCGAGGAACTTATCATCAATCAACGCTCCTTCTGGTCGGATAGCGTCAAAGACTATATCAGGAGCCTTGCCTTCAAATAGAGCTGCCATAAGCTCTCGGAGTGAATCAGCCCATCCTTCGATACTATCTTCAACAAAAAATTGAGGTCTTTGGTCTCCGTTATACGGCTTGACTATTGGCAGCTTGTCAATATACTCCTTATGTAAGGAATAACCGACACCGCAGCCGCAAAGAAGCAAATACATGATTTCGCTGAATACTTCTACACGGTCAACGTAGGTAGAACAGCAATTGTATAACTTGGCTTCATGCTTCAATATTCCACTCGTTACCGAAGGAGAAGCGAACTGACGCCCACGCTGGGAAGATAAAATTTTCTTATCAACTTCCAAACGCTTTGCTTCTTCTATCATAGCAACCGTTTCTTCACCAAGCAGACCTAACTGTTTCAACTTGACCTTGTGCATCTCGTAGATACGGTCAATAGTTTCATCCCAGTGTTCAAGTCGTCCATCCTCTCGTCTTTGAGAGTATTTGGACAAGAACACGTAGTCTGCTAACAAATCAATACCGTTACATTTCATTTTGTTAATCATTCTTTAATTGTTCTTTTAATAGTTTCAGATGAACTACCTCATCCGCTACTAATTTAGCAAGCAGTTGAAGAGCTATCTTGATTGTCTCCGTTTCTTGTAACTTCAAGAGCTTCTTTTGCAAGTTCTCATAGAAGTCAATTGTTTTCTCCTCCGCACCAATTGCTATTTCAATCGCTTCTTCTGCGGTCTTTCCTACGGTAACGCCTGAGTTGTTGTATCTCTGGTCAATCTTTCCTCCTATCTTTCGGATAAAGTCTGACAGCTTATCGTAGTGTTTCATCTCAGTCAGAGCAATGCCCAATAGCAACTCACCTACGTCCTCAAACGTAGCTTCCTGAGTAGTGTACATATGAATGGCTGTAAGCTCGGAGAAGTCATTGGTACCATTGAAAATGGGATAAAACCATTCAGCCATTACCCCATCATCTTGTTTAGCCTTATCGTAACTTGGGTATTCAACATTTGGGTCTGAATAACGCATAGCATTAACAAGCCCATTAGTCAAATCGTCAAGTTGATTTTTGCTCAACGGTTTCTTGATTGCAAAGTTTTTCATATTCTTTACATTTTTGTTCTCTCTTTTCTTCCTTCTTGTAATCTTCAGCACGTCCAATGATATTGCTCGAAAGTATTTTCAAGCTCCCATCAGGCTGCTTCTGTATTTGAGTTTCAACGGCAAAGTCGTTACCGAAGCCGAAGTCAACCCCGATAAACAAACCTTTGCCGTTAGTGAACTGTCTAAACTGGTTCATTACTTTGTTCCTGTGTGTCCAAATCCACCTGCTCCTCGTTCCGTAGTCTCGGAGAACTCTTCAACAAACTCAAAGTCTGCCTGAACAACATTCTCTACGAATACAAACTGAGCAATACGTTCGCCCTTCTCAAAGCTCACTTCTTTGTCTCCGTGATTGATAAGAAGGATATTGCACTCACCCTGATAATCGCTATCAATAGTGCCAGGAGCATTCACGCAAGTTATACCGTGTTTCATAGCAAGTCCGCTTCTCGGTCTTACCTGAACTTCCATGTCTTCGGGCAATTGCATATAAATACCCGTGTGAATCATCTTGCGTTCGTTCGGCTGAATTGTGAAAGTTTCATTTGCTCTCACATCGGCTCCTGAACTTCTCGGAGTAGCATAGACAGGAGCTTCACCCCCATCCTTCAAAATCATCTTGACTTTTCTTTGTTTCATGTCCAAATCTTCTTTATTGTTATTAAATCTAAAACAGTTTATAATTTGTTGCTTTTCAGCATCCCAGTTTCCCCAACGCTTAGTTTGGGAATATCCCAAGACAGTTCTTCTCAAAGCCCATATAGCAATATAATATGCTCGTCTTTGACTGAACTCGTCCTTACAATAGACAGCCGACTTTGGAATAAAGCTCTTTCTGCCCTGACCATCCGTTACTTGATAACATTTCTCGGAGTAGTCTCCAAGATGCGTAACAATTACAGATACGCAATTACAAAACGGTTTCTTTTCACTCTCACCTTTCTTAGTCATACCAATTTGTTTTACAGTTTACCATTATAAACTCTGGGTTAAAGAACTCTGGGTTAAAGAAAAGTGTACTTAAATCCAGTAGTTATCAAGTTAGCACCTAACTTAGCAAGCCAAAAGCTGGATGAAATATCGTCATGTTCTCCTACTGATTCAAGTCCTTTATCGGTAAAGGCAACCGAACCAAGGTCAGAGAAAATCAAATCTTTCACGTCTTGAGAATACTTATCACCAGTTGGTATATGTATCTTACCTCGCTCAAAGTCAATCGCTAATCCTGGCCAGCCTGTCTTCAAGTCGTACTTGTCTATCCCAGTGGTATGTCCTATAACTGGCAACCCCTGTTTATCGCTTTCCTGAACGAATACCTGCTGGAACGTGTTTTGCTCCATAACCATGCTATCAGGTCTGAACCTTGCGTTTATACCTTTCAATATTTGCATCTGTTCATGGAACGTCTTTCCTTTATCTCGGTAAAAGTTTAGCAACCAACGCTCCCCAGTCTCATCATCTACTCCCCAAGTCGTGAACACCGTGTAGTCGCTTCCTACGTTAGCAGATATTGCGAAGTCGCAACCTGTAACTACTTTGTTGAACTTAATCGGGAAGTCATCACGATTGCGTACCAACGTGTAGTTCTCCATACGTACCAAAGAGCGTTCCAAAACTTTTAATGGGAATATAGAAGCCTCATTGGTAATAGGTCGGCATAAGTTCTCACGGCTGAAAATGATGTTTCCTTGCGTAGCTTTCTTGTCCATCAAATCGAAGAAACTCCAACGTTGTGGCCATAAGATACGTCCATCTGGGAATATAGCAGGATATTCTATTACAAACCAACCGTTCTTATTCTTAGTAGCAAACTTTGACTTGCTCCTCAAATCTCCGTATAAGTCCGAAGCGTGGAACGGAGTACCAACGACAATGATTTGTCCTCCTGGCACGAGCATGTTCATAATAACAGCGTGGAAGTAGTCTATGCTTTTCGTCCTTTGTAGGGCACTGTATATGACGTTATCTTTCAGTCCATCATCTACTACTATCCAATATGGATGGGCACCACGTACTGATGACCCAAATCCTTTACAGGTCAACCTCGCTCCATTCTTACACACTATGTTTGTACTTGCCCAAGCTCCCTCGCTTCTTGAATCAGGACATAATCTATCTTTAAGAATATCATTGCTCTCAATTGTTCCTTTTAAAATCTCCATAAGGTCAACGGACTGCTGGAGTGAGAAGCTAAACAAATATCCACGATTGGAATTGCTCTTCGTAGGTCGGGCAGAGAATACACTTGATTTTGGTTTTGCGTAAGAATAGAGCTTCCACGCACAATAGGCATTTGAGAAATAATACGAATTATGAGTAACTGTTCCATCACCAAGCAAAAACCTATGGTCTCCGTCAGTAGTAATTGAAACAAATTCTCCTCTGCCTACATTTGTTAACTTCAAAGAAGAAACAACGCTGGGAGTTATGCCATCAATCGTTCCCCAATCTTTATTTGAAGGTTTATCATCCCAATTGTATTCAATTTTCTTTCTCGGTATTTTGACTGGAATTTCATCAATCTTTCCTGATATAGAAACTCCCCACCATTCATACATTCTCTTCAATTGTTTATGATACTTTTCACCTCCAGACATATTGGTTCTAAAACCTAAACTATCAGCAAGATTTTTAACATTTTCAACTAATTGTTTATTTATATTACCAAAATGGTATCCGTTACACCATAAATCTCCATCTGAATCTAAAAGTCCAGCAAGTAACTCCAGTCTAACTTTTCTTGAATTATGAATATAAACGCTCGGAATGTGTTTATTGTATATAAGATTATATGCCTTCAAAAACAAATTTAACTTGTTCTTTGTTTTACATGATATAACCTTTCTTCTAATATTAGTCAATAAACCTTTTCTTGAAGTAGTCATACCAAGTCGTTCAGCATACTCTTCTAAATACTCAACAACTTCTACATCTTCAGTAGTTATTTTTTGATTGTTTGAATTGCCGTCTCCCAGCCAATAACCTAAAAAATAAGGTTCAATCAAAACTTTCCTTTCAGGTGCTTCCCAAGCAACCTTGAAACCTCGAATGCGTTCTGAAAGGAAGTTATCTGAATATGATAAAAGAGTTGGAATATCAACATCTACAATTCGTTTCTCGTGTTCTTCTAAACTCCTTCCTCTCTTGCCTATTTCAATCATAGTGCAAATATGTTTAGAGTTCACAGTATAACTGTCTCCCTTACTTTGGTCAATTCTAAACATATTGTCATCAAAACCTCTATGAAGCTGAACAACTTTTCTCGGTTTTGAATCTACTCCCATTAACAAGTCTCCAATTTTCAAATCTTCAACTTTCTTAATAGTTCCATCATACATTCTTACTTTCGTTCCAACCGCTTCACATTTGCCGTGGTCACGTGCAGCATTAATACATAATTTATTGTATCGGTGCACCAAGTCTCCCCATTCCAAGTGATGCCAAGACAATTGGAAGTCGGGCATTACCGAAGTAATAAAGTAAGTAAGATTGCGTGTCCGCAATGTTTCTTCGATTGACTGTGAAAGTCTCTCGGTATATTTCGGAGCGAAGTCAATGTTTGGGTCACCCGTGTACATAACCTGATACGTGTCTTTCATCAAGTTATCTAATACCCAATCCAAGTCTCCTCCTGAACCTTGCATGAGCTCCAATATTCCCTTATCGTCCATGCCGTCAATTATCTCATCTACTATATTGAGACATTCCAATTGATGCATCGGAGACTGTAACAAGGTCACAGGAGCTTTCGCAATTATGTCTGGTACTGTTGCTATCATATCAATCCTCTTTATACGACAAAAGCTAACAAGGATTGTACCCTGTTAGCTCTCAAACTCTTTTATGGTTGTTTCCGCTTAATACTCGATTGTCTCGTCAACGGCTCTTTGTAACTCTTTATACATTTCATCTTTTTGCTCTTTCGTCAATTCAGTATCGGCTTCGATTGAAGCCTTGTAACGGAGAATGTCGTTGTTCATCGCCTTACACATAGCAAGAACTTCTGTCTTTATAGTATCGTGACATTTCTTCTTGCTGAAGTTTAGAACGAACTCGTGATGCCCTTTTGTAAAGCGTAACATTCCAAAGGCTCGGAGTAACTGAAAGACTTGGTCAGCCTTATTATGAGTCAGGTTGGTCGCCTTAACAACCTCCGTTCTCGTAAATACACGTTGCTCTGCGTTCTCAATCGGTTGACCCTTCGTAAGTATCATCCATAGCTTCACGCATTGGTCTTCAGCATGTAAACGATTGGAAGTATCATTCAGGAAGTCTCCCAAACTTCTCACTTCCTTATCTTCTCGGTCTCTGACGCTCAAGTAGTCGTGAATAACTCGGTCTTCAAGAATTACAACCTCAACACCTTTCTCTTTTGCGTAGTCGGTAACTTTTCTTGAAACCTCAGGCTGAAGACAAGCCATGATAAGAACGGATTGCTCAGCAGGCAGTTTCGTAGGCTTTGCTTGGAACTCCTCAGGAGCCTTCTGTTCAGCGGTTGCTTCTTTCGGAGCTTCCTCAACTTTCTTCCTTACTCTCGGCTTGTAAGTACCAGCTGCCTTTGCAGCTTCAATCTCTTCTTTCGTTCTCCGTTTACGTTTCGGAGTTTCATTTGTTTCAGACATACGATTTTAATTTACATTTATTGATTACTATAACTGTTTATTCTGAATAAGAACGGAGCAATCATTGCTATTAAGTAGATAGTTCAACGCACTCTACACTACCATTTTTGTTACGACTTATCACAACCAGTTTTGATCCGTTGTACTTTTATAAACTTTGTTAGCTTATTTTGCTCCACACTTAAACTCAAAGAACTCCGCACCCTTCGCTCTGCCGTCTGAAGCTTCAACAGCTCCTTCTCCCTTTTTCGCTCGGAGCTTCTTAGAAAACCAACGGAACAAGTCGGCATTCGCTTCTACGTCATTCATAGCTCCGTGAGCATCTGTAAGTCGTATCTTTGCCCTTTCACACGTTGCTCCCAAGTTTATCTTTTCGTCTCCATTAAGTCCGAATGCTAATTTGGCCAAAGGATAGGTATCAATAAAGTTATCGTAAATATAAAACCAAAAATCTTTGCTTCTCAAATTCAAAGCATACGATAACATACGGTGGTCAAAGGGAATGTTATGACCTACTGATATCAAACGTCCCATTTCCTTCTTCTTTGACTTCGCTCTATGGTTTTCCCAGAACTCCGTTGCGGTTGCTACGAAGTCTTTCAATACCATCCCCTTGTTAATATCGGACATACTTACCATTGTTCGGTCAAGAGCTTCTTGCTCTATTACCAAATTATTATAAGGCTTGACAAAAGTCTCCCAACGGTCAACCTCTTTCAAAGTCTTATAATCAAGAACAATTGCGGCATACTGCGTTATCGGATTAAGATTTTCATCCAAACCTCCTGTCTCGCAGTCGTGAACTATGTAATTACTTTTTATCATATCTTGTTATTAAATGATGAAACCGTGCAACGTAGGTATTAACCTTGTCCACACGGTTTCTATATGAATCAAAGAGACTTATTTGCCTTCATCTTCTTTCTTCTCCTCTTCACTCGGAGCTTCGTGGTGTCCTTCCGTGCCTTCGGGTGCTTGCTCTTCGGTTTTCTCTCCTCCTTCGGTATCTTCGCCTTCACTCGGTTTCTCAGAGTCACCTGCGGCATCCTCTTCTTTGTCCTGACCGAATATCATAGCAAAGATAATACAGCCTTCACGGGCATCGCAAGTTTCGCACTTCTCACGGTCAATCTCCATGCCTTCGTTGAGTTCCATATCAACCTCCAATTTGCCGTCTTTCTCCTCAATGTGTATCGGTCTGACGAAAGGTCTGAGCGGTTCAGCAAATTCTTCAATTACTCTTTCGCTTCTTCCTTTCTTGTAACCTTTTCGGAACTCTCTGCGAGCAATGTCTGAAAGGAACTCTTCACTTGCTTTTGCGGCTCCATGTAGAACTTCGTCCACAATCTCGGCAACTTCCTTCTCGGAGAACGTTCTGCCCTTCGGTACGATCAACCCCTCAGTTCTGTTCATCACCATCTGTACTGCGGCAGCACCATCTACATTTCCCCTTCTCCTGTAAGTGTGATTAGAGAACCAAAGAGCGTTCCAAATCATTACTCGTTCTTGCTTTGTAAGCAACATGCTCAAAATAAATCTCTTTAACTTTTTCATCTTTTACTTCTTTTTATTGTTTGTTAATAAATCAAATGATTCCCATCCTTCGGTATATTTCAAAGTGAATTTGCCGTTTTCGTCTTTACGATATATAACCACGTAACGTTTGCGAAAATGTTCTGGGTCGTTATTCGGTTTCAAGTACTTGAACTGGTCGTCATACTTGTCGTTTCTTACTTGTTCCTCAAACGGAGCTACCTTGACAAGTTCTCCCTTCTTATAAGGTTTGAGAAGATGTTTATTCCAAGGCTTCTTTTCAGGCTCGTCATTCACAACAAGGAACTTCGGCAATTTGTCTTTCTTTGTTATCGCTTTCATTTTACATTTACTTTGTTAAATTGTAATTATAAACTTTGGTAGAAAAAGAAACGGAGAAAAGCAAACAAAATTCGCCAATCTCCGTTCTCCGAATTGCACAAGATTGAGAAGTCTTTTTGTTACTTCTTAGCTTTCTTTGCTGGTTTCGGCTCTACCACTTTCTTGATAGTAGTAGTCGGTGTAAACTTCAACGTGTGACTTTCCTTCACGTCCATCGGTTTTTTGGTCAACGGATTGATACCCTTGCGAGCAGGGTTGACCTTCTGTTTGAACTTACCAAGCAACGGCAGGTTCACTTCGTCTCCATTTTCCACGCAAGCCTTCACTATAATCGGGCACATTGCGTCAATTACTTTGTTTACTACTTCCTGAGTCTGTCCAGTAGCTTCGGACACGGCTCTCACCAATTCATACTTTTTCATTTTTCTTTACAATTAAATTTAACAAAATGTAACGGTATTATAACTGTTTACTAAATTTCGATAACGTTGAGACCTTCTAATTTCAGTAGTTCCATCAATCTGTCCCATTTATCATCCCTGACTTCCTCCTTCATATACCACATAGAAAGGTCGGTTTTATTGATGAACTGCCCTGGATTGAGTCCTTTGTTTATCGTTATTCCGAACTCCCAGTGAGCAGTCGGTTTTTCGACAAATCGCATATCTTTCTCAATACAGTTTAGGTCATAGGCTGAAATGACAATTCCTTCCTCTCCGAAGTTAATCATTGTTTTCTTCAACCGTTTCGGCTCGTCCTCCTCAGGCTCCTC
>LSPZ01000013.1_pt1 | contig 64851 bp, 41 predicted proteins | sample 651281 | NCBI WGS metagenome assembly LSPZ01 (sample SAMN04438313, study PRJNA306036) | termite gut metagenome | isolation source: viral DNA filtered from gut of termites from termite colony 2 | host: Coptotermes formosanus | place: USA: New Orleans, Hayne Blvd. | collected 2013-06-18
GAGGTCTCGTGACATCCTACCTGTACACGAGGACGATGAGGCTGACTCAGCAATAAACCGGATGCAGGATATTGTGAGGGTATCAAGGATGTCCAAATTAAGTGATGTTGTGACAATTGACTCTGATATCGCCGATGAGACCATGAAGGACTATATGCGAGAGCCTGATGTTGTCAAACGCGACACATCCTCAGAAGGGAAGTTCGTCGATCTAAGGACCAATGAACTCGTGCTAAAAAAGAAGGCTCCGCCACCAGACACGTCCAAGAAACCCTTCGATCCGTCAGATTGGAAGCGGAGACTTGGTATTCTGTGACAAAAAAGAATTATTCACACCAGGGGACATCCCCTGGTGTGAATACCTGATCATCTCTTTGCGAAGTGGAAATCTGAGGGTTTGGCGGGAGTGTAACCTGACACGGCAAATAGGTTACCAGAATTAGAGTCCTTTGCGACATGGAATCCCCACATCGCCGTCATGAGATCGGACATGTCTTTCTCGGACAAGAAGAAATCTGTCAATTTTGGATCCTTTATGACATATTCTGACTCGTCTGCGACGACTTCCTTCTTCTCTTTCTTCTCCGCCTCGGTACCCTTCGTGAGATCCAGGTCACCGATCTTTCCGTCGGACATATTCGCGTCCGTTATTCTGACGATGGATGTCTCTGCCATCGAGTTCACGAAATTCGAGAATTCCCCGAATCTGGCGTCATTCTCCGTACCAAGGACCGGATTTGTCGACTCCAGATACCCGAGGAGTTCGTCAGTTATCAACTCATTGTCTGAGGGCCTGACCGCTCCACGGTCATGTATGATGAGTTCTTGTGCCATCCGGTCCCCCTAGGGCTATTTCTTCGCGTCTTTGAGCCGGAGCTGGAACGCCTCATCTGCGATCTCGACATACTCGTTGGGTGGTAACATCGCGACACCGATCGACGGTCCGATATGTTTGTAGCCGGTCACCTCTCCACTATCATTGAACTGTGGTGCCTGGTATTTGTCCACGTATCTCACGGTGACCGCCGCGATCGGCAGATTGATCGAGAGCACATCCTGCTCAGTCTTAAGTTCCGGAACACCGGTCTTGATGATGTCCTTGACGGTTTTGTCGGTCGCCATGAAGCTCTCATTGATGGTCTTCTTGCTGATTCCGGAGTCGCTCTCCGTTCTTTTGAGGACGTCACTCCATCCTACAGTCGTCACATTAAATTTGGGTTTTGCCATTCATTCAGTCTCCTTCGAAGGTTGATGATAAAAAGTTTGTGATTCCATGGATTTTTCTCTCACCGATGGATAATATGTGGTTTTAATGAAGTTTTTGATATCATCGCCACACATGGTTTAATTGTATGAGTATCAGTATCTCGCCAAGAAGGAATAGTATGATCGCACCGATATTCACGATTTTCTCATTCTTCGAGAGATCTTGATAGTATCGTAGCATTTTTGTTATCAACATTGCAGCCGCCATCCCAAGTCCGAATAGTAATATTCCGAAGAATATTGTACCGAATAGTTTATGTATGATATCACTCATTATTATGCTCCTTCAGTATCATAATATTGAAGATATTATCTTCCTGTCAAACGTGAAAATAGTCAGGAGGAATTCATATATGGTCAGGATTACACGAATGTTACTGCGGAATTTCTCCGCAATCAAACGTGTCACAGGTAAAGATGAGATCGAGATAAGACGATCTGGTGATAATGTGTTATGTTTGTTAGTGGGTGCAAATGGGTCTGGTAAATCCACGATTCTACAAGAATTGACCCCATTTCCGCTGGAGCATGTCGGAGCAAGGACATCTCGTCGTATAATAGATGGCAAGAAGGGTGTCAAGGAGCTTGACATCTCATGTGATGATAATGTATACCAGATTCATATCGAATATGGTAACACGACAGGATGTTTTATCAAGAAGAACGGGATTGAACTGAATCCTAATGGTAACGTGAAGACATATCTTGATGTGTTGGAACGTGAGTTTGGACTAGACTCAAATTATGTCAATATTGGATATCTGTCATCAGGCATCACAAGCATCTTGGACATGAAGTCGACAGAGCGGGTCAACTATGTGTCATCCTGGTTACCGAAGATTGGAATGTTCATCGACGGATTCAAGGTGGCCCAACGTCAGGCTAATTCGTTGAAAGGTCAGATCAACATGCTGAACAATGATATCGCTAAATTGATGACAGATGATGTTGATGCCAAGAAAGGTGTTCTGGATGACGAATGTAGACGTCTCGAGGTCGAGATAGGTGGATTATCCACCAAGATTGCCGAGGGGTCGACATATCGTAAGATAATACCTGATGTGACGCTCGAGGACATCAAGAGCCATCGTGCGGTATGGCAATCTAATCTGAAGATACTGAATTCAGAGCGTATAATTGTTGAGGCTGGATACCGTGATCTTCACGAGATAATGACTGGTGTTCCGGTAAAAGAGCGTGTGGCAGCCTTGGAGACAACACATGAGAGTCTAGCCATATCACATGGTAAGGTGTGCACGACGATAGATCATCTGAATGATGAGATGCGAGCCATGGAGAGTGAGTTGAAGGGATTATCCTCATCTGACGATGCCGCATCTATAATATCGATGATCGACTCACATGCCACAGAGTTGTCAACGATAAATACTACGATATCCTCTATGGAAAAATCTAATCCACACCTTAAATCCCTAGACGGTATGTCATCATCTGACATGACCTCATTCAGCGAATTCATCACGGATATAGGTGATTTTTGTGATCGTGTCACATCGACACTGCCCTCAAGTGTGATCATATCATATGATACACTAATGAAATATTCTGTAGATGTGGATGATCGGATATCCACGATCACCAAGGCTATGGTTGATGTTGATGTCGATATATCAAATACTGGTAATCAGATATATGGGTTAAAGCATAGTACAATCACCGAGGCTCTCCTGAAACTTCGACCAAAAGAATGTGATCGATCTTGTGGGTTGGTCGACGAGATACTGCGATATGTGAATCCAGATGCGGAAATATCGTTATTAGAGTCCAAATTGTCGGATCTGACACGTAGGAAGAATGACCTGGTTGATGAGAAAGCCTCATTGGAACGAGATAGAAGCAGTATCCTATCCGTGACAGATGAGATTGTTCGTATAAGCAGACGCATAATGAATTCCACAGATCTTCTTGGTAGATTTCCGAGAGAGACGAATATATTCACTGTGACGGACATATTGACAATCATTCCTGCAATCACTAGTCTCCGCTCAAGTATATCTGACTGGTCGGCGTATGTATCCGCATGTGAACGTCGATCGGCACTTGAACATGATTTACAGGCCCTCGATGACCGAAAAAAGCGCTTGGATGGGGACTTGTCAATACGTGAGAAATTCACGACATTATTGGCTAAAGTCCGAGAATATCAGACTGAGCGTGATAGAATATCCAAGGAGTTAGACGAGACAGAGGTCATGACAGATCGACTCAACAAACTCACCACAATTAAGTCAGATCTTGACATCAGACGTGTGGAACATGATAAGACATGTGATATCATGGAGTCTGAGAGGAGATCAATCGTCAAAGATGCTCAGAATTGGTACTATCGATCGTCGTTAGGTGACACGCTGGTCAGTCTCGAGCGTCAACTGTCGTCACGTCGTGATGAATACACATCAAAGAAGGGTGAACTCGATGAGTTACTGAATCGTGAACGAACCGTGAGTGTTCTTACGTCCAATAGGGATGCACTATCCGAAAAACTCAAGACGCTCACCATCGTACAAGATATATGGTCGCCAAAGACTGGGTACCCGTCCATGGTGATGTCTGAGTTCTTGGATGTGTTGTTGACACAGACTAACCACGATCTTGAGGGTATGTGGGGGTCCAGCATGTCCGTGGAAGAATTTAGACTTGACGGAAATGAGTTCACGATCCCGGTACGACGGGATGACACTATTGTGCGGGATGTGTCAGAGTGTTCAGATGGTGAGAAGGCCACACTCGGTATCGCGATATCGTTCGCCCTGATTGAGACCAATCTTCGGAATCGGAAGTACAATGTGATACGCATGGATGAGTGTGACTCCACATTGGATACTGATCGTAGACGGACATTCCTCGGTGTGATGACTGAGCGTCTACGTCAGATAGACTGTGGAGATTGCTACGTGATCACACACAATGATGCTGTATATGACGTGCCTGCGGACGTGATCATCATGCGAGGTGCTGACATATCGTCACTCAACACAATGAACAAAAAGATAATATTCCAGATATGAGAAGATAATCCACGGGATTTCCCGTGGATTATCTATTTTTATTTTGTTATTTCAGTGCACGTTGAAGTGTAAGTGTATACGTGTCTCTCGACACTGGTGAGAATAAGTGTTTCTTGATGTGACACTCTACGGTGATATACGAGTCGGGTGAGACATCTGGCGACCCGTCAGTATCGAATATCAGGTCCTCACACGGCATCACGATGACCGGTTTTGGTCTGTCATATCGTAGTTTATGAGGGTTTATCCATATACAATTCGGTATTGATCTCTCACATGACGAGTGTCGATGTATGAGATTCTGGATATGTCTTCCGCACAATCTATGTGGAGCCCATGTAGCACTGGTAGTTTTATCATCTATCCTTATTGTGTCATTAGAATCCTTGTCGATGTCATAATTGACGTGGTACGGTCTTGGTAGTATGATGATACCCGCACCGGCGGTTTTGAGTGTCAATAATCTCACACAGTGTAGGAACGCCCATGTGTCGGGGATCTCCCACGTGTCTGATGATATTCCGTCATCAAGACCTACACCTGCGAGCTTTTTCTTAATGATGTCCTTGTCCGGTGTAACATTCTCCGTGATGTACCACATCTTCGTGATCTGGAGTCTTTGTACCATGTCATCGGACAGTGTTTTTAATGATCTCGTGTCTATTAATTCATACAGTCGCATTCCAGGTGGATCATATCCGATCACATGATATCTCAGATTCGTCATGCTCTACCCTCCATCCTCATAATATCGAGTCTTCTCACGCCATCAGATCTCATATCTTCAAGTAAATTATGCTGAACTATGGGTTCGAATGATAGACCCTTGAACACAGTGGATCTCATCGTCATTATCTCTGGAAATTCTGACATGTCCCTCGATCTCAGTGCTTTGTGAGACTCGACCTCGTCAATCAATCGTGGTGAATGGAAATCCTTGTTATTGTCATACCAGTCTTCCCACTCACCCAATACTAGATCAGGATGTAATTCCAGCTCACCACCATGGAATAACTCGTGTGCGGTCGGGTTGAGTGGCACGATACCTACCTTTAACGAATAGTGGTCTCGCATCACTATCTCGGCGACCTCGAATATTGTGAATCTTTGGTTGTTTGTTAAAAGTTTGTTGGCCTCCGTGCGACACATCTCGGCTAATCGTATAGGATGGTGATGTAGTTCCACCGTGAGACCGTTGGACATCGCATATCCTGCATAGAATGCGCACCGGTCGAGATCTACCACCGACTTCAGGAATTTTACCCAGTTACGATACTCGAAAGAGTTCCTGCACGCGCGCTCGATCGATGACACAATCTTCTCATCGATATGATCTTCATGTCTGTCTGGACGTCCTTGGACGGGTATCTCCGTCACCGTCATTATTTCTGTCGTGTTCATAGACCGAGGTTGACACGATAATCCAATCCGGGTCTTCCCGGATTGGATTATCATCTATTCATCTAATTAAATCGGAAAGGACTGTATGACTCCTCGGAATCGTCGGAGTGTTCGTCAATGTTGTTCTCGTCTTCCTTGTAGGAGAGTGACTCCTCAAGTTCGTCCTTCCACTCGCCCTCCTCTAGGGCGGCAAAAAATTTGTCCGTTCGTGTCATATTAAGTCCATCCTTCAGCTGACGCCCATGTGTTAGTGTATAAAAGTTCATCCTTCTGGAATGTCCAGATTCGGTTATCTGATGTGTGTACGGCAGGCCATGTCGGGTCCCACACATATCCTGGGAGATCACGATCTCGTGTGAACAATAGTTCCATCGGGATGACGTCCTCTGGAAGGACGGCGCGGCGTGTGACCGCGTTCACGGCGAACCGGTACTCATTCCTTCCAAGCAGGAAGAGTTTGTGAGATTTGGTGAGTATGATGGTATTCCTCGGCGTGAAGGCGATATCCTGTATGATGTCCTCACCGGTGAACCTGAAGTCTGTCTGGACCATGGTCCAATCTTTGAGGTATGATGATTGTGTAACGCCAAGACGATCATCGTTGTTAACACCGCGCGCGAACAATGCGCCGTCGGATGTGAGGATAATCTCAGACAAATCTTGGTCCGGTGGACCATCTTGGTCTGAGGCGAAATAGTCTGTGACGAACATGTCTGGTCTCGCGAATATTCTGCGGGGTATAGGAGATAAAAGGTTCCGATATCGATGACCTTGGATTCGTTCAGATGTTGATCTCCGGATCCATGTGACGGAATCTTTAGAGAACTCGTACACGTACGGTAGTAACTGATCATAATGTACTGTGGTCTGAAGTGGTGAACCGAGACCACCCATGGCACGGTCAACCTCGAAGTTCGCAGCATCATAATTGTATACGAATCCCTGTTCCTCAGTAAAGACGATTGGTGTACCATCAATTGTTGATGATAATGCACGGATCCGTCCGCGGATTAGTGTGATGTCCATATTGAGTGATGTGGATAATCTATTCGGTTCTGCGAGCATTCCATTGAGACCTGATGACAGACCGTTACCGAGATGTAGTCTGGCCAAACCGAGCCTTGTCGCCAACAGTACGTCATGTCTTATACCAGCACCAAGTGTCTCGACCTTCAGTCTATTAGACTCGTAAGATAATCTTCCAACTACCGGAAACTCTGTCTGGAATGGTAGTCCATCATCGTCCACAAGAGTTGTATGATTGCCATCCCTTAGATCTAACTCGGCCACAAAATGTTCCTTTGATGTGTCATTATTATAATGTGCCGTAGACAATATACGTCCGGTCGGTCCGAACAACAATCGGTTTCGATTGTTATTATAATCAATTACAATTCCAGCATGTTGGAAGATACCTGATGATGTCCATGGTACAGAGAATAATTGTGCTGTAGGGGACTTAACTCTGACTTCTCTTCTATTACGATATGATTCTATACGATCGCCGCGAAGCATCCCAGTATTGAGAGATATAACGCCTTGTGATGAGACCAGACGAAATGGAGATGTGTCCTTACTCTCGTCATATATGACGATGTGACCAGAATAATAGTCACAGAAAATGATCTCCTTGTGACGCCCTAATACCATGTTTCCAGACGCTATTGTACTGTTTCCGCTTAGATTGAATGGCATGTCGTTCTTTGAGAACTGTTCAAATGTTTCACTCACCACATTGAATGAATACATCCTATTAGAATTAACGGTGCGATCATCGGACATGTATGGTCCGGAATATACTCGTCCGGTACGCGATATCGACGCGCTCCCGTTAAACGTACCGTGACCGGAACCAACGTCGCCACTGTTGATGAATGAGTTGATAATATTTCCGTATATGTCAATGGACACCATCGATTTTTTATTAATGGTATACGGATACCACCCATTGAGGAATACCTTGTCACGATATATAAATGACCCTCCGGTGAGCGCGAATGTCATCTCTAATAATGATCCCGTGACGGCGTCCGGCGGTATCACCATATCATTGATTCGGCTGAGTTTAATATTATTGAATGATTGATTGCCATATTCCACATGATTTAATAGGTATGGTGCACAACTCGATATCGGAAATCTGGTGGTATGGTCTTCACCGACCAACATGCCGTATGTCGCCCTAGTTCCACCCTTCTCATCATACATGTCTGGAGACCATTCTAGTAGTGGTATCGGCTCCTCCGTGTGGATCCGTAGATCGTTCCCGACACCGTAGTTTAATCCCCAGGCGACATTCCCATACGCGACTAGATGTAGAAGACCGTCTGTACTGACACATGATGGTGCGATGTCGGATGTCGACGTGTTAACCGCACGACAGTTAGTATTTCTCGTGACAAGTTTTGGGTCGGCGTTATTAACGCTGACAATATCGCCGCTCACGGGGGTCCTGAAATGACTCTCACGAACCGTGATGCAGGCATTTCGATCACCGTCACCGAGCCACTCGTGTAGCATCCACAGCTTCATCTCCCCGGTGTCCTCGTCTACTCTTCGGAACAATAATGCCAGTCTACCAATCGGTAATTCCTCGGTGGTTACACCACCAGCACCGATAACGAGCATCCTCTTATTACCATTCCTAAAAGGTGCCCAGACACACACGTCCGCACCAGGAACGAACACACCATTCTTACTGAATGCGTCAGCACCGTATGTTCCACCAGGTATATTTACTTTTGTTGTGCTTCCGTCGGATGGGTCGATTTCTAATACCATACCCTGATTTACTCCCGCGACCACATTACTGTCCGGTGGACACACAATTCTTTTCCGTACGGGATCATACACTCCATTACCCCAGAGTCTCCATATACCAGGAGGATTTCCGATGTCAACCTCTCTGAATGTCTCGGTCGTGGTGTCGATCACCACGACCCTATCAGCGTCACACGGTATACACCAGATCTCCGAACGATCCTCCACGTGTACCATGTATCGCATTCCCTTAAACAATCCCCCGAATGAGTGTCCCTCGTGTGTTACCGTGTCATATACATAGATCCACTGGTACAGATTATTACCATTCCAAGCGAATATACGTCGACCGACCCGTACCACGTATGGTGAATATCCACGCGACAGATGGGATCTCTCTTTTATTATCTTACCGCCACCACGCTCACGTACTTCGTGTTCTAATATTGTTATCTCGCGATCAAAGCCGAATCCCTTGACCTTCCTCACATTCGTAGGGAACTCATCCGTTGGACTCACATAGTCAGGTGTACGAGAAAAGATCCCACTATTTCCAGGCACGACATCCTCACCGACACCACCGGAGTCCTGTGACCATAACAGCGGTATCGTGAATGGGACCGCCAACGGCGCAGGATCGATCCGAACGGCGCGTGAGAACGTCCCACTCGGTCCTATCCTGTCCTGATACACCACGCCTGTGGTAGTACCGTGTGTCACCGTAGATCCGACGCGTGCACCTGCGAATTCGGCATCGTGTATCACTGATAACATGCCATCTGATCCAGTAAGAACATCATCCACCTCGGCACCGTCACGTTCGAACAGCACAGGAGTCCCACCGAAGCCGTCGGATATGTCATGACCACAGCTGCGTAGATGTAATGTGCGTGTACCAATCTGTGTGATGTCGACGAATTCTGACGTCAGACCACCACCAAAACCGATACCGACACCCTTACCACGTACGAGTCCGGATTGTTCAACCACCATGATCTTGTCATCATGTATGATAAAATCGCGTGCATCACGTACAGCACATCTCACACCATTTGTACCAGCAATTAACCTTGCCGTCACGGCCCACGCACCATCTGATGTGACACGCACATCAAGCGCTTTTTCCTCAAGCCATGCGAACACGTCACTCCCACCAAGATCACCCTCAAGATCGGAGTCCATGTCATTCGCGAGACCGAACCCACGTATTCTGCCACTGACCTTATCAAGAACAGCGGTCCATAATCGACCGGTTGCCAACTTCTTTGGTCTATCGTAGGAATCGTCATTCTGGTCGAACAGCGATGTGAATCCCACCGCAAACTGCGTGTTTCCAAGCTCGTTACCGAGACTGATGCCCGCTCCGATAACCCAGGATCTCCTGGTCGGTACGTGCCACAGTCTTATTATCGTGCGTCCAACCTCCTGGTACACACTGACGTCAAAATTCCGCGTATCTTGGTCGATCGCCGACATGAAATTCTCTATTGATGGGATGTATGTGTCAACGGGTGTCGTCTTGTCGACACTGCCGACACCGGCCTGTCCCAACACATTCATCCCGATGAACCGTACACGTGTCTTAGACGGATTGTTTGGATCCGTACCAATCACCAACACATGGTTCCACCCAGGTATTATCTTCTGGAATCTGAAATTACCGGTGAATCCACCAAATTCGGTGAAGGTATCAGGATTTATCGTCGTCGCGTGGTTCGCGGCCATGTGTATTAGAAATGTGGAGTTCGTCTTTGTGGGTTCACCGCCACGTACCCATGCCCTACCAGACTGACCAACGAGAAATACCATATCATTCGACTTACGATCTTCACCCCCAGATATATGGCTGGCATTCATGAATCCACGGTCAATCATCTTGTCGATGGTCTCGGACACCTTATCTGGTGTCAGTGCGAATGCCGCAATGTCCACGATAGCGTCATCAAGAGAGATCATCTGGAATGATCCATCATTGATAATATCGCCACCATGGTTTACCGTACTCTCATACACCTTACCATCGACCGTCAATATCATCGTACTAGTCTGAGTCCGGACAATCTTTTTTATCTTACCATGATAGAATCTTTCGAACTTTCCGGCACGACCATATTCACCGGTAGTTAACAGTAATGTCGCACCTCCAGGACTATGGAATAAATTCTCAACCACAGGTACATCAGATACCTTCCTGAATCCCCATACCGTGGGTTCATATTCGTCAAATTTCCATACTTGACCATCAACATCAACCGCGATTATCGTAGCATCCCCAGATGCCATCACCTTCACCATTTTTCTACCGATGAAAACTCCATCATCATCGCCAGATGGGAGTGTCACGGGTATGGACTCGTTATCATCGAGTCGAATCTCGAGGTTCGAGAATATCTTCTTTACCCAAAACGACATTTTACCTGAGCTATGACGCATAATGGTAATCGATATCTTACCACCGATATATAGACTCGCCGTCTCGCGTATAAAATCCTCATTAGCGGTATCAACAGGGTATATCTCAGCGATGTCGGTCTGATCCCCGTCCGTCACATTGTCACTCATGATACCGCTGGTATTACTTCCGATACCGTCAATACCAGTCCTGACGGCACCGTCAGGATCAATTGATTGTCTCACAAATACACCATACGGTGTGTCGATATCGTCTTGTGGAGTCACAATATCACCACTTGTTGCGACGACACGTTCTGTGACTGCATCCGTAAACAGGTCATATTCGGCCACTGAGCCGTTCAGAAATTGTATTGTGACAATCTTTCGTACACTATTACCACAAATATGAGATGCGCCAGACGACACGATCTCGGTACCATCATCGTACATCAGGTCCTTAGATCTTAACAACGCTGGGTCTGCCGCACGGAGTTCATATTCGGTCACGCGACCAGATTCTGACAACAGATACACCCTTGTATACTCCGATGTATCCACATACGTAAAATCAATAACGTCAGACTGGGTCAGTAATCTTGAAGATACTTTACCACGAGATACCCAGACACCACCAGCGTTATCCAGGGCGATTGTGTAATCGCGAATCTTGACGACCTTCTGCACATTTTGTGCTATCGATATGGGTTCCCAATAGTCTGCGAGTGATCTCTCCCTATTTATGTATACATCACCTACGGTATTCTCACCTTTCACATATACGCGACCATCTTTCAACACGACCGCACTTAGAAAACTTTCAGACTCCACATTCACAACATTCTCGAGCCACTTTACAAGTCCAGTCTCGGTTTCACCACGATAGTTCTTACCACACCGCCATACACTTCCATCGTCAAGTAATGTCATCGTCCACGTTGGTCCGAATTTGACATCAGCCAATTTCGATGGGTTAAATGGTAAATTCATTACCTGATACCACTGCTCGAATCCATCGGCCACATTCGTATACAACCCATGTCCGGCGTTGTAGCCGGACACATATACAAGCCCATTTCGTCGGATTATCGCCGATTCCTCACCTGCAGCCACAAAATCAACGTTATCAGCCATTATCTCGGTGAAGACAGAGAGATTTGACACACTACCATTACCAAGGGGGTTTCCGTCGGCCTGGTTTCCATACGCGGAGGTGTTTCCTGTACCCATGAGTTTACCATTCGAGTTCAGCGCGAATGAGAAATCATTCCCGCACGCGATACCCACGATACCAGACAGACCAGTGTCCGTGAATGACGGAACCACGCCTAACGATGGTGTACCGAGTCTACCATCACTGTTGTCACCAGCGGCCAGGACACGCCCACCATTGGTGAGTATCATCGAAGTACCAGGACGCAGGATCACATCTTTGATCCCAGAAGTGTCGAATGCGCTCACATCTACCATGGTGAACACGTTCTTGTGGTCGCCAGGAAGGCCTGTACCGAGCTGACCATTATCATTGTGTCCGGTCAACCATATCTTTGCGACATTCAGATTGTCAGATTTACGGATCGCCGTGTGTCCACGGGTAGACCACACATCAGTGACATCACTCATACATAATGTCCACCGCCAACGTACCTCATTATCACCGAGGCCAAGTTCACCATTCTGGTTCCATCCACGTACCCATAGATCACCATTGACGCACAATGCGAACAGATTCTTCTCGTCACCGACCAGTTTTATGACCTTGGATGACGTCCTTGTCGGTCTCTCAGGTACCGTGATCACGTTACCGAGATAATTCTTGTATGATACCGCAGGGATCTTCGCCACACTCTCATAGCGATCCGTGATACCAACGACAATGTCAGGGCGGTCAGCAAGACTCGTCTCCGGATACTTCAATGACGACAGATCCCTGGTCTTCACACTATGAATGTGCGCCGTTATGCGATGGATGTAGATTCCGGCCAGTTGGTCCAGATAGAATGCGATCCTCCTGTCCATGTCCATCATCTCCATCGCAAACTCAACGAATCCAGAATAGAACGCCAGTGTGGACCTCACGGTCTCGTCGATGTCATCACTGGCGTGGTCGAGTAATGACTGTATCTGCGATATACCGTGTTGGAGTATCGCATACTTCTCATCCAATGACGCCAATAGGGCATCATCGACTGGTAATTCATCTCCATTCACGTTGACGAATGCCAGAACCTCGTCCCTGAGGGCCTCATAGTCTGATCTTTTTGCGAATATGCGATCCCTGTGGAGTTTGCTCAACTGTGAGAGGTTCATTCCTACGGGTACGCCGTGTTCAGTTGCCATTTCGTGTCTCCTTATCTCTCGCGTGCCCGAGTACATTCTCGTCGCACAGCAGGAATATCGAATAAAATTTTGTGGCATCCGTACGTGTCAGGTGCGCCACACCACCAGACACCATAAGATCACGATCATCATAGATGACGTCATCCTCATACATTATCAACTTGAAGGCAGTTCGAAACAACTCATCATTTCTCACAAACCTTGCCCAATTGTCATATTTCCCGTTGAGACGCGGGTCCGTCATCCATTCGTACAAATCCACATCATCAGGACCACCATTCATGATCACCTGATGTTCCTGGTACACGATGTTCATTTTCTCGTGATTCACATAAGACATCACATATCCTGGTATAGTATCAGGCCAAGTACGTGCCAACGGCATGAAACCGACTCCATACACAGAATATTGACCATCTGGATCTGGTCTCGTGGCAAATAGGTTGGAAAAAGCCTTGCCAGCGACCACGTCGGGTGTCCTCATCAGGTATGATAATGGCTTATACATCTCAAAGAATCCGGATGTTGTCACAGAGAACTTCATATAGACCTCACCCTTCTTGTCACCATCGGACATATTCGGTATCTGATTCACCTGGAAGTACGTCTTCTGGTATATGCGATCATACACAAAGAACTTTTTCTTCGGATTCTGAGGATTCTCGCGTAGTAATATACCACCATTAGAGTATTTCTTCAGATGTGCCGCGAATGCATCATTTATGGCCGTAAGTAGGGCCTCCTGACGGTCTGGATCCTTCTCTTTTGAGGCAATTAACAGGTCATCAGCAAACAATAATTTTCTCATTATTCGCATCATCTCGGATGGTAGGATATAGTCAGCCTGTAACCATGGTATTCGTTCACCCCAGAGCATCTTCAGGTTATTCTCGAGGTATCCAAGCGTCTTATCCTGTGTTGACGCGTCCTGTGTCTCGATTATGATCTCGATGTTCGTCCGAACACGTTTGTTTGCCGTATACAGCTTTATACCATTTGGTTCGTCGAAGAATAGGTCATATTCATTGAAGAATGGGTCGATTCCCATTGTTCCTGGATATATGAACGGGTTCACCTCACCTAAACCACTCTCTTTCGTGTCATTGCTGGTGTGCTCAAATAACAATACCAATCTCGGCTTCTGTAGATTCACACCAGGATCCTGACGATTAGCCTTCATCCTGTTGGTTTTGTCCTTGTTACCCTGATATTGTGAGTAATATCCTATCTTAGTCTGTATGTGCTCAGTCTTGAAGAAATCAGACGGAAATTTATGCTTTATGTAGTGACTTATCCCATATATCATGTCCTGCATCCCGGAGAATGCGGACGCGGGAAAGATCCCACAGTACTCCTTGACGTTGAGTCCGGCCATGTCCTGTATACCTCCTATGATGCAGAAAGCGTCAGTTTTTACGATATTCGAACGTTTTGGTCGTGTATGGAGTTCGTCAATTTTCGAAAGAAACTTTCACATGATATTATCTCAGGGTACAGGATATTGGAGGTCTTATATGAGGCAGCCCGAAAAAGCAAATCCACGGAAACTACGGGTGTCCATAGTCGGAGACCGGTTTCTCACGAGCATGATACGTGTGTTATGTGCAAAAAAGATGCTCAACAGGAAATCCCTGAATAATATTGACGAATTCCTCACGATGCTTGATGAGGATCATTATTCCAAGGATAAAACCGTCAAAGTACTGCTCGGGACAGCGAAAATAGCCCTTGAGAATCGACTCACAGCTGTTGAGGGGATGAATCTGAACACCGTATTGACAGAGATAGATGTCAGATTCGGTGACGAACACACAGACGTCAAGAAAAACATGGTCTATCCAATCTTCTCCGCAGGATTCAAGGACGTGACAGACCGTGAGGTTGATCTTGTGTGTACCACATGTGAGAACTATGTCAAATACTATGGGATATTGTCCGTGAAGGACAAAATTGTCAATGTCACATCAAAATTTGATGAAGGGAGTGTCGAGAATCTCAATGAGATGATTGACAACTACCGAAAGACAATATCCACACTGAATGAGGAATTCCGCCGTACAGACAATTTACTATCCTCGAATGTGATACACACCTTAGATGAGGATGAGTACCTGAATATTCTCTTGGAGAGCTACAAAGGGCTCAAAAACCCGAAATTCAGCCTGTTGACTGGCCTCAAGATGTTCAATCAGATGCTATCAGAGAACGGCGGGTTCTTGGCCAACTCATACTACATCTTCTACGCGTCAATAAACTCATTCAAGTCCGCCTTATTACAGTATATCTCGATCTGGATCAGGAAATATAATTCTGACAATTATCTTGGTGTATTCGAGGAGACTTCTCGGATCCCAACAGTATTGTACTATTCATTTGAGAATACACGTAAGGAGAATGTGAATCGAGAATTCACGATGCTCACAGGTAAGAATCTCAAGGATGTGCGTAATGAGACTGACGTCAAGAAGATGTGGGATAAGGCCAATAAAGAGATCAATAGTATAATAGATATCACGACTGTGTATGCTGAATCCAACACCGTCAGGGTGTCCGACATTAGAAAACAGGTCCGGACGCTCAATGATAGTGGATATTATGTGATTGCTGTGATAATTGATTACTTGGAGCTTCTGAGAGCCGAAGATGAGGATCTTCATCTTGATAATCGGTTAAAGCTCGGTTATATATCCAATTCACTACATGTGATGGCCGTCTCGGATGATCTTACTGTCATCACAGCCCAGCAGATGAATCGTGCTGCTGAGGCCACGATGTCAGATCTACGGGAGAAGGCGACGACGAATATCGTCCGATCCTTGAATCGTCAGTATATTGGTGAGTCGTATGGTATTGATAAACCGACTGATTTCTCAGCATATATCGCACTTGAAAGGTCAATCTATGATGACAAACTGTATCTCACAGTAAAACGCGATAAATGTCGGTACCGACGTACCGACACCGAATACTTCGTACATGAACTCCAGAATGGGTTCTATATCGAGGATGATGTCAATACTGACAAGGTGTTGTCAAAATCTGGTATAATGCCGTCAAAAGAAGAGAAAGAACTACCTCAGAAGATCGTTGAGGAGATACAATCAACAATACGTGAGGCTGAGAAATCCGAGGACGGTGACGAGAATACACGTCTGATCGCAAAGATCTTCGAGTATCAGGTGAAGAATTATGTCATGTCACACTATTTCGGTACAGACACGGTATACAACAACTTCGCCAATTTTACGACATGTTTGAACATGAATGACGACCCACTTGGTCTCCAAAAAATGACATTTTTTAATAAACCCATCTGATTGAAGGAGAATTATGATGAAAATTGAAGAAAAACGTATGATCTCTGGTATCTACGAACTCCTGGAGAGCGTAGAGCGAACCAACAACATCCTCAACTACACCCAGTTCGTCACTGGTAATATTGACATATGTACCTACGCGTTTGAGGCTGTGCGGAATTCCTATGGTATCAAACCTGAGGGATCTGTGGCACATATGTCGGTCACGGAGAAATGCGAGGTGTATGCGGTATTCTTGTACACCACAATCGTACTCACAGAACGCGATATAACCGACGACATAAGTCTTGTGGATTATGATCGTGTACGTGATATCTCTGTGAGACTGGCAAAGGAGAGTTTCAAAGGCGCATTATCCGACAAGATCTGTGCATATCTCAATAACGTGATCGACGAGATTTCTTCCAACAAGAAGGAATGCTCGACGACCACAGTGATTTGTCAGAAAATCATCAGCAAGGCCAATACCGAGTGCTGAACCCCATAATATGACATCACAGGAGGTACAATTTTGCACCTGAGAAGCTATTATCGTGAGGATCTTCCATTAGCCTGGTTCAAAGATAATCAGGCTATGGATCTCATAGATCCTGCAAGACCTACAGAGAAACCCTCAGAACCGTGTAAGGATCGTGGATTATTACTACAGGTCTGGGTAGAGAGTACACGGAGACTCGTGTTCAGTTGGGGGTCTCCATACTATACTGATAACACGCCGATTGAGAACTCGGTGACACCAGGTCCGATGGATGAGAATGGTCGGTGGACTGATATCACATCCAAGGAAGAGATCGGTTCAATCTCATCAAAAGGAAAGGTGGACCAACAATTCAATGCCACTTTGGCCTCATTCTACTCAATATTTGGGTATGATTACTCATCCAAAGTGCTTGTGAACGTGATACGTCGACTGATTGTCATGCGACATGCGATAAAATCCGGTGTAATGGACGGTAAAACCATCGAACAGATGTTCAGAATCTTCTCGACTGAGGGATCAGAATACCGAATCTTTGATACAAGGATTGATTCGTCATCCACAATAGCACTCTACAGACGACTGTTCAGTAGGATGGTCGTCAACGTAGATCTTGAGATTGTGGAACTTGCAGATGAAATGGACACATTCATGTCCGAATTCATGACGACCATGGATACAGATTTTGAGGGTGTGAATCGCCCATGTATGAATCTGTTCAGTCCAGGCGTGTTCATCGAGAATCTTGATTTTCTTGATAAATTATTCACACCATTTATTGTGCTATTCGAGATTGTGATACGATTGCTCAACATGCTCGACGTCGATCATGACAAGACCGTAATCGTGGATTCAGACTACATAACGAGATTCCTTAGTGTTGATAAATTCTACACACTCGATGCGTTTACTGCCATAATGATGCGAACGAAACGCCACTTGTACCTGGACATCAATGATAACTCCGCCAGATTCACAAGCGTAAGGCTTTTTGATGAGAATGTACCTGAAAAAGGTGACGGTTATCGTGTGACTTTGATCAATCCGACAAAAATATTGATCACATTCGATAATCTGATCTCAGAGGTACATAGATCTGGTGAGAGTATCATACTCAGAGATTCTTCTGGACATACATTCTCAATCATCCACAAGCATAACCAGTGGACATTACCGGAAAACCTGAACTACCGGTTCACCATACCGAAAAATAACATTCGGAAGGCTTTTGGGTCATCAAACAGGGTATTCGTGCTCACAAATGACGGAAGAGTGTCATTTACAACAAATATAGATGAGGACGCGAACGAGAATCTCGGGAAGCTCGAGTTTGTCACCCTATCGGAGAATAAGCTTGAATTTACATCTCCTGATGGTAAGAAAGTGGCTGACATGTATATCAGTCCAAATGAGGAACATATTGTCCTACTCGATACATCTGGTCGGGTGTGGTTGTATACGACAAACTATCAAGCAATAATGGATGACATGAGCGATCCTCCTGCAGGATTTGACTTTACGACTCCAGTATATATGGGACTACCGGTTGAGGCTGGTGACGTACGTCAGATCATTCTTGGCGACGAATCTCTCATGATCGTGACAACAAATTCGGTACTCCGTGGTGGGGCTATGTCGCCTGAATTTGGCGGATTTAACTGCCTTGTTCCGATAGGTGATATCAGAACCTACGGATCCCCAAATCGTGTTGTATACAATCACGATACTGGGTCATTTATTGTCGAGATCGTGTCCGACATCGGGAAGAAAATGTGTGGGTATATCAAGACACGAAAGCTCAATTCGACAGAGAATGATATTAATATCATTGAACCGTTACAAAATAGGGTATTCAGGGCGACACCCATCAGTGATATCGAGGTGGAATTATTCGCAAATGATGGTATTCACCCTGACAAGACACTTCGGATCAACATGGTCGGTGGTTCAGATACGATATCCTATCCCACATATGTCGTTGATCGCGACTATTATGACGAGATCACGATAACAAGATCGCTGGTTCATGGTAGTAACGTACGATCGTCGATCCAATCCGAATATCCAGACCGTAACGTCAGGTATTTTGACCATACATGGTTAGGTATTGTATCTTCTCATATTGTCGATATACTACTCACATTACGATCGGCTGATTTCATATCAGAAGATGGGAAAAATGAGATGACCTCGACATCAAGATTCATCAGATCATTGACGAGTATTTGCTCCGTCAATGAGATGATGTCGCTACAACATATCCTTGATCGGGTGGTTGACACTTCATGGAAGAATGCGGATGGAACGTCCCTACAGGATAACATGCTCAAGAATCTTAACAATGCGATGGTGTGGTATGAGATGTTGGATCTTTGTAGGATTCGTGTCTTGGCCAATCGTCGTATCGAGATGGCGTATGGCGCAGATTTCTCGTCTGTGTTGGTGATGATGCTCTGGATTGGTATACTCGCGGAGTCAATGGATGGTGTGAGGACTGCTGATATACTACACGGTGCAAGTTCGCTCGCAAAACGTGCCACATTCAACACGAAATTATTACCTGAGGACATCACAAACTATGTGAAATCCTCGATGAACAATGTCCACCGTGCCTCGTAGACGATAAAAAAAGAATGAAACTTAGACCCTGGGGCATTAACCCCAGGGTCCAGTTTTTTTGTCGAAGCTTGGTCAAGCCGGTGGATTAGATTCCCTCTTCCTGGATTTCCTGATTCTTCTCTTCCTCAGTACTCTCCTCGACAGGGTCATCCTCGTACTCAATCTCGCATTTTTCCTCGGAAGACTCCTCAGCGGAATTTTCCGCTACGGATTCATCCTGGGGGTTCTCGACAGGGGTGTCCTCGGAGGCATCCTGGGTGGTCTCTTCAGCCGTGCCATCATCTTGGACTTCGTCCTCGATCTCGACTTTAGCCTTCTTACCGCCCTTCTTCTTGCTGGATTTCTCCGCGATCTCTTCATCCTTCTCGGCTTTGGCACGCATGCTGTCGCCGATCGAGGTTCCGCGATCGCCGTCGGGTCTCGGTGCGGTCTGACGCGGTCCAAGGTTCACAGTGTACTGCCGTCCAACTTCGGGATCGTCTTCCGGTTCAACCTTGTCGACCACAAAGTACTTAACGTACTCGATCTTGTGGAGGTCATTGAACATCCCCCAGCCGTGTTTCACGGCACGTTCACCGTCGGCGTTCCCGACAAGCCTCTGAATCACATTCTCCCACGTCTGGGCACGTCCTTCGCTCTGGGCGATGGAAAGGTTGTGCTTCTCGGGCTTGATCGCATTCTGCGACATTGTGACGACGCAGAGATCCAAGTTCGGTGTGAACGCACCTTCGGCACGCTTGTCATGGGTGTCGATCATATCCAGGACATCATACCCCACGATGGTGATCTGATGGGTCCAAGGAACGTTGATCGTGACGATCCCGTTGGTCACGCGCCTTGACATACCGGTGGTGCGGACGCTCCGGTCTGACGGCATACCGCGCACCACATAGCGGTGCACGTATTCGTAGATCGGACCATTGGCCGCGAAGACCATGAGACCGGCGAACCATTTCTGACCAAGCGTGTTACCATGCTTGACCATCTGGTCCTTGTCATCCATGACATCCTCCGGATCAAAGATCATCCGGATCTGGGCGATCTTATTCATCCGGAAGGTGTCGTTCAAGCCAAAATCGTTCTTGAGGAACTCATCGAGCTTGTCCTTCAGTTGAGACGTGATCTTCCACACGTGACGGAATTTGATGAAATTCTCGGTGATCCCACCTTTACCTTTCCTCTCCTCGATGTCGAACATGTAGTTCGGCGAGTTAAGGGCCTTGATGGAATCGAGATATTCCTCGGCAACGGCCCGAATCACAGTGATATGATTATCAGTCCAGCCGAATCCGATTTTCAGACTCAGTTCACTAAGTCCGCTGACAACACTTAAGTTCGCGGACACCCGACTTTCAAACTCAACGATTTTGTTGAGCTTGATGCTGAGGATCTTTGCACGATCCTCCTTAGACAGAACACTTACCATGGCGTGTTCCTCCCTATATAGTATTTGACCACACCAATAATCTGAATGATTTTTAGTTTGGTCTGAATAAAAATATGTATCGTCGTGTATTAATTGTTGCAGATATAGGGTCAAACCTGGGAATATGTCGGTGATTGAGCCGAATCCGCATATGTGAGGTATAACACATGAAAAATGAGATATTTACCGCGGCTCACAAGAGTCTGCGACTCTTCAGACTCAAGACCAAGGATGGTGATTATTTCCAGCATAATATGGTACTACGTGGACCGAACGGAGTCATGTTCGCTCCGACGGAAACATCTCTTGATGGTCTTGTCGATATAACAAAGAAGCTGTTCGGTACAAAAGGGTATGGACGGTGGTTCAAAAGGTTCGTATTTACCAAGAAATTCGAGTATAAACCGTCATTCGTCCCAGGTTCAAAGACTATATCATTAATAAACCCGTCTACCTACCTTAAGGAGGTAGTGGCACGACTTCCATCATTGAAGACTCGTCCGACAGCAGTGTTCACCAAGGATCCATCCAATGTGATATTTGATGTGTCACGGGAGCTTGGTGTATTCCTACCATCGGACAATTCGACATTCATAAGACCGAATGTCACACCATATGCCGAATGTATAATACCCGAGATTATCACCAGACTATTCCTATTCGACAAGAATGAGAGTCCTCGGCAGTATCTGAAGATGTTCCGGTCGTCTAATCCTACACCCCCAGTACAGGTTGGTTCAATCAATAATGTGATACTCCCAGTGAGGATAGACACATTAAGTTCATCATTATTCACACGATTTCTTGATGTCGGGAAGCCTCTTCCGAGAGCCGTACGTATAGATCGTAACGCGATGATGACATTGGGATTGGCCAGAATGGCATATGCATTATATCTCGGTGAATTTACAGACACAAAATCTGGTATTGATTTCTTCCTGGATCAGTGGAAAAAGACCAATATTCACTTCGTGTTCCATAATGATAGATTTGGGTTTGTCATAAATCTTAATGATTTGAAAGAGCGTAAAATAGCTCCGAAGACATTTTTTACATTATTCAGAGCTAAATTGATCCAATTGATTGCCAATAATACAGGTGTCGGTGCGGATTCCGAGATGGACGCTGAAATTGAGGAAGACCTCAAGAAGGATCAGACTGACACTAATGTCATCGAAGTTGATCTTGAGGTCAAGAAGGTCGTTGGCGGTAGTTTTGACCAAGATGATGTGATCAAACAGATAACACCGTTGAGTAAGACAATCCAGATCAATGTAAATGAATCACTTGACAAGAAAATACTTGAGGTTGCATCCGTGTTGGCCAGAACTGATAGTTTGGTCGGTAAGATGGCCGCCAATACTGATGCGGTCATACGCGAGATGGCAAAAGCTAATCTCACAAATATTAAATTTGACCTTGGTGTCACCAACAAAGATGGGTCAACCGACGACTACTCAGACTTTGAGGAGGAGAAGCCTCAGGAGATCGATGAGAATATCGAGGATGAGGACGTTGAGACCCATGAGGACGAGACTGTCGATGAGGAAGAACAATCTGACAAAGCCACCAAGAAAGACCAAAAATTTCTGGATGCGGCACCTACCGACGGTAGAATCCTGACTGATGAGGAACGAAAAGAGCTTCTCGTCAAACTGAATAAACGTATCGGACCATCATTATCACCAAAAGAGGAACGGCGTGTCGCTGTTCTCAGAGATAAATACAAATCGATCAAAGGTGATGATAAACGTTCTATCGAAGAGATTGTGACTGATGTCAAAAATAAGACCATCGACGTCACATCAGCGCCAATAGATGACATGCTTGATCAGTCCATACGCACATCGGTCACACAGGAATACGAGAAGTCGTACTACCAGAAGACGATGAAATCTGACATATTCAACACGATACGGTCATTCTCTGACGAGAATAAACAGAGACCATTGTACGTGATTGATTATAAAGAGAAGGACTCTTCAGACCAATTCACAAAGAAAAAGACTATCGAGTTCCAGCTGGAGGATGAGCTACATAAACGCCACAGTGTAAAACTGGATATCCCAGTACCTGACGATGATGGTTTCCTTCTCATAGGTGGCAATCGACGTGTGCTGAAGAAACAACTGTTACCTCTACCAATAATGAAGCTCAAACCAGACCAGATACTTGTCACGACAAAATACAATAAGTGCTTCGTATATCGCCAAGGTTCATCATTGAACCGTACAACGGTAATATTGAAGAAAATGATCGAGGATATCCTTGAGAATAGTCCATTTCTCACTATACGACGTGGAAACAACATCAAGAACAATCGTGACTTCATCACCACGATAGAATACGACGATCTGGCCAAGAATTACAGTAGAATTACGGTTGGTGCCAAAGCATCACATTATACATTCTATTTCAATCAGCGTGAGATCCGTGAGATCATGAAGTCTGACTTTCCAGGTCAGAAACTGTCCAAAAATGACCTACCAATCGGTATAAAGACCGATTCCAAGGGTCGAGAATTGGTAATATACGACATGACCTCACCTAAAGGTGTCGCTGTGATGATTTTGGATATAATGATCGCAAACTGTGGTGATCCGGCCATATCTACAAAGATATCAGCGATAAAGACACCAAAACGCCGATTATACTCCAAAATTGAGCTCATCTCCTATGATGTGCCATTAATTGTGTTCTTAAGTGCGTTATACGGACTCAAGAATATCATGGCGGTCGAACAGATCCAGTACACCTTCTCACCAAAGAAGATTCCTGGGGATGAGAGACTATCCATACGATTTCTGGATGGATACCTATACTATCCAGAGTACCCATTCTCTGCATCGCTGTTGATGAATGGGTTGTCAGATATGGTTACCGAGGATAACAAGTTCGAGGATATGAATGGCCCTCAACCATATCTTGATTACCTTCAACACAAGTTCAAGACCCAGAATGTCTACAAAGGTTGGAAAATCACGAAGGAATTGTTCATAGATCCAATCACACGTGAGATTCTCGAGGATTACAAGCTTCCTACCAACTTCTTGGAGATTTTCCTCTACATCAATGGGATGCTCACGGATAACTCATATTCTGATGAGACGAACATCTCCAACTACCGTATCGTGTCGTATGAGACGATTGTTACCGCGATATACAAGACGGTGGCCGAGCAGTACAGGTCACTTCAGAATAAGGCGGCAAACTCACGTACTGGTCTCAGCGTACCACAGGATCAGGTGATGAGATTGTTATCTGCATCACAGATATTGGAGAATGTGGACTCGCTGAACCCGATAAATGAGCTTAAGACTAAGTCTGTTGTGTCGTATAAGGGCGCAGGATTGATGGGTGTTCAGGTAAAACATGGTTTCACCCTATCCAAGCGGTCCTATGGTAAGGATTGTATCGGCATATACGCTCAGAACAACGTCGAGGGTGGAAACGTCGGGATCGTGAAGGAGCTGACACTCAACACTCGACTGAAAAGTACTCGAGGTTATCCGGATGTGACATTAGATGTATCCGATATCAACAAGATGCCCGCCGGCACGGTGATGTCTGCTGATGAGTTGGGTCTGATAACTGGAAACAGATTAGATCACCCTAATCGTGTCGCATTCGGTGCCGTACAATGGAAACATACGATGGGAATAAAGAACGCGTCTGTTCCAGCCGTCAATAATGGTTTCGAGAAGACATTACCATACTTAATAGGTGAGACATATGTCAAACATGCCAAGGAGGATGGTAAGATTGTCGAGATCGACGAGGAAAAAGGTTACATGGTGATCGAGACCAAGTCCAAGAATCTTATCAGTGTCGATATCGGACGTGGTGAGATGAGAAATTCGTCATTCTACCTCGCAAATGATCTGAAACCAAACGTGAGGGTCGGTTCATCGGTCAAAAAGGGTGAGGTACTGGCATATAATTCCGACATGTTCGTCAGGAATGATCTCGGTCAATTAACATTCACAGGGTTTCATCTCGCCACCATCGCTGTGATGGAATCGTATTTCACCGAGGAAGACTCCTCACTTGTATCTGAATCACTGTCGAGATCCATGTCATCGACCGTGATAGAACGAAAACAGGTCTCAATATCAAGATCCGCCAATATAATAGACTGGAAGAAGGTGGGCGATCATGTCACATTCGGAGACACGTTGATATATATCGAGGATGCCTCAGATGGCGAGTCTACGACCGCCGCAGACGTGTTGGACCTTCTTGGTGAGGATGATGCGTCTGTACAAGCCGTCAGAGATATGATATACCACCAACCAAAGGCCAACGGTACAGGTAGGATACGTGAGATGAAGGTGTACTGGTCGGTTGAACCGTCAACAATGTCAAAAAGTGTCAAGAGATTCGTGAACGCCTATATCTCTGAGAAGAAAGCCGTCATAGAGGCGAAAGAGAAGGCCCTGAGGACGACACTACCGAGACATGAGATTGAGGTATCTATACCAAGTAAGGATGGTCGTATAAACGGTGCATTGCTACCTGATGAGGGTGGGATTGTCATCGAGTATTACATCGCACGTGACGACGATCTGACAATCGGCGACAAGATATCGTTCCTACCGGCAATCAAGAGCGTGATCGCGCAGGTCGTGCCAGATTCTGTGTGCCCATACACGGATGATGGGCGTAAGATAGACGCGATCGAGAGTTTCATCTCGATAAGCGCACGTCAGGTCACGTCACCATTCGCGATAGGTGGTATCGGAAAGATAATGTACGACATGTCACGTGAGATTGCAGAGGAATATCTCAAATAAAAGAGTAGAAACAACCACCTGGCGGATTTCCGCCAGGTGGTTGTGTTTGTCCTACTTGCCGACGAAATCCCTGATCCAGATCTGTCTCACGGTATCCACAGGGAGGTGTTTCTTCGCCATCCTGAAATGGTGGAAGTTCCTGTACCCATAGAAATGCGATCCACCATCAGACGGTGCATCCCACAGGTCACAGACTTCCTTGTACTCCGGAAGTACGATATCCTTAGTCTCATCTGAGTCATCGTACATCCTGAGGTGCTGACGCACCTTACCACGCAGGTTAGAGTGGACATCGGCCCTCCAGGTGGAGTCGATACTCTTATGGCTACCGGCATATGTGCCACCAGCAACCTTCTTCAACGATCTTGACATGTAATTCTCCTTATATTGATGCGTATCAGAATGATAATATCCGAATATGTGGGGTTAATATTGCACCAGAAACTTTGATATATCTTGTAAACAGCCCTAGACAAGGGTCATAAACTTATTTTGGAGGCCCTGTATATGGCCAAATACATACCAAAGAATCAGAACCCAGATGAGGTCAGGTCCAAGGTGGATGAGGCCATAATGGCCGACACCTACAAGATGAACCCAAAATTCTTCTCGAGATTTCGCAAGGATTTTGACTCAATCAGGGACTCGATATTCTCGATCGCGAGATCGTATGGATATAATAATTACTCGGATGAGCTCTCAAGAAACCCATTGGAGGACTTTCGCAGTCTTCTTGTGAAGACATTGGATGAGAAATTTGTGGATCCTAACCTGAGGTTGAATGAGCGGTCAAGTAACCTGGACTCAAATATCCGATCACTGTCACTCCAGTCACAGACCGGAAATGATGAATCCTCGATAATCGCATCCTTCTCGAGACTCAGCCAGGGCACATTCGCTCTGATGAACGAGTATAGGGTATGCACATCGTTGATCCCGGAGATAAAACGGGTGATAAAACTGGTTACACACGACATCCTTAATCCTAATGAGATAACAAAAAGGTCATTGAAGGACACTTTTGCTGCGACAAATCTGCAGACATACAAGCTCTCAGAGGCCGACGTCAAGCGTATAAATGACAGGATAGAGACCAAGATAATCGACCAGTACCGTATAGAGGAACTCTTACCAAAATGGTTATACGAGATGTTCATCACCGGGGCCAAACCGGTCATGGTTCTACCATACAAAGATGTGATCAAACAGGCACTTGCTGCTAATATGACCGATCCATATTCTGTACGATCATCAGAGTCCCTTGATAACAAGAGTCTTGAGGAGCTCCAGACAATGTTTGATGAGACTTTAATATCAGAGTCATCTATACGAAAGCGAATATTCGCCAAGAATCTCATATCGTCAAACTACGGCTCAGAGGATCTCTCACGTGCTGAGGAAGCTGTTGTAAATGATGTGGTATCCACAGAAATAGTCGACGAGTTCTACGACATCGGTATGGAAGAGCTGTTGGAGTGCTACATACGTGAGAAATCGTCATATGACAATATGGTGGCCGTCGTAAACGCCACATCGATAGGATTAGAGTCTGCAAATGAGGATCCTGACGTCCAAGATGTTAAAAAGAAGGTCGATGCCATAAAATCCACAATCGACAATGTGGAATCAAAGAAAAAGGATAATGAGTCCGAAAAAGAGAGGATCAAGAAGAAAATTAAAGATCGTCTACGGGCTTTCATGTGTGAGATTGATGATAATGTGAGTTTCGTGAATGACGAGTATTCTGCATTAGCATCTGGGTTCAAGATGGTGAACCATGGTAAGAATAAGAAATACTCTGGTAAGATTATCGATGGTATGGCGATCAAGGATGATGGATTACTGGAGGAAGCGGAGAAATTCGACAAGAAATGTCTAATCGTCGAGCTCTCGCCGGAGAATGTGATACCTATCACCAATGGGTCGGAACATGCCGGATACTACATCTATGAGGTGGACGCATACACAGGTCCCACACAATCCACGACACGCCGGACGTCAACATTCAGTCAACTGATTGAGAGCACAGGATACAACAAAGATTCTGCTGTTGTCGGTACCGGTGTCGGAAATGGCGCATTTGTGAATGCGAACGATCCAGGGATGAGCTCGATGTTTGCCCCAATGTCAAATATCCAGCCAGGTGCGTTCGATGCATTGCTTGGAGATTCATCCGGTAATATCGATTCGATACGTCGTGTTGAATTGTTGAAACAGATCATAATAAAGACATTGTCGAAGAAGTTCAATGATTCGTCACTGACGGACCAGAAGACTTTCCAGGACTCGATAATAAACCTGATCCGTCAGGGGTATATCCTCAAAAGGAAGATCCAGTTCACATTCGTACCTGCCACACAGATCGTGTATTTCGCACATGATATTGATGATAAAGGTCTTCCTCACTCTGTATTGGATGGGAGTTTATTGAAACTCTACATCTATCTCGCAGGTATCGTATCCTCATGTCTGTCGATAGTGGAGACATCATCCCCACGTGAAAAATTAATGGTGAATGTGGGTGAGTCGAAACAGTACCAGATGATGGTCAACGAGATATCCAAGACCTTTCAGTCAAGAAATATTCACGTGAAATCGTTCTTTGACAATGTCGGATCTGTATTACGTAACTGTGCAAGACCATCCAGATCAATAATACCGGTGTTTGAGGATGGTAAGTTGTATGACACAGAGATGGAATCGGTTGATGCACCGAATATCGATAAAGAGTTCATCGATGGTCAACTGAACTCTGTGCTTGAGTCGATACCTATCCCACCGGCAATCCGCGATCAATTGAAGGACTATGAGTTCTCAAAGTCGATCGTCCAGGCCAACATTGTATATCGTGACTCGATTCTGGAGCGTCAGGCGGTCGTGTCGAAGCAGATCACGAAATTGTTGAGGCTCATCGTCATGCACTCAAAGATAGAGATCGCAAAAGATGTGGTGTCGGCGTCACAGGATGAGGTGAAGACATCAGATGCTAACAAGGAGAATGTGGAGACACAATACATCAGCCCGAACAACATAACCGCCACACTCACACCACCGATGCATCTCACGGTCACCTCAGTACAGGAGACCATGACGTCAGCAGAATCTCTTGTAGATCTGATCATAAAACAGCGATACGGCGATAATACGGATTCCAATGTGATACAGGAGAAGGTAAAACGTGCCAAAATTGTGTTGAACCGATTCTTCGCACCAAATATCGACTTCACAAAAGTGGACAAGATTCTGGATGGGTTTGATGATGACTTTGGTGTGGATTATGCCACAGCGGCCAAGGATAAGATCGTCAACAACGCACTCGAGAAACAGATAGGCGACATGTGATAATTGGATAATATGTGACACTGGGAGTTCCCAGTGTCACATATTTGTCACGATATCGACCGATGATCTTGCACGTGTCACAGCAGTGTATAACCATCTCTGGTATGTGCGACCAGGACCCTTGTACTCATCCAACACTAACACTTTATCCCACTCACTGCCCTGTGATTTGTGGACGGTTATCGCGTATGCGAAGTCCAATTTCACGACATCATCGACAGATTCGGTCTCTGAATCATCAGATTTTACCTTCACCCCTGTCTTATACCCATCGAATATCTCACGATTTATCCTGGTGTCGAAAAATTGTTCAATGTCCGGAGGTGAATATTTCAATCTCAGATCTGTATTATCATTCACATCATCACGTGCGATACATGATAATCCATTTACTGGAAGAATTTCCATATCATTCTCATCTATCTTATGAAAATAGTTGGTCTCAACACATATTAATTTCTCACCTTTGATCGGGTACAATGTCTTTATCCCATGTTTGTCACGCAGAATCTGGTTGAAACGTCGTCGTGTATCGTTCTTCCAGCACAGGATTGTGTCGTATGTCGTAAGGTCATTCACCTCCGACATCGATATTATCCGTGATGTGCCAAATCTTCCATATGTCAACTCATCACCATGACGAATCCGTGTAGCGAGATCCAACACACCAGAACCATCGTCCTGTCGCATCACGTCGGTTAATATTACATCAAGTTTGTTGATATCCTCCAACATTGAATTCACACCTGTTATTGGTGGGAGTTGCATCGGGTCACCTAGTAACACGATAGGTACATCGAATGTACGGATGTCATTCAACATCTTGTCGTTCACCATGCTGGCCTCGTCCACCACGATAAGTCTTATGGATGCAGGAATGCGTCTCTTGACGCTGAAGAAGAATCTTCCCTCTGGTGTGCGAAATATGTTGTAGAAGGTCTTGTGTATTGTCCTCGCAGGTAGACCCTTCGTACGTAGCACATTCACAGCTTTTCCTGTATATGCGGTGTACAACACCTCAGACGATCGCAGATTCAATACCTCTGTGGCTATTGACACCACACTTGTCTTACCAGTACCTGCGTATCCGGCCAACACAAAACATCTCGGATCTCCACCATGGTACCAGTCATTCAACCTCTTGATCGCCTCAAATTGTTGGTCGTTCAATCTCATCAGATATCCTCCAAGTTTTGATATTATTTCGTCATGGAGAACTTCAAAGATTTAGATTTCGAGGAGATATTTGATCGTGCGAATCTGCACGACCTTGGAATGATGAATGCCGGTGTCGGTGATAATGACAAGGGTACGCTGTGGGAGATCACATGCGACCTGATGTCAAGATCAGAATTACTTGATACTGACGGATTGGCGGCTGAATTAGGACGGTTGGTGAGTGATAAAAATCATAATATGGATGAACTCCTGTATGTGGTTGACACAATCTCACGTAGATTACGTAAAGCACATGACATTCTGGTCATGGAAGGATAGGATATGCCGGATAAACAAGACAAGAACCAGGAAATTAACATGATATGGGGGTTGACACTCCCTGAGATCACCAAACAGTTGCATAAACTTGCGATACAATACGGGATGAAGATAAGTCTCGAATTTGACCCGTCAAAAGACACCGCATACGTGAAATTATACACGAATCTCGGGTGGGGCAAGGGCTCCCAGAGCAAGAAGATCAAATTCAACCCGCACACTGGGCTCGACATATCGAGATTGATGTCAGAGGTCGTCACCTTCAAGACGTTCGCCGCCGGATTATGATGGTATTATTCCACCACGGGAGTTCCCGTGGTGGAATATGTCTCTCTTTTTTATTTGTAGGCACCGTACGGCGTCTTGGATGTCACAGGATCAGTAGACTCATCATAGAAGTCCGCGGGTGTCACATTGACACCGTGCTGGACCTCCTTTGTGTCCGCGAACATCACACGTCTGTGTGCCGGTGTCATGCCTATGATCCTGTTCATGTCTGATAGATATGCGCTGAAGGTCGACCCATCATCCGCAAGATCACGACGCGATAGTATCACATAATTCTTGTAGAGCGGGGTTATCACGTCATGGTCGGAGTACGGTAGGCTGTGCAGTGACATCCTGCGGAAGTGCAACGCCCTGTCGGAATATGTCAATCTGTAGATGCCATTGGCGGGTAGACGTGTCGTCCTCAACACCGTGGTCACAATGTCGTGTATGTCGCCATCGGACGGTATCTCCGTGGATACACCCTCCAGCATATCCACCGTTGGGCGAACCGGACCATCCATCGGGAATAGGGCATGAAATCTCACGCCAGATGATGTCGGTCTCGCCATGAAGATCCCTGTGCTTATATGTGAACCGTCACCGGACATCACACGCGCGAATTTTCTCACACCTATCATGCTTGGAGCGAGATCGTATGTGGATTTCCTGGAGAGTTCGGGGAATCTGGACATCTGTCGTTCATCATATTGATATACGCTGAACTCGTCAGGGACGATCATGTCTGTGTCGTCACCACGAGCGGTGCGTACGGTGTCATACATCGGTTGATCATCTGCGTCACGCACATCATCAACCTGGCGGCCCGTCTGGTTAGCCCACCTACATGCACGCATGAAGAATGCTGGTGGTGAATTGTGGAGCCATGGGGTTACCTCGCCGACACCGATCAGCATCGGTTTGTCTCCCACCTCACCATATGGAATATTCGGACCATCAGGTGCCGGTGCGAAATATGCGTCATAATCGTGTACGGACGCCATATCGTCATTCATTATATTCGTATCAATGGTAGTCGAGAATGGTATGATATCGTCGTTAGAATTAACCTTGAAACCGTGGAATGTCAGTTTTCCACCATCGTTGGTGACCATCGACACGCTCGTCATCTGACCGAGTCTTGACGACCTGGCGTTCGGAACCACGAGCTTGTCAATGACAGCACCATTCATCAGATCTAATCTCATGATCGTGATGTCTGAGTCATCAGTTTTTATCGACACGATCCTGACGTCGGACACATCGACAGATTCGTCATCATCCAGGAAATACACATCCTCAGGATCACCGATTGCGCATAGATTCACCGCCGTGGACCCTGGATGATCATTGATTGTCATTGTCGTGAAATCCACGTCAATCACGTGAAGTTTTCCTTGTGTTGACACCACACCCATCGATACGACAGACGGCCACGATATGTCGAGTATCTTTGTACGTATCGTCTCACCTGGTAGTGTCATGAGCATCATCTCCGACTGTGTCGGGTCACCGTGGTCGAACGCGAACTTCACCACATGTAGGGCGCCAGATATGGTCCTGACGATGAAGAACCCGGCAGTATTTCCATCCTTCACGTTACCTATGATTGAATCCACCTCCTCCGGCAGCTCCACGTTCGCCTGCGGGTTCGAATTCTGGTCATATAGTGCCAGATAACGAGACTCGAATCCTACATAGTACCGATTCTTGTTGAGTGGATTGAAGAACTGGTGTCTTACCTGTGGTGATGGCAGTGGTGTCGACCATGTCCAGGTCCTCATGTTGATCGACTGTCGTAATGACGTATTCTTGTCATCATAGTGAATCCTCTGACCCTCTCGACCTACCACAACTGCCGTCTCATCTGATATCACCATCGTACCATCATGCGGCACATCATTGTTTACCGTGTCCTCATCCGTCTTTCTGACGTCTACAATCGCCTTAGTCTCGACGAATCTTGACCTGAATGCGAAGTTTCCCTTGATAAGATATGGGAACTCAGGTTCATTATTCATCCCTGAACGCCTGAATGACGAGTTCTTTCCACACGATTCCGCCAGTATACCACCAAATGTTGGATGATATAACAATAGATTTGTCAACGTGTTACCGTTAGTGATGGAATCTTTCCGGAATGATCTACGAGGTGCGACACGGAATATCTCGTATGCGTTGAACCTCTCGGTCTGATTTGTGATGATGTCACAAACGACCTGCGCAAGATTCCAGTCCACACGACCAGAATCCGTGTGCAGTATGTCTCCGACAGATGCTCTCTCATCACCTGGTAACACCTGACCATCAAATAACGGTCCGTCATACGGTTTCGCCTCTGCAACAATGTCGGATAGTCCCTCACCGGCCACCTCGAATATCTTGCTCATCACAACGCTAGATAGTTCTCTCAATGCGGTGTACAACTCATGGTACACAGAGGCAACTAACGATCTGTATTTGGGTACCATCACTGTGCGGAAATACCCTGTGGGGTCGTCGATCGCCAACAGGTCAAGACCCGACACGATGTCAGCATATGCGAACTGTGGTAGTATCCTTGAGAATTTCCATTGTATGACATCAAACCTACACACACCGAGACCAGAGCTCGTGTCGAGTGACGCACGTCCTGTCACACCGGATGCTGTGGCGCTTGTGATTTCACGATGACGATTAGCATCAGGATCGTACAATAACACCATCGGGCCATCGATCATTGTCACCATTATTGATGCACCCACTGACGTGAGGTTAGACCAGTTGTAATGAACACCCAACGGAACAACGTCGGACACATTTGTGGACGGATCGAATACGAATAATCGGTCAGAATTGGGTTGGAGCATCACTATCTTGCTTCCGATCCGACACACATCCTTCACATCAAGCAGCACATCATCCGGATTCTCGCCAGATACGATGAAAAGTTCCTTTTTAGAACCTTGGATTGGGTCAAACATCGTGCATGGTAATGCCAGATTATGCGGTATCGCGTATATTTTATTGGTGATGGGTACATATACGATACCTTTTGTGTCTCGTGGTATGACGGTGGTAACACTTGTCGCACCATCGGTCATACGTATCGTGTGACCTGCGGTACCGACACCGTCTGGAAATACGTACAGTGACGTGCCAACCACACACGGTTTGGATGATTTATACCCACCAGTCTCACCCGTCAATGGGATCGTGATGACACTGTCATCCTGTACATTAAGTCTAACAACTATCGGGTCACTTCCATCCGGGAGGAAGAACACATCACCATCATGTGATACGACGATCTGACCTATACCACCATGTGTGACACCTAATGGTATGATCTCTGTTGTGAATCCGGTGGTCTTGTCGTCAACCTTGGTCTCCGTCAGACGGAAGACCATCGTCGTCGGTACACCTCTCGGTGCGACATACCATCTTCCGTCTACACCCATCACAGGTGTGACGAATTCCTCACCGGACATTGCTAATTGCAGGTCCGTAGGTAGACTGACCACCTCGACCTTATCCTCGCGAGCACCGGCACCTGCCGCCGTGGTATCGTATAGTGCGCGTATCTCGGCGATGTACTCGTCGATTCGCGCATCCAACGCGTTCAACCTGGCCTGCAGACCGGCATGTTCGTCAATATAGTCGGTCCTTATCGACCGTGTATCATTCGCGAAATTATTCAGGCTGCTCTTCATCAGCCTCGTACGTGCGAGCAACTTCTCGAAGTCACTCCTTGCCGCACTGTCCCATCCACCACCCGGTGTCGCCGTGACCCGGATGTTGCGATTATCGGTCTTCGCCATCGCGATTTCCTCCTGTATGTTAGGTCACCTTAGTCGACCACCTCGTGACATGAAAAATGTGGAAAAACTCCCCAATTTATTGACACGTTTTGGACATCCCACGGGATGCCCCGTGGGATGTCCATACAAATATTACTTCGGTACCTCGATGACATCGTCTGCGAGCGCCTCTGCATCCTTCGTGAGGATGGCGGTCTCGCCGAAAGTGCCACCGGTCTGAGCATTCTTCGCGTACGCAGAACCAGACCCAGGACCACCCTGGTCAGGCTGCAGATCGCGCTGTTCCCTCCAGGTCTCGACGATATCGTCGGTGTATGCCGCGACACCCTCTGTACGATCCCCTGTCTGGATGCGGTCGTCCATGTCGATCGACGTCGCCTGGGACACCTTCTTGGCGTCGGCTCCGTAGAAACCGTACATGTAGGACGGGAGCACCTGTTGGGTGAAGTTCTGTCCGTAGAGGTTGTAGGCCTGGACGATCTTCTTGGCGAAGAGGTCGACGGCCGGACCACGTTGGAACATCCCCTTGAATTCTACCTGCATCTCATTCGTGGATCCGGCGTCACCAAGTGTACCGGAGTTCATATGCGACACCTTCTCCGCATAGGGAAGAATCTCATGCCACACACAGGCGAACTCGATGTCCTCAGGTCGCGCTGTGGGTCCAAGAAGGACGTATAACAGTGAACCTGCGAGATTGGATTGGATCGCACGCATCTTCTTTCCATACATATGGGTGATACCCGTCACACGGTCAGATATGCCGGAGATCCAGTAGTCGAGGAACTTGCGTAACGGTGACGACTGGACCTCAAACGTGGTCAGGTTCACCGTACCGTTACCTTCCTTATACATGCCAGGGAATGACATCCCGGCCTGTGTTATACCATGTGTGACGTCGATGCTCCCGATCGAGTTCTCCGTGATGCCGTCAACCGACTTCACGCACTGCTCGAACAGGAACCTCAACATCATCTGTGCCGCGTGCGGCATGAACGGAGGGACCTTGATCCACTTGATCAGGAACCGTCCCTGACGGAAGGGTTCCTTCGCGGCCATGACGGACGGGTCGAAGGACATGACACCGCGCTGGTCATGCAGCCGTGAATATATGTCACCCGCCATACCGACGGTGGTCTGCTCGTAGCCGATCCACTCGTCGTATTTCTGTCCGTTGAGTCCGTTAACGCCATAGCCAGGTTTTGATGCCGATTTGGCGCTGTTCCAGAGATTTACAAGGTCATTACCGTTTGCGTCTAATTCTGGTCTTTCAACTGTCGTTGCCATCTATTTCTCCTCCTCTATCACATCATCCCCGCGGCTTCAAGAGCTGCGGTGTCGGCGGCGCTGCGCCGTGCGTAGATGTTGAGGCTCCAGCTCTCGGTCTGTCCCGGGAACTCGTATATCATGTCGCAGGAGGATGCGCCCAACGCGATGTCACGGGTCGTGCGATACAACCGTGGTGTCACATTGATACCAGACGGATAACGTCCAGAGAGACTCGCGATGAGCTCCTCGCTGGCCTTCCGCATGGCACCCTCGGCACCCTCACGGTCGAACACATACTTGTAGAGCACCTTCTTACCGAGACGCACGGCATCACCGATGACCATCCCGTTGCGAAGACTCTTGAGCACGCTGAAGCGCTCGTTGTACATATTTTTCTCCTGCATGTAGGCGTAGACACTGTCACGCTCCATCTCGATCGCGAATATACAACCGAGCTTGGTCAGGGGTCCGATCATCGTGTCGAACTCATCCTTGAAGGGATACCAGTCAAAACGCATGGTCTCGACCTTACCCATCTCATATCCGGCGAATATGGAGAACGTGCCCGCACGCCCGAAAGCCATCGCGAGTCCACGACCCCAATCATAGGTGCCGGTAACCCGCACAGGGATACCACGGTCGGTCGTGGTGCCAGAGTGCACTATCACAGCAGCACTCCACCCGAATTTACCATCCACAGACTCGTACAATGATTTTACCAGCGGGATCGCCATCTGACAATTCGGCGCGAAACCAATGTCGGCGATCACCATGATGTCAGGACGTAATACGCGGAATTTACCAAGCATCACCTGCTTGATATCCCAGTCGTAGTTAGCATCCAGTAATATGTCAGCGTCGATCAGGCGCTCGTCAAAGAGTTTCGGGTCAATGTGACATTTGAAGAACTCACTCAGGAGTGATTTCTTGGTGTCCTCGACCATCTGCGGTGTGACGATCACATCATGATTGTTGATGTCTTTCACGGTGTTACCTACCTGGAGTGATCCATCAGTACCACCGATGAGGAATTTAATGCTGTCGACAAAGTTCACAGCGTCAGGAGCGGACTCGTCGAGCTGGAACTGGTCGTACGGTTTACCATCCTGATCCTTACAGAAGATCGGGTCGATGTCGATCACGACACCATCATCCGGCCTGAGGTATGGACTCAGAATGTTGCTTAATGTAGCGTAGTTGTCGCTGATGAAGTCCTTACAAGTAACCTCGCGTTCAGCACCATTCTCGGTGAATTCCGGGAACGCCACACTGAGAGCCTCGGACGTCGAGCTACCCTTCACAATCCTGGAGTCAGGGTTGGTGGAGAAATAGTAGGTCTGTCCATACGGGGTGACATTTCCGAGAGAGTCCCGGATGTAGAAGTTCATCTGATAACGACGTCCGTCGTCTGTCTGGTCGTCACGCGCGAAGTCATTTCCGATACGGTGTCCGATGTCGGATCCGCACTTACCAGCGCTGTAATATTTGAGTTTGTAGAGTGGTATCACACTCTCGCCGGCGGTATTCACCGTCGGATTTCCGTCCGTGTCATCGGCAAGATGTCCTGCCGTCACCGTAACCTTACACCTAAGACCGGGTAACGTCACCGGCACCCCACCATTCATGAGGGGTACCTTATTACCGCTGCTGTCGACCTTGAAATCACCATTCACATCCCGTTCCCACACCTGTATGGCGTCGTCATGGGTCAGATGGAGCTTCACGATCGCGCTCGCGGTCTCGGCGTTCTCCGGGAGCAGCCTGCAGACGTCTGCGACTGCACCACCGGACATGGTGTGAATCAAGTTCATCCCACCCTGTCCGTATTTCTTGAGGTCGACCATATCCTGGCCGTAGGTATCCAGTACAAGTCCACTCGATTGGAATCTCAGAATCTTGTTCGCCTTACCCTTTGAGGAGAATATCGGCTGCAAAATGGTGAGTTTCTTCGGTAGGACTGCTTCACGGGGAATCGCTATTGATTGGTCGACTATCGTGGTGTCCACGAAATTGTCTAAGACATAGAATGCCATGTCCATGACCTCCAGTAATTTGCGTCCCTTATAGGAATGATATGTGTCGGTCTCCTACTTCTTTTGTCTGACGCCAAGACCGTTGAGTTTGCGTCCAGAAACCATGATACTTAGTCACCAACGGTGCAACGAAGGTTAGAAAGTTCATATGAACACGTTTTGAGCATCAGATCTGGTCGACTGTGTGGTATCTTATGGTCCACAATACATATTATTACCATGAGTTCGTATGATCGGTATCCGTCTACCGTCATATGAATTCTCCTGGTCAACTTGTCTTGACCGGATATATTTTGACGAAAAGTCTGATTTTTAAGGAAAGAAAGATGAAAAAGACGATATTGTTTGGTGTATTCACCATTCTGTCCATCACATTCGCGTTCTTCGCATTGACATGGACACCTCAGAAAGCCTCTGCATCAGAGGTCTCATACGAACAACAGATCCTCAGTCAGGAATTTCACCCCAATAATCTTCACTTCAGGAATATCCAGAGACCTGTCCAACCGACCTCTGATGAGGTGAACGCACGTGTGTACCAAGATTTCCTGGCACAGTACATTCCTGAGAATCTTCTTCACACATTCTACAAGGAAACCTTGTACGACACTGACATCGGGATGCAATGTCTCGCGATAATGATCCATGAATCGTTAAATTTCAAGTATTTCAGGTCGATCAAGAACAACTCGAATGGGTCTTATGACATCGGCCCCATGATGTTGAACTCCAATAATATTTCTAATGCGAGTTTCATGGAATATTTCTCACCTGAGTACGAGATTGAGGATGAGATGAGCTTCTACATGGCCGTGTGCATCAGGTACTATGCGAGTATACTGGACGAATTTGAGTCAAAATGGACATCTCTGAAGGTGTATAATGGTGGTAGAACCCACATAAAACGTAAAAATTCACCAATTCACAAGGCCACCGACAGATATGCCACGAAGGTGTATGACCACTACAAATGGTTACGTGCGGAGTGGAACAAGTACAACAATGATGAATCTTCCCATACAACCGCCCGTCTCGCGATATTCAGTGAGCGTACACAGGAATACGAGAAGATTCTGGCCGAGTATGCGAATACAATACCAGACCGTGATCCGCCGTCATTCACTTCGGACAACATCGTGTTCAACCTCATCACGAACATTATCGACATGTATCATGATGAGAAGTATCTGAAATCACTTGTATCCTGACAAGAGGTAATAATGTAACCTGGGGATCTCTCCCCAGGTTACACACTTATTCTTTTGTCAGAGATCATCTAATACCCGTTCCACGATAGATTCGGACTGTGTCTCACCATCACGTTCCCTGTTCACAGATGCTGTTATACCGGCCTTTGGGTCCTCAGCCGACATCGCGGCGAATGTGTTTGACAATCTCCCAAGGCTCTTGATGTTGATTCGCTGTGCCGTACGTGTGTCAAGTTTCGGATTGTTCTTCAGGTCAATTCGGAATGCGTTACGAGGATCTTTCGGCGAACGATTCAGCTCAGCGATCATGAGTTCAATCACAGGTTCAGCGGTCTTTACCGCCACTTTATTCAGTCTGCACGATTCCTTCAATAGCTCAGGTATCTGCTCATAACTCACAAAATTTGGTATGTGACCATACAGAATCTGCTTGAAGAATGCGGATACGAATGCTGATGACTGCACCAATAATGTGGACTGTATGAACAGATCCCCAGTCGTGAATACCAGTATCCGTCTCAGGTTACCGTCGCTGTCACGTTCCTCTGTTATGTCAGATGGGGCCATGAATATCGCGGTCGGGAGCGACATGAACATCTTCTCTGGTTGGTCATCCGTGGAATCCTGATACACCTTGAATCTGAAGACTCCTATTGTCTGTACCTTGTCACCGACGATCTCGGCAAGGTCATTATCGAAATACGCATATGGTAGCTCGACATGTATCATCGCGGCCGTGGTGACCATCGCGCCATCGACCTTTTTCATGAATTTTAGGGCCATATATCACGTCTCCTGTAATACGATGTCATTATTCAGAGGTTTTGGTCGACACAAGAACATGTGGGAGATGATCTCCCACATGTCCATTAGATCACTTTCTCACAGGGCTGAAGTGTTGTTTTGGGGGCGCATTACCAGGAGTCAATGTCTCGAAATCATTCTTGCGCTTCTTCGGCGTGTAGATTGTCTGCATGTTCTTGGCCTGGAAGAATAACCCTGTCACAGTCACAACCGAGTTCAATATCTCCCAGTCTGTGTTACCTGCCACAAACAACTTGGAATCTGCACTGTCCAAGGTCTCATATCCACCAGTGAACAGGTTGAATGTCTTCGGTGTCGTGGTCTCGGTACACAGATCCTCGAGAATCTTGATCCTGATATTATCGTCAGGTATCGCATTCTCCAACGCCGCCTTGTACGCCGTCATTATCGACTGATCGAATATTGATAGGATCGTGTCGATCACGTTGGTGAGGATATCATCACGATTTGTACCATAGATCAGGTTATCCTCACGTGCTAACACAGTCTTCTTGATCTCATCTGAGAGTTCACCATAATGGTCACCGTCACGATATTTGTTCAGGATATACTTGGGTCCGACCTGACCGGCCAGGGTATACCCATTCTTGATGGCGGATTTGACCGCGTATACGGCATCCTCGTACACCAACACCTTGAATTGCTTCTCTTTGTAGGTGATTCCACCGACCTTTATCTTGCACATGTTGGATTTCAGCATCCCGATACGCTCTTTGTACAGGAGAATCTGTGTCTGGGCACGTTCTGAGTCCTGCATCGCGATACCATCGATGAACGACTGCAGTTCCTTGATCCTACCGTCGATCTTCTTCTTGTCGCCACCACCACCAAAGAATCTCGTATTATGCATACCAGACACAATTTTCTTGGCACTTCCGAGCACCTTCTCCATCTGATCTTGGTTGATCTCTTTGATCGTCAGTTTGGATGACTGCATGTCCTGCACGGTGCCGCCCAACGCATATTCCATGTCCGTGATGCGTTCATGTCCGGCATCATAATTAGACGAGTGTGCGATGGGCAATAATTGTAGTGCCGGTAATGCGCGTTTCTCCTTGGTCTGCGGGTCCACATACGGGAATCCACCAGTTCGCAGCTTGAATAGCCACTCGGCAGCAAGATTCGAGTACTCGTCAGCGATTATCACCAACGGTTTGTCGAGCATCATGCACACATACTGGACAAAAGGCTGCAGGAATTCGATATCACCATCAAGTATGGGTCCTTCGACCAGTAATATGCGTGGATCCTTGTACTGGGTGGTGATCCCGTCACGTTCTGTGGCGTACACGCGATGTATACCACCCATTGCACACTCGAATCCGATGTCTGAGATGTCCGTGGTCTCGGCAGACTCATTTGGTTCTATCGAGACGAACAATTCATCAAGATTATCGATCACACCATCGTATAATGATGCAACATGTCCACCAATCTGACTGTCATTGTTTGCGGCCACCGTACCGACCTTACGCACAATCGCACGGCGTTCCTCTGGTTTGAGGTCATCGAGTTTGATGATGACCTTCTCACGATGTAGATGTGACTTCAGCACGTCCTTGGCAGTCTCCATGATGGTCACAAATGCGGATTTGGACACCTTGTCCAGGAATTCCTTCTTTGTCGGGTCCTCAAACGCTGCTAAGAGTGCATCATAGAAATTCTTCATCACGACGAGACAACTCGTAGTACCGTCACCGACCTTGATGTTCATGTTCACTGACACATCACGCACGATCATGTAGACGGCTTCGAAGAAATAGTCGTCATAGTGCAGATTCATCGTCACCCGGAACCCGTCTTTGCTCGGGTACAGTGATGTGACACCTGCCGGATCGTGTAGTAAAGTGGTCCTTCCACCAGGACCAAGTGTATGTGCGACGGCATCTGACATGTCCCTCAACACGCTACACACGATTCGTCGTGTGGTCTCCTCATCGACCACATTCAGGGTCGATTCATCGATATCATTAAAAATCATTCACATATCCTCCTGTGTCATATGATATCATTTCTTATCCTTACGTGGATTGACGTACATCACGTTGTCCTTGATCCCGACATTTCCATCATCAAGACCAAGGGTTTCCACAGTCTTATCGAATTTTGTCGGATTCAAGTCCTTCTTAAATGTGAAGACTGTCGAAGACTGCTTTATGTTGGTAGATATCTCGACAGGTTGTGGTATCTCGGCCATCTTGGCCGTCTTGGCGTATTCTCGCATCACGCGAAAGGCGAGACAGACAGTCTCGTTATTCTTCAACGCGAATGGGTCGAATATCTTGTGGTTGGAGTCCGGTTTCGCATCTGTGTCAAGCCCGGACAGGAAGGTCCCGATGTCAAGATGGGGACCATGTGGCTTCTTTGGCATTGTAGGTCTCCTCTTGACCTGGTCTAATCAAAAATAAAGGATATCATATATCGTGTATTGTGACAAAATTGTCATTTGTGAGGGGTATGTAACCGTCAAAATCCAAAATTGATCGTCCTGGATTAAACAATCTCATACAAAGTTGCATGTTGAATAAATGCTCGAATTTCAGATCATGTGTAGACGTGTGATCTCCATTGATGATAGATATTACTTCTTGTAATCCGCGTTCTTCACGACCTTTATCGCGCGGTGAGTTCTCATATATGATGACACATTTTGCACCTTCAGGAATCGTTAATGTCCGATTCACATCTCGTATACGATTCTGACGTAGTTTATCCGGATGTCTGTGATGTATACCACGATCATCATATTTATACTCAAATCGGTCATGGTATCTGAGCCCATCACAATCAACGAAAATTATTGGTCTCTCATATTTCGTGATCACGATATCCCAGGACCTCTTATACGTGTTCCATGGACCGTCTGTTGTCGCATCATATCCTTGTGGTATTGTTTTAAGTATCGCGTCGAATGTACGGTGTTCAAATCCGTTTTTATGTTGAAGTGACGTGAATGAACCTCGTGACTTGAGCGACATAATACGGCTTTGGACGAGGTCACCACGCTTCATTGGATGGTCTACACCAGAATTCCTCATATGCGATTCTTTCCATCTCTCATACACCTCCGGTGACTGCATCGACGATCTGTGACCGTATGTCTTAAGATTGGTCTGGACCATCTTGTCTTTGGTGATCTCAAGTTTTGATGGATGTGTACCATATTTAAACAGATTGGTCTTATCTGTGAGGCATCTACCACATAGATAAGATCCATTAACCTGTCTTGTCTTCGTTCTTGCACCTGCCTTGGTGAGGGAGAACTCCCTACCACATTTCTTACAGATCATTGTCGCCAGGCGATATTCTTCGATGTGGGTTTCGTGTCTTCATCTGGTTTGGCAAACATGGATTTCATGGCCAATGTGACGGCTTTCAGACCGGCGTACTCATCCTTGGTGTATTCGTCGATGACCTTGTACTTCTCAGCCCTGAACCGTGATTCGGAGATGTTCTTATTTCTGGCTGCCACAAGCGCCTCAACGTACGGGATTGACGACCGCATCACATACTCCCGATCCGTCTCGAGAAGTTTTGCGATACGGTCGACAACCCGCAGCCACCCGATGACATTCTGCGAAAGACCAGATCGGGTCTCGGCAGAGTCGCTTTGTTCTGTATAGAGCTCGTCGTCGGGTGACGGAATTCCGTCTTTTCCTACAGAATCCCCATATTTTTGACGGCCTGCTGAGCCTCCCCAAAAAATACTTCCCTGATCGATATTATCACCCTGGTTATCACATGGCCGCACTGTGGACATTTCGCATTATGGATCATGTGGTCTAGTCCGGACAATGTGACTAACCTGGCAACATTCTCACCTCTGAACAATTCTGCGAGCTCATCTTTTGGTAATGCGTTCACAATCTGGAGCATACGGGTCTTGTTCTCGATCCTCTTCGCCTCGTCCTTCACAGTACCGTCAATGGTGTAGAAATCGATTATGTCCACACCCTTCTCATTTTTTCCGACTATCACAGGTACGGCGATCTTGCGTAGGTATGTGAAGAGCTTCAGAATCAGGTGATTCTCGTTGTCATCATCAATCAGTGCGTCGAAATCCTCGAACGCGTCTCCTAACACCTCCTCGAACACCGTGAGCCATTCTAACACGTCACGAATTGTCGGGACACCATATGACACCTTATAACGGTAGGTCTGGAGGATCTTGTCGTCGATGGTCTGGTGCGCCTCACGATACAAGGATTTCTCCTTCATCGAGTTCACGGTGGCCTTACCGACCAACACATCACGGATATATTTTCCGGTCATGTCATTACCAGGTAACGAGAAGTGGAGGGCCTTGTTATCCTTTGACAGGGAGAATGTGTAGTCACAATTTGCCGCGGTACACCCGACAGAATACGTGGTAGCACCAGGGAATGTCGCGTCGTATATACCCCAGTAGAACTCTTTCAGGTCAGGCATCAAGGTATTCTCGAACCACTCCTGTTTTGTCGGTGTGCGGTCGCAGAATGACGCCCAACCAATATGGTTGTAGATAGAGTCCAATTCACGTTCAAATTTGTACCCGAATCTTCCAGTACCCTCGACATCTTTTAACACTGTCACAAGATCACCGTATGAGTAGTCCTTGATATCACAGTAATATCCTGACATGAGTGCCGGGATACGTGTCATCCTTGCAGAATGTATCGGAGAATTTGCGACATCCAGGTACTGGGACCTGAATGCCTCCTCGGTTTCCTGTGATGCTGATGTCTTGAACTGGATCTTATTAGGATCAAACTCGAAATCGGACAACCTCTTCACAGTATTTGCCTTGGATGAGACCGAACATGCGCTGTCACCGGCATTCTCATATATCCCACGACGATAACGCTTATTCTCATGCTCATCGACCTTATCCTCGAGCTCCTTACGTTTGATCATTGCCTCATCAGGGGTGGCGATGTTCACACCATCACGATTCTCCATGATCACGACGTCACGTTTCTTCTCACTGTCGTTCTCGTCGATGTCAGCCACATCAATCTTTGGTGTGGAGAGTTTCTCTATCTCTGCGAGTAGCTTATCCCGTTCAAGTCTGAGACGCTCTTCCTCTTTCTTCAGGTCATCGATACTGGCATTCAACGACACCTCGTCTGCGAGCACATACTCAGGCTTTTTTGTGGTATCTTCATTTTTTATTTCCGGTTTTGCTTCTTGTGACGAGGGTGTATCAACTTCAACATTATCGCTTTGATTCGGTTGATCGGATCTCTTAGGCGTATAATCCTTGACTTGGGGGATTGGTTCCCTATCACGAACCTCAGGTACCGGTTTGTCATCCAAGGATTCTTTTTTGGTAGCCTTTGGCCTTATCTCAGCCGAGATCTGATCTTTAGGTATGGCTACATCTTCTTCAGTATATGTCTCCTCCGGTTTCGGAAGAATGTCCTCATCGAACGGCGCCTCTGGCGTCGTTTTGGTCGTATTCGTGTTCGTGTTCTTAACTCCACCAACAGTTGCCATTGTCTTGTCTCCTGATCTAGTCATATTCATGATCACCGTCTACATACAGATCTGGCGATCTTCAATCATAAAAATTCGTTTGGCGAGCGTTGTTTTATTCACAGATATTGAACATGCCGGGATGTTCCGGCATGTTCAGATAATCAATTACCATTGAATACATTATCCCAGATTTGTTGCCATGTTGGTATCGTGACGCTGATGGCATCAGCCTGGTCCTTGACAAGATTATAGACATCCTGGAGCTTCAGGATGTACGTGTCAGCTTTCGAGATGTATTGGTTGGCGCTCGCGATCCGGTCGTTCAGATTATTTTGCTCTTCCATCAGCAAGACTTGTTTGGCCAACAACTGCTCATCCCACTCACGGAGACGTACGTGTTCGTCCAGTATCTCATTTCGTTCGACCATCTTTGCAAGTTCAACGTCAGCATTACGCTTCTTATTATCGGCAATCAGTTGCTCACGATATTTTCGCTGATCCTCCATTAATGATTTTGACGACAGAATGGCCTCACGGACATTTGACACAGTCAATGTATCACCAGCCAGATTCTCACTTTCCTTCGTGATACTGGCCAATTCGACATCAATTGCCTTGCGGAAGTTCAATTTATCCAACTCATACTCGAAATACCGTGTTACACCCTCTACATTGAACACAAATCTGTCAGCCTCGATGTATTCCTCCACAGAGGAATAGTCAATTATCGACGTCGGGATGAACTTCGGCTTTGTATCATATTCTATCGGATCCACAGACTTGACATCTGTGGCGACTATGATGTCAACATCTTGTGTGAGTGTTATGAATGTCGCTATACCGGCTTTCGGCATCAGTTCCTTGCGAATATCATAGTTTCCGTATATACCGGTGTCAAGTACATCCTTCTTGGATATGGCCGTGATGTTCAAAAATAACGGTTCTGGAAGTGTATATCCACCAATAAGATTGAATTTATACACATGCCCGATCTTGATATCCATTGTCTACCTCCTATGGAGTAGTTTGACGGTCATACTTTGACCGTCAAACCATCCTGACCTCATCATGAAGACTTCACGGTCCATGTTGTATTGGAGAATACGAACGATACGTAACCAGCGGCCATACCGGTCTGTGGTACAAATTCCCAGTAATAACCATCCCGGAACTCGATCGGAATGTCCTCAAGCTCAATCAGTCCAGTGATGAGGTTCATGCTTATCAACATCAGCATCTGGAACCTGTCGGCGTCAGTATTGATGCTCTGTGGATCGAATCCACCGAATTTCGGTACGTAGTCAGGGAATCTTCCGGAGATTGGTCTTGAGATGCTCGAGTCAGTTGTCGGATCCTCAACTGCGATGAAAGGCATCTTGTACGAATAACTCTGGGTCGTCAGGGAACCGATGAAGAAGATCTCATACTTACGCGCACCAGAACCGTCAGGATCGATCGGGAGGTTGTTGACGGACAACAATTCCTTCAGTTTGTCACCAGAGAAGGCGTGTACGACTGTCGCGTTTTGTGCGTTGTCGACGACGGTGTTAGTATACGCCGGGTATATGTCGACCATCAACTGCGAGAACAGGTCCGGGTACGTCACCATGAGCATCGCCATGTTCTCCGTACCAGGGTACAAGTTCTGCAGGTAGGATTTAACCGCAGACTTCAGCATCTGTTGCGTCACCAGATCCTCTGGTATGGCCGCATAGTTGGAGAATACATAGAACGGCGCCATGATATACATGAATTCACCCTGATTGTCAGGGTCAGGAACGCGTTTTCGTGTGGAGAACTTATCCCACCGCTTGTATTTACCAGTCTTCAGGATCTGATGTATCTTATCAATGATCTGATTATCCCACTCAGTCGGGGAGATCTTGTCGTCACTGTCGAGGTCACTATACTCATACACGCGGAAGTTTGCGATCGTCGCATACTGTATCAGATAGTCAGGATCGTAATAGATCGTGAATGAGACGTTCTGGTTGGCTATCGTCGCGTTGAATGATGCCTTATACAGACGATTCGTCTTACCATTCATCATGTTGAGACTGTGCGACACATATACATCAGACACCCCTAACGAGGCATTTGTGCTCAATTGTTCATCACCAAGACTCAAGTACGTCAGTGGATCAGCCGCAGACGAGTTCCAGGTGGACATATTCTGATAGATGGCGTCGATTATCTTGTATATCTTGGTCCATACCGCTGAATAGATGTCGATCGTCGCCACATCAGGGTTCTGATATCCGTCGAGTATGAGTAACGAGTTTATCACATTGTTAAATGGGTTGTCACGGACCATCGTAACCGGTTCCTGGAACGCATTTATCGCGTCATTCACGCTGTACGCGTATACCGGTTGCATGGATCCGGCGTTGAAGCCGAATAATTGTGACCACCTGAATGAGTTTGGAAGATCGAGGCTCCCGATAGGAACATAGAAGCCCTTTACGGTTACTAAGGCCATTTTTGCCCTCCTAAGGTCTTTTCAGTCACCAGAAAGAGGGTTGATCTCTCACATTCTGGTCAATTATTGACACGTTCGGGCATATGTTCAACATGACAAAACATCTCATGCGGGACAAATCCCGCATGAGACACCTTTTTTAGATGTGACGAATTGTCTCGTCACCAGACTTCATACCACTTAAAGGAGGATATGCACGGCGGAAACAGGGCAGTATCCGCTGAACACCACTATGATCTTTTCGCGTTCATTATCTCATTGAACACGAAAGAATTCACATGAAACTCTATGTCGCGACCATCCTCGAGGGACATCGCGACCTTCTGACCATGGTCACGTACCACGTATCGTTTACCACCTAGCATGTCGATACCAAGGGCATCCTCAATCGCCGCAGAATCCTTGTCAGATTTGAGGGCTTGTTTTATCTGATTCTGTACATCCAGAACTTCCCAGGACTCCGTACATCTCCAACCCTCACTCGTCTTGTTGAAGGTTGAATCACCGATCACCATACGGTCTGGATCAACAATCCGACAGTTCTTGTAACCAGTTGGTCCGGCGATCGTGTCGATCGTGACTGGATACATCGGAAATACCTTCTGTACGTAAGGTTTTCCATTCGGACGGGTCTTTTTGACATAATTCGGTGTGTAGAACCGCAGAGACCACCCAATATTGGACCCAGATTCAATCCAAGACCATACTGTAGGTCCGAGTGGCTCAAGGAATTGGAAATTACCCTTCAGGAAATTTCCTTCCTTGCGTGTATTCAGTATCTTACCGCATATACGTGTATCGTCTATCTTCATGAACCTGGCCATAGGACAGTTACGGTCAGGATGGTTCAGCTCAGAAAAAAGGCAGTTATTTCTCAGATTCTCCTGCCACATCACAGATGCTTTGATTGATCGCATGACGTCCTCGGATGTGTATTCACAATCATTCCTGGAGATTGCGTCCATCTCCACAAATGTCGCGTCAACGATCCGGTTCTTCTCATCCACGATAGCATCTTTCAACGGTGAGGCGTCGATGAAGCTTTCTGTGGAGCATAGTATTGGTTTATTCAATTTGAAGATCGACGCGTCTTCGAATGAAAAAGATATCATATCGGGCTCCTCGCTTCTTCAGCTCAACTTTTTTTGGCTAAATTTACCTCCACATGGGGTCTAAAAGGTTAAAAGATACCCTTCTGTGGCATATTCATGTGTTCTCCGATATGAAACTGGATGTGGCCGAACTTTGATATATCCATGAGATTGGATGACAATTTATTCAAATACGGCGTTATAGGCCGACTTTGGCAGGAGAATCATATGAACGATGATGACAAGACAGTCTTTCTCGATACACGATATCCGTATGACGTCGTGAAAATCATAACTTCCAGCGTGGTAGGTGAACCGCGGCTTAAATTTGTGGCTGACGACGACAGTCCGACTAATTATACCTTGAGCGCATTCAGGTACGAGCATGACAGGAAAAAGTTGATGTACCGTGTTCGAACTGAATTTCTTCATAAGATTGATGCAAATCTGGACAAATTCTGTGACGATGCCAGTTTCATAGACACTCCAAGGCTCGAGGTGAATGATTTCGGTCGATTATTCTATGAATATGGTAAACTAAGTCTCGGATTCCTGTGCGCGACCATAATTGGTACCGGACTTGACGGTAAACGTGAGCCCCTTGGGCAAAACTTTGAACTCGCATTCGAGAGATTATATTCAGCGTCTGAACGAAGACCATTCGAGTTCTTGGATCTCGTGGATCAATATGCAGAGAATGTGGAGACATTCCGATCACTGAGGCATGTGATGTTTGACCCGAAATGGTTGTACACTAACCTCATGGAATGTCACAAACTCATGGAACATGATCCTGGGTATGAGATTCCGGCATCAGACGTGTTGGCCGGTCTCTACATGTCTCTCTATAGCATGCTCCTTGGGATGATTATAATCTCTCATAGGACAGCCGTATTAGACTTACCTGACATTCTTCGACAACCAACGACAAGACTGACCGATTGTGAAAGGATTATCTCAGTATTAATCGAGTCTGAATCGATTGATATTGAGACAAAAAAGAAGACTCTCGGTTTATTCCTGATGTTCAACGAGTTGACCATCTTTTTTGACCACTATTTTAAGAGAATAGAGGATCCGATAGCACTTTTGATTGCCAACGTCGGAAAAACACTATTGTCAAAGAATGATGATATCTCAGACGATGGAATCTATGACTATAGCGCTCTGGATCAACATGATCTTGACTATAAGAAGAGTTTTCTTGATCTCATATCATGGGACGAGCCTATTGAATCAATATTCACCGTGATCGCACGTACCCCAATATACGGTGTTGGAAATAGATTTGTATTGGCGTCAGGTTTATACAAGTATCATAATACGACATCGCCAGTGGAAACTGTGATACATGCTGCATATCTCAACGATTCTGATGTACTCAAATTCACGGACGAGAATGTTGAGGCTTTATATTTCTCATTCATACGGGATTTCTTGAGTGCGATACCACACGAGATCTGTCCGAACTGGTACTCAATATTAACGAGAATCGCACTGACATTTCGATTAGCACTCAATAGTGATATATCTGCGCACTCAAAAGATACAGCGTCACTAGGTCTATGGCAGGCTGAGGCTGCACAGGTTGCAGTGTACCATGAGTGGTTCCATAAATCAAAGACATATAAGACGAGTCCCGCTGTTCGGACATCGAAAAATACGGCTCATGTCAATGCTCTCGCGGCACAATATTCGATACTCGTTGACATAAATCAGTATGCGAATGCCGTGACAGAACTCGGATCCAAGGAAGGAGACCGAATATATTATGGTGGATATGGTAGACAGGTGGATCTGTATGTCAACTTCTTCGCATCGACGATTAACCAGAACGAGTTGTTCAATCCGGAAACACTCATAATTGAACACAGTATGAAGATGAACGATGAAAACCTGGATGATGTGATAAAGGCTCTTGCCACCAATGAACTCGCACCAATACAAGTCTACATACCGTCTGGATACGACCCTGCCACATACGGGTTACTTACCATCAGGACTCAGATTGAACATGATCCTCAGGCTGATAAGATATATGAGGTGATATCAAATCTTCCAACTGATGCGCCAAATCATCCTATATTAAGGGATGATCTCATATCATATATGACATCACAGAATGTGAAGAAGATCAAGTCATTATTCTCGTCTGATGCACCCTCAGGTCGTATCGGTATCCTGATGTCAGCATTGTTCAAGGTGATCTTCATGATCGGTTTCATCAAGGAGGAACTCTATGAGACAATCGATCGCGGACGATATATCGAACAACCATTCGACTCGAATGACAATGTGACCGCAATCGACATGGATTATGGTACAATAATACCACGAATTCTTGTCCAGAAGCCAGCGTTCTCATTCCTGAAGTAAAAAGAAGATACAACCATGGGGACAAATGTCCCCATGGTTATTCTTTCCCCTCCTGGGTTAGTTGATCCTATTCAGGATATTGTCGATAAAATCGACCTTCCGATCATAATCATCCTCATAATGGAAGTATTCCGGATGATGTCGCATACTCGCAAGGGCCGCATGACAAGCTTTCTTAGCAAGTCTGTCGACCATCTCGTTGTATTTTTCACCTGTGTGTGCCATGGATTTGTGCATGATGATCCTGTGGTCTGTGAGAAGTTTCGCCAACTTCATGAACTTCGACTGTTCCTCAACACCGATGGTTATACCTGACCGACTCTGAAAGTTGTTGTCAAGGTACTCGTCAAGTTTCTCATCGATGTCGATGATTAATTTGGCGTCAGTATAGAGGTGGATGTGTTTAAATCGATCGCGGACGATATATCGAACAACCATTCGACTCGAATGACAATGTGACCGCAATCGACATGGATTATGGTACAATAATACCACGAATTCTTGTCCAGAAGCCAGCGTTCTCATTCCTGAAGTAAAAAGAAGATACAACCATGGGGACAAATGTCCCCATGGTTATTCTTTCCCCTCCTGGGTTAGTTGATCCTATTCAGGATATTGTCGATAAAATCGACCTTCCGATCATAATCATCCTCATAATGGAAGTATTCCGGATGATGTCGCATACTCGCAAGGGCCGCATGACAAGCTTTCTTAGCAAGTCTGTCGACCATCTCGTTGTATTTTTCACCTGTGTGTGCCATGGATTTGTGCATGATGATCCTGTGGTCTGTGAGAAGTTTCGCCAACTTCATGAACTTCGACTGTTCCTCAACACCGATGGTTATACCTGACCGACTCTGAAAGTTGTTGTCAAGGTACTCGTCAAGTTTCTCATCGATGTCGATGATTAATTTGGCGTCAGTATAGAGGTGGATGTGTTTACACACTCCGTTCTCATACACATTCTCACGTGCCCACCGTAATGCGGCATTGATACCATCAATCGCAGCAGACAACTCCATGCAGAATGGTGTACATCTGTCTCCGTCGATACTACGATAACTCTCATCACGACTCTCGATGAACCACAGTTTCTGCCTCGCATTCTTCGGTGTCAACTGGTTCGGAGAAGTCTTGAACGGTTCGCGAATACCAAGTATGATGAAGGCGGTCCCGCCGACATGCGTGTGTGACACGACATTGTCGAATTTGACATTCCGGATCGCCGAACCATCGGTGAACACGATGAGATCATAATGTTTTACCGCGGTCACAGGCGATATCGGCGCATTCACAGACACTTCAGACCGTTTGATACGCACCTTAACCTTGACCTTCTTCTTCGGCACCACAGTATTGAGGAGGTATGATCTCCTGCTGATGATTGCATTCGGGTCGACACCCGAGTCTAACAGATGTTGCAATTCAGAGTCCGTCACAGCCTCCGATACCGCTTTCAAGTCACGTTTCTTGATGAGAATACACTTTGGTCGTACTTCACCATTGTTTGATTGTGGTATATCCACATTCCGTCTCTTTTTTCGCTCCATCTCGTCATGGTGACGATCTAGAAGTGCGCGTAATTCGCGCTTTTTGGATTCTTCCATTAGAAGTTCCTCCTATAAAGATATTTTCTCACATGTAGAATGTGATCAGAGGTATAATATGTCCATGTGTATGGCTGTAATTTCGATATCACGTTCTGATATGAGACAGGAGGTATATAATGAACAAATGTGAAACATGCGAGCATTCCAGGATGAATAATACATCTCGAGATGGTCGAGATTGTCGAATATACGGTGAGAATGTGCGATCTACCCTATTTGGATCGTCAGATTGTGATAAATTTGTCGAAAGGTATGAAGAATCGGCATCTCCTAAGGTCAGTGAGACAAGTTACCAAGATGACAATGATAATTTTGAGTACTGGTGGCAAAAATACTGAGGTTTGACATGTGTCAAAAACGTTGTAATAATTTGATCAAACAAGACTTTTTGGACGTCCCATTGGTCGTCACATATAGGAGACAGTCATGGAATTTAGCTTTCTGAACCGTGGGACAGAAGAAGAGATAGTCGTCATGGACAAGACTGTGAGCGTCGGAAGCTCTGTCGATGGTGAGAAAACCGTGTCCGATAACTTGAATCCGGCCTCGAAATCATTCGCGGTTGATGCCGAACGAGAGATCGTGGTCAAGAAAGAGGAACCGATAATAATACCGCTGTACAGGTTCAAGGACGCCTACATACCACGTATCGTGGTGATGGTGACAAGACTTGTAGGATTGGCGAACGAGACAAAATCACGTCTGATAGATAAATACGGAAAAATGTTCGAGATCATGCGTGTAATTGACCCACTGGATGTCAAATATCTCGTGGATCTTGAGATATTGCGTAACAAGAATCTCACGGTCGCAGACCCAAAGAAGGTACGGTTAGAAGTCGTGAGGTGCATGTATGATAAGCGGATCCGTGTCAAATTGGGATTGTCAGAGGATGATATACCGGATAAAGAGACTCACAAAGAATATTACTCAGAGATTGAGGAGATTCGTCGTCAATTCATAGAATTTTGTGGAGAATTGACCAAATCGAAGAATCCTGACAATGCTGATGAATTATCGACCAAAATCTCAGTGGATCTTAAGGTGTCAGTCGAGGAGACTGTCGGATCAGAGAATGAGGGTGCTGGTCTTGCGCTCACCGTGGAATACCAGAAAGAGGTTGACTATACCGTCTCTGAACGTGTGTCGTCTGAATCATATTTGTCACTATTCAAATCTGAACTGACCGAATCTGAACGCGCCAGGTACATCAAGTCCAGCGAAGCTGATGATGAGGAAGGTGGTGAGGATACCGGTGGTGGAGAAGATGACGGTGACGGAGGTGATGAGGCTGACGACTCACTTGGTGGTGCAGATGGTATGGGCGATTTCGCAGGTATGGGTGGTGAAGAAGGCGAAGGTGGAGAAGAAGGTGGAGATGAGGAAGGTGGCGAAGGTGGAGATGACCAGGGTGACACTGGTGGCGATTCCGGAGGTGCCGATACTGGTGGATCTGATGACGAGAAGAAGGACACCGGTGACAACCCCTTCTCTGACATAAATGGTAGGGATAAGGTCGCCATAGAGACAAAAGAGATTGGTAACCAGATCATGCGAATTCTCACCATATTTGACAATAAGGGTGAGACAGATCCAAAGGTCTCGACAATAATCCAGGAGATGGTCGAACTGAAGCAGATCATCACAGATGCCGTCAAATTGGCATACATAGAGCCCATCGAGAAGTCGATGGTGAGGTACTCATTGTACGTGACTCGATTCCAGGAACTGTCGAAAAAGCTGTCGAGAACCGTGAAAGAGTCCCAAAAAGATGATAGAAAGAATAAAAAATGATATAAAGCACATGTCCAGGTAAATCCTGGACATGTGTTTAATGTATTAGGCCAAACCTTTGAATATTCAATGTCACTTTTTTTTGACGTAGTATGATAGGAGATCATGTATATGGCAAAAGAACCACCCCAGAATATGGACGTGATGTCACCAAACTACTTCTCCGACGTGTTGGGGATGTTTTATGACAATATCGATACCAACAAGAAGTTGTATGGACAGCTTCTTGACCAATATAATCGCTCTCAGAATATAGGATTCTCCAACGGTACATCGCGCAATTCTGTTGAATTGACGAAGGTTCTGGCATCACTAAGCTCTAACGCGATATCTGGTACCACACAGTTGTTCAATGCGAAGAAGTCCATCGTGGATCTGGAGATTAAGAAGCGTCAACAGAAGGAGCAGGCTGATTCGAACGACGATGTGAAACAGTTTGTTCTCGAGGCAATAAATCATATACACGGTCTACCATCCAAACCGCAAAGAACTAATCCAGATAGCGGTAAGGTCGATCTCGACCGTGTTGTCGGTGAGAAACTTGCCCATGGGGACATCGCGCTCACCAACAATGAGAAATCTATGAAATATGACTTCTCTGGTGACAGCGAGGTGGTCTATGACATGAAGACCGAACGTCCTGTAGCCGTGTTTCGTGGAACAAATAACACTATACCAGATTATCCAGATGACAGGGTTCGTGTCGGTAGTATAACACGTGTGGATAAGGACGCGGAAGTCGCATACTGTGAGAATGGTACTGCTATACGTGTCGTGAATGGCCTCAAGAAGGGTAAATAATGACCGAGGACGTGACTTTCGACCCAGAATATGAGGTCGATGTGAAAGATAGGTATAATATACCACAAGAACGTGAGATACGGGCATACGACCCTGTCACAGAGATCAGGACCGAGACTGATGTGTCAGAAGTGTTAGTATACGTGAGATGCCTCGATCGTCAAGGTAATATCACGAATATACCAGACGATATCATCGTCACATTGATAGACGTGTACGAGAATGTGAGACTGAATGTGGTCATCACAAACAAAGAGACTGGTGAAGTGATATCTGACACATCAGTGACGACCCATGATCCCTCATCATTCCTTGATGAGAGTCTTGTAGGTCTCAAGCCAATGAGAATGAGATTGAATGGCTCTCTTAATGATCTGATAATCAACAAGATGGCGTCAATATTCAATAATGAGAATCCTGAGGTTGACAAGACCCTCGTTATGAGGTATCGAAACACGATAAAATACGACAGATATCGTATCATACCAGAGACACTCGGATGGTTTGTCAGAATGCGATACAAGAACATCGAGTTGGATCTATCTGGTAAACAACTCACGTTGGATTCAAATGTCATGTACGATAAGCTGAATCGTATGAGTATACGACATACACAGTTGAATTTTACGACCCAATGTGCTATTACTGCTGATGCATTGGAGCTCGATGATGTCATGGTACTTGCTGGTACATTAGATGTCGAATTCATGCCCGTGATGAGATTGAGTGGCCTTGATATAAGGCTTAACCATATAAGATTCCTTGATGGTACATTATGTGCATTCTCCCTGAATACGCTGAATGACGGCGGCACACTAGTATACGCGTCGACAAATGTGAGTGTACATGACGTCGACATCAACGTATTGGATCGTCGACTCCAGTTCCCGAATGTTACGCTGTTTGACATACGGTCAAACAAAGCTACACTGACGGGTATCAATGTACGACTGGCCGAGACAGGAATGACGATGGTTAAATTCACGGCTGCTGGCGAGGCCCTGATCGCCGATTCAAGATTTGAGAACGTCGAAGGGTTCAAGAGTGACTTGATAAGATCAGGTGGATGCCGAAATCTGAATCTGGTCAATGTGACTGGTGTGTCGGAGAACTACACCGGAAGTGCGATACTCAGCATCACAGGTAAGCTTGGTGATCCGCAAGGTACCGTACGTGTCGTATCCTCGATAGCCAGGAGTATGACATTATTCAGGTCAATTAACCATACCGGACATGTGTCGGTCTCTGATACGGAGATATTCGGAGCCAAGACCTTCATTGACACGATCGGATCGATGACAGCATCGATGAAATTCTCAAAACTTACGGTCAAATCTGGGTGTGAGAATGCTACTATATCCGCTGGGCGTGTCGTTCTCACAGATTGCGACATAAAATGTCTCGATATGACAGTACAATCGTCAGAGGCATTCTCTATATCAGGCGGTACGACATTTATCACGTCACAGTTTGCCATACAAGGTACTGTCGATATGACACGTGTCGCCCTTGTCGACACAACCATATATGCTGGAGTATTCACGATAATCGGACGAGAGTCTGAGGATGGCAGACTCTCGTCCGTCATGCGGATGTCAAAATGTACGATGAATTGTCCAGAACACCTGTCGGTAGTAAAAATGGGGCGGATAACCGGGTCTGATGCGATAATAAAATCCGCCAAGATCGATCTACATGCCTCAACGATAAAATCGTTCCTACCAAACATCGATGGTGATGCGCTCGATATAATGACGATCACTGGCGAATGTTCAGACTCAACGATCGACATCATGGGTAATTCACGTCGTGAGAATAATGTGGTACTGGATTCATGTGGTGGTAAGATATCCTTATTATGCGATACACCGAAGACCGTGAAACTCACGGTTCGTGAATCAGTTGTTAACACCATCCTATCCGGTAACGAGGTCAGATATGACCTCCTGAACGACAAATCTGAAGGCTCAGTGATTGAAAACACTCCAGAATCGACGATAGTTGTCAATAGTAAGAACGATTTCAACAAGATCGCGGTGATACCGACAGACCGGACCAGATTCACATCAGCGATAAGGTCTGAGAGACTGTATTATGGTGTCAAAACACCAGAGGAGACATCTGAATGACGACAAAATCTACATCAAAAAATATTAAACGAAAGCATGCGGAGACGCGCATATTCGAGTTGATGAATGATCTAGATCCATCAGGACGCAACTCTGACCTCTGGGCGAAACGTCTGAAGGGTATGTCTGACGCAGAGTTCACCAAATTGATGAAATCTTTCCTAGCAGATACTAAGATACATCACCTGACATTTGATGTCGACCCATCAGAGGAGAAGCCACTGGACATGAAAATTGTCGAGAAGGTGGCCAAGAAACATGGTGTACGACTGTATCACACAATCTTTCTGCCACATGAGAACCCAAATGACCCCGAACATCCGGTCGCGACACCTACTGAGGTCCCAGTACTGATGCTGCCTGTGCGCAAGATGCAACAGATGATATCACATAAGTCAGGTGCCGCAGGTGATATCGACGAGGTGAACATGTTGACGGGACAGGTTACAGGTGATTCGAAGGCCGCAAGATTGTCGGATGCCCAGACAATGGCATTATTGACGACGGGTCAGACCTCGACGATCAAGGAATTATTGACCGTGCGTGCTGACGCCGTCGACTCAAAAGCTCGAATGTTGAAGCAGATCGAGTCAGATGGACGTGTGTCGTACTCACAGTTGGGAGTACGGAAGAATGAGATGCAATCGATGCTGACATACGAGGTGATGCTCCGTGGTGCAGGATTAAAATCCGACATAATGGCCGAGAAAGCATCAAAAACAACGGGTACATCGACAAAAAAATAGGTGAGATTATGTCCTTCCGGATACACCGGAAGGACTTTTTCATGTCTCAAAATATCGACCCAAACATCTGAATATCGAGATAATTTTTCGGATTGATGATATCCGTGATAAGGAGATCGCCCAGAATGAACACCCTGACGCAGACCAAAATGTTCTCATTCGTCGACAAGGTGTCGGGTGTCGTGAAGACGCTCCGAGAGCTTAAATTCGACGATTATACCGTAGATTATGACAAATATGAGTATCTCGTGACGTATTTCAAGGGATACAAATTTCCATTGACAAAAGATGTCATAGATAATCTCGAGTCCATGAAGGTTAGACCATTATTGTTGGCCTCGCCAAAGAATAAGAAGAATTCACCAGTGTTGTTGAACTCATCGATACCTGGGGTTGTGACAAGGTTTGGTAAAGATATGGTGGCCGTATGTGATGTGTCGATACGTGGAAATTATATGGTTAACCCACAGACTGGTGATATCACACACTTTAAGATTGGTGAACGTGACTTCTACACGTTGATGCAGGGCGCTGTTGTCAACAGATACATGACATTGAATGGTAGTTCATATGAGATTAATGCGAGATTCGTCTCTGCAGTCATGGAAGCATTCACCTTCATACTGTATAAGACAATAAACGCGATATTTCCACTGTCATTCGACTCAGAGCGCTCGGATGTGTCACGATTCATAATCGCGGTGTTCTGCCTGCAGAATTTCTTCGATATGGACATGGATAAGGCAAAATCACGCGCATTAACGCTGAAAGGTCTCGATAAATCCACGATCGCTAACAATTCAAGACTGTATCGATCTGAGGTAAGTGACTATTTCGACATGAGGTCGTCGATAGCTAAGAATGCGGTTACGGAAGATATGGGAAAGGTGAAGGTGTTTCCGGTGGATAACTTCTTCGCCATACTGAACAATGAACTCTCGACAACCGACAAGAATAGGCTCGATTACAGGTCTGTGACGGCAAAATTCGTGTCGATGTACGGTGCGAACGCGTTATTAGCGATTGAACACTCGGTGTCATTCCTGCTGATGATGTTTGGCGCATCGATGAAAGTTGGATTATATAATGACTTGTCTATCGACAATGCGGTTGGGACATATTTGACCGATATCGAGAAGACAATTATTTCGATAAGATGACGATGGGAGAAGACGTATGAACCCAGCATTCAACATAAGGGACGGTTTCCTACACTCGGACGAGAATATTGTCCGTGGGTTACTGTCACATATCGTGCCGTTATTGGCGACAAAACGTGGCTACGATGCGTCGACCCCACACAGTGAGTCGATATCGTGGACACCCACGAACACGGCACAGAATTTGTCCGTGTTTGACAGAAACCAGGGTAGGTTCATCGATGGTCGGATCGATCGTCTGAATCTGATAGAATTATTCGTGAAGGTGCACACGAGACTAAGTCTCGCACGGGACAACGGTGTCGACACACTAGGTCCATTCAAGATGCACGAGATTGTGAAGATGACCGATCGATCGGTACTAGAGTTAGGGTCGTTCGATTTCTATGCGAATGGACTCAAGGTCCCAGATGACCAGATCTACGTGTATATGATAGAATCATCGACAGATATCCTGATTCCACGAAAATTTATTGATCCGATGGGATCGAATAAATTCCTTGTGGAGAAGAGGATATTCCCGAAGCATCAGTATGTGTCGAAACTGTTCAGGAATGCGAACGCGTCATCATTTCAGATACAGGTTGATAACGCGGAACGCGATCAGAGTCGGTTCCTCTCAGAGACGGCACTAATATTCATGAATGGAGAGCTCTACGGTGGAACCAGGACCGTCACTGTCGCCGGTAACACGGTCACGATCAGTACGGCAGATATGATGACCGGTGACGTGGAGATCGTATTCGACTCGAACATCGATACCGTGAATACACAGGCGCAGCCAGCAGGCTCGAACTATGCGATGTTCTGGATACCTGAGGGGTCATCAGACTTGCTGAATGGTCCTCTCGCGAGAACGGCGTGTCTATTCTTCATGAATGGACGAAGGGTGTCCGATGCGGATGTGACACAGGTCGGAAGACGAAATTTCGCCATGATCGACTCATCAATGGGTGCGAAGACCACCACCACAATATTAACGGATCGAGGATGGATAGACGACACACAATTCCGCGTGTTCGGCCAGGATTATTATCTTGAGAATATGCTCGGTGTGGAGAAGACGTCGAGGATGATGAAGGGTGAGATCGTGAACCAGACATTCACGGACGCCGGTGTTGACGCGAATGCGATGATGAACAACGGTGGTCAGATGTATACAGATCAGGCCGCCAAGCACCCTGAGGACCTCATCGCGAAGTATCCAGACCCGGATGTCCATACGAAGGAGATCTTATCCCTTGAACCATCGTTGGTGCGTGATTTTCTCGAATATTTTGGGAAGAAAGAGATCTACGTGGATGTGATTGTGTCCGGAACTCCTGATGTGAAATATGCATACTCGTTCAACACCCCTAAAGATCCCAAAAAACACGAATCATATCTGTATATGGTGGACGTCGATGGTGTACATGTACCAGACTCGAAGGTGAAGGTGGTAGACAACGATACCCGGGATATAATAGAGATCGACGGTTCTGTACTACACGACGGTCTGAACCACATACATCTGGTTGAGATCCGACCACTGTATAATCAGGGAATATCATACTCGATACATGAGGAATCTGAGATACAGAATGTGTCCGGATCACTCGTATGTACGATACCGATGGTCTCTGAGAGTACGATCGTGAGCGACTATTGTGTATTGCGACAGTCTCAGAATGAGGCTGACACGCACTATGACCCACAGATGACGCTCGAGAATGGCGCCGCCGTGGGCTGGAAGGTGAAGGATGACGTCAATATCCAGATTAACGCGTCCTCGAGGACGATGACGATCGTGTTCACCACACCACCAGGTGGTCGATGGTGTCTGTATTCGAAGCGTTTCGCACAGAAGATCACGAAAGTAATCGAGAACGACATACAAGGGATCGAGGATATCGCGATACCGATACGGTCTGGTCGTACTGGGAATGTACCTGTGATTCCAAAGGGTAGACGTTTCTTCGTCTACCTGAATGGCGAATTCCTGCTGGATAATGTCGATTACATCTTCAAGCATCCAGGAAACTACCGGAGTGTGGCATACAGCGTCATGATATTCAGGCGAAAGCTACATGAGGGTGATGTCGTGGACATCGTATTCACGGACCAGGAGAACACCACGGTAATAAATATGACCGGTACGATGTATAACAAGTATGGTATGATCTATTTTGGACAACTACCGTTCCCATACTCACCACGGTACATAGACCTCTTCATAAACGGGAAACTGATACACGAGCGAGATATTGAGATACTTGGGGATAGATTAATACGTGTTCCCAACGTCTCACAACCGTTCTTCGATGTGTCCGCACAGACCGCATTCAGCGTCGACCAGGAGATGCTGCAGTATTTCTTCGAACGATGGGTAAAAAGTCCTCTTGAGACGGCACTGGAGCCAATATTTGGGGTGTACAACTACATGCAGGACTCGAATCCATCACCTGGAAACATTGCCGATCTCACATATGAGACACTAGATGACAATGTCGACCACGTCGCGAAGGCGCCGAATCCGACAGACGAGACCGACCACTCAGCCACACGGTTTGATGTGTATGTCAATGCATATCTTCTGTGGCTCAACTCGAACGCGTCCAAGACCATCATGAATGATGGTGAGGACATACGTGACGAGGTGATACGGTATTTTGGTCTGTACGCGGACGAGAATGTGTATCGTCAGCGGGCAGACGTTGTATGTAGTGTCGACACGAACCTGTTCACGAACGTCAGGTTCACCGCCGACAACAAGGTGTATCCGAAGGAGCGCAAGGTGCGTGAACTGATACGGTTCGCCAAACGCAACAATATCGGTACGGATACATTATTCCAACGCTATGCCGAACATTTGGAATTGGCGAACGCGATATACCCACGGGATCTACCATATGCGATATCGGCGGAGACAAGGGTCGATGGGACTGATATCAGTCTCGGCGATCCATCATCACAGATCGCATGAGGTTAATATTTTTTGTGATAAACCATATTATCGGGCCTGAGTGCCCAAATCAGGAGAAGTAATTATGCCAGGAATAGAGACACCCTCACCCTATGCGGAGGACACACAGGACCTGAATGGACGCTTAGCCTTCCAGGTCGTCCCAAAGAATTGGTACAATATCGCCACGAACCAGCCTGCGGGTGGTTCTGATCGCACCATACCCTACCCACGTGAGATCGCGTGTGGTGAGGAAGGTGACATATGGGTCATGTACCGTGACCCCGTGACGAACGCGGTCGTACCGCGATGTCATAGCAAGACGATAAAAGATCGTATGGACGAGCTTGAGGCCGCTGGTATCTTCGAGAATGCCATGGCCTTCGTCTACAACAGGCAGATCTACAAGTTATTCTTCGACAACACCCGTCAAACGGTGAGAGCCGGGGAGGATCTTGAATTTGAGGCCAACCACCGCTACTACGCGATACGTGGGTATGACCTCGTGGATGGTCACCCCGACTACCATACCGGTGTGTCGGGTATCACCGGCTCAGACATTATATCGAACCTGGTAGACATGGAGGTCCGCATGGACGTGGATGGGAATCCGTTCACCGTCTTCAGCACCGGACACCTGATAAAACCGTTGGTGCACACGGCAAGCTATGTTGTCGAGTTCTATGACGCTGACAGGGTGTTGTTGAGGACGTTGACCTTCCAGGCCGTCAGCCTGAGGTATCTGAGCTTCAACGTCGCACCCGACATGGCCGTCGAGGACCTGATTCCGATGTTCAACTACCCGATGGAGGGTGACCCCTTCAAGTGTAAACTCCACCAAGGACAATCCTGGCAGGATATCGGATTACGGGTGTTTCTGAAGATTGCGGGTGACGGACATGCGAAGGATGTCACACAGGAGCAGTTCATCGGACAGAGGCTGATCGTCGAGGATATCGAGAACATCGATTCCACCGAGTTGACCGCCGACGACGGTGTGCCACAGACATTCAACATCACCTACTTCCTCAGCCAGGCTGCCACCTCGAATCCGTTGGTGGATCCGGTCACCCTGAGCCTTACCCGTCAGGTGCAGGTCTACATCGTGCCGGACGTCGCGGACGTACCGTATAAACTCATTCCGGTCATCTGGAAGAACCAGAATGACTCCACGCTGATACTGCGGTTCTTCGCGATGTATCAGGTCGGTACGATATCTATCAAGGGTAGTCTGCGCGATATCACGTCGCTCCTGAAGAATGTGACGATACCGAACTTCACGTATGATGCTAACAGTCGGTGTTTCGTCGACAACGGATCCCAGAATGGTCAGACCGTGAACTTCACCGTCACCGTACCGTACGGACTGTCATCCCAGAGCACATTTACCGTGAATTTCCTGGCCGACCTGAACGTCAACCAGAAGAAGGTTGCCGTGAGCGTCGGTGCTGGTATCACGCCCGTGATACGCACGATGGCAGGTACCACGGTCGGGAACGAGAAGTTCCTCCGGTTCGTCGGATCTGGTGCCACCGGTGACACCGTGGCGAACCTGACTCAGGAGTTCCGGTTCACCGTTGGGAGCGTCGTCGTGAATCCGACGCACTTCCAGATACGTGACGCACGCGATCCTGACTTCAAATACACTGGTCTGATACCGATCGGGAATGCGAATACACCGTTCCTCGCCGTCGATGATCAGCTTCATAATCTATACTACAACGGGTTGCGTGACACGGCACTCGTGGCGGAGTTCTTCAACGTCGTCACAGGACCGATGAACGAGATCGTCGAGAGGGTTGCCACTGGTTCCGCGACATTCTTCGCGACGACGGTTTAGTCGACCATCGTCGGTATGGAGGTCCGGATGGGTAATTTCTACATGCAAGAGAGCGGTTCCATGAAGACCCGCATGGACAAGGGGGCCTTTCTATTTGAATACGAGGGTAAGGCCCCGATAGCCGTGCACTCAGCACTGGCACTAACTGAACACACGAGCACAACTACCCCGACGAAGGAGGTGGTTAATGTCTTCATCCCAAATGGGATACCTGTGTTGTTAATGTCTGACCTGTCGATACGCACATCGAGGGATGGTAACCTGTTCCGAACGTGTACGTTCGATCGTGTGTATGCGTCACATGATGTGAGAAAGGTGGTCGGTACTGAACACGACGGGAAGATATACGCGCTGATGTGGGAGGGG
>LSPZ01000015.1_pt1 | contig 59248 bp, 76 predicted proteins | sample 651281 | NCBI WGS metagenome assembly LSPZ01 (sample SAMN04438313, study PRJNA306036) | termite gut metagenome | isolation source: viral DNA filtered from gut of termites from termite colony 2 | host: Coptotermes formosanus | place: USA: New Orleans, Hayne Blvd. | collected 2013-06-18
GAACTGTACGGTTGATTTGTATGAAAGAGTTAATGATGAGTTAGTGTTTGAAGGAACCTTATCAGATGGTTCTCCTTATAAGTTCTATGTTAACTGTCATGATCTTTCTATCCGAACTGACTCCTTTGTACCTCCTAATCCGCCCAACCCACTCGACGATTATGATATCCTCCTTGATCAACAGAACGGCATCTTAGACATTAAGATCCTTAAGAAAGGTTCTACAATAGACATGGTTCAGATCAAGAGCTTACCTTCTCTAAAAGGCCTTGATTTCGATGTTATCGAAGGTGGCCAAGATGCTTTTGATTTGGAAACAACGAAACAGTTGTTCAATAAACTCTTTGAGATCGATACCTCTGCTCAAACTGTAACATCTAAAGATACAGGCACAACGATTGATCCTACCTCTATCACAATAAGCCCCGACGGTTATACATATAAGTTTGATGCTCAAGTTACACAGAAAGTAACTCAGACTCTAAAGATCATAACTGCCGATGGTATTAGGACTGTTAATATACCTAACTACTCGACTCCTTATCGAATTGAAAACTTATTCTACTTTTATCTAGCACAGAGCACAAAGGACTTCAATACCGTCTTTCCCTATACTTCTTATGATGTCTACTTGCACGTACCTGCTCAAGGTCATGTTTATACTTTCCCATATGATCATAGACCCTATGATTATGACCCTGATCTTTTTCCTGATCCTTTAGTGTATCCCGACGATTTAGGCGACTATCCGGCATATAACATTTATATAGGTAAAGTAAAGATTCAATGTGAAGTTCCTGATGAGGTGTTTAGTTGGGAGTGGGTAGGACCTAGGACAGATCCCATAACTCTTGCTTGGCCCTATTATGAGAATGCTCCTAAAATTATATGGCCTTCTAACTGGACTCCTTATCCTCCCGCCAGAGACTATGGCCCTCCTATAGACTATAGCACCTTTCCTCCTTTCCCAACGCCAGTTCTACCTAACACGACTGTTGATTATGAAAATCCGATGACTGGACTGGCTGTAACTAAGGAAATGAATTCCAATGGTCAAGGGAGTCATATATCTGTGGTTGGTCAGTATGATTGGTCTAAAGCTCCATATTTTGAAAACTGGCTAAGCAAAGATCTTATTGATTTCCAGCTTAATTATACCGTTACAAAGCGTTCAACCGTCAAATCTATTATCGATGCTTCCAGTCCACCAGTCACTTTATTCGGTAAAACATATTCTCCAACTACTATTCTAGGTAAACCCCCTTATGACTTAGATACTGACAGAATTATTGTTACATTAGAACCTGAAGGAGATGAGTGGTATTATAAGGTTAATAACAAAACGGCTTTAGGTTTTAATAATGCTACCGATATACTTAAGAATGATATCAATAATCTTCACATCACTAATATTAAGCTAGTATCTACAAGTGCAGATAATGCAACAAATTCCACAACAGCTGTGTATGAGATAGAGGCTGTTAAGACCTTTAGAGATATTGAAGCTACAATTCTTGCTATAGAAGGCATTAGTCCTGATCTGGTTGGCATGAACCTTGTTAATGTAACACCTGATAATGCTTTATATCGGGAGTTTACAGTAGGTACTGATAAAGGCGTTGTCATAAGTTATGATGAACAGTCACATTTGTTTGAGGTGACTGTTGATGGTATAAGCGTTGTAGTGAAGAAGGAGGGAGACACTCCCCCAGATATATTCCTCAGTTGGAAGCGTGTATCGAAAGATACGATGATGATAAAGGCTAGTATAATAGGAATGTACCTATATGATAACAGATTTACTTATGTGGATGCCTTTATAGACGATCCAAAGCTCATAATGATTATAACGGATCAAAATGGCCAAACAATTACTGTCATATATGATCCCACCATCAAACCTTATACGGAGTATAGGGCAAGAGATATTCGTACAGAAGACCAAAAAGTTATATTTAAGACTAATGATACTGAGCGGATTATAAATAGATCAAAGTGGCTAACGAGTAAGGAGGAAGATTGCTATGTAGTTGACTTGGAGACTCTTATAGTCATTGAGTACAATAGAGAGATCGTGCTCTATAAGAAGAAGTTAAATCCGAATAATGAAGGTGGGTACGAGTGGGCTGTGCCTCAGCTCTACGAATGGTACGAGAAAGATCGTAGGGATATGTATGATTGTTCCTTCATTAAGCCTGGTGTTCGTTATGGTTGTTCTTGTGCTTATAACGCTAAACCATATCTTTGGCGCACTAGGATGGAAGGCACACGTTTTTATGTTGCTTATATTGAAGCTCCAACTAATGACTTAGCAATACTTACTCAACCATGGCCGGAAATGTTTTGGGAAATTATTAACTTAGGAACTACTGGGCCTATTAATGTTTTTAGTACTACTAATATCGAAATTGTCGGACCTTACATAGACCCTAGCATTTGGTATACGACTATTAAGATATCTAGTGTCTATCTCCCTTCTGGTGAAAATCAAGGCTTGTGGCTCGGTCTTGCCTATGATAAAGGTGTGAGGCAGTGGTGTGTAAATGTGAGTAATGGAGGTATGGTTAAAACAGGTCACGGCTATGTAGGTCCTGACGGCCTTATGACCGGTGGCCAATTTCCTGTCGAAATATCCGATGGAACTGGGTCTATCAGATGTGACTTAGAGTCCTTGGATGCTAATTTTTTTTCCGCAATACAACTTGAGGCAGATACCGAATTGGTACCATCAGATCCAGATCGACCCAATTCGGCTTATTTCATAAAAACATTTAGAGATCATACTAGAGCTCTGCTCACCTCCTCAGGTGCTCTGACTTTTATAGGTCCTATATCGGCCTTACAACATGGTTATAATTTGAGGACTAAAGAGGCTTGTGAAGTACCTGTTGCTATTTCTCAAGCATTTTATCAATGTATATGGGATCTTGATAAACATCAGGTAGGGGTTCAGGTCATACCGATGCTTCCAGCTAAGATCTTTACTTTCAACCTCTGTGGTTTCGATGTTGTGACACATGGTGCTATTGGAGCGGCTAGTACTACGATGCTTACAGGGGCAGGGGCAGGGGCAGGGGCAGGGGCAGGAGAAAAGAAGAAAGAAGACCCGAAGATGGAGTTGGCTGGAGATGACTCTAAGTTCGAAGCAATATCCATGAGCCTTAGGCCTTCAGTAAAGGCTGCATCTCTTGGTTCACTAGGTGCCCTGGAAAAGGAAGCTTATGCTATGGGTAACTCATTGGCAGGATCTTTTCCTACAATTAGTACAGACCCTTCTAATGGTGGTTCTGAGCAGTTTTCGGATGGTTTAAGACTTACATGTCCTTCTGGAGGCAATCTCAGTCTTTCTATGCTTACTGTTTCTAGGCCAGGTATGCGGGCTCAGATTCGTCTCGAAGATCTATTCTGCATCGGTGCAAATTCTCACATTTATGCAGGGCCAGGCTTCGTTCAAGCGCATTATATAAAGTCTGGTACATTTGATCACACTTTCTCTTATAGCCAGGCATGGCATGCTGGTGGTAACGGTGTGGACCTTATGGCTGTTCTCGGTGAACAATTAGCCACCTTACTTGGTATTCAGGTGATGGGCTCTGGCACGGCTTCTAGTTCCAACCTATTTGGTGGAGCCGACGCCGGTGTGCCTCATGGTCTGGCATACCCTTATGCTATAGGATCTATGGTTGCTTTGTTCCCTTACCGTCAGATTGGTTCTTCTCATCATTATTATAATTACCCTGTTAAAGATATGGAAACTTATGACTTACAGGAGACTACGAACCAAATAGGTTTGAACAAGAGTGATAGAGTATATGCTAACTCTTATTATTTTATAGCGCGTAATAAACTCTTAAGCTGTTTTGATACCGAGTCTAATTCGTGGACTGTTAGAGGTGTGATTCCTGATCTACAAGGGCCAAGCCACAAAGAGTATCAGGAACGGATTGGTATGATTATTGGTTCTACTACAACAGGAAGAATTTTGAGTGAGGCAGGGCCAAGGCAAGCTAAAGGTTCAAGAGACTTTAGCAACCCATTCCAATTTGACTATTGTGTTATTAGAGATCAAGATCTATGGTACACAGCTATTGATGGGGACATTTTGTACGTCTCTATAAAGGATACGAAGGTTTTAGATGGTCCTCCTACAAATGTTGTTGTAGATCCTAAAATGAATCGAGTGCTTATAGGCTCACCATACTGTGCTCTGGAGATCATGAACGAGAATGAGTATGATGTACATAATCTTAGGGCCAGAGCTCTAACTCCACAGACTCTTGTGTTTAATCAAACTGGCGTCAATGCTGTGCATGGCAATCGTGTTTACCATGTTTGTGATGCCTATTCTTGCCGAGTAATAGCTAACATGGGCGAGGTTGGTTCTGATATAGAGGAGCTCAATACCGTTAGTACCTTTATAGCTGATGATGATTTTAAGCAGTCGTCTATCTTTCCACCTATTAGTCTCTTTGGCAAGTTTAGTACAGCCTTCATCATACGATACTCTCAGAGATATCAGGTGGAGGTGAAGTCAAACTTCTATCACACATTACTATCTAACGCAGAGGATCCTAAGTTGTATCGTTACTCTATCCCTATAATCAATGATCGACTTTCTATCCTACCTGCTACGATGAAGACTTTAGCGGCATACAAGCTGACAGTTATAGAAGGGGTTACAAGCCTTACCACACCTATTAGGTCTACAACCAAATTTGCGCGTAGACCAGACAGTATAGATTTCCCCATTTATGGGGAAATCTTCAGATGGAATCCAGAATACATAAGTGAGATTAAATCTGCTATGGGTGTTCAGTCTATAACAGATCTAGTGGCAACAATAGGTCTTGATTATAAAGGATCCACCCCAGACACTGCCTGGTTCTACTCCCCCTCTATCAGAGCCATGTATATCTTTCAACCTAAGACAGTTAAGAGGACTAAGAATGTTGATAGGTTCAGAGATGTCGTTCATACAGAGTATGATTTCATAACGCAAGAGTGTGTGGCTAAAGTTGTCTACATGGATGGTACCGTCAATTATGTTCGATATAATACGGAGATGACTGGCACACTCTACCCCCCTGTAGATAACATAGGTCCTGATTATGAGTTCTATTCTATGGCTGGTGGCTTTGTCTTCCAAGGGCTTCATAGATGTAACGTACATCGGTTCTTGATTACGGATCAGATGGTTCCTATGCTTAAGCAGAACCAGAAGAAGTGGAAGAGGATACAAGGAAGAAGCATAGACGACTATAATGAGAAAAGAGACTACACCTTCAAATTTAGATGGGACCATGCCTGGGGACCTGAAATAACCGCTAATGATTTTGCACCTCTGGGATGGCGCCACGATCCTTGGGCCGTTAGGACTGCAATGTTAGGAACCGATGATGGATCTGAATGTAAATTTGAGTGGTTGATCAACCTGGCCATCAGTGATATAATAGATAGTATAATAGGTAATCAGTTTGTAACGTTGAACATTGCGGCTGAAACCATGACTGTAGGTGGTCTTGTGAAGAGTGAGGTTCAGCATATTAGACTTCACTCGTCCATGTTCTCTAGGGAAGGACGGTTCGGTTATTACAGTTTGAAGTTTAACAGTAACACTGGTATAGGCAATAGTGAATCTTTAAGAGTGTGGTCTGATGGGATTGTTTCCGTTAGAGGTATCAAAGGTATTCAGACCCAGAAAACACAAAGGAGGGCTAGTAGTAATGAAGATTATGGAGAGACACAGGGAATGGAGGAGATGTAAGATGTTGAGTGAAATGATGTTATTAGTAAGGACGGTGCAACATGGCTAGAACATCAACAGCCGCTCCAGCAGCTCCTCCTTCATCTCCACCACCTCCTACTCCGATGACAGCACCTGCTAGTGCAAGTTATGATGAGACGACCACTACTACGCAGGAACCGGATCAAGTAATAATGCAACAACAGAGACAGAAGCAAGAGCTTGCTTTTGAAGAAGCTTCTTTGCGTGTTGAGAACGCTTGTAAAGGTCTTGTTGTAACTCCTGAGCAGAAGCGAGCTTTGTTAGATATCTGCTCTAAATATATCGTTACAGTACAAGGTACTGGCCAGGCTGGTGGTGCTGATGTACAAGCTCTTATAGACGCTTGGGATAAGGTGGCTCTTCAGATAAATAATGATCCGACCAATGAAGCACGTGTAGCTCAGAAAGCTTCACTTCGTGTTGCTACTTCTAAGAAGGTTGGAGGTACTGTAGATAATCCAATAACGTCCAGCTCTCAACAGCAATATTCTGTCGATCAAATCAACAATATGAAAGGGACATCTCAAGGTGCTGTGGATGAACAAGGTAACCCGATATGGGAGGACTATGATCCTGCTGTAGACGGTACTCCTGGTGAAGGTGTTGCAACTAGAGAGGTTGTGAAGGAAACGATTCCTGGTAAGGTAAATACAGAAACGACACAGAAGTATTATACACCAAGTGGAAGGGAGATTAGTAAAGAACAGTATGATAAGTTGTATAGTGATATGAAGTTGAAGAAAGTAAAGAAACCTTCCAAAGATGAGAGTGATATAAATGAGATACTTGCTGGAGGGAACAAATGGTCATTTAAGAAGGATGAGGGTGAGGGTGAGGGTGAGAAAGATGATTCAAAGAAGGATGAATGGAAGTAAACCATGGCTGAAGAAAATGCTTTAAGCACAGCTGAGCAAGTAGGCACCCAACAACTCAAAACAGCTTTTGTGCCAGATGCTAATAGAGAAGGCATAGAAGATGATGCACAGGTTATGGGTACGGCTAGTCCTGCGGAAATGCTTGATGCTCTTGCCGCGCAGGGCGGTGGGGTAGCTGTAAGTGGTGAGACTGGTATGATGCAAGGCCCGGAGGCAGCTCCTCCACCTGCACCGCCTCCTCCGCCAGCTCCTGAAGAGCCACCGGCTCCTGAGGAACCTCCAGCCGAACCACCTACTGCTCCAGCCGAACCTCAGCCAGAGCCAGAGGCAAAGAAGGAGGAGCCACAAGGGCCTCCACCTGAAACTAGGTTCAAGGAGACTAGGCTTAGGCAGACTACAATCGATAAAGAGCCTAGGCTGAAGGAGTTTATAGGTAAGCATCTTTATGATGATCCTAACAGTCCGTGGAGGGAGAAGGATCCTAACTCGGCTACTGTACAAGAGGTTAATGACATTTTGAAAGGTGTGAATGATGGCCAGGGTAGAGAGACTATTTTGACTGGTAAGGATCAGTCGAAAGGTCTTCCAGAAGATCAGGCTTTCATAGGTAGAAAGCTGATGGAAGGAGCTAAGACCAATACTCTTGCTAGTAACTCGGCTAATAAGTCGGAAACGTACAAAGCGCCGACAACCACTAGTGATAAACGGCTTAAACGGTCTATTAAAAGACCGAGCAAAGAGGAGCAGGATATGAATGAGATCTTAACAGGCGGTTTTGGAAAATGGAGGTATAAGTAGTATGGGCGGCGACAGCGTATGGGACGAAGAGGTTACGAATTACGACAAAGAGATTCGGGATTATGGAAAACAGATGATGGAATTACAAAAGGAGCGAAACAGCATTCCGTTTTGGAATTACCAAGCAAAATGGATATATGATCTTAAGATTAAAAATATACAAGCTAAGCAGGATGCTGTAATAGAGAAGAGAAAGAAGCGTATTAGTTATCTTAGAGAGGCAAATCCTAATCTTACTGCCAAGCTTTATGGGCCAGCTCCAGCGCCACTAAAGCTACCTTCAGCTGAAGAGGTGGGGAGGAGGCTTAACCCTGATGCTTTTGCACGAGCAGATGCGGAAGCGGAAGATGCAAGAGTGAAGGCTGAGCAGAAAGCTAAGGCAGAAACGGAGATGGCAAAACGAACAAAGGCACCAACTTTGGTGCCGCCCCCAGTAGAACCAGAACCACCTCCATCCATACCTGACTTTGATGAAAATGGTTGGACTGTCATCAAAGGTAAGTGGATAAATCAGGATCAGTATTTGAAAACCTTAAGCCCTGAAGAGAGGGCTAAGGTCGAACCATTATTAAAGACGAACAAAGTTAAGTATAATGATGCCAATTATCAGAAACAGAAAGCCGCGGGTTATGACGATTGGTGGTCAGATGCAGATATAGACACGAGTGAAGTTCTAAGTGCGGGAAGGAGGTAGGATATGGCGGATGCTTTAGCACAAGCTCAAAATAACGCTGCTTCTAACGCTGCTTCTAATGCTTCTACTAATGCTGCTAATCCTCAAGGTAATGGTAATGGTACAGTGCCTCCTGAAGTACAACAGTTACTTGGTAACAATGTAACTCCTCAGGCTATTGAGGGCCTTATTGCTAAGTTGAATCAAGCTAAGCAGGCTGTTGGAGGTGTACAAAACGCTGCTAACGGTGCCATGCAACAGGGACAAGATGCCGTCAACGGTGCTGTGCAACAAGGTCAAGAAGCTGTGCAGAACGCTCAGAATACCGTGAACAATGCTGTTGCTGGCGGCCAGCAGGCAGTACAGCAGGCTAAGCAGGGGGATGTAGCTGGAGCTATTGGCACGGCTGGACAGACTGCTCAAGGTGCTCTTAATACTGTAGGTGCCAACGGTGCCGCTAATGCCGTAGGTCAAGCGGCACAGCAGGGACAGCAAGCTGTACAAGGGGTGCAGAATGCAGTGCAAGGTGCTCAACAGGCCGGGCAAAACGGTGCTCAGGGCATCATGGGTAAGATAAACAACGTCGCTAACACCGTTGGAAACGTTGCCAATACCGTGTCGGGTATTGGTAGTATGTTTGGTCAGAAGTGGTCTGATGAACGCCTCAAGGATGTCGACTTTGACAAGGAATGGAACGATGATTATGATGAGGCTGTAGGTATCAATGGTAGATTTGAGTCTTGAGACTTTTGCGTCTTGACTGGATGGAGGTAGATGATGGCTGTGAACACTTATTCCGCAAATGTTGAAGAGCAAAGAAAGCAGGCCGCTCTTGCCGCTCAAAGAGCCTCTGAGCAGAGAGCCGAGGCGGAGAATGCTCAAGCCATTGCTAATCGTGACGAGAAGGTTGTTGCTGGGGAAGATACTGAACGTGCCGCAACAACCGCCGCTAGTCTTGCTAAACAGCAGTTAGGTGCCGCGGCCGGAGGTGGTGCCGCGGCTCTTGCTGGTATGGAGGCTGCTCAGGGTGCTCGTGATAAAGAGTTCGCTGGTCTGCTACAAAATGCTAGGACCAGGAAAGACACTATGGAGCAGAAGGCTGTAGATAGACGGCAGAAGGCTTTTGGCACTGCTGGACAGGGTTCTGCTATGACTCAATCGGCCAATCAGAATGAAGCCATGGGTCAGTATGTTGATGAGGAGATGGCTAAGCGAAATCAGTTGCAGAATGTGGCCTTAGCAACTCAATCCAATCCTACGGCGAAGACTATCAACTCTTTGCTTCAACGACCAGACCTGACGCCACAAGAGCGTGCGTTGATGCAGAACTATCTTAATCAGATAATTCAGTATCAAGATGTACCTCCTCCGAGTGATGAAAATCTTAAAGAACAGATTGTTGCTACAGGTAAGGGTAATAACTATGGCAAGCCTGGCAAGCAAAGTGTACCTAAACTAAAGAAGAAAGCCGAAGATATGTTCGATGATGACCTTTCTGGTATAAATGAGATGCTTTATGAGAGGTATAGGTGATATGTTCCAAGACTTCTTAGATCTCTGTTATGCTTTATGCAGATTGTTACAACTCGAGCAGAAGATGGGTCACCTCTATAAGGGCCCCGAACTTATTGAAGAGTTGCAACAGGAGATTCTTAAGGACTTAGAAACATATAAGGAAGAAATTGAAGGGCCTCTCTCTAAAGACATTCCAGGACCTTTAGTTCCTAGGATCAAGAAATCCATTACAAAGATTTATAAGGCTTTGATGGATGGTACAGCTTTCCATGCTCTTGCTCAGCGTAAGATGGATAAGCAGTTTGGATTAACCCCAGAGGAGCAAGTCTATAGAGCTGATCCAGCTACACAGGAGAAAGTTAAGCAGTTTGAGTCTTCTATGCCCTCATGGCAGTTGAGGGATATGGATGATATATACAAAAGAACACATCAAGAGGAGGATCTTCGTACAGACCACTGGTTGCTTACAAACAGTCATGGCCCTGAGGATCTGGCTGACTATATTAGAGAAGGTCTTGGTCTGGATACTGCTAGTAATCAGATATGGGAATTGTTCGGTGATGCGGTAGAGCGAAATGACAGTACAGGCCTTATGGTGGATACGTGGCGTCAGCATCTTCATCGACTTATAAATTCACCTAGTCCATTCAAAATTAGGGATCTTGTGTCCTTAACAGAACGTTTGTTAAATAAGTTACCTGAAAGGGAACGAGAGCACTTTAAAATTTTGGATAATTTGATGATGGGTGCAAAGGCGTTGATTAGGGAAGAAGATGTGAAGAGAGCAGCTGCTAGGCAAACGGGAACGGAAGGAACGGAAGGAACGGAAGGAACGGAAGGAACGGAAGGAACGGAAGGAACGGAGCCGTCAGATATTACTGAGCCTGATGTTCCTACTGAACCTGATGCCTCTACAGAGCCTTCGAAAGTCGAAGAGATTCTACAAAGATATCTCACAAGTGGGGAAGCGACGGAGGATGAAAAGGCAACAGCTTCTGAAGAGGAGTCTACATCTAATCCCCACTGGACATCAGAGCAGGTAGACTCTTGGATTGAGTTGTATATGACAAAACATGATGGTAACGCTACTGGGGACCAAGTGGATGCTGTTGTTGAAAAAGCTGTTTCACTTGGAATATCCCAAGAAGATATAGAGAAATTTTGGTATTCTGATAAGTGGGATCCTTTGAAGAACGGCCCGGTGAGTGGTAGTAAGGAAGAAGTGGGAGAGGAGCCTGAGCCTGAGCCTGAGCCTGAAGTTGAGAGGAGTGAGGAAGAGATGACTCCTAAAATTAAACCAGAAGAGTATGGTGGTCTGTCTGAAAAGGAGATAAACACTCTTCTTTCTCTAAGTGGAACTCCTGCTAAAGAGACTGAACCACCTAAAGAGCATACCATTAAACCCTGGACATCTAGACAGCTGGTAAGTAATAAGCCTCCCATAGACTCCACCACACCTCCTATAGATCAAATGCTTGATGAAGCGAAGCAGGATACGAATGAAGTACCTTTCATCGATAAGCCACGTGAGGAAGTAGATTGGTCGGGCATATTTGATGATGTTATTGAGGCGGGTGGGCCAGTGGGTAGCAGTGAGGCGGAAGGTGATGATCCCCTTAATGAAGACCTTAGCTTCGCGGCAGAGTTAGGTGGTGAGAGCAGAACAGATGAGAGCAACAGAACAGATGAGGGTGATGTCACACTCCCACCTAAAGTTGCTAAGATAGGTGAGGAGCAATTAGAGGCTAATGAGGCTGGAAAGGGGAAGGAAGAAGAAGAGCAGAGAGAGGCTGATGCGGCTTTTAAGAAAGCTGTTAAAGGTGATGCTTCTAAGGGTGATCCTGTAGACTACAGTCAAGGAAAGGGTCGACGAGACTGGGTAGGTGGTGAGAAGAAGAAAGAGCAGAAGGGGCCAGGGCCAGGGCCAGGGCCAGGGCCAGGGCCAGGGCCAGGGCCAGGGCCAGGGGATAGCACCACTAAAGAGAAGCCGAAGGCTGAGGGGTCATTCTATAACAAAGAAGACGTCGACGTCTTTATCACTATGCAGAGAGCTAATGAGAAGATCGAGGCTCTATTAAAGAAGTGGAGGGGGTATTAGATGCCGGCTTTTGGAACACATCCTTATGGAAATATAACAAGTCTTAAGGGTAAAGCCCAACAAATAGAGCAAGACTATGATAGTGGTATAGATATTGAGGACCATGAGATAAGGCAATTCCGCACTGCTATACAGGAAGAATCCGCAGAGATTCAACAAGCTAAAGATCTTCTTGCTGAGCTTGATGAAGCTATTAGAGCCGCAAAAGCCTCTGGACATACTCCACCTCCTAAAATTGTCTCTAATGCAGATGATTTGCGAAAGCTTGTTGATAGAAGGGAGCAGGATGTTCTTTTTGCTCTTGAAGTTTTCAGGCGTGTTATTGGTATTGGCAGTCAACCTAAAACGGATGAAGAGATTAGAGAGGATCTCAAGGAAGAGTTGCGGAAGAGTGACACACCAAAGGATTGGATTAAGAAGTTTGGTGCTAACACTCTTTCCTCTTTGTTAGGTGGGGTTGCTACTCTAGGTATGGATAGAGCCGCTAAGAAACATATACCTGGTATGGCACAATCTATATCAAGAGAAGAGGAAAGAGAGGTTGGAATCCGGCCCATCAGAGCTTTAGAGAAGCAGGTCTATAGTCGTTATGTAACAGGCCCTGTGGAGACCAGAATTCGTAAAGCTTTTAATGTGCCACTTAAAGAGCTTAGAGCACAGATGGAATCCTCACATGGAACCACGAAGGAGGCATATGCCTTCCTTGTTAGAACTCTTGAGGTACAGGAACGTATGATGCTTTCTAGAGCCGCTAAAGGCTATGAACCTTCTAACGGAGAGTTGGAAGCTATCATAGATAGAGCCCTTGGAACACCGCATAAGAGATATCATAGACCTTAGGAGGTTGCTATGGGTATACCTATTGGAGCTGCTCTTGCGGCGGCACAGGCTGGCAAAGCTTTATATGACTCTGTAAAATCCTCTAAGGCCAAAATAATGGCTGAAGAAGGAGATTGGAGCCTTGAGAATATGGAAGCACCGAACACTACAAAACTCAATAAGATAAGAGAGAAGTTTAGGAGAGGTGCTGGTATCACTAAAGACCAACTAACAGATCCAGAAAAGCTTGGTAAATGGCTGAGCTTTATACAGGTAGCAGGGCCCTTAGTAGGCAAAGTCTTAAGTGATGAGGATATGAAGGAGATAGAGGGGTTAAAGCAGAGAGTACCCCCTCAAGCCTATATTAAACATTTACTTGAGTCGGGTCAGAAACTTGAACCTTATCAAGTTCGTATTATGCTTAAGGCTTTTAAACATCCGAATGAGAAGTGTAGGAATGAAGAGGCTCATATTTGGAAGGATAGTGTTCTTAATGACTATATGAAGCATATTAAAAACTACAAGTATCATTATAAGGATGAGGCTCAGCAGTTAGATCCCTCCATAGACCCTGAGACTGAGCATATAGGCCCTATGGCTCAAGATATTGAAGAGGTAAACCCAGCGGCTGTTATAACGGATAAGTCCTCTGGTTATAAGAGTGTTGATACTGGCCGACTTGCACTTATGAATGCAGGTGCTATTGCAGAATTGGCTAGAGAAATAGCTGACATAAAGAAGAGGTTAGACTAATGGACTATACAATGGATCCTAAACTGGTCGAGGGTTTAGAGGAAGCGGAAAAAGCAAAACTCGCTAGAACGTGGCAAAATGCATATAATATGGCTAAGTATCAGGCTTTTATGTTCATGGGTGCCTTGGATATGAACGATCCTGTTAAGGTAGACAAAGTGCACTTAGACGCTAAGAAGGTCGCTGATGAGCGTGTTAGAAGGGAGATCGCTAAAAGACAGGGGCAAGAGAACTTTGCTGGTGCGCCTGGTTCCTCTTCGGGTGGTATGACCTCCACAGACAAGGGTAGATACGCTGGAGGTTTTGATCCATTACAGACATATAGACCAGGTGGTAAGGTTAACGCTGTTATGAATCAATATGGTGCTCAAGGTTCTTCTGACTGGAACACTATTGATCGTCTTGATGAGGACATTGATACTGAGAGGTATAGTAGGTTAGCTGATAGGTTAAATAATCAACAGTTTTATAAGGGTGGGATATCCTATGTAGGTGAGAAGGGCCCCTCTGTTGGCGAAGGATCTGTTGGTCAGCTTAATACTATGGAGACTGAGGATATGCGCCAGATGCAGTCGGCAAGACAGAGAGAAGCTGAAAGACGTCAATGGAATTCTGGTATTGAACAGGAATCGGCTATGTACGAACAGAACATGGGCTTACTTAATGGTGTACGAACTGCCATCAATCAATTATTCAACCAGTCTCTGCTCACTGAAATGATTGCTACTGAGCCAGATGTATACAGAAAACAGATGCTTCAACAGCTCAATAAGCTATCACCAGATACAAGGGATATGCTTATGAAACTCCTCGATACATATCTAACTGAAAAGATACAAGAATTTACTGACTATGGTGTACCAAAACAACAAGGAGCATGGCAATAATGACACGACAAGCAATGGAAGATATGATCTTTCAAAACATAGCACAACAGCTCCAGAATCAGCATGACATCTATACTCGTATTAACAAGGCCTTTACTGACTGGTTTCAGGGTCTGGTCGAACCACCACAACCAGTCGGTCCAGGCCCAGATGGGTTAGTCCCCGCTTCCTCTGCTCCTCCAGGCGGGAATGCTGGGGGTCAGCCAGCGGATGCTGGAGGAGGTCAAGCACCACCTCCAGCTGGAGGAGGTGTATAAATGTTACAAACGTATGCTTCTGATATTGTAGCCGCCGCGATGCGAATGGCTCAGCAACAGGCTCTTAACTCCTTCTCCTTTCGTGATGTACTACATTTGCTCAATCAGACCTGGAGATGGTGCTACGAACGTATTGCACAAGTGGATGCTGGTTACTACTCGGTAACTGTTCCTATCACTAAAACCCTTACACATCTTCCGCCTTTTGTCATGCACACGGTACTTATCTACAGAGCTACTGATCCTGTCGGGTATAATAGGCAGGTTTTTGTGGAGGCTGGTAGAAAGAACTATGCCGCGCCAGGTACTTATCACATATCAGGCCAAGACCTTTATTGTTGGTCCGCACAGTATGATTATGTTTGGTTGAACTATGTGCCTCAACCAAAGACTTTGTTCTATACTGCTTTCAATAGAGATCCAGTTGTATTGGATAGTGTGGCTGATAGCCACTATCATGCTTTTAAGGAGCCTATAGATATTAACAAACCTGAGACATTGATCTATGGCTCCTATAGACTTAAGATGCCTTTACCGAACCTAGGTAATCCAAACAGAGACCCACCCTCTAAGAGGTATGTGCTTTGTCATATGGGTAATCCAAATAACTTAACTTTTGACATAACTGCTGGTCTGTATAGAGGTCCTGACTTTGATAATGTTGGTGCTCTAAGTACCGTAGGCTCCAATGATCCTTTACCTCTTGAGGAACTTTATACCATCGAAGCAGTTATTCTTGACTGGCCTTATATCTTTGTAACCTATAAGAACAGAGCTTCAGGTAACTATAGCAGTGTCATAATGAAGGATGTATTAGGAGTTATTCAGCGTTTCAAGTTTAATGCTTTTGACTTCAATGGGAGAGGCACCAATGTTAAGTTCTTACGAGCCGCTTTTAATGATGATACTGGCTTGGGTGTTACTATCGAAGACTATGATGACATAGACTTCAGAACTAACAAACCTAAGATAAAGGAACTAGGCTGGACTCCTGATACTCTCGTTACCTATCCTCATGATTGTATCTTCGATTACATGGTTGCAACTCTTGCTCAACGTTTTGCAAATAGAAATGAATCGAAGATCATGGACATAGAGTATGCTCTTGCTAAAGCAGAGAGTGAATTGAACCTGTGGTTGAAACGAGACAAGTCTGGATTTAGTCGCATCAATAATGTGGTAGGACCGAGGATCAGTGATTGGTTGTAGTTTTGTTACCCAAAAATACAGTGGTTCATTTGACCCACTTAATTTTAAGTACTGGTATTTAGCAAAATATAGTAGTTGACAACGAGCATCAGGTACACTATAATGGAGGTAATATGGAAGGCATGGAAGATTTATTTGAGGTAGTTCAACAGCTTCGAGACAAGATTGACGGCAAAGAACGTGATGAACGTTTTGGCGACTTTCAAGCGAAGCATGGTTCTAAATGGAAAGACGATAGAGGTATTGGTCTCCGTGTCTTTAATGAGCTTGAAGAACGTGGTGTAGATGTTTCTGCGGCTGATGAAGTGCTTCAGAAGATGCTTGGCTCTATTAGAGAGGAAAGCATTGCTCAGAAGAAAGTTATTGAGGATCTCTTGGACAAGATAGAAGCTGTGAGTGATAGCGTGTCTAAGGTTCTTAATGAAGAAGGCAAGGTAGCTGAGACGGCTACTCCAATGCCTGCTCTTGATCCTAATGCTATACCGCAGTCCATACCTCCAGGTGGCCCAGGAGCACCTATGCCAGACACAACTGCTACTAATATGGGAGGAGCCTCTACTGATATGGGCGCTCCTCCACCCCCAGTTCCAGGTATGGATGCTGGAGGCGGTGCTCCTCCACCACCGTCACCAACACCTGATATGATGAGTCCACCTCCTTCTCCTGATATGGGAGGAGCACCGCCTCCAGCAGATCCAATACCATCGGATATTAAAGTCAAAGAGGAACTGGAACCCACCCCAGACGAAGCTACTGAAGAGGTTATTAAGGATGAAGGGATTGGGAAGGATGAAGATGATGCTGATACTCCAACTGATGATGTCCCAACTGATGATGGAGAAGATCAATCCATAGTTGATGCCCTTTTGGACATCTTAGGTCTTAATGAGGGGGAAGGAGAAGGAGAGATAGAAATGGAAGAGTCCACCCCAATGGACCTTGGAGATGGTATTGAGGATGATGATGACTTTGAGGATGAAGAGGACGATGAACTTATACCCCTCTCTAGTCTTGGGAAATCTGATGTTAGTGTGGATGACTTGTTCGATGAAGATGAAGTGGCAGAAGACACTACTGAAGATGATTCGGTTTTGAACTATTTATTGCGCGAAAACGGCTAGGAGGCCGTAAGGAGATATCATGGCTAGTATAACACAGGATTATTCAGAGGCCCTTGGAAAGCAAGTCTTTGCTAAGGAGTACATACTGAACGGCCTCTTTCCCTGTCAGTCGGATATCGTTAAAATGTTCGAGTTAGCTCGTGTTGACTGGAAGTTTAACGATAAGTTTGAATATCGTATGTTGTTTAGTAATACCAACTCTGGTAATACTGTAAACACTCAGACCTTTAACTCGAATTTTAAGCTTCTCCATCCGGGTCAGTTGGAATATGGAGTCTTCCAGGCCAGTTATGGCGCACTTATGGACGGTTTTAATATTGACATGACCAAGCAGTTAGAGACCCGGGAGAGTCGAGCGGCTTTTAATAAGGAGTACAGTACTCGTTTACACTCCATGAGGCTTAACGTCGCGGCTCTCTTTAAGAATCTTTCGATCAATGGTCGGTATGGTGTGCTGTGGCAAGTGATGCCTCCGTTGACTGATACGATCAATGCGGACGGTTCTCCTAACTACGATGTCTCTGATACCAAAGTTAGGGTTAGATACACTCCAAGGTGGTACAATCCAAGCACAAAAAATTTTGAGCTTATGAAAATAATAACTGCCAGCACTGGTGAACCCGGCTTAGGTTTTTATATAAAATCTGATAATCAGAGCATCAAACAAGGTGATCGTTTTCAGTTTGATACCCCTTCTAATGTATATCATTCTAACTTTAAGAACGGTCGGCTTCTCGGTCGGGCATTTATGGAGCGTGAGATAGACCTCAGTAGTGGCCATCCTGGATCAGTCGCTACCGTCGCTAGTGGACGATTTGCTCCTTGGGGTGTTTCTTATATAGATGACTGTTGGGTCGTTTATGATAACCAGCCTAAGTATCTTGAACTAGTCTATATTGGACCGAACACACCGAACCCTCCCCCTATTATTGGTACGGGGAGTAATAAGTTTAACCCGGTTACCTCTGATACAGGGGCTCTTGCAGGTGTTATACCTTGGGGCTGCTATTTTGAGCTGTTTGGAAATAGGAAAGCCCCTAAAGCCCAGTTTGAAGCTCGTAAACTTCAGAATCCTGGACCTAATGCCAACACTCCCGGATGGGATCAGTATAACGATATGTATGATAAGGCCATGATGGACTTTGAGACTGGCTATTCAGACGTGCTTAATTGGAAATGGGGAATTCCGGGTTCTGATAAAGTCACTCCAGACCCCAATGGTTGGAATGGGCAACAGTTCTCTGAGGCAACTGGTGGTATGGAGGGCCTGGCAGACTTATTCCCTTGGTATGCTCCTATAGGGTCTGTAGACTATGGTGGTCAGAGAAACCGTTTAGGTACTGATAGGTTCTTCCGTGGTCAAAGGAATCGGCTTAAATACACGGCCGAGCAGGCCGGAATGTTCTATCGTCAGCGAGCTAATCAGTCCATAATGGACTGTCTGCTTGAAGCGGTAGAGATGGCCAAGGGTACAGTGCCTTGGGAGGATATGGTTATTTGGATCAACCCAACTACTCTTACTGCAGTTGGTATGTATGAGCAGATGATGGGTAATGGCCCTCGATCCGCGGGCCTTGTAAACATCAAAGAAACTCAGCTTGATTCCAAGTTGATCTATCAGCGTGGCATCACTGCTATCAGCTTTCGTATAGGTAATCAGATCATACCGAACATAGTGACCGACTACAACTTACCGACGGATATAATCCTTATTGCTCCGCTCAAGGACATTGCCTACAACTGCTGGGATAATGCGGCCTTCCAGATGAATCAATACATTCAGGAGACCTTTGCTAAGAAGAAGCCCCCGGCTATTAAAGATCTGACCGTGCCTCGTGAGTTTACCACGAAGCTCGATCTCTCTGCTCGTATCGTTTATGGAGCTCCGGTCTCTGGGGATTTGAGCATGATGAACCCTGATGCGAACGGAAATCAGTTCGGTTATAACGGTTTCATCCATCCATCCAACAGTCTGCCTGTTGCATACTATGAAATGGGGTCTCTCTTCACACCTAATCCGTATGCTTATACGGTAGTGAAGTTGGCTAATCAGATCATTAACCCCTCGGACACTTGTGAGGATTTGTGGGACTATCGTGTTGATAGCCGTATAGGTTTGAACGTTAGGACGTTCTAGTTAATGTTAACACTCCTGGAGGTCCTTCAGAGGATGCCGGCCAACGAGAGGACGGAATCCGATAAACGAATCCTTGCGGGATCTTATGTACCCCGCAAGGGACGACCAGGCGGTATTCCTGGCATAAACCGTGGGCATGAGGCTGAGTTTATGTACAAATACCGTCTGCTGGAGGACCAACAGGATATTACTTGGGATGATGGTTTTGAAACTCCGATGTCGGGAGGGGGTAGAAATAGCCCCGACCGACATACGGAGCGGTTTGATTATTGCTCTAAGCACGGCTACATGAAGGTTACGTTTAGCAAAACTGGTAGAGAGTCTAATGTGGTGGTATACGACAGCGTATCACCACATACCTTCATGTCTTTCAAGGTTAAAGCCCTTAGAGATGGTAGATGTGGCAAGATGCTTTGGGATGAGTTCCGTAGGCGTGGTACTGGAACGCAAGGAGCGCATAAGAGGGGAGGCTACTGGCATGTGTAGTTTAAGGAGAAGAAGTTATGTTTATAAATGAGCTTCAGAAGCGTGGGCTTCGTAAGGATCCTGTCTACCAGACGGTTATTCAGGACCTGATAACAGTAGGAGCTATTAGTGCTGAGAAGGCCGTGTGTCTTATGACTACGGGTCCTCGTGGAATTATAGCGATGCCAAAGGATGTGGAGAAGAAGGCGGTTGAGAAGGCGGTTGCTACTGAGAAAACCGACAAACTTCCCAAACCCACCATACCGTATAAAGTGAAAGAGACTGTAAAGGCTTGAAAGACTCGATAGCTACCAGATACCTTATAGACCTTTCGGATCTTGCTAATGCTACTGGTGGTGATTTTCATCTTATGCACCTCAACTTCAGAGGTGATGAGTTTGATACGTTTCATAAGCACACCCTTAAAGAGTACTATGAGGAATGTGCTGACGACTATGATAGTCTCGCTGAGTTCGCTTGTTGTTTCGAGGCTTATGTACCTAATCCTAATGAGAGTGCCAAAAGGATTGACTTCTCAAGCAAGAAGGAGGGTAAGATAAGCAGAAAAGAAGCTGTAGATGCTAGTGCCCAAATCCTCAAGGATTACTTAGAGGCTATGCACGGCACCTACCAGTTCTTCAATAAACGTGATGATTGTCCTGTTTCTGTAGGCATAGCTAACTGGCTACAGGGACGGTTAGAGTTTTGGTCGAAGGAGCTCTGTTACTTTAACGAGCGAAGGAGTGCCTAATGTCTACCTTCACTAATTGGAATGGCCCAGGCGATTGTGCTGGCGATCTTACGATATTCTATCAACAGCTCCAAGAGCTCACCCGCAAAATAACTTCTGCCCAGCAAGACTACAATGGGCTCTTAGCTATCGTTAACACCTATGATGGTCGTGTAACTAATCTTGAAAGTGCTACAGGGAACACTATATCCACTCAAACGGCCTTTGAAAACCTTATCGGTCAGTTTCTTGCTCTGCGTAATGCCTTCAATAACTATACTCAAGGTACTGGGTCTGGTCTTAACACTGGGGCGTTGACAGCTGTTTCTGCTACGATCAATGGACTGTTGCAGGCCAAAGGCGATTTCATTGTACAAGATGCTAATGGTAATACAGTCTTCAATATAGATCATGCCTCTAAGATCATACAGTCTATGTATGACTGGATTCATCTTGCACAATGGTTCTACTTTAACACTGCCGCTGAGTACCAGGATATCCGCCTTAAGATAGGTGGGGTTGACGATCCTACTGACACAAGCGCAAACAATGCTATCAATAGGCAGATGAAGCCTAATCTTATTACGACTACTGGGGACATACCAGTAGCCATTTTAGATTTAGCTGAAACCCAGGTCGGCTATACCCACGGTTCTGGTACTGTCTATGTATCCATTCGCAACACTATACATGCCGATGCGGTTATAAACATCGTTGCTCATCATGACTCTGCTGATGACGAAGCCGCTACTATGACCGTGGTCTATGATTATTATAAGCAGAATGTAAACAATCAGGTGATGCACTTTGCTTTGCGTCATGCGACAGATAGAAACTCTCGCAATGTACTCTTACTCTATATCTATGGTAACCCTGCTTTTGGTTCCTCTACTTTTACTAATGTCTGGGTACATGGACGAGGTCTGCGTCGCTGGACTACAGATGATCCTACCAGTTCCACGGACCTTATTGACCTTTATACTGCACCTGGTGACAGAGGCGCTGGATTCCTCGCGGACAAGACAATCCTTAATAGTTTGAGAGTAAGAGGACTGTTAGACGTCTTTGGAAACCTTAATGTAAACGGTGCCATTAACACTGATGAACTAGTTGTATCTGGGGATACAACCATAAAAGGAGATCTCGACGTTACTCAAGGTGAGGTGCATATAAAGGATATAGTTATAGAAGGTTCTGTAACTTATCCTCCTTATGTGCCTGATGGACCTAGCCCTGATCAAAATATAGCAGGTGATGTTGTAATCAACGGCTCCTTAGAAGTCCTTAATGAACCTAATCCTGATCAGGAAGATCCGGCCTTTGAGGTGCTAGGTAACAGTAAACTGCATGGTGATGTAGACCTTGGTCCACACATTTTGAATGCTGGTGATGCCTTTGTAAACAATCTGTTCTTACGAGACAAGAATGGTGTTGTGAGGACTAACTCTGTTGTAGCTGTTACGGACTATTCAGATACACCTCGTTTCTTGCTCCGATTTGTAAAGGGCACGGCTACTGGATATAACATTATATCCATAAGAACTGAAGTTGCTTTACAAGGTCTCTTTGGAGCTTACACATCTCAAGATGAGATGGATCTATTGTCCGCTTGTGAGCAGTATAAGGATAACTTCAATAACTTCATTGCAACAGGAAATGCTCAAGCATATAATCTTAATCGGATAACTATACTGACCCAGCTTTGGGACCCTATAGCAAAGAAGATCAATGCTGAAGCAGATGCGATTGGCATCAGTTCTACTATTGAGCGGATAGCTACGTCTGACGATGGTGGCAATCTCAAGACATCCTTCTCTGCTGGGAATACTGTATACGGTGATGCTATTCTCTCTAACGTTCATAGGACCTTTACCTACGAAGAGGTCTTTAGGATCGATACCAGTGGTGGTACTACTGATAAGGTTATCCTTGGTCATTATGACGAGAATGGCAAGAAAGCTCTTGCTGTGCTTGAGTCCTCTGGAAGACCTGTTGCTAGGGTACAGGGTACAGATAATGAACTTGCTTACCTTCAGGATGTTATAACTGGTCTGTTCTACAGAGGTAACGTAGATCTTTGTATAGATGGTGATCCTATGACATGGCAGAATGGCCAGCCGATCACTGCTATACCTCTTGTAGACGGTACTTTTAAGCAGATAAACGATGGTATGCTTTGTCTTAGAAAGGGTCGTTTGGATACTGGTGTTGTCGACCCCATCACAGGTCTTCCTGATCCTACTCATCCAGTCTACTTCTTAGGGGAGGAGACCCGAATATATCAAGCAAAGAATGTACAAAAGGATCCTGTAACCGGTAATACCATTTCTGCTATATGGGAGCTCTACACCGGTATTCCTTCTGAGGCTCCTGGTGGTATTTATACTCCACCGCCTTATATGCCTACTGATACTTATGGTATCTATCAGTGGACTGGTTACATTCAGTACGAAAGTAACTTGTTCTCCTATGAGTATATCGTATGGGATGTTAACAGAGGTACTAGTCCTCTTGAGATACAGTGGCAGGTTATTAACATAGCCCTAGAAGGGTACAGACTTGCGGTAGACCAAGATCGTATCGACCAACAGATAGCTCTTCTTGCTTATGCTCTCCAACCAAACTGGCTGGATGAAAATCCTACGTTAGAAATTTCCATCCCAGGTATACCTTCTCGTATACCCAATCCAGCTTATATAATGAACAAGCCTGTCATGGGCATAAGTCATCTTTCTGCTGGGGATTGGGATGCTCTGCATCCGTTCAAGTATGATCATCTTGTAATGGGTGGAGACTACCTCCAGTTCTATGAGCACATTAGAGCTAGTATTGCTGATCCTCTTACTGACCAACCCATTAAAGACGTCATTCTGCAACTGATGCACGGTAATGCCGGTCCTGCTTATAATCAGCTACCTGTAGCTACGCAAAATACGGCCTTCACTTTGAAGTGGTGCATCGATAAGAAAGAATTGTATCTTGACACTGGTAATCCCGGCTATATTGATCCTACTGGTAATCTTACTGTTCGTAAAGGTAATATCCTTATATTCCCATTTGGAAGTGGTGGAGGTTCTGGTGCGTTCAAAGGCCCTGTGGACGTGGTAGGGCCTGTTGAAGAGGAGCTTACTGGTGATGATATAGACAACTCACAAATACCACCTCCAGGAACATTATATATCTTCCGAAAGGGGCCCAACCCACCAAATGAACCTTGTGTCATATATCTGGTTCGTAACCTAGATACTCCTTCTACAAACCTTTATGAGGTTCAGGTTCTTCAAGGCTCTGCTATTTCTGGTAGTATACACCTTAAGCGTTATTCTACCAATCAGAATGTCGTTAGTGGTATAGACGGCTATGCTTATGGCGATGTTCTGGTTGCTACCACTAGTGCTGTAGGTGTTCAGGTCAGCCCTGATACTTATAATGATAGTAACCTCTCTAAGGACCTCGTAGATATAAAAACCACTGAAAGGGATTTCAGTGTTCCAGGACCTAACCCACCTTTTCAAGATACTGACTATAAGCTCAATATCCTTCTTGATGAAAAGAACAATGTGGCAGAAAAGGATGTAAGACCTCAACCGGCTTTCTTGCCTTGGAGAGGTTTTCAGTTCATCTATGATGAATCGTTTACACCACCAGACCCATCGACTAGCTATGGCTGGGTTGACTTTGCCGTAGGCGACTTAATCTATGTCAAGAAGGATGGTCTGGAAGCAATCTATAGGGTTCGTCAACCAGCTCTTGCTGGAGTCTATACCTTTAACATAACAAGTGTTGAAGATATATGGGGACCTGGAGGCTATGATTCTGGCAATGGTATTATCATCATAGAAGGTAATTCCGCCAATATACCCGGTAATGCGGACGATGGTAATGGAACGACTCCGCCTGATGCAGATTGGATCTATGAGGATGTTACTGCTGAATTCCTGCTTTTTGAGAACCCTCCACTTTACGTCAGTAAAGACCAGATAGTAGAGGACGTAGTCGTAGGTAATAGCACCGCCTTCTATAAGTGTACTTATTCGGGTACTTATAACACTCTTGACGCCAAAGTTACTAACTCGACTTTATTGACTCTCGAACCTAAGGTCTCTCCTATCCTTCCTGAAGGGTATGAAAGATCCTCTGGTAGAGAAGGTGTGTTCATTCCAACTGCCAGGACGCAGAGAGCTACTGATCCACGTAGGACTAATGCCGAACATAGTTGGAAGACCTTTATGGATATGTGGTCTGAGATGGCTCTGTATCCTCCATCTGCCTGTACAGATGACACTGCGAGATTCCCAACGAATATATACGGTACTCAAGCCGTAGGTTCTAATCGTAAAGCTCCTCAAGCAGACTTTCCGCGCCCCTCTCTGCCAGATCATTTTGATCCAAAAGATGCTTTCTTTCCAGGTTTTAAGAAGTGGAAGGGTTCTGCTATCGGAGACGCACCGATGTACTTTCCGTACTGGTTCCGAACGTTTGAGAGTCAGGCGGAGTGGATTGAACCGTAGGTAAAGGAGACATGAATGGTTAAGTTACAGACTTTAATAGACAAGTTTGGAAGCATCAATAAGGGCTCACTTATTACCCTTTATGACCTTCAAGCCCTGGCCAACCCTAGTGGTAACTTCCTGGGGACCTGGGAGTACGATCCTAATGACATTAGCAACACTGGCTACTTGCCGGGCAATATTACCAATATGCCTTCCGGCACTAAGCGTAACGACTTTGCTCACGTCAGACAGGGGGACGGATACGGTACTGCCGCTAGTACTGGTACCCATAGTACACCTGAAAACTGGGTAATTCTAAACATTGATGTTTCTGGTAATATAGACTGGACCTTTGATGTTGCGTTAGGCACGGACTTGACTAACAAGCTGGACAAAGCCATTCCTCCTATCGTAGCTACTCCTCCTACTGATGGGAACATAGCTAAGTGGGATGCAGGAGGGACTAAGCTGGTGGATGGAGGTACGATCCCCTCATTTCCCACCACTTATAACACACTCTACGGCTTGAGCGTAGGCAATTTTACAACGACTGATCCTAATACACAAGGAATACCTGTTGTCTCTTTTGAAAATAGAGGAAACTCTTCTAGTATAGAACTCCGAGCATTTTTACGTAACGCAGGAGCTGTCTCGACATTAGTACCTTATAATACTGGAGCCAGTGGGCCAGGCAGTCTAATCGGTGAGATACTTCAAAACATGCGTAACAACTTGAGGTATTTACTTGAAAGGTTTAATATCGCCACTGCCGCGGCCTTAAAAGCAGACGTACTTAGTACAGCGAGAAGTGTAGATAGCAACGTAGATGACAGCAATTTAATTGAAACGACACCTACGTTCGATGGTTCTGCAAGTGTTGAACTTGTCAACACTATTAACCTCTCTGCTGTTACACCCGACAATCAGGACGACTTGCCTGCTTCGGCTTGGAAGAACAGCATAAAGAACTTGTTCCAGCTTATATTTAATAAACTTGCCGGCCTAGAGACTGTGGCTGGTAACAGGAGCTCTCAGGTCTCCTCTCCCTCTGCTCTTGAAGGTGGAGCCTATTGGAGAAAGTGTGGGCATGTAGTTAGTGCATTCCTATATTGTCGTAAGCTGAACAATGGGTCCAGCTATACCATACAGCCAGGTTCACAGGTAGTGTGCGGTACTTGCAACTTACCTACTCCTTCACAGTATATAGGCGGTTTTGGCACTATCGTAGAAGGCCATGTGATCCAGAATGGTTGGGCCGCGCACGCCTTACCGACCGATGGCACAGACCTTGTGATCGGTGTTAATCCAGCTAACAATCAAGTATATATAAGAAACAACGGGCCTAATGCCTTTGCTCTGGCTTTACCTTCTAGCGGCGGTGGTCTTAGGCTCGGCACATTGGTTACTTACATAACGGAAGATTAAGGAGAAATAGATGCATCCATACTTACCATATGATAAACCCTATATCAATAGGTTCATTCAGGACAATCCTACTAACCGTTGGGCAAAGAATGGTGGTAGGGATCATCTCCGTTTGGATTACGGTACACCCATAACTTTTGGCACGAACCCCTCAGAGAATCCTAATGCCAAACTCCTTGCTACGTATCAAACGAAGGACGAGCTGGATAGACGAGCCATCTTTGCTAACTTTCCCTCCGCTAACGTAGGTGATTTCTTCATCGTACTTAGAGATAGTACGATGAATAATCGGCAGACACGTTACTTGGTAACAAACAACACTGCAGTCGGCTGGGCTCTTTCTTATATAGCAGAGCCCACTGTAGGAGCTACGTTCTACATAGATCGCCCTGATTACGATGAGGATTACTATAAGAACGGTGCTGTCATACCTCCGCAGTATAAGAACAGAAATGGCATCTATTGCGTAAAGACTCCAATGAGTGTAGCTATCACTCCTGAAGGCTTTCTCGATATCATTACACATCTTAAGGTTGGCAATATAGTCAAGATGACCAAAGGTCTACCTTATGATCCTGCCAATGGTTACACTGCTCCGATCAATCCACCTCCAGCAGTACCCCCTGACGCACCAGCTCCGTTTGTTGGGTCTGAGGCTACGGACGTCTATGTGCCTTATGAACCTTATGTCCTGGGTGATTGTATCTACTTCAATAAGAAGGACAGCACTAAGCCCGACTACTCGGTTTACTATCTCTCCTTGCTCGAGAATAACTCTTCTGGAGAGTTCCAAGAGAAGTGGAACATTTCGACTGGCAGGACTGTTATCTCTGGTCTTTATGCTGATATGATAGGTCCTAAGAGAGGCATTATTGACGAACCTCCTGTTGAAAAGGACCTAACAGAAGTAGGTTATAAGGACTTTATATCTCTGTTAGATTTCGATTCAACCATACCTACTGCTCCTGTACCACCTCTTCCGAACCAGCAGTTTAGTGCAGAATATCAGGAACTGATATTCATAGATGGCTCTCGTATCATCAATGATCATCAGACTCTTCGTTACTTACGGTTAATTAACTCTGGTGTCATTAACTACACAGATGCTAACGGTAATCTTGTACCTTGGAATCCTCTTGATCCTCTTTATGCTATTGGTAACTCTCCCAACATCCTTGCCGAGCTCAAGTTTGAAGAACATGTCATCTATGACTATGTGAATAATGCTACAGGAGAGCTCGGACTTGACATTCAGAAATGGGTCTATGCTGTTACCCAGGCAGGAACTACTGAGCCTCACATGGGACCCAACGGTATTCCTGAATTTGACCCCTCCTACTTTGTCACTGGCGCATGGGCCTCTGGTAAGTGGACTTACAGAGCACCTAAAGCTCCAAAGATTAGAGGCTTAAAGTACTTCGTTCAGGATGTGCAAGACGAACCACCCATGATGTACATCTTTGATGGTTATAGATGGTGGCCAGCCGGCTCCTCTGTAACCATTCCTGCCTATAATAAGCTCAATTATTATGTGCAAGGAGATGTTGTAGAGGGTAAGATGGAAGCCAAGTATAGAGACCTTGGTACTCTTATCAATACGTGGGGTATATTCAAATTTGAATGGGCTCTTGATGAGAATGGGCAGAGAAGAAAGCAATGGCGTGCTATTCGTCCCCAGTGTCTCTATGATGATACTGCCGATCCTGCTAATCCATTAGTAGCTGGTCAGAATATCCCAGCCGTACAAGCTGATCCACCCACTCCCACTGCTCCGAATCGTGATGAATCTTTCTTCTATATTGATATCGATCCTAATGGGCCATTTGCACAATGGAAGGACTTGTCTGGTATATGGCAAGTGAATCCAGGCTCTAGTCGAGTAACTCTGTCCGTAGACTTTAATCACATCGATCCTAATACTAACGTCAATCTTAACCCTTTTGCTGAGCTTGCTCTGCAAGCAACTCAGGTTAAGTTAAGAACGAAAGGGGACGTTAACTACACCGTCTCTGCTCCGTCCCAAGGGCAGGCTGTGACCACTGTGTTCACTGGTGTGAATGACACTCATGAGTTCCAATCCAATCATCCCTACAACAAGCTCGATTGTTTCTACAATTACAATGGACTCGATCTCAATGGTAACTTTAGGGGTTACAGGTATCTCTATGAGAGCCAGAGCAAGTACGTCTCTGGGACTGTGTTTGATCCTGATGAGTGGATGCTTGAATGGATATGTCTTGCTGATCTTCACAGTGATTGGGAAGCTAATCAGGCCGTACCCTCAGCTGGTAGAATGGACTCTTATGTGGTGGTTAGTCCTAAAGCAAGCTGGCCAGATAAAGATAACTATGATGTATCTGATCCACGTTATCTTGGTCCTAACGATAAAGAGGACATACCTCGAATCGATACCATCTATATCGATAATACTGATGGTGATAAATGGGTTCCATATATATTCAGGCAAATAGACCCTGTGAATAACGTATGGGATTACATCCCATTTGGAGCCGGCGGTAGCAGCTGTACTCAACTGTCTATACCTGATACACTCAATCCGCCTACTCCGACCAACCCTATGGGAGAACCTAATGCAAATCATCCTGAATGGTATGTAGAGCAAGATGGTCGATTAGTGTATCTTACAGATCCGAACATTGGCTCTGCTATTAAGATTACTAATCGGTCCATTTGGACCGACCCACTTGATCAGGAAGCTTTTAACCGTTTGAAGGTTGGAGACTTCCTCTGGCTTAAGAACGATGCCAACGACATGGCCATCTTTGTAACTATAGTTACCAGAGACCCCACTACCAGAGACATGACTGCTCTTATAATAACAGCCATGCCTTATGTCCAAAGTTCTGTAAATTATGAATTTAACCTTGGCCTGCTGGGTCCTACAGGTGAAACATTATATGCCAATTTTTTAACCAAGGAGATTGGCTCTTTGCTCGAGATTCCTGTGCCTCTTTTCTATAGGCAGGGTTCTTTCATCAATGCTCGATTAAGGTGGAATGCGGATAACTCCTTTGGTGTAGTTGTAAGGGTTGAGAAGCATACATATAGTGATACCCCTCCCACCATCGTAACTCTCATCGACCGATATGATGATGCAAAACCCTTCACCAGAGCACTCAATATGGTTGATGGGAATAATAACGTGGTGGCAGAAGTAGACCTAAGTGTTACACTGAATCCAGTAACTAAGTTAGTCGAGCAGTTTGATGCTAATATAAAACCTGCGAACAATCAGCCTGTACCTGATATAGAACCCGGTACTTACGAGCTAAAGGATACTAGTTCTGGTAGTAACATAGTTCCTGATATCCGTCTCAGAGCTAAGGAGCTCTTAGCAGATATTATAACGAAGGCCATAGATAAGGTAACGAATGAAGTTACTATATCGGAGAAGAGTATCGAGGAAGGGGCTGTAAGCTCTGTTAAGGTGGAGATAGATAGTGCTGGAGCCATGACGGTTGAAGTAGATGCTACCATACCGGGTACCGAATCTCTCAATGCTTCTAATCCTGCACCTGATCAGAGTCTTACAATTACTGGAGCCAATCCTGTAAACAACGGTATAGCTACTCCACTTGGGAATAATGCAAGTAAAGGAAAGCATGTACAAACGACACCTGGCACTATGACTACTGGAACCTGGTGGCTTAAGTTCTATGGGCCTGATCTGATTCCTACTATGGCCAATAACAGAAGTCTTTATACTGTGGCTATTAATGGCTATAATGTCAATAAGACCGAAGCTACTGGTGCTACTATGGATCAGTATTTGGAAGACGCTGGAATCCTTTCCTTCCAACCTTATTCAACTGATGATGGGTCTAATCCGACTGTGATATTAGTCCCTCTTACTAGGCAAAATCTAGCCAGCATTTTTAACCTTAATTCCCAAGGCCAATTAAAGATTTACCCCTATGCCCCTTCTGCTGATGGGGCAAAGTATGCTTGGGGGATACAACTGTCTAATAAAGTAGTCACTAGTACTGATCCTTATGCTTTTACTATAAGCATTGTTACTGGTAATGGGCGTGTATGGAGTCTTGAAATTACTAATGAAGAACCGAGTATACCAACTATATAAGAAGGAGTTTAGGAATGCAAGATGTTTTAATCATTGAAGATCCACAAGGTGTATCGTCCTATGAAGACTATGCTAAAGACCACCTCAGAATACATCCGGATGATAAGTTTTTAACGGCTGAAGTGCCTGTTGTAACTCATAGCTCCGTAAGCATGAACGTAGCTGTCTCCTCTGATAGGATCACTTTCTCTCTTCCCTCCAACCCTTTAACTGAAAATCAGTTAAATGTACTCATTAAGAAAACCTCCAATATAGGTTGGGTAAATTCGAGCGGAGGGAACATAGATATCTGCTTGTTTGTGACTTACTATGGAGCCGCTCCTGTCAAAGTGAAGTCTATTGCACGATCTGGTCCTGGGGTTAAAACCTATGCTATACCTTTCTTAAACTTAGACGATCTGGATCGAACTCAGACCCAGCCTTATACTGTGTTCATTTCTGGGCTTGATCCGCTTACCAACGGCCCGGATAACCTCGGTATCTCCTTCTTTGATCCTGCTATAACTGCCAATAACGATCAGGACTGGTCGGTTGAATGGGACGATGTTACTCCGTATGGTATCAGAGATTGGGGAGACTTTGCTGAAACGACTACCGATCCTTTCGGTATCCGTAAGTTGCATCTTACGGGCAAGGAGGACCCGGCTAACGCTCCTGACAAGTTCAAGGTGGCTACTAATGCCATACCGCAAGGTATGCTCTATAGTCCTGCTTACGCCCTGGACTTGGACCTTTCTGACAATGCTCAAATAGATCAGACTTCCAGCACCCCTGAAGTTACCATCGACTGTACTGAAATAAGCCGTTTGTATATTCATTTCACTCAGCATACTACTCTTGCTGATATAGACCATGTGAATATAAAGGTCATCAACAACTCCGCTGACCACCACCCTGTAATTATCATGGCCCAGTCGGACGACCAGGCTCTCGACATCTCCTTCGATCAAGGGGTAACTAAGTACAAACTCCGTATCACCATCAATAATTGCTATGAGGTCCTTGGCTTCCTCATGGACAGCTACAAGTTTTACACGCTGAATGACCCTAACCCTCGTGTAACCACTACCCGCTGGGCCGCTGTCATGGACAGCACAACTCCAACGGACTTAGTCCGATTAGCTCGTGTTAAAATGGCTCAAGGTCAGCTCGAGTCTGGTATGATCTACTTCCACGTTGCTATCGGAACCTACGATGCTGGCGATACAGCTCGCTTGCACCTTCGTCACTCTCTTGACTTCGACCTTTCCGTTTACATCAAACGGACGATAGGTATAGCAAGACCGGAGGTGCAGTATAAGTGCCAGGTGTCTACTGACCGAGAGACGTTGGATGGTGGTATCACTCGTCTTCTTAACAACATTGAGTTCTCTGTAACCTATTATGATGGGAATACCGCTGATCAGGACCAGGTGTTTGATATAGGTATGTATGTCAACAGTACCATCATGACTGCTAACTGTATATGGGACCTGGAATCTGATAACCCTGACATCCGTAAGGTACTATACTTCGACTTCCCGACCTATTATATGCCTGATGTAGTAGTGCCTGGAACCAACTTCATTCCTTGCAGAACGTTTAACTGGTCCGAGTTCTACGACATCAACCACAATACCAAAAAGACCGACCTTGCTACCTTCCTGAACGGCACTACTCTTGCCTCTATCGAGCAAGTGGTAGAGCAAGAGCCTGTCTATGGTGTGAACCATATGTTCTACGTCAATGCTGATCGTCATGACGTACCTAGCCCGGGCGATTGGGAGCTCTTGATCACCCTCCAGTCAGACCCATCTAAAGAATGGCACCTGACTAACACCGATCATAACCTGGTCATAGTGGCTCCTTCCGGTCTGGTAACAAGGTTGATTGAGGCGGACGAGAATGTGAGTACTAAGACCGGACACTACTTCCTTGACGTACTCAAGAACTATTTCAAGTACAACAACCTGCCCATCGCAGTGGATGCGTTGAACCTGAAGGCTGTGACGAACCCGCAGAACCTGATGGCTGATACGGCTGTGTCGTTTAGATATGTTGTAAACAACTACACGTTATTTAATGATGTTAAGCAAATCAACGACCAGATCACTATCCTTATGAGCAAAGGCAATGGGTTGTTCCGCGGATCCTATCCTGACCTTGCTTCTATGCCTACCGAGTTCCCCAACTATGGTACTCCTCAGCAGGATGACTGGCAGTTGAACGACTTTATAACCGTAGTCAACGACAGCTCTCATGGTGGAGCAAGTACTCGGTACACCTTAATAGACGTAGGCACTCCTGCTGGCTCTGCTCTTACGTGGACTTACGACTTCACCTATACCACACTCGGTAAGATCGACCTCATTGCTCCGTTTACCACAGGCCATATACCCCTTATCGACACTATAGGCGGTCTCCATGACGGCATTGACCCTGCTACCCTTGCCACCCAAAACGATGTAACTATTCTTGATGGCCGGATCACTATGGAGCACAACAGGATCAGTCAGGAAATACTGGATCGTGTAGGTGCTGACAATGTGCTGGACGATAAGATCAGTAGGATTAGAGGTTTGTATAGGGGCACATATGAGTTGATATCCAACCTCCCCACCACAATCACCGCCTTCGATCCTGCCCCTAGGCTTGGGGACTGGGCCTTAGTGAAGCTTAATCCTAACGGATACACTGCAGTCTATGAGATCACGTCGATCAACACGGCTACTGGAGCTGTGGCCTGGACTCTACGTTATGAGTGGCCCTTGGCTAGAATAACCCCTCAGTTACTATACTTCTGGGAGCCTGGCGATGGGCATGGAGACACTGGGTTACCTAATGGCCTTCCCAACAGTGGGAATGCCGCCTTCCGTGCCAACGGTTACATACAGATATACGGTCAAGGGTATATGCGTTATCTCACTGCTTCTCGTTTGTGGACTACTCGTGGTACTTCTTACAACGATCCTGGTACAGGAGCCGCGGGCGTTATAACCATACGTGTTCTCCCTGCGATCCACGCTCCTCTGGTAGAACGTGTGGTCTTTGCAGACGGCACTACTGATGGTCGTAACAACACTCCTGACTGGAGGCGTGTGTACGGTGCCCACTATCCTGCTACCACTATAACAGTAGAAGGTGAGCCTATACCTGGACATAGTCCTGGGCCAGGTGGAGCGGTAAAAGGACGGCTGTCATACAATACGTCCTATCTTGACAGTGTTACTGACCACAACTTCCAAGGTTCTTGGTTTGCTTCAGGGTATTTATGAGGTAACCTATGGCCGCGTGGAACGAAATCGTACATGACACAGACGATGGTCTCTGGGAGTTTCTTCAGCCTCAAGCAGAGGGGAAGGAGTATGAGGATAAGTTTAAGCTAGAGAAGAAGAAGACTACCCTACCGTACATAACTTTAGAACCCAAGGACTCATGGTGGGAAAGTGTCGAAACACACCTTCAAAATCTGCAAGAATTTCCAAAGAAGCTCGAAGCATATCTAAAGAAAAAGTTTCCAAAGGTAAAGGTAGACTTTGAGGAGGTTATTAGATTTTCCTTTATAAATAATCCTTGGCATCAAAACACACTAGTTGATGGTGGTGCAAAACAGCTTGAAGATGTATTAGAGGGGACTTTTGACGCGTTAAAGTACAACATTCCTTATAAGATTGTAGAGGATATCGCCGCTATCATGAGAGGCCAAACACGACTGCAGAATATACCTGACAGCTATCAGACAGTAGAAAGAGTCCCTTTTATAATAGCTAAGATATATGCTTCTAAAATAGAAGAAACAGTACCCGATTTCGAGATTCACTGGTTGAATTATTATGTTAATCCTAGCCGAATCTCCTCATATGAAGTTTCCTTAGTTAAAGAGTTTAATAGTTGGTACTCTAGGTTAAAGGATCAAGCAAAGATGCAAATCTATTGTGACAAACCTTGGACACGAGAAGATTTCATCTTTCATTATGCCCCAACAGAAGAGAATACTTACGAGTATGATACACCTTCTGAGGATACTGTAGCAGAAGGCTTTAGGTTTTCAAAGCTAGGTAAGGACGGTAGAATAGGCTCGTTCTATAATGTGGGTGAGGAAGGGCCAAAAGTAGTAGGGGATTTTACATATTCATCTGCAAAGGGAGATATTAACAACCCTCCTACACAATTCGATAAGATTAGATCACCACATGACCAGCTTATATTCGGGGTTCGTAATCCAAAAGACTCTATAAATTACATCAAACCTCACGACATAGACGACAATGAGGATTACATATTTCAACGATGGACAACCGATCCAAAGACAGCACATATCCAAAGGATAAAAGGCCGGCCTCCAGTTATTGCGGCACCTTCGGTGGACATTACCCATCAGTGGCACTTCAAAGGCTCAGGACTAAAGAGGCTACAAGAAGCTCTGAACAATGGCACCTTAACTAGGGAACAAGTAAGAGAAGCTTTACATAAGATAATCGATAGTGATAGGAGATTAAAGAGTGGCATCAGAAGCACCTGATACAGTTGGAGCAACAATACCTGTCAACAGAGAGAGGAGGAGAGAGTTACGCTGGAGCTGGTCTAAGTTCTTTATTAAGATCACCTCCAGGCAATTCTTCATTTGGTTAGCAACTACACTAATATCCTATCATATCCTCCTAAGAGATGGTGATCATGATTGGATCAAGTATGTTATATTCGTATGGGGCTTCATCAGTGCCGTGTTCCTGATGGGACACACGGTAGTAGATGCGGTATCCACCGCCGTTAGTAAGGCGGATATTAAGGTCAATGTAGGCAAATGAACAAGATTCTTGCTGACATGGATAGAGACGCATCCATCGTTATGAAACAATTAAAACATCCTCTCTATAAATGGTCCGAGATCGAAAAACCTATTCAGACCAATGAAGGCTTACTCAAAATAGAACATCTTCCATTAGATCATGATGATATAGCTGGCGCATGGTATACTGCCAGCGAACAACAAATGTCTTTGCCTACTGTAAAGACAATGAAAAAAGCGCCTCTAAATCCTAAAGAAGCTGAACAAGCCGCTCACAGTATCCAAGCAGCCGCGCATGAAAACATGGCACCAGTTCCTGCGTGTGCTATGGCGCTATGCTCAGAGATTACCAAAAACGGCCTTTGAGGAGATAAGCTATAGAATGGGGGTATATACCAGTGATAAAGGAGCAAAAAATGCAATTAAAAGTACAACTACTTCCACTAAGGACTAGGGCTAGACCGGGCCTTCCTCTCAAGAATCCAAAGTCCATTACTGTCCACTGGATAGGCCCCTTCCCCAATCAGACCATAGGCATCCCACGTGACTGGTGGGAGAAAGGCCCGGATGGTAGGGGTCTTGAAGCTTCTGCTCATTTCATCATTAAGGATGAAGACGTTCTTGCTTGTGTCCCAACAGATGAGGTGGCCTGGCACTGTGGTTGCAAAGGCAACTATGAGTCTATAGGAATTGAAGTGATACCAGAAAACATAGAGGGTAGATTCAGCATTGCCTCGCTGTCTACCCTCTATGTACTGATCGATAAGCTGGAAAAAGAATTTGGCCGATTAGAGCTCAAACGCCACTTTGACTGGACCCAAAAGGACTGTCCTCGTTACTACACCCCTCTTGTCCCGGACGGCCAAGACCGATGGGACGAGCTCGTTGCACTGAAGAGAGCAGGAAAGAGGTAACAAGTAGCAACGACCTTTCAAAACGCCGCTCCTTGCTCCAGGTATGGATTGTAGACGTTGATAATCTGTGCCTCGTTATTCTTATACGTCCCTGACAAATAAGGGTTCTCTACTTTTGGACCAGATCGTATTCTTGCTTCAACATCGGCAATAAATGCTTCGGCAGGAACGGGCACACCTGCTTGGTTTGTAGGCTCCAACAATTCTTGGGACACATTAACCGAAAGCTTGCCTCTCGACAACTCATCTGCTTTTTTGAGTAAGTCATAAACACCTTCCCTCTTCTCCCCTGCTAATAATATCCATCCACCCAAATCCTTCTGCTTCAATAGAACCATATCGCAACTATTCAAAATGCCGTAGGTAAACATAGCAGAAGGATCACATTGCATCCATAACCTAAATGGTATAGTTAAAAAGGCACTCACCTCAGTCACAAGATGTGAGAGATCATACCACTGGTCATGCAGTGGTACAGTCTTAATAGCCCTGTTCACCACGTCAAGACTAGGAAACTTAAAGAGCGCAGATTCCGGTTTGATATGCAAGAAGTATTGGCCCTTCTTTCTCTCTACCAGGTAGCATAACTCCTCTCCTTTATGCTCAAAACAATCTGGTAGAATCCTCAGCCACTCACCATCAGTGGCCACACCAGAACCGTCTGGCATGACCTTGATGGTACGGAAATAAAAAGCCTTTGTGCTCTCCTCTCTATAGTCTCTGACTAACCAGTTAAGAGCATCACAAGATTCCTTATCCTTTATAATCATCTATCATTCCTTAACAATGATGCTAAGTAAGCATCGTCCTCATCACTTAACTTGATATCAGTATCTGATATCACCGTAGATGCCGCTGGTCTGTTATCAATCTCAGCTTTTTGTTGTTCGCTCCATCCCTTATTCACAAAATCCGCGGCAGTATGTCCGGAAGAGAGGTCAACGTAGAGGTTGTCATCAATAGACCTTTCTGCCTTATGCAAGTACGGATTAACAATCGGCATAGTACACCCCCAAATCTACTGTTAAATCTAGCCTTCCCCTTCCCCACATAGCATCCAGATCCGGATCACCCATCCTCTGCTCTATAGCCTCCGCTCCCTTCCAACCGAGGCGAGCATGACGTCTGTAACTCTCCCTTCTCTTCTCTTTCTCATACTTCAAAAGGTTCATGCCCTTCAAAGGTATCTCATAACTCATACTACACCTCCTCCAAAAATCATAGGTTTGAAGTCCTTGACAGCCTCTTCCAAAGCCTCCTTGCTCTCTTGCGGAACCTCGTCCCATCGGATGAAGTGCTTATAACTAGCAAGGAACTCATCAACCCACTCCTGTAGTATCTGAAGTTTAGGAGGCTGTTCCTTAATCCAAAGAGTGTATAGAACACCTAGCTGTTGTGTTGCCGCGGCCTTCTGTAAGGTTGCCTTCTGCTCGTCATAGTTCATTATTAAACCACCTTTCAATCAAGGACCTCTGTTTCTTAAGATCCTCTTCCACCATTCTATCTGCCAAAGCCAATCGATACAACCAATGTTTAGGATAGAGATAATGAGCCCAGAGCCAGAATCTGATAGGATGGTTCTCAGAAGCCTCACGCATCCAATGAGGTTCAATCTCTTTAGACAGCCCTATCTTCCTAAAATCCTTCTTAGTTTCTTTTGTAATAACAGCATCAAGAAAGGCCCCCTCTGTCTCGAAGCACCTTGCATAATCATGCCATACTACTATACAAGGAAACCTTAACTCCATTCCATTTATTTTGATCACTCGTCTTCCTCCTCGTCTAGCTCATCCCTATCAATCAACCCCTCCCAAGTGTAGGAGGTACATATAGCTACAGATGGCATAGGTTCGTCGAACCTAAGACACGTCCCACCACTATCATACACACACGTTGAGCAGTCTATACCAACACCAACATCACTCATCTTACTCATCTTACCCCCTTATCCACATAATAGCCAGCAGTATCACTGCTCCTGTAGCAATGACACCCCACAACACCAGCCACGGTACCCATGACTTATAGTTACTTAACTGCTCATACGCCTCTGCCAAATCCTCATCCCTCTCCTGCATCCGCTCCGCTATCTGTTCGTTGTAGTTCTTCAAGAGCTCGTTCTGCTTCGATAATGCTACTAACGAAAGCGTCAATTTCTCGCCATAGGCTTCGGAGGTCTCCACCTTCTTGTAGAGCTCGTTCAAGGTCTCCTCGTGCGTCAGCAAGAGTTGATCGAATCTGCCCGATAGCCTCTCCCATGTTATCGAGTGTTGCTCGCTGTTGCTCGATGACAGCGGCTTGGTCTGCGACCAGAGTAGCGTCGCTCCAAGAATCACTAACAGTGCTCCGATGAGCACAGCCAACCAAGACGACCGTGGTAATAACATATAATAACCTCCGTTTAGACATTGAACACCCTCCAATCGCAAGCCAACAAATCATCAATGTTGGGTTTCCAATCCTCATCCTCCACAATATCGTAAGACCTAACTCTAACTAAGTGAGGTTTTATCGACACCTCCCTCCCCTTCGATGTAACCAATACCCTTTCTGGCTCGTACATTATGTAGAGATGATCACCTACACAGTCCTTCCAATGGTTATGCTCTCTAGTCATGCAGACAGATCCCTCCATCAGTTGCTTAAGCATTTCAGAGTATGTCATTTATGATTGTCCTTGTTTATTCTCAGTGGGTTTAACGACACAGGTCTCTTTGTTAAAGAGACCGCAAACTCCCAATCATCCTCAGCAGACCAGTCGCAGTGCATATTCTCATTGGCTACTTCGGTCTCCCTTATAAGCAACAGTGTCTTCACCAACCACCGGCCTACATCGTTACAATCTTGTGAATCGTTAGATTGAGACTCCTCTTGTATCTTCCAATCCTTGATAGTAAACTGCTGACTTATTGTGTCTTGCAAGAGTATTATTTCTCCACACCCACTATACCCACAGTAGCCCTCGTCCCATTGCTCTTGTATAACAATCATACTATATCCTCCCTATCGCAATCAAAAATACGTAACCTAATCGTTCCATCTTCAACTCCATAAAGACGCTCATCATCACCATAGCCGTGGCTCAACCAGGTTTTGAACTCGTCATCCAAAGCTTTCTTAAGACCTGCTTGAGCCAACTCCTCGTGCAAATGCAACACCTCTTTTGGCAACCTGTACCATATCTCCTTTTCATGAAAGTCGGTATCCTCCTCCCAGTAGTGCCTGAGCCTACACAGCCGTATGTCCCTTCGAGGTCTTTTGCCCAAAACAAAATCAAACAATAAACCAGTATCGTCGCTAGGACATACTTGCAACTCCTGCTTTATCCAGTTGCCTATAGCTTTCACTGTCGCCTCTAAATCTCCGCAGGCCACATTAGCCCCATTAACCGTCACGTAATATTCATCCATTCTTTCCACCTCTCCCTATTAAGAATAGAGCCATAGCCAATGCTATGGCTCCGTAGAAATAAATACAATGCCAGAGTAGCATTGAGCCACTCATAACCACAGTCCTTTATTCCACATCATTGTTCCCCTCATACTTCATCCTATTATCCTGCAAAGCAAAGTACAATTCATCCGTGCTATCAAAAGTACAGTACTCTCCCCTCTCAGGCCAATAGAATCGAAGCTCCGTAGGACCAACATCAATAGCCAACGTACCATGACTATCGACTAGATTGACCCTATGCTGATACATTCTCTGGTCAGAACACAAGTCTTTAACAACCATTAGCTCCACTCCTCGCAAGCATCGTCCTCAGAGTCGACAGACCTTTCTGTTATTTCACAGATTTTCCTGACCTTCCGATAGGACCTACAGTTCCCGCATTTATCCCTCTTGAGCTTAAGCACATCATACTCCTCTGGTATATACCAGTCTGTAGCAAAGAAGTCCTCCTGAGAAGGCACCCATCCGATTAACACCTTCCCACCCTTGCACATCTTATCAATGTGAGGCATGATGTCTATGGGCCCAGACACGGCCGCCTCCCTTAAGAACTTGTTCCTTGCGTCATCATGGTATAGTTTCGATCCCTCTTGCAAATAGATAAACTCGTCATGATCCCAACAGTCTCTAGTCCACTTCAAACCATCTGACAAACCAACTATGATTGAGGCAAAGGTCATGACTCAACCTCCTCCACTGACTGCACCGTTTCTGTCTTGTTAGTCTCCGGTACCTTGATAGCATCAGATACGAAAGCAATCTGAGTGTTAATCAGATCGACCATCAGCCTTTTGTCAGCACTATATCCTTCCTTCAGCTTGGCATGAATCATCTTTAACGTTTTAGTCGTGTTAAAGATATAGTGATTATGAATCTTTTTAGCTCTTTCTTCGCTCATTTAAAACCTCCATCCAATGATCAATGTTGATGAACACTTGCAAAAGTGTCTCTCCCTTTATAGGATTTTTAATTCTATCAAAGGGCCTATAGAACCTTACCATAGGAAGAGCCAGTATGCAGTCACGGAATGCACAGAGTGTAAAGCAAGGAATACCAGACTTCAAATAGTGTTCCAACATCCAAGGCTGTTGCCCTGGGCGCCACTTAATATGTCCCACTGTCCCATCAAAGGCATGAGCAGTCCTCTTGCTCTCAATCCAAGTAGTTAAACCATCTGAGGCAACATATATATCCGGTATTCCTCTACCAGTCATCCCGCTTTCAATCCGTTGTACCTTTGCCTCCTGCCCACGCAAGAAGGTAACAATGTCTCTGTTAAACTGGCTCTCCTTATGGTACTGTTTCATACTACCCTAAGCCTGTAGCCCGAATCATCATCAAAACCATCCATCTGAAGCTTAATGATGTTCGATCCATGTTGCAACTCAAACTCAATGGTCTTGTAGGGCACGCACTGCTTATGCAGTTCAAAAGCAACAGAAGGTACGTCAGAAGCCTCTACCTCAAAGTCCTTCTCTTCTCCATCAACCGTAGCCTTTAGAAGCATATCTCACCTCCATCGTCCTCCTCTTCAGCATAAGACTTACGTTTTGGAGTTTTATCCATTGTCTCAGACTTCTTATCCCCAATCAACGCAACCTGACTGACATTGATACTCCACTTCTTAACCTGTTCACCTTCCTTGTTCATCCACTTACTCTCTTTGAGAGCACCGGTAACAGCCACCCTCGTACCCTTTTGAAGGTACGGTTCTAGGGCAGAAGCCTGCTTGCCCCACACAGTACACTGTATGAAGAAAGTGTCCTCCGGTTTTAAACCATTGACCGCGATGTCAAACTCCACAAGGTTACTATTAGTAGTAGTCTTAGCAAGACAATCCTTGGTCAACCGACCAGTCATCGAAACGTTATTCAGATCCATGAAAATCCTCCATATCCGTATTAGATAATGCACCCCACCAGTCCATGATTCTGTCCATCACATCAAAAGGTAAGCACATTATTACAGTCCGACCGTCCTCTGTGGTATGACATAACCGTACCAAATAATCTTCAACCTGTGCTTCAAAGGTATGCTTAGGCTCCACCTTAAAAGTTACACAGAGACGATGCTTAATACTCTCCAAAAGATTCTTGTGCACAATATAGAATTCCTTAGTCGTCGCCATTCTTAACCTCCACTTCCTTCTCTGAAAACTCTCTCCACCATTTAACGATGGCGTCCATCTCATCAAAAAGAAACTCTACACCCTTCATGCTAACCTTAAAAGCATCACTAAAAGGCAAAGGATCAATAGAGCATAGGGTCTCTTCCTCCTTCATTACACCTGTCCGCATATTAGAAAGCTCCATAACCTTTTGAACAAAAGCCTTACGTTGCGTCATGCTTCGTCCTCCTACACCCTTCCGGTACTTCAAACCATACGAACTGTCCATGTCTCATCACCCCATGCTCTCTGGTCATACACGTCATAGGATTTTGAAAAGACATAGCCTTTGGCCTGTACCACTCGCACCCACAACAAGGATGTCGTCCCTCCAGTATCCCTGTCTCATCAAGGATCATATGAACCTCATCCTTATTCTTCAAGTACCAGGCCAAGGCCCGACCGACAATCTCTTCTTCAATAACAATCCCTTGAAACTCCGCTGGAATATTATTAGAACTCAAATCTTCCTTGTTGTAAAAAGAAATTGCTGTCATTCTGTAACCTCCATCAGACTATGAGGCTCTCTGTCCCCCATCCCTCTGGCCCCATCGTTCCAAATGATAGCACAGGGGCTATCGCCGTCCACAGCTTCTATGATACAACCACACACCTCCCCTTCATAGGCTCTAATAATATAGCCACTAGCTCTACACAAAGAGACAATAGCTTCCGCCAACTCAATAGCATTATCATACGATTCCTTTAAGGCCATCACAAACTCCTTAATATCAAAGTAAAAATTATAACAGAGACTAAGAACATACCGGCTTGGATTGTTTCAAGCATCTTCTATCAACCTCCTCTTCAAGGAGGTGAGCGTGTTGAAGACTGGCACTCACACTGTTCGTCATGGCAAAAAGACTCCGTCTTTCAAGATCCCTCCGCTTGAGATGAAGATCAACCTCATCCTGACCCACACTTCGTATCTCACTTATAATACTCATACCTTCCTCCTGTATCTTTGTTCTATCTCTTTGTAATCTACGCTCTCAATGAGCTGTGTTTGTTTCTCCCAATCACCTGGGTTTGTACTCTCCCAAGTAACCACCATCTGACCAACCGGATTACCCGAACCGTTCACTCTAACTCCATACCTATCGAACTTAACCCTTCCTTTAATAAAGGAAATTGATGTAGAATGATGTAGTATATAGTCATGGAACCATCGTGTATCCGTCCTAACCGGAAGCACAGCAACGATACAACAATCCCCTTCCTTCCACGTACTAACGCATTTCTCAAGCATAGGATACATAGCCTTTCCATAAGGAGGATTGATGTAGCATCTCTCTCCATGCCAGTCATGATCAAGACAAGAGTTTTTCTCTGTGTAGTACTTACCACACAGAGCATTACTACGAGATGCACAGAGATCAACAGTGAAGTCGAAGCTCTCATCCAACCATGCGATGATCTCATACGGTGTCTCCCAATCCGATTGCAGAGCATTCATCACACCATTATTCATTCACCTCTCCTTCTGAGAAATACGAAATACACAAGCAATAAAGGAAGCCACATTACAGCCAGCTTAAACATATGAGCTATTGACAATCCATTATGTTGGATTGCAAGTAGCCCAAAACCCACAGCAAGATAGCTACACAGTAGAAATAACCATGCTTCCATCACATAACCTCCTCAATCAAACGACACCAGTTCTCTGAGCTCACCTCCCCCCAGTTAGCACCCACCTCCATGTCCACATCCATCGGTGCATTGTATGCTCTCTTTCCTACCATACAATTCCGTAACTCTTGGCAAGCTTCAACACCAACCTTACTACGTGGTATTGAAAAGACATTCTCATCGTGTACAGTAAGATGTAACGATAGAACATCCCATATACCTGCCTCCTCAGCCTCCACTAAACCTTCCTTCAAAATACCAGCGGCACCTCCTTGTATCAACTTGTTCACAGATTTATATGCTTTGGCATATTCAGTAGGATGTCGCCTACCATCTATGCTCCTAACATATCCCTGTATCTTAGCACTTGACTCAATCTTTTTGCAAGTATATCTAACGAAGGGCAGGGAATCAAAATACTGATACCGAACCCAGTCTACATACTGCCGTTTAGTCTGTCCTTTGTTAGGTATTAACAGCCTCATGTTACGCTGATACATTTTCTCAGCACCCTGCCCATACAGTACACCGAAATTCAAAGTCTTAGTAATCTTTCTCATGTGCTTGGTTCGTTTCTCATCATCGTACACCCACTTCAATAGCTTCTGTACGAACAAATGGTAGTCTGTTCCAATGCTCATAGCCTTCCGTAAAGCCTCATAGCCAGGCGCTTCGTAAGCAATAGCGTAATGTGCAAACAAACGATACTCAATCTGTTTGTAATCAAAAGCCCCAAGTAAAGTACCTTCGTCGGGAAGGAATAAAGCCCTGATTTCATCGCCCCCCTTCTCGTCGTCCGAAGGGATGTTCTGAAGATTTGGGTTCGCTGAAGAATACCTACCAGTAATTGTACCACCTTCGTCTCTCCCAGTTTGATAGAGCTGTGTATAAACTCTTCCGTTCCAATCATCAGCGAGACTGCCAGCAAGAAAGGTACTATAAATCGTCTTCTTTGATCGCAGATCGCATATCATATCTGCTACTGGATTATCCAGTCCTTTCAACGCCCACTTATCCCAACTGTTATTACCTGTCGCCGTCTTGATAGGAGACTGCAGTCCCAACTCATCCTCAAAGTAAGCTCGGATCTGTGGAGCAGAATTGACATTAGTTATACCAGTCTTAAAGGATACTTCCTCCTCCAGTTCACCTATTTTCCAGGCGAAATCCTCTTGAACCTTTTTCAATCCTTCCTTGTCCACACGTACACCGTTCTGTAACATCCGCATTGTTACTGGTATCAAACGCCGTTCTAAATCACAGACACGCTCCAGTTTATAGGTGCTTATGAATCTCTCTTGTACCTCAAAGAGATTATATGTTGCCTTACAATCCTGAATACAATAATCAGACCACACATCAAACGGTATGTCATCCGCGGCCTGCCAACAGGTTCTCTTATCCCAAGGTTGCTTATGTTCAGACCACCACTTCTCAACCGTAGCTTCAAAGTTCTTACCCACTACTCCGTATCTTTTGCAACAGACATCTAGCTTATTGTGCTTCTCATTAGGGTCTATACAAGCGGCACGGAGCAAGGTGTCTTCAATCCTACCATTAACTTTGAAGCCATAGCTATACAACCATTGCAGATCATAGGTTGCATTGTGGAATATCTTGCACATAGAATTGGCAAGAATCCCTTTAATAAAGGGATCGTCTGGTCTATAATAGCCTTGATCATAAGGACTGTACACACCTATACCTATGATATGACCGTTCTTTCTTAAGGCACCAGGTCCTTTAGATTGAAGGTCAGGATCATAGGTTTCTATGTCAACAGCTAACATTTGATCACCGCTCCTTTAGTCAAATAATCATCTTCAAGACACTCAGGATGGGCCTCAATAACATCATGGCCTTCCCAGAACTCACAGTCTTTACTAGATAAGTAGCCACACGTTCCACAATGCTTACAATTATCACAAGGTAAGATTAAATCTTGTACCATCTCACACCTCATCCGGTATGTACTGGACAGACATTAGTAACTGTCCGTCTGGATTAGCCTTCCTAAACCTCTTGACTTTACTGCCCAAGTCAATTAGCTTAACAAGCTCCCTAAGGTCTTCAACTCTACGAAAATAGGGCAGGTCCGTGTTGCTATGCTCGATGATTAACTGGAGAGACCCATCCATATTGTGGTCAATCTGGATGTTAGGCTTCCACTCCTTCACCCCATTCTCCCAGCCACGACAATCACACGGCCAAGGCTCATTATTGGCTGGCTTGTGCTTGCACGTATCACAATTATTAACACTCATACATTAACTCCTCTTGCTCTAATCTTTCTATCAATTCCATTCTATCATATTTTTCAATTTCTGTCAAGAGCCATTCATCTGTAGTATGTTCCGGCCATTTATTATACCTCTTATAATATGCTTCGATCAAGAGGAACGTTATAGCTAAGGGAGATGGTAAAGTCGAAGTTTTATGTCCGTTGTAACTTCTCAATTTGCAAAACCTCCAAAAAATCGGCCAAAAACCCGGTTTAGGCAAACCATTTCCTTTTAAGAAGAAGGGCTAGGCCCCAACCACAGAACCTAGCCCTAGAAAGGAGTGGATGTATGCTAGTGCCAACGGCACCTTCGGAATGACTGGATTTGAACCAGCGACCCTCTGCTCCCAAAGCAGATGCGCTACCAACTGCGCTACATTCCGAACAGACAGTTACCTGTGAACTGCCTCTAATAAACAACTCAACTCAAATCAACCTCTGAAGCCGTAGTTTCCTCATCTTCATCCTCGATGATAGCATCCTCGGCCTCAACCTCTTCCTCCTTACGAATGGAAGATTCGATCAACAAAATTGGCTTCCGTGCCATCTCAATCAAAGGAGTAACATACTCCAGAACATACTCTTGAGTAACCATAGAGCCTCTCAAAGCTCTATAAAGCACATAATACTCATTCTCGCCGTTCACTTCCAGCTTCGTACTAAGCTCCCACTCGTACTTAAAAATAGGAGCTTTCCTTCCATTGGAAAGCCGGCACATGGAAAGAGAGTTACGCCATTTTCGCATAACATTACTGGACTTTACAGAGGGGGTGAACAGACACGTACTATCCGGCTCACCCACAATATTCAAGATAACCACGTAAGTATGGTCCACCTTCCGCCCGGTCTCTGGATTGATTATCTTGTAAGACTTACCAGAACCCCTCTCCTCCAGCTTCGACATATTACGATGCACAGCTACAGTACGACCCTTCGACCCCTTTTCCAACCATACGTCCTGCCAGCCCAAAGGAATGACCTTCACTCTCTCACCAAAGCTCTTATTGAGACCTGTGTGCCAAAAACCACCTGGCTCTTTCCCTTGCTCAAGGCCAGCCTTTGTCACGGACTGAGTGATAGAAAGATAAGGTATAGTAGAATATACCTCATCAGTACCATACTCAGCATAGTTATTCAGGAAACTGTCATCCTGCTGACCCGAAGCCGACTGATTAGTTTGGCTCATCTTGTTCTCCTTGCTCAGATATGAGCGGTTTTGTAAGGACTTTGGTTTTTAATCTGCTAATTAAACCCTTTGTCCTTTCCATACCTATATTATAACCTATTTTCAAAGTTTTGTCAAGAGGGTCGTTGACCACTTCAATTACAGCTTCTTTTTCGACTACCCTCCAATCCCCTTTGTTCCCTTTGAACCTATAGAACTCTTCCTTCCTTTCAGGCATACCCCCTTTATTGATGCACCTATGCAAAAGACTCTTAGGAAGTATGTTCATCTGAATCTCAGCATATTCCATCTCCGAAATCCATCTATAGCTTCCCTTCGGCAACTTATCAAGATAACTTGTCGGCATAATAACTATGAATGGTGCGGCATTATTAGTATTCACTAAGCCTATCTTTATCCGCACTACCATATCATCAAGTTCATACCAATCCGGTCCTATAATTGCTCTCACCATGTTCCTAACACCACCCTTTGCAGACGGTAGGTTCAGAGCAGAGATAGAAACAAAGGTAAATGCCTGTACACCTTTAATAGCACTATTGTTCGAGGAGATTGAAAATCTAGCATACAGTCCAGGCGGTACATCCTTGCCAGTTATCTCGTAAGCTCCTGTATCCTGAAACGTGTGTTCGTAATATTCATCATACCACTTCCGTATATGCGGTAGATAACGTTTCAGACTACTAACCAAATAGCCTTCATAGACGCCTACATCATACTCATCTGCCTTTGGCATGGAACTCCTCCTCTATCTCTTTTATCAATTTGCCATCCTTTCTGGTGAGCCAATACTCAATATCCTCCTTCTTATGAAAGTTCTTAATGTCCTCCGCTATATTAGCCCAGACATCCTTAAAACTTAGTCCTTGAGCTCGCATTAACCTGTATCCAACAAAGAATACTTCGTTTCTTTGACCATCCCACTTATGATCCGTCCAGAATGTACCATCCATAAGAGCCATACAAGCTTCTTTGTAGATAGTCTTAGTAGGCAGTATCTTGTATTTGCCTATCTCGTAAGCATGACGTTTGTTCTTTAGCCACTGATGATACAAAGGACGCCAGTTGAAGTCATAGGGTTTGAATATCTTTGCTTCTCTTAGCAACATCTGCTCACCTATGACAACTACCTCATCATCTAACTCCCTTCTCTGATAAATCACCGGAGCTTTAGTCAGACGAGCTGGATCCGATGTACTCATATCAAACACGAGTCGAGGGCTTAAAGTCATCTTTAGATAAGCATCTAACCAACGACGCTCCTCTATCGTAGTAGGCGCGTCCGCCACAGTAACAAGTATATGCACAGACTTATGCCCAGCATATACAGCTCGCCATGCTATACCCTCTGAAATTAACCTATAGGCTTCCTTTATCTGAAGTTCTAACCGCTCTGCATATAACTCCTCTGCTCTAAGAGCAGTACCAGCTCTCTTCGCTTCTATAAGCCTACTTTTCTCCAGCTCCTTAAACTCCTGTGGTGCCAAGTCTGTCTCAAGCAAGAAAGTAGCCATCGTAGTTACGTGCTCAGACCTTCTATCCTTACCTGGTTGCAAAGGATTAAGAACCTCCAAATTACCACGCTTCTCATCCGGCTGATACTTGTCATTGTACCTCTGCCTAGGCTGTTGTATCGAAATCTTTGGTTGAACCTCTCTAGCAGTAGGTACTATCTTATTGTAACGTGCCTTTACTTCCCTATCAATCGACGAATAGAACCACAAGGCTGGGCTATGCTTATATGGCCCAACTACCTTTGAGAAACCTCCACTAGGGGCCTCTGTATCTGACATGACAAGCAAGTCATACTTTGCTAACAACCAATCCTTTAAGTCATGTGCCACCTTATCTATAGAAGCGTGACTATAGGGTTGTCCTCGAGCGTCTTGAAACACCGCAAGTCTGTTAATACCAACCCTAGCAGGTCTTTCCCCATGCCTACGTTGATAATGAATCCCATCTGTGATATCCGTAACTTCATCTAACCTATGAATCAAACCATCCTCAATACTGTGAACCTCATGTGTAACCATACCTAAACGCAAGCTCTCTACTATGAAAGGAGCAAGAGCTTTAATGGTTGCTTCGATAGCTGTAATCTCTATCGTTCTAGGTATGGAGAAGCATCTCTTAAATGCTTCTGTCTCCTTGAAGTTCTTAGGACTTATACCGTCCAACTGTGGCTCGTAAAGAAGCTCATGCTTGAACTGCTTCATAACTGGAGCATTGTTATAGAGCTTCTCTCCAACCTGGAGACCATCTAAAGTTACGCCTGTTATTTTAGTAAATACTTCATCAGCCAACTTATGAGTCTCTGACCACTCAGAATCAGACTTTGGCCTAATGAACTCAGGGTCCGTTTCCATAACCATAAACCTCCGTTGTCTTTGACTATCAAACTTAACTGGAACAAACTCATTAGTTGTCATAATGAATTCAGTATGATTGTCCTGGTACACCGCATCCACACCTTTAGCTTCTTTCCGCACAGTCGTTGCTGTAGCCAAACTTTTAAGCACAGATAGCACATTGTATTTGTCGTCAATGGTTTTCTCTTCAATCGATACCACCAATGCATCAGAATACTCTGAATTAAATCGACTCGCCCCATTGAAATTAACATCGACCACCACGTTCTCAAAACCAAACATCGCACGACATAGAAAATCAGCAAAAATTGTTTTACCGCTTCCTTGCTCCCCTATAAATATAGGCATAACCTCTGTCTTACGCAAGGGATAACACATCTTTTGTCTTAACCAAGCAAGTAGATAAATGGCGTTCTCTCCAGCAATATGGTTGATCAACTCATAGATAAATGATGTGTCTGCCCCAGTTTCCTCAGCAAAGAACTTAAAGGGAGTCGCCGAATTGAACCTACCAGTAGCTGGATTACGAAATCCGGTAGGTACAAAGAAGTTACGTTCATGCAAAGGCTCTCTTATCCCATCCGACTTCTCCCCTCTAATCATAGCATTTATACGAGCCGTATAACTATCCGGTTCCCAAGTCAACTTTCTCGCCTTCCCTGTTTCCTCATTGATTGCCGAATAATAGAGCACATTCTTATACTGTGCCTTCCATTCGGTATGGCTCAACAAAGACCCATTCTGATCAATTCTACCAAACGATCCAGTAGTAGGATGATACACAAATAGATTGAGATTGTGATCACGAGCAAAAAGATCACAATCTCTCCAGCTATCAAACCCCACTCCACGCTTCTGTTCCACAGCTTGGTTGATCAAAGACATCTGTGTTACAGCTTTCTTATACGTTTCTCCGGTAACATTAGCCACCACCTCATCCGATAAATCCACTTTTATCCTCTCTGGAGGGAATTATAGCATAAAGGTTTGTAAATGTCAAGACCTGACCTTGAGCATCTTCAACCTTTCTGCATAACGTCTATCCGTCTGATCCGTACCCAAAGGTACATGATGTTTTGACCTCCATGAAGCAATATAGTCATAAACGGCCACAGCTTCATTAAAGCTGAGCTTGACGTTTCCACCGTCTCGTTCAATTTCAATGGTAGCTGGGCCTAAACCTTTGCGGTAGAACACATTAGACATCCGCATTCCAAACAATGCTTGGCATATTAAGATAAGTTACATTGTTTCCCCTGTTATCCACGTTGATCATGGTTACAGAATTGTCTTCGTTAACCTGAATCTTGTCCACAAGGGTGTAAAAATCCGCCTGGTTGTCTATGTTAGCATATCGTTCATCCGTAATATATACATGCTTCTTTTCGCCAAAAAGAGGCATTATAACCGCTTTAACTATCTTTCTCATTGCTTACTCCTTGTTTATACTTTTCCATGCCTAGCCTTCCATAAAGCTAGAATCTTCTCTGCTCGAGGGGAGGCTTGTTTCATCGGTGGCTTACTAATCAAAGGCTCTCTCTTCTCCACCTTCACCTCCTCAACCACTTCCTCTACAACCTTTCTCTGCCATCCTAAAACCTTCGGAACCTCCACAACCTGTCTTGTAACTTCCACTGTTATGTGTCCATTAAACTCAAAGAGTTCCTCCTTAGAGGAGTATCTCTTATGACATTTGGCACATTCATAACGCCTACGAGTATAGCCTTGTTCAGATCTGGTTTCAAGGCACTTCATCTTTAAGTTACAAACAGGACACTTCATGCCTCCTTCCTCTTCTTGCTCACCAACAGTCGCTCCATAAATATGACACTGTCATATTTATCCTGCCAATCAGGACCTAATGCCTTTTCCACCTCCTTGTTAGATTTTTCTACTCCATCATAGGTATAACAATCTCCTGTGATCCAGTAGGTCGCTTTGTCATTAAGCATCTCATTAACATCGAGTGTATTAGTTTTCATACAATCCTCCTAACCTATGGCCGTACACATCGCCATACTCCTCATCGAACATCTTGTCCCACCCTTCAAGCATAGTCTTGACACTATTCTTTTTGATATAATCCATGAGCTCTCTCCTCTGCCTTAAACAGGCTACGACCTTCATATCTATTGTGTCCTCATTCACATAGTCTGTATAGACACAATGATTCCTTTGGCCTAAACGGAAGATCCGCCCTTCAGATTGTATCCTATCCTCTAGTGAAAACGTGTTTGAATAGTAGAACATCCTAAAAGCTCTCTGTAAATTCAGCCCCATAGAGATGACACGGATATTTGCAACTAACACATCCGCTTTTCCATTCTGGAATTCCTCAAATGATCCCTCCTTTTTCCAACCTGTTTGTAGAAATGTCCGATACTTCTTTGACAAATCCTCGTAGATTCTGTGCGCTTCAGCATTAAATCGTGTAATTACAATACATGGTTTCTCACTTTGCTCTATATCATCATACAACTGATCCAGCTTAGGTACATCGTCAAACCATTCAACGTCCCCTTTCATAAATTCAGTCGGATCTGCAACAAACATTTTCTCACCTTCTATTTCCTCTTCATGACCGCGCACAGCAACAGGTAAAAATCCAGACGAGAGTTGTTGCAAGCGTAAATAAACTGTTAATTTGTTACTTGCTGTACACATAGCATCCTTGTACTCTGCTATGTAATTCTGCTCCATCTTACTGTATGCCTCGTTCTGTTTCTCACCCATAAGACAAATACGTCTTATATAGTGTTGTTCTGGCATATCCTCGCATTCAGTAATCTTCTTAAATGCCGCAACTTTATGCAGTATCTCCTTTAGCTCCTCCGTATGCTTACATGGCCCCATATAGTATTCTTGAGATTGTATAGCCCTCCATGTATCACTGGTAATTCCATACTGATATGCCGCATCTTCATAAGGCATATTCTTAATCTCCTCCCATTTCTCCTCATCAATGGGCAAGAGAATCTCCTTCTCAGCATCAGAGTTATACCACTTATAATATAACCCATATCTCTGCTTGAAAGAGTAGTAATTACGCCTAAAGAAGTTTGGTTGCAAGAACTCAAACATAGGCCACAGGTCCACAACTGTATTAGTTACAGGTGTCCCAGTAAGTATAGCTCGACCAACAGATAAAGGAGTAGTAGATATGATGGCTTTTCCTTTTCTCTTCACCTCATTAAAAGCATAAAGAACCCTATCAGTCCTCTTTGTAGAGATGTTCTTAATCTTTGTTGCCTCATCAAGGATGATATAGTACTTCTTGTCTATTGTCCACTCAACCACCTGCTCCCATTTAGAGGGCGTAGAAAAGGTATCAATGTTGACAACAAGAATCTTCAAACAATCCTTCTGCTTCGTCTCCATTATAACCTTCTTACCCTTATGTCCACCAAATATCTGAAGGTGATATGTTGTGTCTTGAAGCCATAACGGAACTTGCTCTCTAAACCATGTTGTATAGTGCACACGATTAGGAGCAATAATGAGTATGCTGTCAATTTCCCGCCTATCCCACTTAGTTTTAAGTAGACGTAGGATGGTAGCTGATTTACCACACCCAGCTTCAAAGAATAAAGGCACATTTAACTTGTCATCGTACCGTTCTATAGCTTCCTTCTGATGTGCTCTGAGAGGAGGCATGGCTCCAACGGATGGAGTGTCATCGTTACGATTATACAGAGAACGTAACTTCTTCTGCACCTGCCTTCCAGGATCAACTATGGCTCCTACCTCACAAGACTCCTCCGCAGTTGTGTATTTACCTTTATAGTTACACCGAGCAACGTAGTCAGTATACTTAGACACTCCATCCCACTCAACAGGACGCCACTGATAACATACATTACACTTACAGTTTTTTAACATCAACACCTCCTAATCTTGCTTTTGCCTCCGTCATAATCCTAGATACCTCCGAAGCATCAAACTGATGATGACTTAATACATACTTAGTCAGTATGTTCTTATCTGTAACCCTATCAGTCTCATAATACTCCCCAGCCTTATCCGGCATATACTGAGCAATAGGTAAAGTTCTGACTATACTAAGCCAGAATTCCGCGTCCAGTTCAACATCTTTCTCGTTAAGCATCTTGTGGAAACATTTACTTATGTCACATAGATACAAAAGCTCACCCCCTCTGAACGCAAAGAATTAAACTTATCAACAAGCATCTGAGCTCGTTGAAACACCTCGATATAATCCTGTTCCTTCCATGCCTCATAGAGTATAGGAACAACAAAGTCAAGATATTTGTTTAGTTTAAGTGTAATTTCAATATCCCTTTGTGTTGCCATTCCACACTCCTTGATACTTCAATGTCTGATACATTATAGCCATCTCCTTAGCATCATCCTCCTCAACACCATAATGATACTTAAAGAACCCAGCTACATTCCTCAGTCCACCAGCAGGTCTAAGCCTGACAGCTTTTCTTATTGTCATGACCTCCCCTTTATCATCCATCACTTCTAAATGATTATCCAAAACACCATGCAAAAGAGTTGCTTTAACAACTGCAGATTTATCCATCATGCCACCTCACTAATGTCAGATACAACTACATACTTCGGATTTTCTACCGAGAACTCACACTCCTGACAGACAAGAAAGTCAAAAGGACAGCTCATACACTTCTGACAGTCCCTATTATGTATCCTTGCTGGCACTTCCTTCTCATCAATTATCTCCCGCTCCACATGACCACACGTAGGACATCTGATAGGTGCTCCAGAGTGAAACTTAACATTAAACTGCATACCACACTCATCGCACTCATAAATCCCCTCATACTTTTGAGGATTATAAGCGGGTAAACTGCTCACAAATTGTCTGGGCAAAGAAGGCTGATCTATCTGATCATTAAGCTCTGCATCATTAAGATAATCAGAGAGACCACAAATAGGACACTTCCAAAATACCCCTGGTCTATAATTGACCACAGAGATATGTCCACACTCATCGCACTGATACGAAACTTTTATACTCTTAGCCATGAGCAAACTCCTTTCGTAATTCATAATACTGACAGGTGCCAGTAGCCATCAAAAGAGCCTTCGGCCTCTCACTCTCATGCGTACACTTCAACCTTAAAAGAGCCTTAGCATAGCATCTCTTTCGTTCATCCGAATAAAGACAAATAGCACATGATAATAAGGCTTTGGTATACTTATCTTTTTTAGTCTTTTGCTTTTTACCAGCAGACATCGTTTTACCAGCAGACATCGTTTTACCACTCTTCATCTTCCAACCTCCCTTCTATTCTGTATGAATAGCCATCAGGCAATCTTACCTGACCAACCTGATTACCCATCTCGTCAAACCATTCGAGACTAAAGGTATTCTTAAAAGGAACAAAGAACCGAACAAGCCCCACGTGATCCATAGACAGTGGGGCTGAAGGTTCATCCAGCTCAATTTGAATTGTCATAGCCGGTCTTTTCATAGCTTCTCACTTCACCGTCAACTTCTGTGTAATGTGAAAGTGCAACCCTTTAGGTAGGTCCGTCAGTTCCAGTTCTTGCATAGAACCAGGCTTCAGCCCCAGCTTCTCAGTGAGCCAAGACTTAACCTTAATGGTATTAAGATTAAAGACTCCGGCATACTTGATCCCATTCTCTTGCAAAAGACCCTTATATTTCGGATCCACCTCCATGACTTCCTCAATAAAGTCCTCTCCTCCATGCTGTTCCAACCACTCTGCAACAACAGCCTTGTCAGAAAGGTTCTTATTGATTGAGCAGTGATATTCCTCCTTAACGAGCAAAGAGGAGCCATCATTAAAAGACAAGGATGAAAGGCCCATATCGCCCAATGCCGTAGCAAAAGAACCTTCATCCCTCTCCAGCATCTTGAATCGCGCATCAAGATGCTCTTGTTCTTTTTCCAGAGCTTTTCGCCTGGAAACCAGCTCATGGCCCTCGTCCATGAGCATTTTCAAAGCGCTGTCCATACAAACCTCCATGAATTAAAGTCTAGACATATTATAGCATAATTTAGTGGTTGTGTCAAGTGGACCGGTTCCCAAAAAATTTCTCCTCTATGCGTTCCAGCCGGTCCAGAACGTTGTGCCAGTTATCCGCGTATGCCTCGTAGTATTCACAAGCTACGTCCTTGCCATCACATTCGACCATTACGGTCCCAATGAAACATTCATTCCCTGGATTCCAATGTATACATCTCATATAAAAAGTATATCATATTTTAAGAGAAAAGTCAACACATCTGTAGCATTATCCGAGCGTCTGTGCATTTTAATCCTAAAAAATAGTGGTAGGTTAATATTTTCTTAATTTTATACCCTTTAACCAAGAATAATATATATAAGGAGAGCCTAAAGGGTAGCCAGCCCCAGAAAAATAAATATTGTAAAACGTTATACTAAAGGCTAATAAAATTAAAAGTGCTCCAAATATTAAAAGTGCAAGAAATTAAAAGGTCCAACAATCAAAAAGCCTCCGCCGTCTGCCGAAGCATCGCGCCTGCCATCGTTCCATGCCCCTTTTGTCCAACGAAGCATCATTTTTCGCATTTTTCGCGATCTTTGAAAGATCGAAGCTCTTGACACGTAGTACGAATATGTGCTATAATCACAAGTATAAGGAGAAACAAATGGACTATTTTGTTGGAGACATTCACGGTAGAGACTACTGGAAGCAAGTAAAGGCTCTCAAGAAACCTACGGATCACGTATTCTTTGTTGGAGACTACTTTGACAGCAAAGACGGTATTGGAATACAGGAACAGTTGGACAACTTCTATGAGTTGGCAGACTGGGCTCAGGACAATGAGTCTACAGTACATCTCTGTTTTGGCAACCATGACATTCAGTATCTTTGCTCTGACAAGAACAATGGGTATCAAGAGAAGGACGCGAGAAAGATTACTGCCGCCTTTATGACTTATACTGGCCTTATTAAGATGTACTACATACATAACGGCTACTTAATAAGCCATGCTGGTATCTGTCAAGAGTTCCTGGACTCCCTTGACCTGACTTTAGGTCAACTAAATGAAATATCTCTTGACTGGTTCGGTACGGCTAAAGGTATGATTAGTCCAGTATGGGTCCGCCTGGAGGACTGGGCAGAGAAGAATCTAACCCCAGTAAAGGGCTTCAAGCAGATAGTGGGACACACACCAATCGAGGAGTCCTACACGTACTATAAAGGGCAGGAGTCCGTAGAGTTTATTGACTACTATGGGGCTGGCTTTGTCAAACATGATACTAAGAGGGGCTGGGTTATGAGAAGGATGTGGCAGTTGATTAAGGAGGATGGGCTGTCCCAGAGCGATGCGTTAAGGGAAGCCTGGGCGGAAGTGAAGGAGGGTGGAGTGAGGAGACCGAGAATCCTAGTTGCTGTACCAAGTAGCCCTTTGCTATCGTCCGATGCCTCGTCCGTCATTCCCGCGCATCATTTTTCGGAAGATCGGCGTTTTTTGAAAACGGCCGTTGGCCGTAGTTCCTAATAACGCGACTGTAGTACAGGAGGCTGTATGAAAGCGAAGCATCGGTTCAAGTTGACATATCGGAAACTTGAGGACAAGAAGGGCTGGTTAGTGATGGACTCCCAGAAGCAGGAAGTCCGTACTTCCAGTATGGACAAAGGCCAGAGTACCCTGGAGTGGCTGAGAACGTATGCCGTTCTGGAGGGTAGGGAGTGGAAGAGGAGGAGTGATGATGCGAATAATTAGCACGCAGTTTCATGTCAACGTCAACATTGTACGCAAGCATATCGGGGATAAGGAGCACAAGATCGGTGTCAACCTTATATCTCCCGACTATGGGGTATGTGTTGACGGCCATCATGGGTACGTGGCGAGCCTTATTGACCACAAGCCACTACGCATCGTGGTTCTGTCTCTCAAGTATTCCGAGGGGCTGACAAGCGCGGCTCTACTGGATCACTGGTCTACCCTGTCTGACAAGCCGATGAAGCATGAGGATGGTACTATCGCCTGGAACTTCTACGACTTAATGACCGGGTATCTGCTGGATGAACGCATCCTACTCAAGGTATGTGAGGCGTTCCCTGACTATAATTACGCATAAGGAGCAAGGAATGGACAAGAAAGGACTATGGATCGGAGACCGAGTTGACGGTCGGTGTGCGAGAGCCAAGGAAGTCAAGGCTCTAGCGGAAGGCAGAGAGATACACCTTGTCGGCGGTATCGTGGGAAAGGCTCTGGTGGATGGCAAGGACAGACTCGTGGATTGGCCGTTTGCCAATGGCGGTTCCTACTACGTGGACGAGAAAGGCCATGTGTACCACGCATCTGTTACAGAGGGCTCGCCTGCCTGGTATGACTACAAGACTTATAAGTCCAGGATTAGATTCTTGCAAGAAGTAGAGGCTCAGAAGGAGATGGAGAAGGACGCCGCGTTCTGGGCTCATGTAGCCCTCAGAGGGCCTGCTAAGTGGATTACTCCAAGAGATACATGGTTAGAGGAGAGGAGGGCTCAAAATGGCAATAGCAAGTAATCAAGAAGTGGAGATGCTACAAGAGATGATACATCTCACTGAAAGAGGCGAGACTAACTACTACACGAACATAGACAGGACTATTACCTGCTATCCGGATCATGATACTCTTATCGCTCTGGGGGAGTTTGTGCTCAAACTGGTGGAACGGCTCGGCGGTTCGGACGCGGATGGGTACTGCGGATGAATAAGCAACGCGGATACGTTCATATCGTAGTTCAGTTTACCTACGACGCATCAGAGCAGAAGGGTTTACTACCCTTTCCGACTGACAAGAAGCAAGCGTGTCAAGTAATTAGAGGCCACACTGTAGTTGACAACACGGCGCTTGCTAAGCTGGGGTACACTGTGGATGATGTGTACTGCGAGGATGTTTTTGGAGACATCTGGACCGTAGAGTCCAGGCATAACCCTGAAGGAGAGGAATGATGGAACTGACAGTAAAGAACGAGATTGTGGACTATCAGCACTGCCCACAATACAACCACTGTGATGTACAGTATGAGCATGGGGGCTGTCCTAGTGATTGTGGACGCTATCCCGACCATCAGGCTCGCGTCTACAGAGGCAGATGTGGTATCTGTGGTACAGACTTGTTCACTGACGATATACGGTTCAGGCGTTCGGAGGATGAACCGTACTTATGTGAGGAGTGTAACGCTTTACTCGTTAAGACTCCATGCATCAACTGCAATCGGCTCTTTGCTTGCGATATGGGCCATAACCCGTCAAGTCTATGCTAGAGGAGGGCGGACACATCGGGAAAAGTCTGGGGTACATAGCCTTATCTGCGGCTATCATTAAACAGGACAAGAGACTGGATGACGACCGAGAATGGCTTCAGTACCTGAAGGATCAAGTACGTTACCTGATGGGGGAGCGTTTACTTGTAAAAAACAGTGGATCATACCACTTGACAGTACGGCAAGAGGTGTGATAGTATGGAGCTGAGGGGTAAGAGAGGGATAGCGTGTTACGCATCAACCCTCTCTACCCATGATGTTGTTGAGGAGAAGTATATGGCGTTTGTAAAGACACAACCTACGGGCGGAGAAGCGGATGAGACTGGGGCTAAGAAAGAGCGTAAGAAGGCCCCCACAGTGGCGGAGCGGTTCGAGGCTTTCAAACTGGACTTTGAGCAGAAACTGAAGTATTACTTCAGCGGTAAAGAGCCGATGTCCGTCTCTGGGGTTATGGGAGTCTGGGATATGACTATCTCCGGACACGTAAAAGCGGCTAAGAGTAATAGCCGGGGCGTGTTCTACACTTTGTTCAACCGTGAACGGTCAGAGGAGACCGCCGATGGATGGGTGATTACCACCACCCCGACTGTCGGATTAAGCATCAGTCCGAGTGAGGTCCTGGAACTGACAGACGGAAAAGGCGCTATCACCGAGACCATGCTCAAGCGCTGGGCCGACCCCAAGAAAGGTGTACCGTATGGCAAGGGGGCAACCGCTGTTGTCAACTTCTATCGGCGGACTAAGAAAGAGGATGGAGTCATGGTTGAGGCTTGCTACCGGCTGGAGTCCTACGAGGAGCCCCAAAAGGATGATGTACTCGACGATGACGAGGATTAAGTCTAAGTAGCCCTCCCTTCTACCCGGTCCAGAGGCTTCAACCCCTCTGGACCGGGTTTTTTTTTTTTTTTTTTTTTTTTTTTTTTTTTGGTCCCTCTTCCCCGTGTGTTGCCTCGGTTCGGGGGCCCTCCGTTTCCTTAAAAAGATGAGTGCAAGGCCGCCGGCGGGGAAAAAACAAAACCCCCCCGGAACCCCCCCCCCCCCCGCCCTCCTGCGCCACACTCCCGTCCCACCACCCACCTGTCCACTCTCTTCCCCCT